>Ga0137308_100467_pt1 | contig 65171 bp, 65 predicted proteins | sample Inofrocosms_June_FD_97181 | JGI IMG/M metagenome (GOLD analysis project Ga0137308, IMG submission 97181) | Mouse cecal microbial communities from Vienna, Austria - N-Acetylneuraminic and N-Acetylglucosamine D2O microcosms_June | ecosystem: Host-associated > Mammals > Digestive system > Large... | reverse complement strand
AACCATTTTTCGTGTTTATCATGAACTATTGTTTTATTTTCGCTGACTTTTCCAAATTAAGATAATCTTAAGATGCAATAAAAACCACCCTAAGACGGATGATTTATGCTGTAAAGCATAGGTCATCTTTTTTTAATAGGAGGGTTTTGGATATGGAATTACAGCTGCAGGACCTGAGCAGGCAGTATGGAACCAATTACGCGGTCAGTCATGTAAACGCCACATTAGTGCCGGGCGTTTACGGGCTGCTTGGCGCGAACGGCGCGGGAAAGACGACACTGATGCGGATGATCAGCGGTGTCTTGAAGCCCACCGCAGGCAGCATCCGGTTCAACGGGAAAACGATCGGAGAGCTTGGCGAGCGGTATTACACCCATTTAGGCTACATGCCGCAGGACTTCGGATTTTATCCCGACTTTACGGCCCGTGAATTTATGCTGTATATGGCAGCCGTCAAGGGACTGGATAAAAAACGGGCAGAAGCCAGAACGGAAAATCTGCTTCAAATGGTAAATCTCCAGGATGTGGCGGACAAAAAGATCAAATCCTTTTCCGGCGGTATGAAACAGCGCCTTGGTATTGCGCAGGCGGAGCTGAACAGCCCGGCTATCCTGATCTTAGACGAACCAACCGCAGGGCTCGACCCCAAAGAGCGTGTGCGCTTCCGAAATCTGATCTCCGATTTTGCAAAGGAAAAGATCGTGATCCTTTCCACCCATATCGTTTCGGATGTTTCCTACATTGCAGATATCATTTTACTGATGAAAAACGGCAGCTTTCTGCTGCAGGAACCGATGGCCGCGGTTACGGACAGCATGAAGGGCAAGGTGTGGGAGTTGCTGGTGGATGAGCGGGACGCGGATCGATACAGCAGAAAATTCTCTGTGGTGAATCTGCATCATGAGGGAGATCGGGTCAGGCTGCGGATCCTAGACGAAGCCCGGCCGGCAGAGGAGGCGGAGGCTGCGGAGCCGAGCCTGGAAGACCTGTTTTTGTACCATTTTGGAGAAAACGATTACGATCCGCATGAAAATCCGCAGCCGGATCCGTCAAGCACAGATCGAAAAAAGCGGAAGAATCATGTTCCTATAAATAGCAGCAAAAAAAGCAGAGGAGGAAAAAGATGATGTCAGCAAAACAAAATCAGAGAACGCCCAACCGTACACACCCGCACAGGGCAGACGGACTTTCTCTGATCAGATTTGAATTTCTGAAAATCGTCCGGAAAAGATCAACGCTCACGATCATGGCGGTGAGCCTGCTCTTAACGGCATTTCTTTTCGGACTGCCGGTGATACAATATCAGATCTATGATCAGAACGGAGTCATGAAAGGGACAAAGGGGATTGCGTATGACAGGGAACAATATGCGGATCTGTCAGTTCCGCTGACGGAGGAGTATATTACGAAGACCATCCGGGAAGTGCAGGGGCTCTTTGAGGATCCCGCAAATGTGGGATATGACGGAAATGAACGGTTTTTGATCGGGGATGCGTATTGGAATGAGATCGCGCCCCGGGAAAATTTTTTGAATCTGATCGCAAGGACCTATGCCGCACCAAATGAGAGCAGGGGTTACAATAGCTTTCCGGATCTGGATGCTTCGGACGGCGCGGATTTTTATCAGGCGGTCCAGGCCAAAAGGGAAGCCATACTGAACGAGTCGGGCCGTGCGTTATCGAATGAGCAGAAGGCATATTGGAGCGGCATGGCGGGCAAAATCGATACGCCCCTGCAATATGGTTATTATGAAGGCTGGGAGGTCATCATAAGTAGCTTCGGACTGCTGTTGTTTGCGGTACTGGCAATCTGCATTGTGATTGCGCCGGTTTTTTCAGGCGAATATCAGGCGGGAACCGACGCGGTGATCTTATCCGCAAAATACGGCAGGACAAAACTGATCACGGCCAAGCTTGCGGCCTCCCTGCTGTTCGGAACCATTGCATTTGCCTTCCATATGGTGACCGCCTGCGCAATACCGCTTGCGGCGTTCGGCGTGTCGGGCTGGAATCTGCCGATGCAGATCGCAAACACGGCAATCCCGTATCCGCTGACATTTCTGCAGGGAACCATGCGCAATATCGGGATCCTTTATCTGGTACTGCTGGGCATGATCGGGCTGACACTCTTTCTGTCCTCCAGGATGAAAAGCCCCTATCTTGTGCTGATCGTACTGGTTCCGGTTCTTTTCATTCCCATGCTTCTCTCGCCGAACGGAACGGCAGGGGCGTATAACCTGATGCTGTTCTTGCTGCCGTATCAGGCGGTCATGCCGGAATTTGGAAAATATATTTCCTATCAGGCAGGCGGTCTGGTCTTCGATGCATTTTCGGCAAGGGCGATATTGTACGCAGTATTCACGGCGGTTATGCTGCTGCTTGCGAGGGGTGGATTTCAGAGGCATGAGACTGCCGGATGAGTCAGTCCGGCGGTGTCTCTCCGCCGGGCCAAAGTGTTTTTAATCTATAAAATTTATCTAACGGTACGGTTGGATAATCTTTAGATCATCCAACCTGCGCATCCATCCGCAAAAACCGTGCTGACCCACTCTTGCGTCTGCTAACGCAGCCGCACAGCCGGAAATTTATTCACCCATGGAAAATGGAATCTCTGCGATCAACGGAACTCCGCCGTTTTCATCGGTTCCGGCATTCTTGTCGAAGACCTGCATCACAAACTGATCCGCCTGGGATGTGTTGAATACCATTTCCTGGATCTGGCTGCCGTCGTCCTGCGTATTCATCTTTGCACATTCCATCAGAATGCGGTTTCCATTTCCATCTGACAGGACAAGTGCCGGATTCTTCTCTGCCAGCTCTGCAGGAAGATAACAGGTCACATGCATATTGCTGGGGGTCTGGACCGCCTTCTGCACGATGACCCCGTTGCTCTGCGCATTGGGCTCGGCTGTACGGTTAGAGGAGGTATCTGTTTCAACGTCAAACTGCATGCTCCAATCTGCTTTCGTTTGCTGGAACGCCTCTCCCACACCTCCGGTCTCAATGGCTTTGCTCGCGCTCAGACCGTGAATGTCTACATTCACTGTCATCTGCCCTTCAAAAGAGATGTCCTCCTGGCTCACAGATGCGATCCGGCATAATCCTACATATACCCCGTCTTCTGACTTACGAAGCGGTGTGATTTCTGACGGCCATGCCTGCTTCTGGTTGATCATGAAAGTTCCTCCGTCATAAAGGGTATCCTCCCCTTCATTCTGATGCATGGGCAAAAGATAATCGGCTGTTTTCAGCTCTTCATCCTCTACCCGGAGGGAAAGTGTAAAATACATATCATATCCGTCGCAGTAGGCGTCGGAGACTGTCATCGTCCCGATTTCGTTTTCAGCAGTATTTCCGGCATCCTGAACCGGCTCGGAGTGTTCGCTGATATTTTCATACGCGGTTTTGTCCTTGTCCGGATATTCGCTGTTCTCCCTCACTTCTTGCAGCCGCCCGAACACATTTCCCAGGATCGGGATATCCTGCGCCAATGCAGGATTCATATAAAATATTCCGGATAATGCGGCAATGGTGCACGCCGCAGCAGCGGCCGCTGTAAGGCTTCTGTAAAATCTGTTTCTGTTTTTTAATAAACCGGTTTGTTTCATCTTCATCTTCACCTCATCCTGACGTATTTTTTCATAGCTTTCGTTCAGTTTATCATTTACAAGATCCGGAATCTGGATCTCTTCTCTCATTTTTTCAATAAAATCTCGTTCATAATTGCCCATCCTTACACCTCTTCTTTCCAAATCAATTTCTGTTCCAGAGCAGCATACTTCCGTCTGATTCCAGTCTTTCGCTGAACCTTCGTTTTGTTCAGCAGCAGGAGATCTGATTTTCTCTCATATAGAGCTTCCTGAAATTACCCCGCCCTCTGGATAACCTGGTTTTTACCGTATTTTCATTCATTTCCAGGATCGAACTGATCTCCTTGATGCTGAATTCTTCTACGTAGAACAGATATAATACGATACGGTACTGCTCCTCCAATTTGTTCAGCAATTCTATAAACGCCCTTCCGGATGTGTCCGGAGCGGTGTATTCCAGTTCCGGATGCTCATGGATCGGAACGATGTTTCCGCGCCTCTTTAAGATGCGGTTGCACTGATTGATCAATATTCTTGTGATCCATGTCTTGAAAAACTGCGGTTTCTTTAAGGATTGTAAATTTTCATAGCTGTTCAGCACTGCATCCTGGATCGCATCCGCCGCGTCCGCGTCATTGCGCAGCATCGCAATCGCTGTTTTATATAATCCCTGCTTGCAGCTTTCGATCAAATCTACAAAAGCTTCTTTATCCCCTGCCTGTGCATTTCTCACAAGGCCTGCCATATCTGCCACGTCCCCACGTCCTTTCGTATTTCATTATGCATATCTGTGCAATTCATTTTAACGGAATTTGAAAATGGTATTTCATCTTCCTCTTCAATCGATTGATACTTATTAGATAAAAAAAACTGGGGAAAAGTTTCAGAGATTTTATTTTTTTTTGCCTGTCAGAAAAGACGTCAGGTCAGAAATAACATCGGATTTTTGACCTTTTTTAAAATAAGGAAAAGTGTATGTCAGCATCCGAAGTCAAAATCGGACGCTGAAAAAGTTGCGGGGGAGGAAGCGGCTTTATGCAGCTTCTGGTAAACTAAACTCATCAAAAAATAATAGAAATCGGAGGAATCAAACATGAGTAAATTGAAAATTGCGGTAATCGGATGCGGCGGTATTGCAAACCAGAAACATTTTCCGGCATTAAAGAACAATGCGGATCTGGGTGAGATCGTGTCGTTCTGTGATATCAGGATCGAGCGCGCGGCAGAAGCAGCAAAGGAATACGGCGCAGAAGGGGCGCAGGTGACCGCGGATTATAAAGAGGTGCTTGCCAATCCGGATGTAGAGGTGGTACATATCTGCACGCCGAATGTTTCCCACAGTGAGATCGCAATCGCGGCTTTCGAGGCGAAGAAGCATGTATACTGCGAGAAACCCATGTCCCACAGCACGGAAGAGGCGCAGAAGATGGTGGATGCGTGGAAGAAGTCGGGAATGCAGTTTACGGTAGGTTATCAGAACCGTTTCCGGGCAGAGGTGCAGAATCTGCACAGCGCATGTAGGAAAGGTGAATTGGGTGACATCTATTATGCCAAGGCCCATGCGGTAAGGAGAAGGGGCGTTCCCACATGGGGCGTATTCATGGACAAGGAAGCCCAGGGCGGCGGCCCGCTGATCGATATCGGCACACATGCATTGGATATCACGCTGTGGTGCATGGACAACTATGAGATTGAAAGTGTGTCCGGCTCCGTATTCAACAAGCTCGGCGGGCTTGAGCAGGCAACGGAAGGAAATTTATTTGGACCATGGGATCCCAAGACCTACGAGGTGGAAGACTCCGCAGTCGGATTTGTAAAAATGAAAAACGGCGCGACCATCGCGCTGGAAGCAAGCTGGGCGTTGAATATGCTGGAGTCGAGAGAAGCATCCACCACACTCTGCGGAACACTGGCCGGCGCGGAGATCCATTCCGGCATGAGCTATGGAAAGAATGAACTGATCTATAACCGCGGGAGAAACGGACAGCTTATGGAAGAAACCATATCCCCGGTAGGTGGAGTCGCTTACTTCGGCGGAGGCGGCGGTGAGGAAGGAACCACTGACTGCAGGCAGTGGCTAGAGGCGGTACAGAATGGAACACAGCCTCTTGTGAGGCCGGAGGAAGCACTGGCAGTCACAAAGGTTCTGGATGCGATCTACAGATCCGCCGCGGAAAACAAAGAGATCAAGTTTTAGACTTGTTTAAAAAAGGAGGCGCAAAAATGGGATTTGCAATGCGGATGAATTTTGTGGATGTCATCGTGGATGACAGTTTTAAGAATTACGATGTGAACGGGAAAAAAATGGGGTATCAGTTTGACATCCGGCTCAGTTACTACCGGGGACATTTCCTGTCCGTGATTGATGAGTTTGGGGTAAAGGTAGATGATTTTGAAGTGCCCGCTGAGCGGATCAAGTTCTGTATCAACGGGAAGGAATTCAGTCCCGCGGAGTTTGACAAGTGCTATACCGAATTCTGGCAGATCAGGGAACCGGCAACGATCCGGGTATTTTATCCGGGCGGACTTCCGGAGGGAGAGCATAAGATTGATGTGACATTATTCTTCCGTTCCCCGTATATGCCGATCGGGCCGGATCATATGTATATGCCGGTTGACAGCTGCGGAACAAAAACAATGGCGGTTACAGACTAAAAATTACAGATTTGGAGGGAAGACATTATGACAAACGTAAAAACAGGTATCACACTATTTTCATTGGGAACTCCTTATCTGAAGGGAGAACTGGATCTGGAAGGCGTCATCCGCGCGGCAGCGGAGCTTGGAGCACAAGGGTACGAGATCGTTGCGGCACAGATGATCCCTTCCTATCCATATGTCACAGATGAATTTGCAGAGTTTATCCGTCAATGTACGGAAAAGTATGGGATCGGCCCCATCTGCTATGCGGCAAATATGGACCGGGGAATGTTAAAAGACCGGGATCTGACCGAGGACGAGATGGTCGCGCGCGCGATCACGGATATTGTCTCGGCAAACAAGCTGGGATGTACGGTCATGCGGGAGCAGTATCTTCTGTCGCCCAATGGTCTGGCAAGGATCGCGCCCTATGCGGAAGCGTACAATGTACATGTAGGGATCGAGATCCACAATCCGGACAGCCCCATCACGCGGCCCATACTGGATTATCTGGAAGTGATCGAAAAGACCGGAAGTAAGTATATCGGGTTCGTCCCGGACTTCGGATGCTTTGCCACAAAGCCCAATAAGCCGTACTGGGACCGGGCGCTGGCAGCAGGAGCTACCATAGAACAGCTTGAGAAATGCGCGCGGCTCCGCTACGATGAGGTCCCCATGGATGAGGCAATGAAGATTATGGGCCCTGATATGGCGAAATGCCCTGCATTGGGCGCAACGCTGAACAGTATGTATGGATTCGTACAGTTCAGGAAGAGCTGCAGGGCAGAGCTGGAAGGCCTAAAGCGGATCATGCCGTACTGCTTTGAAATGCACGGAAAATGCCATTACGTGGATGAGAATCTGCATGAATCCGCAATCCCGTATGAGGAGATCATTCCGGTGATCGCAGCTACGGACTATGACGGATTCATTGTCACGGAATATGAAGATGAAGGCGGATACGATGCGGTGGAGCAAACCAGAAGGCATGTCGCCATGGTCAAGAAATTGCTGAACGAGGTAAAATAACAGCGGCTCAAAACGTGCGAAAATAGTGTGTCCTTCCCACGGACAACAGTAGGAGCAGCTGCTAATCCCGCTTGGCATTTTCCGGGCAAACCTCCAAAATAAAGGGATCAATAACGAACTGGATGCATGGCCGACATTTTTGAGTGCGAATGAATAGGTAACTCAAAAGGATGAACAGTTAACTCAGAAGGATGAGCAGTTGACCCAGAAGGATGAACGAATTGGTCGGTTATTTCAGGAAAATGAACTGTTATCTCAGCAGTATAGACAACAGCTTCAGGAGATAGAACGTTTAAAAAAAGAACTTGCGGGGAAAATTGGGTGAATTAAATGAATAGTTGAAATTAAAAAGGATGGCTGGAGCCGTCCTTTTTTGCCCGATTAGGAAACTTCGGCGCGAGTGTGCGTCAGGACTCATACTTTTTATTGACAAGTACACACTACTGTGGTAGTATATAAGAAAACTACTGCAGTAGTGTGAAGGGAGCGGCGAATATGACTGTAAAGCTATTTGATTCGGAATTGAAGGTAATGGACGTGCTGTGGCGGGAGGGAGATTCCACAGCCAAGCACATTTCCGATGTATTAAAGGAAGAAGTCGGCTGGAATATGAACACCACCTACACGCTGATCAAGCGCTGCATCAAGAAAGGCGCGATCCGGCGTTCGGAGCCGAATTTTATGTGCCATGCGCTGATCCCAAAGGAGGAGGTGCAGGAGGCGGAGACCAATGAGCTGATCAACAAGATTTATGACGGCTCGGCGGATAAGCTGTTTGCGGCCCTGCTGGGAAGGAAGAAGCTCTCCCCCGAGCAGATCGCGCGGCTGAAACAGATCGTAGGCGAACTGGAGTGAGGTGATAGATATGAGTCTGATGGCAATGAGTATATCCGGCGCGGTATTGATCCTGGTGATCCTGGCAGTGCGGGCAGGCTTGAAGGGCTGGCTGCCGAAAAGAACATTTGCGGTGCTGTGGACGGTCGCCCTGATCCGTCTGCTGATCCCATTTTCCGTGCCCTCTTCGTGGAGCGCATACACCCTGATTCAGAATGCGGTTCCTGAAACGGAGCAGGTACGCTATTTTACAGATATGATCGCAGGAAATCCGTCCGGTGAAGCAGTGCGTTTCGGCAGCGCGGCTTCATCCCGGCTATACGGTACAGATACAGCCGGAGATGTCGGAGACCTGCCAGGCTGGGAGGATGGATTCGGGGATGGAACCGGAATGCAGTCCGGGCCGGGAAGCGGAACGCAGAAGGATCCTGGCCGGAATCCGCAGTCAAAATCCGGTGCGGGAAGCGGAGCGCAGATGAACTCTGCTCAGAATCCGCAGTCAAAGTCCGGAGAGGAATCACAGCCTAATTCCGCATCTGGCATACAGTCAGGAAGGCAGCAGGTTTCCTCCATAGCTTCTGATTTCGTATCGGAGGAAATGCTATCGTTTGCGGAGCATTTCGCAGCTCTGCATCCTATGTTAAGGGGAATCTGGGCTGCAGGCTTCCTGCTCTGCGCAGTCGCCTTTGCATGGATTTACTTCCGGTGCTGCCGGGAATTTCAGATGTCGCTGCCCATAGAGGACTGCTTTTTGGAAAACTGGCAGCGCACACATCCTTTGCGGAGAAGACTGTCTATCCGCCAGTCGGACCAGATTCTGTCCCCGTTGTCATATGGAGTCTGGCGTCCGGTCATTTTACTGCCAAAGTCTACAAAATGCGGGGACAGATTTCAGCTGCGTTATGTTCTGGAGCATGAATATGTGCATATCCGGTATTTTGACGCGGCGGTAAAGCTGCTGATGGCGGCGGCTCTGTGCATACACTGGTTTAACCCCTGTGTGTATCTGATGTACATTTTCTTCAATCGGGATCTGGAACTGGCTTGTGATGAAGCGGTGGTACGTCGATTTGGTGAAGAGGAAAAGTCCGCATATGCCATGGCGCTGATCGAGATGGAAGAGGAGAAGAGCGGTCTGCTCCCGCTTGCCAACAGCTTCAGTAAAAATGCAATTGAGGAAAGGATTGGCGCGATTATGAAAATAAAGAAGATCTCCCCGCTGGTCCACGGGCTGTCGGCGGCTCTGGTGTGCGGTACCACCCTGCTGTTCGCTACATCCTGCGGGTCATATGAGGAAGCAGAAAAGACTATGGAAGCTGTCCCCCGGGCGGAGGCCGTGGATGCGGAGGAAGCAAAGACAAACAACAGCGTAGAAACAAAATCACTGTCTGTCGCGCTGAAGGAGCTAGGACAGTACGGTCCGTCCGCGGAACAATCCATGCTTTTGCCATCCTCAATCGGTACTGCTGAGGCGCATACTGCGGGGGATCAGGAAGAAACGGCTGCGAATACTGCGGAAAAAGCGGCGAAAGCGGCTGCGGAAGACGTGGAGAAAGCAATTGCACAGGTGGAAGCCGAAGCGGAAGCCTTGAGACAGGCAGAAAAGGCAGCGGAGAAGGCCATAGAGCAGATAGCGGAAGTGACAGAACAGACATCGAAAGCAGCCGAAGGCAGCGGGAGGGCAGAAAAAGCAGCATACGCAGACGAAAACGGAAAGCACACAGCACAAGCAGAAGAAATATCTGCCGGCAGCGATACGGAGTATACCACAGACAATCCATACCACAGCGTTGCTTATATGATTTCTATCGGTGAGGAATTCGAGGAATACGAAAAATTTGGCCTGTCTTATGACAAAAAATCGGATTTTCTGATGTATAAAAACCAGACTGTAGGATTTTTTAAAGACGAGACAAAACCAGGCGTATACACCAGGCTGGTAGAGGGCTCCGGGGATCTGGGAATCACCGTGAACAGGGAGAAATCCGGGAAGATCACAGACTTTTCCGTATTCCCGTTCAATGAAAACAGCCTGACGGATTCCTCTGTAAGCGAAGATGCCGCGGTAAAAGAAGGCTCCGGTATTATCAGGTGGGATGATTCCGGGGATATCGTCAGCATCGTCTCATTTCCCGCCGAGGAACGGGGAAATCTGGAAGCTTATGCCGCGGAGCAGGGAGATGCGGATGAAGCCAAAGCTGTGCCAGGCGGAACCGGCAGCACCGACAGCGGCTCGAAAACCGAAGCCGTGTCAGGCACAGCCGTTTCCTCTGAGGGCGGACTGAAAACCCAAGCAGCGTCAGGCGGATCCGCCTATTCTGAGGGGGATCCGAATACCGAAAAGACCAGCCTGCCTAAGGAGTATGAAAAGCTCGGCGTAAAGACTTCCGACGAGAAAAATAACGAGTGGACGTATAAAGGCAAAGGGGTCGCCGTCATTTACGACAAGGATCACTGGATCTATACCAACGACACGATCCCGGAAAAGAAAGCTGTGTATCTGGAAGTGGTGCGGGATAAAAAAGACCGTGTGACCGAACTGAGGGAGATCACGAAGAAAGAAATGCAGAAATTGTTTGATGAGGAATAAGGAAGGATCACCATGTTCACAGCAAAAAAGATGTTCTTTGTCAGGTGGGCCTCGGGAATGGCGGCCTGAATATGGAGGCGCTGGATGCCGACGGAAATGTGCTGGAGCCTTTCCAGGAGAGCGAATACGAGATCATCGGCATCTACTCGTATCCAGTTGTACTTACAAGCGATCCCCATGCGTTCGTAAATAATCTGATCTTCGTCCCGGAAAACTCCATTACGGAGGATTTTCAGGACCATGTGGTGGGATGCGGGCCGATGCAGGCATACAATACCTCTTTCCGTATCAAAAACGGCTCCGCCGCAAGATTCCTGGAGGAATTTTCCAGGCTGCCGGAAAGCAGTCTTCTGGAGATCGAATTTGACGACGGGGGATACGAAACCTTTGCCTCCAAAATGAATAATACCCGGATCGTGCTGCTGACGGCCGTCTGCGGAACTGCCGGAGCGACTATTGGGATGCGGATGGACCGTGCGGTACAGGAGGCAGCGGTCAGCGGGGAAGATGAGTTCAGTACGGCTTATACCAAGGGGCTGTTGGCGGGCGAGGAGCGCACAGGAAAAGGAATGTCCTCGCCGGGCGAGGAAGTTGCGAAAAAAAAGAATCCGTCGGACGAGACGGATGGAAGCGGTACGGAAAAAGAGAACCCGTCAGATGGAAGCATTACGGATAAAGAGATCCGGCAGGATAGAAGCATTACGGAAAATGATCTTCTGCAGACGGAAAACAGTGAAAATAAGTGGCTGACAGCCTGCCTGATCGCCGTCTGCGAAACAGGGCTGGTATGGCTTCTGGCACTCTTCTGTATAAACAGGAACCTCCGCGCGGCGCCGATCCTGGTGCTGTCGGCGAAAGAAGAGGAATAAAAGCTAAAAATCATATCTTCACGAGACGTGCCCTGCAACAAATAAAATGCGTTTTACTTAATTTAAAATGGCTGATGGATGAAAATGTGTTTTTGGATAAACCATCGGAGATCATACCAGGAAAAACAGTAAAAGGCTGGATGGTGGATCAGGTTTTACAGGATTATATGCAGGGATTGGGAGATTTTGAAGGAAGACATGAATTCTCCGAGTCTATATGATACACTGATTCGGGTTGTATCATAGTGAAGTAAAAAATAGGACAAGTAATCTATAACAGATGCTTGTCCTGTTTTTTGTATATGTTACACAAAAATCAGCTTTTAATGAACTCTAACCAGCATAAAAATTATGCGGAACGCTGAAAGTAAAAGAGTATATTGACAATCTGTTGTGTTGATTTTATAATACATGTTGTAATAATAAGCTGATATGAAAGGAGAGAAAAATGAGGAACAGAATTGCAGGAGCGCTGTATGGAATGGCGCTGGGTGATGCAATGGGGATGCCGGCAGAGCTGTGGGCAAAGGAACGTGCCCGCAGATTTTTCGGAAAAAAGATAGACCGTTTTCTGGACGGGCCGAAGGAAAATGAGGTTGCGTTTAATTACGAATACGGGCAGTTTACAGATGATACCGGGCAGGCACTGGTCCTTCTGGATTCCATTGCATCCACCGATTATGTGCCGGATGTCAGGGACATTGCCCTTCGGATGATCGCATGGGCCGAGAGGGAAAATGCGTGGGAAAATAATATTTTGGGCCCGACTTCAAAAATCGCGCTTGCCAATTTCCGGGATGGGATTGAGGATACAAAGCCAACGGATAAAGCACTTTCCAACGGCAGTGCCATGAGGATCCCGCCCATCGGCTGCCTTTTCACTCCGGATCAGAAGCAGGAGCTTGTGGACTACGTATACGGGGTATCTCGGGCAACCCATACCAGTGATGTGACCATTGCCGGGGCCGCTATGATCGCTATGGGGGTCAGCTCGGCCATTGTGAACCATGATTTTGAAAAGGTAATAGAAGACATTTTGGGAATTGAGGAGCTGGGCTATCAAAGAGGCTGTGAGAGCTACAGTCCGAGGCTGAGTGAGCGGACAAAAATCGGACTTTGGCTTGCGAAGGAGTATGCGGATAATGAGGATGCCTTCATGCAGAAGATCTATGATATTGTGGGGACCGGCGTATGCATTATCGAATCCGTTCCGGCGGCGGTTTCCGTAGCATACTACACACAGGATCCCAATAAGGCGTGCCTGATGTGCGCCAACCTAGGGGGCGATACGGATACCATAGGGGCTATGGCGACGGCGATCTGCGGTGCGTTTCGGGGGGCGGACGCTATCAAGCCGGAATATATCGAAACCCTGCAGAAGCAGAATGACGCGGACTTTGACGGATATATTGAGATTCTTTTGAAAGGACGGGAAAAGCTGAGATGAAAACTCTGGTAGTCGGAGCAGCAATGATCGATATGCTCATGAAAATAGAAGCCCTGCCTAAAAGCGGCGAGGACGTGCTGTGCAGTGAGTCGGGGATCGTGATCGGCGGTTGTGCGTATAATGTGGCAAATACACTGCGGAACTTGGGGTGCGGCCATAGCCTCTGCGTTCCTGTCGGAAAAGGGCCGTATGCAGATATGATCCGTTCGGAGCTGCAAAAATGCGGCTATGAAATCTTGATTCAGGACGACAGCCAGGACAATGGATACTGTCTGGATCTGGTGGAGGCATCCGGGGAACGTACTTTTATCACGGCACAGGGGATTGAAGGAGCATTTTGTCCGGAATGGATGGACGCTCTGGACATGGATCCATATGAAAAAATCTATGTGGCGGGCTATCAGGTCTGCAATCAGGGCGGACATGCCATCAGCAAATGGCTTAGCCGTCATGCGGATAAGGAGATATTTTTTGCGCCTGGCCCTGTGATCTGCAGCATTGACACCGAGGTTATGGAAGAGATTTTTTCCGTACATCCCATCCTCCATCTGAATGAAAAAGAGGCTATGGACTATACAGGAGCGGAACATATTTCAGACGCGGCGCGGGAGCTCTGTAGCCGTACGGGCAATCTGGTCATCGTTACTCTGGGCGAAAAGGGAACTGCCTATTATGAAGGAAACGAGCTTCGGACAGTACCTTCCGCAAAAACAACGGTTGCGGATACGATCGGGGCGGGAGACAGCCACATCGGCGCTGTGATCGGAGGACTTTCCATGGGGCTCGGAACGGAAGAAAGCATCCGGCTTGCAAACCGTGTGGCAGCCGCTGTCGTAAGCGTGCAGGGCCCGGTGATGAACAAGGAAATGTTTGACAAAAAAATGGAGGAATATCATGAATAAGATAAAAGACTTTTTTAAAGACTGGAGCATCTACGAAAAAGCATGGCTGGCATTTGTGCTGATCTTTCAGACCGCGGCGTGGTTCATCAACAGACAGGACCTGTTTATGCTGGTGCTTACCTTATCCAGCAGCCTGAATCTGGTCCTCGGCGCAAAGGGAAAGGTTGCGGGGCTGTACTTTGCGATCATCAACAGCGCGCTTTATGCGATCAACTGCTTCAGCATTCCGCTGTATGGCGAGATCATGTACAATCTGCTGTATTCCATTCCGGTCAGCGCGATCGCTATTTTTATGTGGAAAAAGAATTCTGCTGAGAGCGGAGAAGTCAAATTCCGTATCATGACGCCGCAGTTTGCCATCGGTACGGTTGTGGTAACCATAGTAAGCACTCTTGTCTATGCAAAAGTTCTCGTATGGCTTGGCGGTAATTTCGCATTCATGGATTCTCTGACAACGGTTGTATCTGTGATCGCAAGTATGTTATACTTATTACGTTATTCAGAGCAATGGCTCATGTGGGTGATTGTGAATGCACTGTCTATCGTAATGTGGATCATGGTATTTATGTCCGGCGACAAGAGCGCGATCCTGATCATTATTATGAAATGTGTGAATCTGTGCAACTCCTCCTACGGATACTGGAACTGGAGGAAGATTGCGAAGAAGGTGCAGGCAGAGAGCGAATGATACAGCTGTGCGGCCGCCGCAGGCGCGAGTTTCGTAAGCGAAACGCTTTATTCTATATTCGTTTTCCAGAAGACCAAAGGCAGTGCATAGACAAGGAACCCCGCAGGAACAGGGGGATATATGGGAAACAATGTATCAAAATATGAAGTGATCAAAAGGGAGCTGCTTCAGAAGATTGAATCGATGGAGTATAAGCCGAACCAGGTACTGCCTTCTGAAAGCGAACTTTGCGAAAAGTATCAGGTAAGCCGCATTACGGTACGAAGGGCGGTTGATGAATTGGTGAAAGAAAATAAATTATATAAGATCAAGGGGAAAGGCTGTTTTGTAAGAGAGCATTCGGTAGAAAACCTGTCTCGGATTCATAGCTTTACCGAGGCGATCGTGCATGAGGGAAAAAAGCCCGGAAGAGAGCAGCTTTATTTTTCCAGAGAAAAGGCCGGGGAAGAGGAATCAAAGCTCCTGGAGCTTGCGCCGGAGGATGAGGTCTACAGACTGAGATGCCTGTATCTGGCAGATGAAAATGTGTGCTGCGTCAATGCGGCTGTCCTGCCCGCGGCGATGTTTCCGAAGCTGGAGGCCTTTAATTTCAATGTGTGTTCCTTATATGATGTACTGAAATCTTTCTATGCACTGAATATCTCCCGCGTAAAGCAGAATATCATCGCAACGATGGGAGATGAAGAGATTCAAAAGACACTGGGGCTGAAAGAGGCAAAGCCGCTGCTTAAGATCCATGCGACCTCGTACTGCCTGCACGAGAACCAGGAAAAGCCTTTTGAAGTTTATGAAAGCTATATCCTGACGGATATATTGAGCTATACGGTAGAGAAATATAATATTATGTAAGTTACAGAGCACGCCCAGACCGGACGTGCCCTGTAATCATGCAGAAGGTTCATCCCTTCGCCGTACTCAGATATTCCTTCATCTGCAGATATTCTTCTATCCCAAATGTGATCTTCCCCTTGGCCAGAGAAAAATACCCATCCTTATGCATGGAGCGGATAGTTCGGTCCAGCGTCTTGATATTCATGCCCAGCTCTTCCCCAAGTCGTTCGCGAGTCTTCTGGAGCGTGAACGGACGGGGATTTTTCTGCATTTCCGGGGAGTCCTGCGGAAATACCTGCTCATAAAGCCGCACAAGATAATCCGCCACAAGGAACATGGGCGGATAGTAAAGCTTTAAACCGTTATTGTAGGAGGAACGGTACAGCTTGAATGCAGTGCGTTCCGCCATTTTTCGAAGGATGTGCGTATCGGAATCAATCCACCTTTCCGCATCCTTCCGCGGGATATAGACCACGGTATTGGCGGTCAGGGCTTCGATGGTGACGGAAGCCTCCGGCTTGTTGGCCAGCAACGCAACCTCCCCAATAAAATCAATGGCTTTGTTGGTCTCGATCATATAGATCTTGCCGTTTTCAAATTCGTTGATCACCCGGTTCTCACCCTTGGCGACAATCCCCAAGTATGGGAGCACACTGTCCTTCTGATGGATCAGTCCGCCCGGTGGATGTACCTTGACACGGGCAAGCAGCCGGAGTTCATCAGGCATGTTTTTTGTATAGTCTGTTAACTCCGGCACTTCTTTCTCCAGTTCACTCAACGTCATGAAATGGTACCTCCCGCGTATGCCCTTCCGAGCATGTTTTATGTTCAGAAAGAACCAGGAAAATCATGTAAAGATTCAGAACTGCTTTGCAGCGTATAGTCTGCGAAACAAACGGGTCTGCGGCCTGCAGTTCAGGTTCAAAGCAATTCAATCAGAACTGCAGCAGCCCCATGGTCTGCTGTCCCTTCTGTGCCATGTTCCGCTTCTGCAGCATCATGGAAACGCTCTGCAGTGTCTGCTGATGCTGCAGCTGCATCAATGCCTTCGCAACATCGGTATCTCCCATGCGGCTTTTGGCTGCCGTCAGGTTTTCAGATGCATATCCGTTATAATCAATCGCATATTCCAGCTTATTGTACTGAGCTCCCAGGGTGCTGCGGTCTCCGGTCACCTTTTCCAGAGCCCGGTCAATATCCTGGATATTGAAATTCTTCGTGACATCAAAATCCTTGAGACCGAGAGCATCCAGTGTGGAATTGATGGAATTGTTGACATTGATGGAGCTGCCGTCCGCATCTCCGACCAGCTCAATGCCGTTCTTCTGGCTGCCGTCCAGCAGGCTGTGTCCGTTAAAGTTGGTCTGCCGCGCAACCAGGTTGATCTGATCCTTTAACTGATCGACCTCTCTCTGGATATCCGCGCGGTTCGCGTCATTCAAAATACCGCTGGAAGCACGAACTGCCAGCTCACGCATCCTCTGCAGGGAGCTGGTGATACTGCCCAGGGCGGAATCAGAGGTCTTTAACAAACTGAGCCCGTCGCTGAGATTCTTAGTTCCGGTGTTGATACCAGTGATCTGCGCATTCTCCTTCTCGGTGATGGCCAGCTCGGCAGCGCCGTCAGCCGCGGACATCAGCCGGTTTCCGCTTGCGATATGCCCATATAAATATGGGGATGTAGTACTAATTCCAGAAATTGCGCTCATATTAGATTCCTCCTTATTTAAAATGATAATATTCTGATAAGACCTGCGGTCAAGCAGGTCTTGTAATCGTTAAGATCCACAACGTTTAGTGACTCCTATATATCATATCGTTCAAACTTAAAAAATGTTTACTGTTTTTTTCAAAAAATTTCCAAAAACTCCTCATTTGTCCTGTTTTTAAAAATTAAAATTCGATAGAATCATTTTAACAACAAAAAACGTACATTTAATTACAAACCTGGCTCACGCAGCCGTGCAGGAAAAAGAGAGATCTGGAGCACGGAGGGGAGCCGGTTACGGGAACGGGAGGTAATCAAAGATGAAGAAACAAAAGGAGAGCTTTGCCTACGAATCATTGGGACAGAGGATCAGGGTGGAATGGAAGGTGTATCTGCTGGCGTTTGTATTTATACTGATCGCGGACAGTATCGGGCAGATCCAGATTCCGGTGGGAAAAGGAATGTTTATTCTATTTCCGATATTTTACGCCATTATCTTAGGCGTGCTCAGCGGGCCGGAGGTGCTCAAGATCGTAAAAAATGAGCAGGTCAAGGCAGCGTCAAAGCTGGTGGTAGTCGGGATCGCGCCGTTTATCGCAAAGCTGGGGATCACAGCCGGGGCAAATATCGAGACAATCCTGAGCGCGGGCCCGGCGGTACTGCTCCATGGCTTTGGAAATTTATTTGCCATCATACTGGCGCTGCCGGTAGCGATCCTGCTGGGGATGAAGCGGGAAGCGGTAGGAGCCTGCTTTTCCATCAACCGCGAGTACCATATGGCATTGATCAACAACATTTACGGGTCGGATTCGGCGGAGGCGAGAGGAAGCCTTTCTATTTATATCGTAGGTGGGATGATCGGAACCATTTACTTCGGGATACTGGCTTCCGCAGTGGCAATGACAGGATTGTTTCATCCGGAAGCCCTGGGGCTGGCATCAGGCGTGGGCGCAGGGATTATGATGGCAAGCTCCAGCGCGTCACTTTGCGCCATGTATCCGGAATCGGCGGAGACCATCAAGACACTGGCAAGCGTGGGAGAGACCATGGCGGGGATCACCGGGATCTACATCAACATGTTTCTGGCAATCCCGCTCTGTGACCGGCTGTACTGTATATTGGAGCCGAAACTGGGAAGGTTTATAAAAGCAAAAGAAACAAAATAGTGACAAAAGAAAAATCAGAATCACAATATTTCCAGCTGTGCGGTTGCTGATCCGACAGGTGGCAATATTTAACTTGCGGTATAAGGACGATATGAAGGAGGATTTAGAATGAGATACATAGAATGGTTATTTTTACTGGTGATCGGCGCGTGTGGAACGGGCCTGGCAAATTTTATCGGACATGATGTGGGGGTCCTGGAGTCCCTTCCGGGACTGGTGGTCCTCGTGGCGATCTCTATGCTGGCAGTTGTCTGCATCAAGCTGATCCCTTTGAAGCTTCCCATCGTGGCGTACTGCGCGATCATCGGCCTGCTCCTCGCCTGCCCGCTGTCCCCGATTCGGACCTTCGTGATCGACGCGGCGGCAAAGATCAACTTTACGGCGCCATTTACCATGGTCGGGGCATACGCAGGCCTGGCCATCGGCGACCAGCTGAAAGCATTTATCAAGCAGGGACCGAAGATATTGGTTGTGGGTCTGCTGGTCATGACCGGAACATTCCTGGGGTCCTGCATGTGGGATTCCCTGATCTTAAAATTAACAGGGGCGATCTGAGGTCTGCTGTCCGAAGTCAGGCAGGAACATACGGATACGGAGTGTGCGGGCGTGCCCGCAAAAGGCGGAATAAATATTTGGAAGAAGGAGATCACGGACATGGAAAAATGTAATTTACTGATAAAGAATGCAGTTGTTATGACGGACTATGAAACGGTAAAAAGTGGGATGGACATTGCAGTGTCGGGCGGCAGGATCGGGGCAGTAACAGAAACCGGTACCAGGGAATTTCATGCGGACAAAACCATTTCCGGGGAAGGCAAGCTGTTCATGCCGGGGCTGATCGACAGCCATATGCATACCGGCCAGCAGCTCTTAAAAGGGCTTGTGCTGGACGCGAAGCCGATCATCTGGACCCGGGTCATGCTTCCCTTTGAGAGCACACTGACCCCGGAGAAAATGAGGCTGTCCGCCCAGGTGGCTGCTCTGGAAATGATGAAATCCGGCACCACAGCATTTATAGACGCAGGCAGCTACCATATGGACGCGGCGGCGGCAGTTTATGAGGAAAGCGGCTTGAGAGGCTGCATTTCCTATTCTACGATGGACGAGGAAGGGCTTCCGGAAAGTATTGCCATGAACGCGGGGCAGGCGGTGCGGGAAACGGACCGCTTATATGAGAATTGGAACGGAAGGGGCAATTTGAAGGTGTATTATTCCCTGCGTGCCTTAAATTCATGTTCCCATGAGCTGACTGAGCTGGCGGCAGGCCATGCCCGGGAGCGGGGAGCCATGCTGCAGGCGCACATGAACGAGTACCAGGGAGAGGTAGACGGGATCATAGCCAGGGAAGGCATGCGGCCTTATGAATATCTGGAAAAAATGGGCGTGCTTTCGGACCGGTTTTTGGGAGCGCACAGCCTGATTTTATCTGAGGAAGAAAAAGAGATTATCCGGGAGCGGGGCGCAAAGGTCTGTCATTGCCCGTTCAGCAACTGCGGAAAGGCCGTGCCGGATACGCCGGACCTAGTGGAGCGGGGGATCATTCCGGGCTTCGGAACGGACGGAGCGGCACATGGCGGGCTAAGCCTGTGGAACGAGACACGCATTTTCCGTTCCCTGATGAACATTTACCACGGTGTTCCCAACCGCAATCCCAAGGTCATGCCGGCGGAGCTGCTGTTCCGGATGCTTTTCGAAGGCGGCGCGGCGGCGATCGACGAGACCGGGCAGTGCGGAAGGATCGCGGAAGGCTGTAAAGCGGATCTTGTCAGCATTTATCTGGATGCCGGAAGACTGATCCCCAGCGGAAACCTGCTGCATACCATGTTCGAGTGCGCAGAGTCCGGCGATGTGCGGGATATGATCGTGGGCGGGAAGATCCTGATGGAAGACCGGGAGGTCCGGACGCTGGACGAAGAACGGATTCTGTTCGAGGTGAAGGCGTATATGGAGCGGATGTAGGAAGGAAGTTTTATTATGATAATCTGTTTGTTGACTGCGGCGGCCAATCTGGCGGTCGGCGCTCTGGTGGGGCTGTGCGGCGTGGCGGGGTTTCTGCTCCCCATGTTCTACACGGCCAGCCTGGGGATGAATGTTTCCGAAGGGCTGGCGCTCAGCTTCGCCGCATTTATCGTGTCGGGGGCGCTGGGCTCCTGGAATTATAAAAAAGCAGGAAACCTGGATCTGGCTTTCGGGCTGCGGCTGAGCGCAGGGAGCCTTGCGGGAGCGGTCCTGGGAGTCAAGCTGAACCTGATCATTCCCGAAGAGCAGGTGAAAATGCTGCTGTATCTGGTGGTGCTGCTGTCCGGGATATCCATTTTACTGCGGAAGGATAAGGAAAAAGAAAATGAATCCGGGGCGGAAAGATTTTCCATTGAAAAAAATCTGCCTGTGACTCTTTTGCTGGGCTTTTTGACCGGCGCGGTCTGCTCCATGTCCGGCGCGGGAGGCCCGGTGCTGGTCATGCCGCTGCTGGTGGTGTTCGGCATTTCCATCCGGACAGCGGTGGGCGTGGCGCTGTTCAACTCCATTTTCATCGGGCTCCCGGCTGTGGCGGGGTATCTGGCGCAGTGTGACCTGATGCGGCTCCTGCCTATACTGCTGACGGCTTTGGCGGCCCATGCGGTGGGAGTCTATTATGGAAGTAAAAATGCGGGACGAATCAATCAGGGGATACTGAAAAAGGGAGTGGCGGTGTTCTCGATCGTGATCGCGGGGTGTAAGCTGAGCGGGATTCTGTAGGAAAAAAGGATGGGATTTTGAAATCAGGACGTGTATGCTTTCAAACAGGGGGCTGCCGGAAAATGACTGTATACCTAACAATATATGTTTTTGATTCCTGTGCTTTACAACAATATATTGCGGATAAACAGTATTCTCCGACGGTCCCTCCGCAGGTATGAGTTTCGTTCACGAAGCTATTCTTTTATTCTATCAAGCTCACTCAGATTCACACCTAAACTGGAAAGAGTTACCTTCAATTCAATGTATCTGTCATGCATAGAATTGTACGTATCAGGATCCTTATCTTTCACCGATATCATCCATTTTTGTAATCTTGAAAACTCACTGACAGAGTCTTTAATTATATCTGCTGCAGACGGCATGTTCTCACCTCTCTTTTTGAATAGATTTCACGAAAAACATTTACAGGATACCTTCATTATATCAATAAGAAATTTAGGAGTAAAGTCTTTATAAAAATTTAAATATTCATATATGATTTACCAGTCAAAAGTACCATTTATCATCTAAATATGTTACAATAAGAGAAATTACTTATCATATTAGGAGGCTCCCATGTTTCGAGAAAGCCAGGATGTTCAGATCACGCTTGATGACCGTATGCTTTATGCGAATGATCAGACCCGGAAAGCGGTCGACTTATCAAGAGCTAAGCTTGTCGGAGATATCATTTATCCAAATGTAGACGAAAACAGGTTTTCCGGATTATTCAGCGAAGTAGGATCCGTCCTAACATCCTTGTACGGCAATATGTAGCCGCGCTCGTCCTGAAACGTATGTACCGTATGACGGATGAAGTCCTGATCGAATTTCTCCGCTGCGGCGCACTGAATTTCCAGTACGCCCTCCATACCACGCAGGAAGAAAAATAACCCTTATCTGAAAGTTCCCTGCGCTGTTTCCGAAGGAGGCTTGAAGCATATAATGAAACACACCACTGCGACCTGATCAAAGAGGAGTTTGAACGGATCTCCAAACAGATGGCAGTAGAGATGGGCATCCTCCATACCGCAAATGTGATCCTCCTCCGGTATCTGTTAAAAAAAGGGTTTGAAAACATGATTCCGAAAGAACTGTCCCACTATTTTGAAGAGGGGGACCACAATCAGGTTCTGTATTACCGTGTTTCCCAGGACAAGAAGGCAGGCGTGCAGGATACCCGCGTTGCGGAAACCATCCGTGAGATGCTGCTGCTCCAGGAGGCGTTGGGAAGGAACTTCACCCCTTCGTTTCTCAGCGGACTGCCGGAATATCAAATCTTCCAGAGGGTACTTGAGGAACAGACGCGGCTGGATGACGCAGGGAACCGTGTGCCAAAAGACAAAAAGGAGATCCCAGCAGACAGTGTCCAGAACCCATTTGACGCAACCATGACATACCGCTATAAACGCAGGCAGCACCATGGGCATGTGCTGAATGTAGCGGAAGTGATAGACGGAAAAGGAAACGGAATCGTTGTCCATGCATCTGTGGGGGCAAATACCCAGTCTGACAGCCGCATGGCGGAAGAGTATATGGAGCAGCTGCCGGAAGATGGTGAAAAAAACTATCCACAGACACAAAAAAATTGGGCGGAATGCCGACAGTCAAAAACACAAGGATTCCTGTCAGCTTAATTGTTGCCTGCTTAAAAGATGAAATGACTTTTCAGGAAATCTGCGAGGAATATAAAATTGCTCCGGAAGATGTAGAAAAGGTTATGGAAGCTATCGGTAATTTTTTAAAAAGTAAAGGTGACAGCATAAAAAATACTTATTATGCTGTCAAGAAAAAAGGAGACTCTTACGAAATAATACGTCGCTTTCCAAAGCTCTGATGATAAAATGAAACAGGAGGACACCCCCATGATTTCTTTTGAAAACGACTACAACACAGGCGCCCACCCCCGTATCCTGGCACGCCTTATGGAGACCAACCTGGAGCCCCTCACCGGCTACGGCGCGGATCACTACTGCGAAAGCGCGAAGAACAAGATCCGCGAAGCCTGCGGATGCCCGGACGCAGACGTGGAATTTCTGGTCGGAGGCACCCAGACCAATGCCGCGGTCATTTCCACCATGCTGAAGGATTACGAAGGCGTGATCGCGGCGGCGACAGGCCATGTGAATGTCCATGAGGCCGGGGCCATCGAATATACCGGACACAAGGTTCTGGCGCTGCCCCACAGGGACGGAAAGCTTTCCGCGGAAACCTTATGCTCCTACATAGCCGGCTTCTACGCCGATGAAACCTATGAACACATGGTATTTCCGGGCATGGTCTACATTTCCCATCCAACGGAATACGGTACGCTATACACGAAAGCAGAGCTGGAAGCCCTTGCGGAGGTCTGCCGTTCTTACCATATCCCGCTGTTTCTGGACGGGGCCCGTCTCGGCTACGGCCTGATGAGCCGCCATACAGATGTGACGCTGCAGGACATCGCCCGGCTTTGCGACGTATTTTACATCGGAGGGACGAAGGTCGGCGCGTTATGCGGGGAGGCGGTGGTATTCACGAAGCACAACCGCCCGCCTCATTTTATCAATTCCATCAAAAAGAGAGGGGCGCTGCTGGCAAAGGGAAGGCTGCTGGGAATCCAGTTCGATACCCTTTTTACAGACAACCTGTACTTTGAGATTAGCCATCACGCCATTGAGATGGCGGAGGAATTGAAGAAGATTCTGGAAGGCAGGCAGATCGAGTTCTACTTGAAATCTCCTACCAACCAGCAGTTTGTGATCCTGGAAAATGACCGGATCGAAAAGCTGAAAAAAGAGGTGATGTTCAGCTTTTGGGAGAAATACGATGAGACCCATACCGTGATTCGTTTTGTGACAAGCTGGGCCACCACCAGGGAAGATCTGGCGGCGCTGGACCGGGCATTAGAGCGTGTTTATACTGCGCGCCAGATAAATCTGCCGCACAGTATAACATGATGCACACAGCCGCATGAGGAATTATGCCGCTTCGCGGCTGCGGCTGGCGCGATACTCACGGGAACTCTTGAGCCGTTAACCGCCGCAGGCGCAGGGGTGCCGGGAAATGCGGGCTGTTCACATACCGCCGTTTCCTGACACCCCTTTTTCTTATGTTTCCCCATTCTACACCAGCGAATGCTCCAGATAATGATCGATCAAAAACGAGTACTGCAGCAAAAACCTGGTATCCGGATTTTCAAAGTTCAGTCCGGTCAGGTCCTCAATCTTCTGCCTCCGGTAATTCATTGTGTTCCGATGCAGAAACAACTGCTCTGACGCGATATTCTGATTGAATCCGCACATCGTATAGGCTCTCAGCGTATCATAAAGCCGGGTCCCCTTCTGCTGGTCGTATTCCCGCAGCACCGCCAGCGCGGGATGGCAGAACTGGGGCAGGCGCTGTTCCTTGGAGAGCCTCTCCATCATATCATAAAACGCCAGATCCTTGTAATAATGGATATACCCCTTCACATCCATCTGCTGGGACAGGCTGCAGGCCTTCGCCGCCTGGAGATAATATTCCCGCAGCTTGGCCGGATTGGTGAACGGGTTGCTGATCCCGGCCAGAAGCCGCTCCCGGTCGCAGGCTTCCTGAAAACAGGACAGCTCCTCGGTCAGCGTCAGGGCGGTATCCTGAGGAAGGACCACTACTGCGCTGTGGTGGTAGAGGACATACAGGCTGGTCGGGAAAATGCGGGTGAGCATGGGCAGCAGTGTGGATTTTAGATAGGTTTTCCCATGATAATACAGAGGCCGTACAACCATCACGCACATGTGGTCCGGAAAATGGATCCCGCTGGTATGGATCCGCGCGCAGGCCTGCTCCGCGGGGATGCCGTCCAGAATATCGGTGAGTGTATTGTCCTGGAGGCGGGAACGCAGTGTCAGATGATTCTGACTGCGCAGGGTGGAATCCGCCACGATCCGGCCGATCAGCGGCAGGAATTTCCGGTATTGGGAGGCAAAATTCGGGGACTCCTGTATCATGAAGACATAGCCGAACAGAGCATTGTCCACGATGATGCGGCTCAGCAGGTAGTAAAGGTCCTCATCCTCACAGCGGTGTATCTGCGGGCCCTGCTGATTGGAAAAGCCGCTGCTGCGCCGGATATCCCGGATATGCTCGATAAAGTCCGGAGGACAGAAGCCCTGCTCCACACTTTCCAGCCACAGGCTGTTCTGTAGGCGGACCGGGCAGCTCCTGCACATGAAAGATATCTGCGTTTTCCGCGATATGGGAATCCGGCACAGGATAATCTTCCGACAGCCGGCTCAAAAATTCTGAAAAATTCATAGCATTTCCTCCGATATCTGTGTGATTCATTACAATAACAGCATCAAAAATCAGTCTGTACAGATTTATCTCCGCGGGCTGATTTTCTTGTTTAAAAGATTACAAGTTTGTGCTTTATTACTAATATACCACATAAATGCAACTCTGATATATGCATCATGAACAAAAATCACGATCTTTTTCATTCCTCTCACACATGTTAAACCAAAGCCGCCTGTATTATCATTTACTGTAAACGAAGCGTTTCGGATGCAGGAACGCACGGGCGAAGAAAGGAGAAAAAATGTTATGAGTTATCCAAAATTATTTGAAAAGGGCAGGATCGGCCATCTGGAATTGAAGAACCGGCTGGTGATGCCTGCCATGGGAACTGGATTTGCCAGCTCCACGGGGGAGGCTTCGGACGAGATTATCCGTTATTATGCAGACCGGGCAAGGGGAGGCGCCGGGCTGATCATCACGGAGATCACCAGGATTGATGAGGAAACCGGGATCGGGACGAGCAATCAGCTTTGTGCCACAGACAGCAAGCATATTCCGCGGCTGGTGCGCCTTGCGGAAGCGGTTCATGCCTATGATTCCAAGATTTTTTTACAGCTCCATCATCCGGGAAATGAGACTCCGGGCCGTCTGCTGAAGGGGAAGCAGATCGTATCGGCGTCGGAGGTGGTCTGCGCAACCATCGGTGAGAAACCCCGTGCCCTGACCACGGAAGAGGTGGGGGCCATGGCGCAGAAGTTTGTAAAGGGCGCGTACATCGCAATGGCGGCAGGCATTGACGGAGTGGAGATCCATGCGGCCCACGGATATCTGGTGAACCAGTTCTTATCACCTCACACCAATAAGCGCACCGACAAATACGGTGGGGATTTCTTCAACCGCATGCGGTTCATCACGGAGATCATCAAAGGGATCCAGTTTACCTGCGGACCCAGATTTCCGATCTCTGTCCGGATGGACGGCAATGAGTTTATCCCGGACGGACTGACCGAGGAGGAGTGCATCCACATTGCCCGGTATCTGGAAAGCCTGGGGATCACCTGCCTGAATATCAGCTGCGGAACCTACGAATCCGGCGCTACGGTCATTGAACCGGCCTGCTATGCGGAAGGCTGGAAGAAGCATTTGGCAAAAAATATCAAGGCAAATGTAAAGATCCCGGTGATCGCGGTCAATACCGTGAAGCATCCGGCATTTGCGGAATCCCTGCTGGAAGAAGGGGTATCCGACTTCGTAGGGATCGGCCGGGGCTTCCTGGCAGACCCGGAATGGGGCAAAAAGGCGAAGGAAGGAAAAGACGATTCCATCAGGAAATGCATTGGCTGTATGGAATGCTTCCGTATCGCGAATATGGGCCGTCCCATCGAGTGTACCGTGAATCCCATCCTGGGCCGGGAGCTGCATTTTGGCGACGGGCAGCTTAAGAAAAACGGAGCGGGCCGCACGGTGGCGGTCGCAGGCGGCGGACCGGCAGGGATGCAGGCAGCGGCAGTATTGGCAAAACGCGGATTTAAGCCGGTCCTGTTTGAAAAGAGCGGAGTCCTCGGCGGCAGCCTGAACCTGGCGGACAAACCGCCCCACAAGGAATTGATCACCGAATTGATCAAAGCCCAGGAGGAAGAGCTGAAGGAGCTGAATGTAGAAATCCGTCTGAATACTGAAGCTACCGTGGAAGCCTGCAGGGAGATCGGTGCGGTAGGCGTATTCGCTGCAGTGGGCGGCAATCCCATTGTGCCGCGGCTTCCGGGCGTTGAAAAGGCAGTTGGCGCAGAGGACGTGCTGACCGGCAGGGTCACTCTTTCCGGCAAAAAGGTTGCTGTCATCGGCGGCGGAGTGACCGGGCTTGAGACGGCAGAGTTCTTGAGCGGGGACAATGAGGTGACCGTGGTGGAAATGTTAAATGCCGTGGGAACGACGCTTTATCCCAGCGTTTCCAAATTAATGCTGAAACGGATCGCGGACAACGGCGGAAAGATCATGACTGGCCATGCGTTGAAAGCGATCGGGGACGGAGAGATCAAGCTGAGTATATCCGCGACTGCATTTGACACCAGCATGAAGGCTGATGCGGTGGTGCTGGCTCTCGGAGTCAGGCCGAACCGGGCTCTGGCGGCTGAGTTTGAGAAGGAATTTGAGCATGTGATCCTGATCGGGGACGCCTCTGCCGGCGGAACCATCCGGGACGCGATGCATGCGGCGTATGATAAGGCATTTGTATTTCTGGATTGATCGAAAGTGAAAGATATGGTTTGAGAAAATATAACGGTTCAGAATAGAAGGCTAAGTCTCTGTGTGCCGTTCTGAGTCGGTGTGAAAAAATCATGGAATTTGGTTACATATAAAAGGAGAATGGAAGGATGAAAGATTTTAAAGATAAGGTTCTGGTTGTGACCGGCGGAAGCAGCGGCATTGGAAAAGCCATTGCCCGGGAGGGCGCGCTCCGTGGTATGAAAATTGTGATCAATGGGATCACGAAGGAACATGTGGAAGCGGCGGAGGCCGAATTAAAAGCGATGGGCGCCGAGGTGGTAAGCCAGCTTGCCGACATCTCCAGACTGGAAAATGTACAGGCATTGTTTGACCTGGCCATGGAAAAATTCGGGCGTGTGGATATGTTGGTGAACAATGCGGGCGTTGCGGTATCCGGACCAATCTGGGAGATACCTGTACAGGATATCCACTGGATCACGGAAGTAAATCTGATGAGCCACCTTTACGGCATGCATATCTTTATCCCGCAGATGATCCGGCAGGGGACGGAGGCTGTGATCGTGAATACGGCTTCCACCGCAGGCCTGATGACCTCCGGAAACGCGATCATGTACCATACCACCAAGCATGCGGACCTGGCGGCAAGCGAGAGCTGCTATTTGGCCTTGAAGCAGAGGGGATTGGAGCGGATCCAGGTGCACTGCCTGGTTCCGGCGTTCGTGCAGACCCTGATCCACAAGTCGGACGACCGCCGTCCGGAGCGCTATGCCATCAATGACGATCCCTATTACCAGGGGCAGGAGTTCAAGTCCGGATATATCCGCAGCGAGCGCCAGGTGGTTTCCAGCATGCCCATTGACTATGTGGGTAAATGCGTATTTACCGCGGTGGAGGATCAGAAGTTCTATATCTATACCCATCCGGAGTCCCAGGTGGTAGCCGGGGCACGGGTGCAGAATATGGTAAACGGGCTGAATCCGCAGTGAACGGAATGACAGGCGGATCAGACCGCAGTGAACGGAATGACAGGCGGATCAGACCGCAGTGAACGGAATAACAGGCGGTTCGGACCGCAGTGAACGGAACGACAGGCGGATCAGACCGCAGTGAACGGAATAACAAGCGGTTCGGATCCGCCTTCAATGGAATGGTAAATGGACCGAAAAAGGAGGTTAGTACGATGATCAAGGATTATAAAGATAAAAAAGTGGTAGTGACCGGTGCCGCAAACGGGATCGGACGGGAGCTGGCGCTGGGCTGCGCAAAGCGGGGTGCAGATGTGCTGGCGGTGGATATCCACGGGGATGAGGCGGATGCCGTGGCTGCGGAGATCAAAGCGCTTGGCCGTGAGGGGATCGCGCTGCAGGCGGATGTCTCCCTTCCAGAGGAATGCCAGAAAATATTTGACCGCGCGATGGAGGCTTTCGGCCGCTGCGATATGCTGATCAATAATGCGGGAGTCAGTACAGGCGCCGACGTGTGGGATATCAAGGAGGACGATATCAAGTGGGTGACCGAGGTAAATGTGTATTCCCACTGGTATATGATGAAACGCTTTGTGCCTCAGATGAGAAAACAGGGAACCCACTGCCAGATCTTAAATGTATGCTCCATTGCAGGGCTGATCACACTAGGTTCCGCGCCGGCGTATTTCAGCACCAAGCACGCGGCGGTGGCGCTGTCGGAGGTGGTTTACAAATCTCTGAGGGCAGCAGGTGATGATATCGACGTGTCCGTATTCTGTCCGGGATTCGTGCAGACGGAAATGCACCTGACAGATCGGCATCGTCCCAAACGTTACGCCATCGACCCGGAAGACCCATACTACAATTCTGAGGCTTACCGGAAATTCATTGCCTACAACAAACAGATCCTGGATAACGGGGCGCCGCTGATCCCGACGATTGAAAAGGTATTCGAAGAGCTTGAAAATGATCAGTTCTTTATCCTGACCCATGATCAGTATGACCGTTTGCTGCGTGAACAGGGCGAATACCAGGCCGATATGGTGCGGCCCATTGACCCGTCGCTTTTGAAATGAAAGGAAAGAGAGTTATGGAAGAGACTCAGAAAAAATTTCCACCTGTACGGTTGGATGCTCTAAAGAGCCTCCAACCTACTCATCCATTCGCAAAAACCGTGCTGACGCACTCTTACGTCTGCTAACGCAGCCGTTTTTTGCTCATTCAAGAGTAGGTTGCTAATCCATAATCTCAGTTTTATTGCAATGAATTGCATAAAACTGAGATTATGGATTGCAACCGTACAGGTGGAAAAATTTTTGCTGTATTTTCGGCTTTCCCTGCTTGTGTGGATCCTGATCGCAAATGCATTTCTCCATTTGATCCATTTTGAATACAGCTGGCTGATCTTCATCAGCAATATCATGCTGTTTACCATGGAGGGGGATGTAAAAGACCGCTTTATTTCCGTGGAGGTGGGCGGCTTTGTAGGGCTGGTTCTGACGGTGCTCACGCTGCTGGCTGTCACGGCTTTGACCCCGGTCCTGGGGGATCTGCTTGGTTTCTTGATCCCGCTGGCAGCAGTATTGTTCGTACTGATCGTGATCCACCCGTATGCGCCGAAGATCCTGAACAACGTGGGATTCGCGTATCTCACCTGCGCCTGCATCGATACGGAAGCATTTGCATCGCATATCGGGCTGTTCCTCGGCACGTTTGTGGCCGGAAGCCTGATCTTCAACGGAGGATGTCTGCTGATCATGAGTATGGTGAAGAAAGTGGTATTTCAGAAATAGATTAGAAATAACCTGGAAAGTTTTCCACCTGTATGGTTGCAATTTTTTAACAGCTTTTTTCTGCTATAGTTTTGTGGCAGGAGAAGGCTGTTGCTTTAGGCGCAGTCACCTCCTGCCTGCGCACCGCGCATTCGTTCGAGCGCAGATTGGTGGACGGCATTCTATATTGCTTTAACGGTATTTTACCTTCCAATACGAACAGTAACGTAGCACAGTTACAGTTCACTCCTCAGCCAATCACCGAACTGATTGGCCGAGAGGAATTAAAGGGCACGTCCAGTCGGGGTGTGACCTGTCACAGTGAGAATGCGCAGGAACGGTTTTTCTGTATTTTGGGGATTGTACATCTTCCTGGGCTGTGTTATACTCTACAGGAAGAATTCGAAAAGATATTCATCTTTTTTATTCTTGCCGGCGTATCACCGGATTACTCAACAACATGTTTTAGGCGGGCTTTATGGCTGCAATCTTGTTATAAAAAATGCATAGATGTCATTTTCTGATGGAATTTTGCTTTCTTGAACGGATATTTCATGTTATGATTATCTTATTCTAATGGAAATGAAACATAGTAAACCTGATCCTATCTTGTTGTTACAGGCTGTATCCTGATCATGTGTATCTTGTTTATTATGCTTTATACATGGGACATATCCGGCTCGGATAAGGCCGAAAAGTGTTCATGGCAAAAGATTCTTCCGGATTCTGACAGAATGCATTTCGCTGATATGCAGACAGCCGAAAAGCTTTGCGGAAGAGAGGAGAATCTGAATGAATGAAACAATGAAAACAACGCAAACAAAGAAGACAATCCCAACAACGAACAATGACTTTATCATGCGTCCGACGGTAGATGTATGCTTCGCCAGCCTAATGGAAAACACAAAGGTGAGAAAGGGGTTCTGCGCGGCTATCCTGCGGGTTTCCCCCGACAAGATCAAAGATACGGAGCTGCTGCCGACCCATCTGCACCGGGACTACGCGGATGATAAGCTCGGGATTCTGGATGTGCGGGTTCGGCTGCTGGACGGTCTGCAGATCAACATGGAAATGCAGGTGAAGTATTTTGAATTTTGGGATGAGCGGGCGCTTTTCTACCTTTGTAAAATGTTTGCGGAACAGCTCAGGACTGGAGATTCCTATGAAAAATTGAAGAAATGTATCCATGTCAGTATCCTGGACTTTATTCATTTTCCGGAAGATACGGACTGCTATCGGACGATTGAGCTTCTGAACAGAAAGACGAATGCGCTTTACAGTGACAAGCTGGAATTACAGATCCTGGAGCTGAAAAAGCTGCCGAAGGAGATAAAGACAGGAGAAGACATCGTCAATTGGATGCGTTTTTTGAAAGGAAAGAGCAAGGAGGATTTTGAACGTATGGCAAACACGAGCGAATATCTGGGAGAGGCGTACGAGGCGCTGCAGAAGTTAAGTGCGGACGAGATCAAACGCCTGGAATATGAAGAGCGGGAAAAGGCACTGAAAGACTATAATACATTTGTCATCGGTGCGCAGAGACGGGCAGAGGAACGCGGAAGAAAGATCGGTGAAAAACGTGGCGAGAAACGCGGCGAGAAACGTGGCGAGAAACGCGGCGAGAAACGTGGAGAGAAACGTGGAGAGAAACGTGGTGAGAAACGCGGTAAAGAAACTGGAAGAAAGGAAGGAATCGCTTTGGCAAAGAGTGTGTTCAGACTGCATGCTCAGGGAAAGCCGGAGAAGGAAATTGCGGTGAAATGCGGTATCACGGAAGAGGAGGTACGGGAGATTCTGGAATAGCATCGTTTTGCTGCAATTCCCAAGATGTCCCACCTATCTTATTCCAAAAGAAAATGGAAAAGGACATCCGGGGAGGATTGAACAATCCTGCTATAGCATCATGCAATCCCGCAGTTCTGCTTCTATCTCTGCAAACTGTGTCTGACTGACACGGATTTTTCCGTGGACGAGGGAAATGTACCCTTCATCGCACAGCTGCGCCGCCACCCGGTTGACGGTCCGGACGGAGCAGCCCATCCGCGCCGCGATCGTACTGCGGGTATCCCGGATCTTATACTCAAAGGGCGTTCCGCTTTGCATTGCCCCGCGGGGCGGACAGTCTTTGCCCGACGCGCCGCAGTCTTCCGGCATATGGGCAAGGGAACATTCATGATATAAAAGCTGCAGCAGCCGGGTCCTGTTGTCGAGAAAAAAGTTCTTTCGGTCGGAACGGGTCTGCGCCATCCATTGCGTGACCAGCATCTGAATGCGGATAAAAAGGGCGTGGGCATCCTCTTTGATCCATGCTAGATAAGCCTTGGCGGGAATCATAACGCATAAGGAGCGCTCCAATGTGGTAAGGGTAATGAACCTGGCTGAAGCCTGGGAAAATAATTCAAAATCCCCGATGATCTCAATAGCGGAAATTTCCGCAAATCGGAACTCTGTATCGGAAGCCTGTTCCTCAATACCCTGGAGCCGCCCATTCAACAAGATATAAATGTGGGAGCAGGAGTCGTCTGTACTCATCAGCGTCACATTTGCAGGATAAGATTTCAGCATCAGATTGGAAAGAAAGGAATCCGGACAATGCAGAAAAAAATCCTGCAGAAAAGCGAGCTGCTCCTGATTTAGTTTTTTTGTAAAGCTGTCGGAAAGCTTCATAACCCAATCCCTCCTGACCCGGACAAGCCGGAACCAAACTTTTGCCAAAATGCGCAAGACTTCGTTGTTAATTGCCTGATTGAAACGACTGCAATCAGTGTATGATAATATGAATAAAATAGCAAGAGAGATTTGAGAGTATATATAAAACCGTTCCTGTTGGGTTTCTGCTCACACCCTGACCGGGCGCTCACAGTAACGGCATCCAGCCCACTTATCCATTCGCAAAAACCGTGCTGACGCAGGCGCGGATTATATTAAGACTTCCACCGGATTTCCTGCATAGACAGGGTGCGTCATAATCTGTGCCTGACCAAGGCGTGATTCATAACATATCCCTCTTTAAAAAAGCACCTGCATCATTCCGATCTGTCTGGCAGTCACTGCAATATTTCTTTTTTCTCCGGGACCAATCCTTTATTCTTTCGTGCGTGTTGAAACCAATACAGAGAATCTTGACTGATTCTGGCTTCTTCATTCGGCCCCATCGGGCTGTGTGACACCCCCGGGGGTAAAATGGTAGCTTATGGTTAACGATTCCCGGCTGGTCAGGCCGTAAATTATAGTAAAATTTGAAAAAAGAGGACACCTGTCATTTTTTTGCGCGGCAATATATGCTATGATATGAAAAAGCTAAATCGTAACTGTTTACAACGGCGGGCCACAGACTGTCCACTGCTTACGCAGCCTTCTGTTTTTCTATATTGCTGTCGTTCTGAATAGTTACACAAAATCAAAGGAGGAAAACAAAATGCCAACACCACATATCCAGGCCCAAAAGGGGGAAATCGCAAAATCCGTGATCATGCCCGGAGATCCGCTGAGGGCAAAATTTATAGCGGAGAATTTTCTGGAAAACCCGAAGCTGATCAATGAAGTCAGAAATATACTGGGCTATACAGGAACCTATCAGGGAAGCCCGGTCACTGTTATGGCCAGCGGTATGGGCATGCCGTCCATCGGAATCTATTCCTATGAGCTGTTTACACAATACGATGTGGAGAGCATCATCCGCGTCGGGTCGGCGGGCGCATACAGCGGGGAACTGAACGTATACGACATCGTGCTGGCGGACAGCGTATGGAGCGAATCCAGCTTCGCCAGAACCCAGAACGGATTCACCGGGGATGTGATCCTCCCGGATCCGGAACTGAACCAGAGGATCAAAGACGCGGCGGAGAGCCTGCAGATTCCGCTCACTCCGACAAAGATCCATTCCAGCGATGTATTTTACTGCGAGAGCAGTATGCCGGATTACAAGGAAATCCATGACAAGCATGGCTGCACCTGTGTAGAGATGGAGAGCTTCGCCCTCTTCCACAATGCATCCGTCCTTCATAAAAAAGCTGCCTGCCTGCTGACTATTTCCGACTCTTTCGTTACAAACGAAAAAATTTCCTCAGAGGAACGTCAGAAATCCTTTACCGGGATGATGCGCATTGCGCTGGAGGCATGCCGCTGATCGGCAGAGCATGACCTTTTGACGCTTGTATCAACAAATAAAGTATTTACAGCAAAAAAGGAGGAAACTGACTTGAAATATAACCGTATCTTTGTGATCGTTTTAGATTCCCTGGGAATCGGGGCCATGCCAAATGCGCGCCTCTATGGTGACGAGGGCTGCGATACACTGGGGCACATTGACCCGCATATGCCGGGATTTCAGATTCCGAATCTGGCGAAAATGGGGCTGACCAAGCTGCATCCCCTGACAAATGTAAAGACTCCGGATGAACTGATCGGCCGCTGGGCAAGGCTGTTTGAGGCCAGTGTGGGAAAAGACACCATGACTGGCCACTGGGAGATGATGGGCCTCTATATTACAAAGCCATTTCAGACATTTACGGAAACCGGCTTTCCGGATGATCTGATCCAGGAGCTGGAAAAACGGACCGGACGCAAGATCATCGGCAACAAGTCCGCCAGCGGCACGGAGATCCTGGAGGAGCTTGCGGAGCAGGAGATCGCCACCGGAAATATGATCGTCTATACATCCGCGGATTCCGTGCTGCAGATCTGCGGAAACGAAGAAACCTTCGGTCTGGATGAGTTATATCGGTGCTGCGAGATCGCCCGGGAGCTGACCATGCGGGACGAATGGAAGGTGGGCCGGGTGATCGCGCGCCCCTATATCGGAAAGAAAAAGGGAGAGTTCAAGCGGACCGCCAACCGTCACGATTACGCGCTGAAGCCCTATGGCCGCACGATACTCGACGTGATGAAGGAAAACGGCCTGGACGTGATCGGCGTCGGCAAGATCCGGGACATTTTCGATGGGGAGGGTATCACAGAAACACACAAATCCAAGAGCAGCGTTCACGGGATGGAGCAGACCATTGAGCTGCAGGATAAGGACTTCCATGGGCTCTGCTTCACGAATCTGGTGGATTTTGACGCCCTCTGGGGACACCGGAGAGATCCGGTGGGCTACGGCAGAGAGCTGGAAAAATTCGACGTAAACCTGGGGAAATTTTTAAGCCGCATGAAGGATACCGACCTGCTGATGATCACCGCAGACCACGGAACCGACCCCACCTTCAAGGGCACAGACCATACAAAAGAGATCGTTCCGCTGCTGATGTATTCGCCGTCCATGAAGGAAAGCGGAGGACTTGAGGATCAGAAGAGCTTCGCCGTGACAGGGGCGACGATTGCGGAGAACTTCGGACTGCAGATGCCCGAGGGGACGATCGGGGAATCGCTGCTGGGAAAAATAGCAGATCATTAAAGCATACGAGATAAACAAGAAATTGTGCATATAAAAGTTCGGATTTGTTCTCATGGATATGCAGACACGGGAGGGGATAGCGCGGTAAAGCGCTATCCTGTTCCGAACAGTTCCTTATTCAAATCTGCGGAACGCCCTCCGCAGCAAAAAAGAATTCAGCAAAGCAACCCCCGAAAATCCGATGACAAACCACGTAAACCCGACAATCCTGAAATCAATAAATATGGTAAACGCGCCGGCCAGCGACAGGACGACCAGGAGCAGGAGGGTATAGGGAAGCTGCGCGATACTGATGATAAACGCGTTTTTCAGCGAGTTTTTGATGGTATTTTCAAACCGGGCAATATACGGGAAAATGTAAATTGCGGGAAATAATAACAGAATACTCACGGCAATCAGAAGAAAGGAAAAAATCTGCTGAAAGGAGCCTCCCATCATTCCAACGGCACGGTAATCCATCCAGAGGACGATGCCTGCGAGCAGCAGGATCATCCAGGAAATGGTACTGTGCCTGAAATTATTTTTAAAAGCCCGGAAAAAGGACGAGAAAATGTAGCTTTCCTCATTCTTCGCCATTTTCAGAGTCACGGAATACAGGGCGGTTGCAGATGCCCCGATGGTGACAATGGGGATTGAGCAGATCAGAAAGAGGAAATTCAGGATAAACAGGTCGGTTAACCTGGATAAAAACTGCATGATCGGACTGTCGTAATTAAAAAATTTCATTGGTAGGCCTCCTTGAGCTTTATTTATGCCCGCGAAGCAACGAGCCAAGTAGCCATGCTTGCATGGATATTTGGCGACTGCCGCGAGGGTTGCTAAGTGCCAGTGGCACTTGTTCAGCAACGACCGAAACGGAGTGTAGACCAAATACCCCGCAGCTTGCCGCGCTGGAATTTTGATGCCCCGTCAGCTTGCTGCGGGGTATTTGACTGACCACATGTTCTTTAAATAATTGATTCAGTGTGAGTCCTCCTTCCTCAAAAAAGAACTTCTTAAGATTATAGCACGATATTTCACTTTTTACTAATCATTTTGCGGTCCTGATAAAAAAACATAAGAAAAGAGACAAGGATTCAGAAAACAGGTACATTTCAGAAAATCGAAAACAGGCATTCTGTCAGCCCTGGGATATACCACAGGCCGCGCCAGGTATAGTCTGACGCGGCCTGAAAGATTTCCAACCGTACACTTGGAATATATTTATCGTTTTACCTTCACCACAATCTTTTTCACCCGGCAGCTCTCCCCAGCCATACACCGGGGCTTATGCGCGTCCTCCGGAGGCACGACGGCAAGGTCGCCGGCTTCCAGAAGAATCTGCCCGCTGTCTCTGGGATCTTCAAAAAATACCAGATCCTTTTCCTGATCATAGGGGGCCTTTTCTTTCAGGCCCTCCCGTTTCACATATCCAAACATTTCCCTTCCATAGACCATGTACTGGATATCGAAGTACCGGTCATGCGCTTCGAACGCACACTCCTCCCACGGCATCGTGGTATATTCCTGGACATTCGCGAAAACCTCGTTTCCGTCGATCTCCGTAATTCCCACCGGAAGGGCTTCCAAATCTTCCGTCCTTAAAAAATGATATGCCTTTGTAAATTTTTCTGACAGGTAGTTGTATTTGTCAGCAAGTTTCAGATTTGTTGTGAGCATGATTTTTCCTCCGTTTATTCCGCAAAAGTTCATTTCTGTTAGATTCTTGTTATCAGCCGCCGCTCGTTCTGTTACGATTCACAGTTTGCCAGCCTGAATATCCATCTGCGGCGGCCGTGCTTAGAATATCCATCTTTGGCAGCCGTACTTAGAATATCCATCTTTGGCGGCGACCGTACTTAGAACAGATTTGGAAACAACGCCGTCGGTATTGCCAGAAATACATCGGAGAATACGATCATCAGCGCCAGCACCGCAATAGATGACAGGAAGTAGGGCAGCACTCCTTTGAACGAATCCTCAATACTGATCCCGCTGATAGACCCGGCCAGCAGCAGGCACAGGCCGTAGGGCGGAGTCACCAGTCCAAGAGCCAGTGTCACGACTACGATCAGTCCAAGGATGATGGGGCTGACGCCCAGGGCGGTGGCGGAGGGCAGGATGATCGGCACAAACAGGATCATGGCCGGAACCGCGTCCATAAAGGTTCCCACGAACATGAAGAACAATACCACCACGATCAGGAATACCAGCTTTCCGCCGGGCATTCCGACGAAGATTCCCTGTACCTTTTCATTGAGCTGGTAGTAGCTCATCAGCTCTCCCAGGGCATTGGCGGCGGCCAGGGCGAAGAGGGAGAGGGAGGAAAGCTTCATGGTCTCGATCAGGATCGCCGGGATGCGGCTGATCTTGATGGTGTGGTAGAAAAAGATTCCGATGATCAGTGCGTAGACACAGGCAACCGCCGCGGATTCCGTGGGGGTAAACAGCCCGGACACGATACCGCCGATCAGGATGATGGGGGTCAGAAGCGCCGGGAGCGAGGTCCAGATCTGTTTCAGCACTTCTTTGGTGGGCACCTTCTCCCCTTTTGGGAAATTCTTTTTCTTAGAGTACAATACAATCACAAGCATCATGGCCAGGCCCAGCATGATTCCGGGGATCAGTCCGGTCATGAACAGGGCGCCGGTGCCGACGTTGGCAATTCCCGCATAGACCACCATGGTAATGCTGGGCGGGATGATGGAGCCCAGAGTGGAGGACGCGGCGGTGACGCCCACGGCCGTTCCTTTGTCATAGCCCTGTTTTTCCATGGCAGGAATCAGGATCTTTCCGATTCCCGCGGTGTCCGCCTGGGAAGAACCGGAGATTCCGGCAAATATCATGGATACCAGGATATTTGCATGGGCCAGGCCGCCCCGCACGTGGCCTACAGAGGACTTGCACACGTCGATCAGACGGTCGGAAATGGAACCTTCGTTCATCAGGTTGGCCGCCAGGATAAACAGCGGCACGGCCAGCAGGGTGAAGCTGTTCAGTCCGTTGAACATTTTTGTAAATACGACACTGTTGGGGATGATCGGAAGGGCCGCGATTCCCGTGAAGGACACGAAGCCGAGGGCATAGGAAATGGGAACACCGATCAACACAAATATTACAAAAAGAACGATCAATAAAATCTGCATACTATTTTCCTCCCTGTTTATTCAGCAAAGCTTTCACATCCTCGACGATCTGTCCGATCAGGTACAGAGCGGAGGTCGCGCCGCAGACCGGAATACACAGCCAGGTCGGCCCCCGTTTGAAATCCGGGATGCTTACCCACCGGTAATTCCAGAACTGGATCGTAACCCGGAATCCGTAATAGAACATCAGGATTGACACCACCAGCATGATAAGCGCGATCACGATTCCCAGGATCTTTTTCAGCTTTTCGTTGGTGAGCTTGTCGCTGACCGATGTAAACGCAAAATGCTGTTTTTCATAGACCATGGCCGCAGCCCCCATGAATGCCGCCCAGATAAATGCGTACATGGACACATCTTCGGTCCAGATGGCGGCGATGCCTGCGTACCGGCAGCCCATTTGGATCACAATGCTTCCCAAAAAGATACACAAAAAGATTCCGCCCACTGCAATTTGGATTTTCTGCAGATAACTCAATGCTTTCTTCATTGTTACTCTCCTTCCTTGCGTACCATATCCAGATACCCCTGCATTCCGTATTTCTCTGCAAATTGATCCTGGATCGGGATGGCAATCTCCTGAAATGCTTTGATATCCACGTCCTCAAATTCTGTAATGTCCGCGCCGTCAGCCGCCACCTGGGCCTTGGATTCCTCGTACATATCATAGGTCACCTGACGGTTTTCCTCGGTGGCAACGCGGCAGGCTTCGTCAAACCAGCCCCTTTGCTCCTCGGTCAATGCATCGTAAAACGGTCCTGTGGTCAGGAATAAACGGGTGGTGTAGTCGTGATGCGTTTCGCTGACATATTTTCCGTTGTCCGTCTTGTGGTGCTCCTTTAAACGGAAGCTGGTGTAGTCATTTTCCGCGGAGTCCACGACGCCCTGGCTCAGCGCCTGGTACAGCTCGCCCCATGCCACAGAGGTGGGGATCGCCTGGCAGCTTTTCCAAAATTCCTGCACCACCGGGGTGCTCTGGGTACGGATGGTCATGCCTTTCAAGTCGGAAGGCGCAGTAACCGGTTTCTTTCCATAATAATCGCGGACGGAGCAGGTCCAGTATCCCATGATCTTAAAGCGGTCGTTCATTTTTTCGCTCAGCAGATCGCTCATCCCCTGTCCAAATTCGCCGTCTACGCAGGCTTCCCAGTGGTCGAAGCTGTCAAACAGATACAGCAGGGAAAACATATCGATCTCGTTTACGCCCAGCAGAGTCATGAATCCGGGGGATGCGACGGTCAGGTGGATGGCGCCCAGCTCCAGCTTTTCCACCAGTTCGGATTCATTTTCATCGAGAGTTCCGTGGTGCAGGGTGGCCGTTGCCCGTCCTCCGGAAACCTCCTCCAGCACTTCCTTGAAGCGGATTGCCGCTTTGGTATAGGGATTTTCCAGGGAGGTCTGGTTGTGGGCCAGGATGATGTTCAGCTCCGGCGCGGGCTTGCCGTCCTGGGAACCGCCGGAGGACCCGCATCCGGTCAGGCCGGTCAGCAGCATCAGCGCTGCCAGACAGAAGCAGCAGAATTTTTTCATGATGGTTTACCTTTCCTTTCTATTAATGAACGATGTCCTTTCTATTAATTAGCGATGTTCTTTCTGTTAATGAACGATGTCCTTTCTATAAATGAACAATGTTCTTTCTATATTAACAATATCCTTTGCTTACATGTTCAGAACGGATTCCCAGACTTCCTCGATCACCGGGATTCCGTTTTTCATATTGTCCAGGATGTTCTGCGACTCCATCTCGCCCGGGTATAATACGTCTTTGCCTTCCTGGATGGGCTGGGAGGATTTTATGTCGGCAATGATCTCATTCACGATCCCGTCGGTCAGATCCGTGCTGTTTGCCTTGGAGGGGTCAATGGCGATCATGACCTGGGAAAGGCCGACCTCATCCCCGAAGGTTCCGATCTTATTCACCGAATTGCCGTTTGTAAGGACGGTTGCGATCAGATCCAGGGCGATGGAAATTCCGCTGCCCTTCCAGTAGCCCATGGGGAGCACCCGCCAGGTCTTCTCAATCTCCGCAGGATCGGTGGTGAGATTGCCGTTTGTATCATAACCTCCGGGCACCGGAAGCTGGATTCCTTTCAGCTTGCAGTCCTCGATCTTTCCATAGGAGAACTGGGAAACGGCGCAGTCAATGACTACATGGCGGCCGTCGCTTCTCGGAACGGCGAAGATCAGGGGGTTGTTGCCGATCTTCCGATCCATGCCTCCCCAGGCCGGCATATTCGGCATGGTGTTGGACCAGCAGATCCCGATGCATCCCTGGTCCGCCGCCTGGAAGCCGTAGCTGCCGCCCCGCATCCAGTGGTTGTTATTTCCCAGGGCAACGATTCCGATGCCGTATTCCTTCGCAAGTTCGCAGGCCCTGTTCATAGCCAGCTTTGCGTTCAGCGGGCCGAACCCTCTGTGGCCGTTCCAGCGTTCCATGGCGCCCAGCTGCAGCTCGCAGGTGGCTGCGATATCCGGATCAATCTCGCCTTTTTCCAGGTAGCTCACCACTCTGGGAAAACGGTTCAGTCCGTGGGAATACACTCCCGCCAGGCTGTTCTGAGCAAAGATTTCCGCCGCCGCTTCGCCACGCTTCTCGCTGAATCCTTTCTTTACCAGTACTCGTTTAAATTCCTTTACCATGGTCTCATAAGGTACACGCTTCATATCTCAAATCCTCCTGTAATAAAATGATTGTTTGCAATCGGTTTCTTTTTTGCTGCTTTAATTGTGCTATTATTACTATGAATCTCGTTTTGCAATCGATTGCTTAACTTGGATTTATAATAGCACATAGGGGAATGGTTTTCAAAAAGAATCTAAACGTCGTTTTTCACATGATTTCAGGGCGAAAATTGTGCATATTTAACAAAAGATAAAAGGGCGGATTATTTTTGGGCGATTTTAGATGGGGCGGAAGAAAATAATTTTGCAATCGATTGAAAATGTGAATTGATTGCAGAAAGAAGAAAGTCAGTGATGAGATGTCGTACAAATGTGAGAATAACCGGCAGGTAATCCGGAAAAATTCCCGCCTGTACGGTTGGATCACTTGAAGATGCTCCAACCTGCTCATACATTCGCAAAATCCCTGCTATCGCACGTTTGCGTCTGCTAATGCAGCCGTACAGATGGGAAAATTCTGTTTCGCGCAAAGCGGCCGCCGGCAGTAAAATTGCCGGCGGCCGTTATCATAAGGAGGACTGCGGAGTTTCCTTTGGCGGCTTCAGCTCATGGCATGGGTTCCCGGCTCAGTACGCTGCTTTTTCATGGATCGTATGAAGCAGCATATGTGCCTTATGGGAATTTGGATTTCCAAAGAAGCGTTCATACATGGTCCGGACGTCCGGATTTTCGTGTGAAAAGCGCAGCTCTGCCTGCTGATCCAGATCGTAGAGTTTTTTCCCACGCTCAAAGGCCCGCTCTTCCCCGTCGTGGATGGGCTGGCCGCCGCCGCCCACGCATCCGCCCGGGCAGGCCATCACTTCTACAAAATCATACTGGACTTCCCCTCGCAGGATTCTGTCGAGCAGCGCGCGGGTATTGCCAAGCCCGCTGACCACGGCGGTTCGGACGGTGATGTCGTCGATCTGGAAATCCGCTTCCATCACGCCGTTGTTCTGGTTGAAGCCCTGGCTGCGGACTTTTGAAAATGCGTCTGCCGGGGGATTCTTTCCTTTGAGCAGGAAGTAGGCGCTCCGAAGGGCCGCTTCCATCACGCCGCCGGTGGCTCCGAAGATGACGCCTGCTCCGGTGCCTTCCTGCATGGGACGGTCTCCGGGGATGTCCTCCAAAGTCTTCGGATTGATGTGGGCTGAGCGGATCATTTTCACCAGCTCCCTTGTCGTAATCACCGCATCCACGTCATGTCCCGCATATTCCTCATAGAACAGTTCCATCTCCCGTTCGGCCTTTTTTGCCACGCAGGGCATTACGGATACGGTGTAAATCCGTTCCGGGGCGACTTTGAGCTGCTCTGCAAAATACGTTTTCATCACCGACCCGAACATCTGCTGGGGGGATTTGGCGGTGGAAAGATATTTTACCAGGCCGGGATACTGGGTTTTGATAAAACGAATCCAGCCGGGGCAGCAGGAGGTGAACATGGGCAGATGCTTCTGCTCCCCGGATGTGAACCGTTTGATAAATTCCGTGCCTTCCTCCATGATCGTCAGGTCTGCGGAAAATGTGGTGTCAAAGGCATAGTCCACGCCCATTTTTTTCAGAGAATCCAGGATTTTTCCGATGGTGGCTTCGCCGCGCGTTAGTCCCAGCTGTTCTCCCCATGCGGCACGCACCGCAGGGGCTACCTGGACCGCCACGATCTTGTCGGGATCGACAATGGCATCCCACACCGTTTCCGTATCGTCCCGTTCACGCAGCGCGCCTACCGGACAATGGGTAATGCACTGGCCGCAGAGGGCGCAGTCCGCTTCCTCAATGCTGCGGAGCCGGGATACGTTGACTGTGGTTCGGGAGCCGGTGCCCTCCACATCCCAGACGCCCAGCCCCTGTACTTTTTCGCAGATCTGCACACAGCGCATACATTTGATACATTTGGCGGAGTCGCGGATGAGCGGGAACGACTGGTTCCATTTCTGATGTTCCAATGTCTGCTTATAAGGGATCTGTAAAATGTTCAGGTCGTTGGCCGTTTTCTGCAGGCTGCAGTTTCCGCTTCTTGCGCAGGTCACGCACCGGCAGTCGTGCTGGGAGAGGATCAGTTCCACGGTGGTTTTTCTGTGTTTCCGAACCTTGGGGCTGTTGGTGTGAATGACCATGCCGTCCTCTGCCGGGTTGTTGCAGGAGGTGATCAGCTTTTCCTTCCCTTCCAATTCCACCACGCACACGCGGCAGGCCGCAATTTCGTTGATATCTTTCAAATAGCACAGCTTCGGGATATGGATTCCATTTTGCGCGGCAGCCTCCATGATGGTGGTATTCTCCTGTACCGAAATCTGTTTTCCGTTAATTGTAAGATTTACCATATTTTTTCTCTGCCTCCTTTGAAGATTCCATATCCAAAATGATCACACCGCAGGCAGCGGGATGCCTCCTGCTTTGCTTCCTGCTCCGTCATGCAGTTTTCCACGCCGTCAAAATCACGAACCCTTTCGCAGGCTTCCCGCTCCGTAAGATTTACGCGGCCGCAGGGGGTACGGTCCCGGAGGTTCGCTTCCGGGATCTCTACGTCGCAGGAAATCTGGTGATGGAAGCCCAGGTATTCATCGATATTTGCAGCCACCACCTTTGCGGCCGCGATGGCTTTGATCACGGACGCCGGGCCGCTGGCACAGTCCCCGCCCGCAAAGACACCGGGCATATGCTCAAAGGCTCCCGTATTTCTGGTCACGATCTTGCCCCGTTCTACCGGGATTCCGGCTTCTTCAAAATGCCGGGTTTCAATGTTCTGCCCGATGGCAATGACCAGGATGTCGCAGGGTATGTAAACGTCCGGCTCTCCTGTGGGACGGATGCCTGCCCGTCCGCCCTTGATGGAGCTGACCATCTGGGGCGTCACATAGATTCCCCGGATTTGGTTCTTATCATCAATATCCAGGGACGCGGGCGCTTTCAGGGTCTGCAGCTCGATGCCCTCGGCCACCGCGCCTTCGATTTCGTCGGGAAGCGCCGTCATGTCCGCCGTCCGCCTTCTGTAAACGATGCTGACTTTTTTTGCGCCCAGCCGTTTGGCGGTACGCACCGCGTCCATGGAAACATTTCCGCCGCCGATCACGGCCACTTCTTTTCCGGTCAGATCCATGATTTTGCTGCTACCCACATCCCGGAGAAATTGAACCGCGGACAGGACGCCTTCTGCGTCTTCCCCTTCCAGTCCCAGCTTTTTGTCCGTGCTCGCTCCGATGGTGATCAGTACGGCGTCATATTCTTCCCGGAGCTGCTGGATGGTGATATCCCGGCCGATCTTCAGGCCGTGCCTGACTTCCACTCCGGTCTTTAATACGGCCTGGATGTCCTGGTCGAGCCGGTCTTTGGGAAGCCGGTAATTGGGGATTCCGTAGCGGAGCATGCCTCCCAGCTTGGGAAACATTTCGTAGATCACGGCCTGATGCCCCATGAGCTGTAAATAATAAGCCGCGCTCAATCCGCCCGGGCCGCCGCCCAGGATGGCGATCCGTTTTCCGGTGGAAGGCGCCCGCTCCGGCGGATCGACCTCTCCCGCAAAATCTGCCGCAACCCGTTTCAAGCCGCGGATGTTGACGGAATCATCCATCATATTCCTGCGGCACCTGGCTTCGCAGGGATGCTCGCAGATAAAACCGCAGGTTGTGGGGAACGGGTTATCCTTCCGGATCAGCCGGATGGCGTCCCCATACCTTCCCTCGCTCACCAGCGCAATGTACCCGGGAATGTCCACGTGTGCGGGACACAGGGAAACACAGGGGACGGGCTGGCTGTAGGCGCAGGTGCAGCGGCCGTTTTGGATGTGCTCCACATAGTCGTCGCGGTAGCCGATCAATCCCTTGTAAACCATGTTCGCGGCTTCATAACCGATGGCGCAGTCCGCGGATTCCATAATGGAAAGGGCGGTCTGCTCCATGATTTCCAAAGTCTCCATTGCCGCGTTGCCGTCCAGTACATCCCGGATCAGTTGGTTCAGTTGTCCGAGACCGATCCGGCAGGGCGTGCATTTTCCGCAGGTCTGGGCATGGCACAATTCCAGAAACGCCCTGGCCATATCTACCGGACACAGTCCCGGAGGGCTGGATTCGATTCTTCGCTCCAGATCTTTGTAAAGCTCTTCTATGACAAGCCTTGCTCTCTTGGGCGAAGCGATTTCTAGTCTGCTCATTTTACTACTCATCCTTTCTATTGCGATAAATTATTTTTGTAATAATAAATTATCATACAAAAAATAGTCTGTCAACATTTGTTATTATTAAGACAATATTGATAAATAATTAACTATAAACTGTCTTTTTAGTGAAATGTTTGCCATAATTTGGGAGATTTTGCGAAAGTGTGAAAAAACGATCCGTGAAAAATGAATAAAGATTGATAAAAAATTATTTTGTTGACAAAAATTTTGTAATTTGATATGATCGGTCGCAAGACATCAGGAAACAAAAATTGAATGGAGGTAATTTTATGCAGCATTTACGAAGGATGGAAGACAGAGTGGTTATGCTGACCGGAGGAGGCGGCGGGATCGCCAGAGGGGTGGCCCGCGCATTTGCAGATGAGGGGGCAAGCCTGATCCTGACCGATATTTTCCCGGACGGGATGGAACGGACGAAGCGGGAGCAGGAGGAGGATTATGGGGCAAAGGTGCTTCCCCTTGTGATGACGGATAAACTGGCCCAATGGGGGAAGGAAAACCCGGAAATGTTCAAAAGAAACCTGGATGAGATCCCTCTGGGGAGATATGGAGACGCCCAGAAGGACATCGGAAAGGTGTGCGTATTCCTTTCCAGCTATGACGCAAAATATGTCACCGGGGATACGCTCTTTATCCAGGGCGGCGTGGGGATGAAGCCGTGACGTCTTCTGACCGGCCTTATGTGCTTTCGCGTTCTACAATGTCTGACAGCAGCATGATCTTCCGGGGGTTCTGCCGCCCTTCGATGGCGTCGATCAGGATTCTTGCCGCTTCGGATGCCATTTCCGTCATCTTGTTATCCAGTGAGGTGAAACGGGGGCAGCTTAATTCTCCGTAGATGGTATTGTCGATCCCGATGACCGCCATTTCATCCGGAATCCGGACGCCTGCGTCCCAGAAGGCGCGCATCCCGCCTGCGGCGACCAGGTCTTCAGAATAGATCACGCTCTGGACGTCCGGATGCAGGCTTAATAACTGCCGGGTCAGTTCATATCCGCTTTCCCTGGAGGGCTCTCCGCCCAGGATTACCAGGGAATCTTCGGAACGGCCGCAGCGGAGCATGGCGCGCTTGAAGCCCTTGAGCTTTTCACGGCTGCTGGGGGTGTCCAGTTCTCCGATAAACGCGGCATTTCCTTTTCCTTTTTTGACCAGCAGGTCTACGCAGTGCTCCACACCGTCACATTCGTCTACCAGGACGCAGTATACGTTTGGCAGGTCGAAACGTCCGTTGGCAAACACCACGGGGATATTTGCAAAATGTTCCCGGATGCCGTTTTCCACTGCCTCATTCTGAAAGACGGAGCCTACCATCAGGACACCGTCCACCCGGCGCTGCTCCAGGATGCGGATAGCTTCGAGCATTTCCCCGGCATGGGAACCGGCGTTCAATATAATGCCGCAGTAGCCTTTCCCGCGGAGATATTTTTCCACGGCATAGGTCAGGTCGGTGTGGTGCGCGCTTCGGATATCAGCCAGCAGGATGCCGATCAGCCGGGTGTTCTTGTTGACCAGGCCCCGGGCGTTCTCGTCGGGGGTGTAGTTGTGCTCTTTCAGCAGGGCTTTCACTTTTTCCCGCGTGGCTTCCCGGATTCCCGGCTTGTTGTTGATCACGCGTGATACGGTGCTTGCGGATACGCCGGCAAGCTCGGCGATATCGTAGATTGTCATGATGCTCTCCTGGTTTCTGTTTTGTTAAAGATGAATGAATCAGCAAAAAATTAAGATACGCAGCACCGGCAGCCCTCTGCTCATCCCTTTTTTACCAGACATTTCTTCTGGAAAAATGCAATCCCCAGCCGGCCCGCCTTCTTATATCCATCGCGTTCCCTTTCTTGGATGCCAGGAGCCGGCGCCGGACTTCTTTTCTGCGGATTCTTCTTGAAGTGATTGTAGCGCGAAAACAAAATCAATGCAAGAGGATTTCTGGATACATAGAGGAGCCGCCACAGGGAGGTGGCGAAGCTGATTCGAAATTCTATCAGAACCCTTTCATCATACGCGTGGACATCAGGCAGCTCTCTCCATTGGTAAAATAGATGATCCGTTTTTTTGAGTCTATTTCCTTTATATTATTTTTATTGACCAGAAATGACCGGTGGCAGCGCACAAAATCACCGCCTAATGTGCCTGCCAGTTCTTTTATGGTGCCGGAAAATTCAATCTGCCGGTCTCTCGCGTGAAGAATGACTTTATGGATATTCACGGAAGTTTCAAAAAAGAAAATATCCTCATGATCCACGCTGATCTTTCTTCCGCCCGCTTCCACGGTATAGACTTTATGCGTCTTGTTGGTCTGGAGCGTATATCGTTCCATGGCATTTAACAGACATTCCCGGATCTTTACTTTCGCTTCGGCAGGGCTGTCCTTTAATACAAAGTCCATTGCCTCCACCCGGTACTGAAAGGTCATGTAGCTCAGTTCCGAATGCGCGGTTATGAAAATGATGAAACCACGGGGGTCAAACAACCGGATCTGCTGAGCCAGCTTCATTCCGTTTATGTCGCTGTTCAGGTCAATATCCAGGAAATAAATGCCTGTGTTCCGGCTGCACCTGATCTTTTCCAGCAGCGCGTAGGGATCGCCCGTATCTAAAGCGAGCCGCATATCCAGTTCTTCGATCAGGACGGCATTTTGAATGGTCTGCACGATCGTCCGTCTCTGCGCGTCTTCATCATCGCACACAAAAATATCCAGCATAGGATGTCACTCCTTTCATGCCAGACTGCATCGTCAATTGGAGTCAACGCAGTCCGATGGAAATGAAAAATCAGACAGAAAATTTCATCGAAATATAAGGAACAGTCAGTACGCCAGTTCCATATGCTGCATGAAACAGCCCCGCTGTATGGAGGTTTCCAGCAGCACATTGTCATAAGAACTGAGGATCTTCTGCACATTGGACAGTCCGATCCCCTGATGGCCGAGCTTTGTACTGACACCTTTCTGCTTTAACTTGTTCAGCATCAGGCCGTGATCCTGGAAGCAGTTGCTTATGATGATGGACACTCCGGACTGATTCTGAATGATATTTAAGCCCATTTGCGGCTGGTCTGTCTCCAGCGCGGCTTCCACCGCATTGTCCAAAAAGATTCCCAGTATTCTGGCAAGATCTACGGTGTCGATCATAAAACGTTCCACCCGGTCGGGAATATCGATCGTGACATCAATCCCTGACTCATGGGCATAGATTATTTTGGCGGAGAGCAGGCTTTTGATCTCCAGCACACCGATGTTGCCAAGCTGGTTCAGCTTGTAATCCCCCTGGTCAATCAGATTCTTCGTCGGAAAGATTTTATTTTCAAAATAGTTCTTCAATTCGTCCATATCGCCATGTTCAATATAGCCGGACATTGAGAGCAAAATGTTCACGTAATCATGCTTAAAGGAACGCAGACCGCTGTACATGGCTTCCAGATTGTGCGTATAGTCCTGCAGATCCTCCATGGCTTTCTGCTTTGCCTCCGCCTGCGTCTGCTCCTGCCAGAAACGGCGCATGGCCAGAAGCAAAAAAAGCATGACAAGCAGATACCCTGAAATATGTAAGGCATTATTATAGATCATCCTGCCTACAGAGCCATTTTGCCCTGGGATCAGATCATCAAACAGATAGATGGTGATCAAGAGCAGCAGTGCGGCGTCGATCAGATACCACGTCTGCTGAAAGCGCAGGATCCCCTTGCCGGACAGCAGCAGTTTTTTCAGCAGTCTGCCGCAAAACAGTGTGATCAAATAAAACAGCACAGTGCGGACCAGATTGACACCGAAGGAAATATACCGCATATACTGTGGGTCCGAGAATGCCGGGGGAATCAGCATATGCAGAAGCTCTGACACAACAGCTTCTGTCACAATGGCAAGCACAAATCCGATCATACTCATGCAAACATTCTGGGGCGCGGTATCCCGGCACGTAAGCAGTCCAAACATACAGGCTGCCGCCAGGATCCCGAACAGTCCATATGGGATACAGGACAGGAGCGTAACCGGCATTCCGGCAAGCAACAGCAGCATATAAAGCGCAATCAATGCTTTCAGGCCCATGCGCTGGGGCCACACATTACGAATGGCAAGGGAAAGCAGAAAAAAAGACAGCAGCATTTCGACTAATTCCTCCCGTTCGGATTTTCCATCCTGATTATAATTTGTCGCCAATTTTCGTGAGAAAATTGATGACCTGCTTACGCTTCAGCGCAATGCTTATTATACTGTATTTGATTCTCTGTATCAAGCGCTGTTCAGCGAAAATGATGAATAAGTGCATGCTTTGCCGGGAAAAAAACGCGCTTATTCACGAAGCGGGGCATTTTATGACGACTTTGAGAGAATGCGTGCTTTCTCTGGTATACTGTTCTGTGATAAGGAGCTGTAGAAAAATAATGGATACAGATCCTGAATACATAGTTACTTTGGAAGGAGACGGGAAGTATGAAGAAGAATCTTTTAAAAGCAGTTGTTGTCGTAGTGGGAGTCATGATCGTTGATATAGTCATCAATGTGATCTGCAATATAAATGGGGTTGACTTAAATTCGATATCGAATACTTTCGTGGCAGTTATGTTTGCTATGCTTCTTTATAATGTATGGATCAAGGATAACAAAAGTGAGTAGTGGCCAGGGCTATAGCAGTTGAGAAGAGGAGCGGTCAGCCTGTGACAGGCTCCTCTGAACGATATGATATTTTACAGGTTTTCTTATAACATGCGATTCCGCATTCGATCTGACGCGGAAGTTCCCTTCTGCGCACAATAAACCCAATAACATTCATGAAATGATTGTACCGCGAAAACAAAATCAGTGCAAAATGAGACTTTGAGCAACCGTTATCTATAAGTATTCCATTTGGAATCCTGCTGCGGTATAATGGAATCCATTCATAAGATCAGAACACGAGGAGGAACAGAAGCATGATATTTGAACGTAAAATGATCCATTTGAAGGACGGCCGCACATGTGTACTGCGTCCAGTGGAAGCAGAGGATTCGAAGGCGATGATCGAATGCCTTCGGATCGTCTCTTCCGAAACCCCATTTCTCCTCAGAAATGAGGATGAGGTTACAATGACAATTGAAGCAGAAGAACAGTTTTTAAAAGCGAAAAGCGAGGATCCGCGTGAAATTATGATGGCGGCAGAAGTGGACGGTGAGCTTTCGGGAAACTGCGCGATCATGTCCGTCGGCAGTCTGCGCCGCATCTCCCATCGGTGCGGATTTGCGATATCACTGAAAAAAGCCTATTGGGGACTTGGTATCGCATCCGCATTGATGGAGTACGCATTTATTCTGGCGAAGGAAATGGGCTATGAGCAGGTGGAGCTGGAAGTGGTTGACGGAAACGAGCGGGCAAAAAGCCTTTATAAACGATTCGGTTTTCAGGAAACCGGAAAAAACTACCGTTCCCTCAAGTACGATGACGGCAGCTATCGGGATGAATACAGGATGGTAAAAATCCTGCATTGAATGGCTATTGATTTTAGGATACTTCTTATCTTGATGGAAGTATATCCATTGTATATATTTATACTAAGCGCCACAAGAGAATGCGCGGAGGAGATCCCGGAGGAGCTCCGTTTTACTCCGGCAACGGCGTCCCGCCATATGGGAATCCTGCTTTTCAACCATTTTGTGGCGGTGGAGAAGAAGGACGGGAAGGTATATTACCGGCTGAACAGTGAGACGATTGCATATAAAATCAGCAGGGCGGTTTCTAAATTACCGCTCTGCTGACAGACCTGCCTGCTTTCAGGAATTTGTCGTTGTAGATTTTTTAACCAGTATATTCGGGACAATGGTTTCACAGGGGATATAATTATCAAATCCATCCAAAGCCAACTGAGCCATCAGCCGGATATTCTGCGCCACTGAAGTGATCGGGTAGGTGGCACATTCTGAAATCGGCGTATTGTCATAGCCGATGATCTCCGCCTCATCAGGAACTGCCAGGTGTTTTAAAATGCACTGCTGTTCGAACAGCCGGGCAATGTCGTCATTGGAGCAAAAAACTCCCCATTTTTTTCCTTTATATTTCAGAAGCAAATCTTCCACAATTTCATTCATAGCCTGCGCGGCAGACGGTAAAAACGGCTCGGAAAGCTCCCGCCGTATGACCCTCTCATAAGTCTGCCCCTCCATCAGGCATTCAAATCCCACGATCCGTTTAAACGACGGCCATATGGTGGTGTAGTCGTTATTGATATGGATAAAAACTTCACAGTGATTTTCCAACAGAAGCTCAGCGGCCAGTTTTCCGCCGGTGAAATTGTCGCTGTTGATCTGCATAAAATTTCCGCCAGAGCGTTCGATCGTGATAACAGGCACAGGCAGGCCGGCAATCTCTTCCGCGTCAAGCAGCGGGCTTAACAGGAATCCTGAACACCAGCTCTTCTCTGATACTGCCACAGGTGGGATTTGCGCTGCCGCTGTCTGTCATGATGTTTGTAAGCTTTTATGAATTTGTGCCGAACGAATTGATCGAGGCGGCGATCGTGGATGGCTGTTCGCCGTTTCGGACATTTATCCAGATTGTATTTCCTCTGGCAAGAAACACGGTGATCACGATCGCGTCTATGTACAGTATCTTGATCTGGAATGACTTTATCTTTGCTAATACCTTCATCAGTGAAGGTTCGGCAAAAACCGTGGCGATGGGCTTGAAGGATTATGTCGGGGCATTTGGAAATGTGGACTGGGGTTCCACGTTTGCGGCAATCGCCATCTCGATCCTGCCGCCCCTTTTGATCTATTTTGCGCTGAATAAGTGGGTGACGGCAGGTATGACGATGGGCGCAACGAAAGGATAGGCAAGCAATATGAGGGTAGATGTGTAATGGAAGAATAGGTGCGCAATGAAAGGATGGGTGTGTTTATGAAGGAGCAGGGATTGAATGGAATGGTACTTCCGGGAGGCGCTGGGGCGCTTCCTTATCTGACCAGAGGAAGAAGCAGAGCGATCAATGCGGAGAATCGAACAGGGGAGAAAGGGAGGGGCGGCATGGCAGCCGGCCCTCTTGGGGTGTCCCGGAAGGGGAGCCCGTGCCTGAAGGATATTCAAGCAGGAGAGAGGGTTGTGTTAGGTGAGATCAACGGGACAGGAGTGATCCATCATATCTGGATGACGGTGGATGCTAAGACCACGGAAGGTGACTGTTTCGTGCTGCGCGATCTGGTGCTCCGCATGTACTGGGACGGAGAGGAGAAACCGTCGGCGGAGGTTCCTCTGGGAGACTTTTTCTGCTGCGGATTCGGGAAGGAGTGTCTGGTGAATTCAGAATTGGTCACGGTCGTTCCGGCCAGAGGATTGAATGCATATTTCCAGATGCCTTTCAGGAAAAAGGCGCTGCTCACATTGGAGAATCAGCATGCCAATGCGATACCGGCGTTTTTCTATCAGATCGATTATACTCTGTATGATGCCCTTCCTGAGAATACGGCGTATTTCCATGCGCAGTGGAGAAGGCAGGAATTGACGGAGCTTGGAAAGGATTATGTGATTGCGGACGGTATTAAAGGGCAGGGGCAGTATATCGGAACTTATATTGCGCTGTCAACCCTGCAGCGGTATTGGTGGGGGGAAGGCGAAGTGAAGTTTTACATAGACGGGGACCGGGAATATCCGACGATCTGCGGAACCGGGATGGAGGATTATTTCGGAGGGTCATGGAGTTTCGCCGTGCAGGAAGCCGGCAAGACGGTAGAACAGACTTATAGCACGTCGTTTCTTGGATATCCGTATTATTCCAGGCATGATGATCTGGTATGGAATCCTTATCACAATGACGACTGTCCGCCGATGCGGGGATTCTACCGCTGGCATGTGATGGATCCTGTTTTCTTCGAAGAAGATCTGAAGGTGACGGTTCAGCAGATTGGGGTGGGGCATAACGGGTTGTTCGAGCGGCAGGATGATCTGGCGAGTGTCGCTTACTGGTATCAGCGGGAGCCGCATGGGGAGTTTCCGAAGTTGTTGGAGAAAGAGAAGAGGTGGCCGAGGTGAGAAGGGATAAGAAAGTAATAGTTTAGTTGAATATGTTACTATTCACATTTCATCTAATTAGATTTTTTTAGAAGAGAAAAGTTACCTGTTGATTATGAAAACCTTTGGAAAATAAGGGTTTTTGAGAATTGACACATGGAGAACTGCTTTTATGTGGACAGGATCTGGGAGATCCAGAGGGAAAACGAGGAAAAGACTGCGTCTATGATCCTGAAGTACGAGAAGCAACTCTATGAACAAGATATAACAGAGGAAGAATGGCATCAATGAAATCACTGCGTCGTTGAGGTTATGCAACGACAGTCCGTTTACTGTGGAAGAGATCTTTTCAACAGGATAACCCCACTGCGCAACTGAGAAATGTCCGGCTCTTATTCAGCATTTTATATGATACTGAACAGGAGGTAGGGTATCTGTTTCCGGGACAGCGCGTCGCATGCTATTCCGCAGATCTGCTTCTGCGCCAGTATAAACGGGTGCGGGGAGAAAAGTCTTATGCGGCTGAGACCAAGGAATGGTATAATGGTTATCACTTTGATGATTTTGATGTAAATGACAAGTACGAGACACTGCTTGCTGGAGGATATATTGTAGAACCCATTGAGGAAAATCTTACCTATGATGTTCTGGAGGGCTCGGAAGAAAATCTATGGAGCCTGCTGTATCTGACGGAGTTGTTCTCGGATCTGCTGTTTGATACCATCAGCTATCATGACTATGCCGAAAGCTTCTACCTTGCGTTTCTCACCGGACTGTTTTATAACGCCGGATACCGGGTGGAGTCTAATTATGAAAATGGTTTAGGGCGATCCGATATTGTGATCAAAGACCGGAAAAACCGCAGAGCATTTGTCCTGGAGGCAAAGCGGACATACGATGAGGATAAGCTGGAGAGTGACTGCGAAGAAGCGCTTGCGCAGACTCAGAAGAAACGATATGCGGAAAAGGCAGAGCGCGACGGGTATAAGAATGTAGGCAGGCTGGGTATTGCGTTCTTTCAGAAGAAGTGCCTGGTGAAAAAAATGTGAAAAGGGGCGGATTTCCGACAGCCCCTTTCTAGTACAGCATTGCGTATATAATGGTGAATCATGTGCCTGATATTTTTGTCAGGACAAGGCGGAGGAAAGAGGCGATGCGGTGGCATCGTTGATTGACGACAACGCAGAACTGGCAGAAATATCAGGCGCAGAATTCACCGTTAATTACGCAATACTGTACTAGTCTCAATGTTACCTGAAATTATAGTTTCAAGCTATATTGCAATAGAGTATAATGCTGTCCGTCTTTGCTGTCTATTTTATCTGCCGAAGAGGTCAGCAAAAACCCGAAGGACTTTGCCAAAAAAATAGAAGCCCTGTTTTCCTCTCTTGCCGAATAAATGAATTCTTTTGCGCCGAATTCTTCTTTACAATATTGAATCAGGCATCGAAGGATCTGTTTACCAAACCCCTTTCCCACATAATCCGGCCCCAGACAGATCCCGGCTTCCTGATATACGTAAGGACCGACCTTTTCTACACCGGCGAACCCGATCGCCTTACCGCTTGATTTTTCATAAACGAGATAGGTGTCATGTTCTTTCTGAAACGAAATGGTTTTCAAGATTCTTATTTTAGCGTCTTCTTCGGTTTCCGTAATATTCCAGGCCATATACTTTGCGCTTTCCGGCTGCGACCAGACATTGCGGTACATTTCTTCCCAGTCCGAAAATTTTGCTTTATCAAGAATAAGGCTATCGGTTTCGATCATTTTCAAATACTCCTTTTTACTCTGCCCAGTAATGTGTGACATCAAAGCTCACTGACTTTGCCGAGAGCGGAAGCCGCGAGGGATGCCGCGGATGATGATGCCTGGTAGTAGATTTTATGACTCCATTTTCTTCCTTTCCGAAAGCAATAAATCGGCAGGAATACTTGTTGGCGATCCCATAAATATCATATAGGCAATCGATCAGATAATCACGTTCCGTAATGGGCTCTCCCCAGGCCGCCCACAGGGTTAAATCCGCTTCCCGCAGATATCGCTCGATATAACGCAGATTCTCATGATGCAGATCATCATCCCGAGAACAGGGCAGGCATTTAGGATCAGTAGAGCGATGCGGATAAACATTGAACATGATCCAGCTGTCGAAACCATTTCGCTTTGCAATCTGCTCAACCATATGTAATGTTTTATCTGCGTATTCATGATTAGCGGTACTCGGATTCACGCCGAAGCAGATAAGCGGATGATTCCCGGAAACGCCTAATACAAAACGCCTGTGAAGATCGTCGCCAATATAAATGTCCGGTGCGGTTTCCCATTGATACTTCAATATATTGTCCTCCCCTGCTTGCGCTTCAGCGTAATTCATATTATAACATAGCGCAGCATTTTTGAAAATCCCCTGCCTTTCAAAGTAAATAGTAACGGAAAACGGAAGCGGATTAAACCTGGCAATTTGCAGAGTTTGATATATCATAGGATGAGAAGGTAAAAAGAAAGACCATGAAACTTTTTTCTATAGATACTGGTATATATTTATATCAAATGGCATCTCATAAATCATATCCATACGGGACGGGTGGATTTTATACCTTGTGAAACGGCCGTATGGCCATAATGGGATGCCCCTGGGTAGACCATAATAGGGGTATCCTCTTTTGTATCTAAGGTCATGACCACGCCGTTTATCAGCGCTCTTGCCGGATAATCTATAGATGATGGTGCCGCAAATACGGGGATGATCAGCATGAAAGCGCTTCCTTTGGCCTTCAAATATGCAGGGAAGGACAGCGGGGCAGATGATGCTTCCTTTGGAAGATTCTGCCTTGATTCCAAAAGAAGCCGTGGAAATTGTGGAAAAGGTAATCCGTGATATGAACATTGTTCTGGAGCAGATGGTTCCCAGGCTTCGGATCGGCTTGAAGGAGCTTGGCATTCAGAGAGGCAGGTGAGATCAGTGGCTCGTAAAAAAATCGTATAGAGCAGCGGATTTCCAGGAAGAGATCCATCTTATTGATATGGACGGTGCATATATTCCAGAGATGGCAGTTGTGGAAGATTTTCTGACATTCATATCAGATTCAGATTTCTCCGTATGCAGTGATTTTAGAGAATCATGGGAATATATAAAAGCGGAGAGGCGTTCTCTTGAGCGGCATACAAATCTTGGAATCTGCTTTAAAACCATGAAAAATTACTGAAAACATTTCAAAATAGGTATTGCCAACACTACCTGAACCATGTATAATTTTTACAGAAATTTCATGGAACAAAATCATTTTTGGAGAGAGGTGGTTGACGTTGGATGACACCAGAACCCGGATTATTTCCGCCGCGATGAAGGCTGTGCGGGAGTACGGCCTGGAAGGGGTGCGGATCCAGAATGTCAGCGATCTGGCGGGGATATCCCCCGGGGCATTGTACCGTCACTTCAACAGCAAGGACCAGCTGATCGAGGAATGCTTTACCTATGTGGACAAGCAGGCGGCAGAGATCTTCGAGCATTTAAAGTTCAACCCTGTGGCCATGGCCGCCGATCCGATCGGAACGGTGAAAAGCCTGTGGCTGCCGTATTTCCGTTTTTGGGTGGCGCATCCGGATGAGACGGTATTCTATCATCGGTTTCGAGACAGCACCTTTTTCCCGAAATATCATGAAACCCGGGACACGAGTTATTTCAGCTCCTTCGTCGGTATGGTACATACATTCAAGGCGACGTTTCCCCGCCTGAAAACAATCAATCAGGATCTGCTGTGGCTTCATATCCTTACATGCACCGTGCTGTATGCCAAGTATGTAGTAGAGGGCGTGCTCCCGGACGATCAGGAGACGGAAGACACGGTATTCAGACTGCTGTGTACCGGACTGAGCGGTTATCTGAAGCCGGAGAAAGCCAAAAAGGGAAAAAGAATTGAAAAATGAAGATATGCCCTTCTGAATCAACGTGGGGCATATTTTTGGCGTATGCAGTAAATAAACATTTACTTACGGAACAGGGATTTAAGAAAGGACAGGAATCACTATGGAAAAAATTTTGATCGTTGATGACAGTATCTTGCAGGCAGCCCAGTTAAAAACCATTTTGGAGGACGAGTATGAGATCACCACCGCGCATACGGCGGAGGAGGGGCTTAGCCTTGCCAGCACTGAAAATTATTCCCTGATCCTGCTGGATGTCGTGATGCCGGGGATGGACGGTTTTACGCTGCTGAAAAAGCTGCAGGAGGAGATCATTACCCAAAGTGTACCGGTGATCCTGATCACCAGCCTGACTGACATCGAGAACGAGCAGTATGGTCTGATCCTGGGGGCGGTGGATTATGTTACAAAGCCGTTCCACGCACGGATCATAAAAGCGCGGGTCAATACCCATGTCAAGCTGTATAAATACCGGCGGCAGATCGAGCAGCAATCCATGACGGATCAGCTGACGGGAATCGCGAACAGGCGGAAGTATGAGGACTACAGTATTACGAAATGGAACGAAGCGATTCGCCTGCGGGTCCCGTTTACGATCTGTATGTTTGATATTGACCGCTTCAAAGTATACAATGACACATTCGGCCATCCCGCGGGGGATAAAGTCATTGAAGCGGTAGCAAAGACAGCGGCTGCGCATTTGAAGCGCAGTACGGATTTCCTGGCCCGTTACGGAGGGGAAGAATTTGTAGTGATCCTTTTGGGAGACAGCGCTGAGAAAGCATTTGCGCATCTGAAAAAAATCCGGCAGGAGATCGAGAATCTCCACATTCCTCATGACCCTTCCGTTTCCCAATGGGTCACGGTCAGTATCGGGGGCGTGACTGTCATGCCGCAGAGGGAAAGCTCCTATGACTCTTACTTAAAAATTGCGGATACGATGCTGTACGACGCGAAAAAAAGCGGGCGCAACAGAGTGATCTGGGCGGACGAGAAAATGAAGCAGCTGCATGAAAAATGATGTGTGACAGGATCAGGAGGTAAGAAGATGCGTCTATTTGGCCTATTTGGAAAGGGCAGCAAGGAACAGCCGAAGGAAAATGAACAGAAGACAGAAGAAAACAGCCAAGCGGAGATTACGGCTTATTCCGGTATGCGTGTAGAGGTAACGACCTTTGAAGGCGAGCTGCTTTTTGTCGCAAAGCTGGTGAACCTGCGGGAAAATCAGGCAGTGCTGCAGCAATATTCGGAGACGGAGCGTTCCAAAGAGATACTGCAGCAATATACCGAAGAGGAAGAAGACGGGAAGACGCAGGAAGCGGGAAGCGGCGCAAATGCAGGGCCGGAGTCCCTGGAAGTGGTATTTGCCAGGATGCTGGCGGAGCAGGCTGAGAAGGAGAAGGATTCGGAAGAAGAGAAGCAGAAGGAACCGCTCCATGTCAGGATCCGCGGATACAATGACCACGAAAGAAAAGCAGTTTATATGGAGGGCTTCATTACGCCCGAAGAAAAACATACATGGAAGGTGGAAGAATTAACGGTTACCCGGATCGGAAATGACCGCGCGTTCTTCCGACTGGAAACGAATCTTGACGCGGTCGTTACCACATTCGGCGGATTTTCCGCCAGGGAGCAGGACTGTAAAATGCTGAATATCAGTGTCGGGGGCGCCCGCATCCTCTCAGAGCAATTATATCATGAAGGGGATAAATTCCTGCTGAAGGTGCAGCTTCTGGAGGACAGGCCGATGTCCGTGATGTTCTGCGAAGTGCTGCGCGTCTTCGAGAGAGAAGGCTCAAAATATGAATATGGCTGCCGGTTTTTAGAGCTGAACGAAGAGGATCAGGACAAGATCACCCAGAACATTTTTGCGGCCCAGCTTGCGGAGCGCCGTAAAAAGCGGGGGCAGTGAGATTACGGGGCAGGGGACAGGCTTAAAGCCCGTCCCTTGCCTTTCCGATACATGCGTTCATCTTATCCACATTTTTCTTCCAGAGTAGAAACTGTGAGATCCATATCACAGCAAAGATCAGGACAAATATCCCCAGATACTCAAGAAAGCCCGCGATGCTGTGCTCCATCCAGTACAGAAGATAGGCGATCGGCATCATGACCGCGGAGACGATCAGGAAATAGATCCCGGTCTGCTTTACGATGCTCCAGTGTTCCATTTCCCAGATCACCGAGCAGGCTCCGAAGCCGGTGCCCAGCAGCCCGCAGAGCAGCGCCTGCAGAACAACAGCATAGATTTCATTTCCCATGCTTTCGATCAGCTCGGGGACGCAGGGCGAATAATAGCCGTCTGCCCAGATCAGGGAGGTGCAGATCGTGATCACATATCCAACCGCGATCCCCAGCGGAAATCCCAAAGCGCCCCGTAAAATGATTTTCTTTTTCATATTCATCACCTCATATTCCCAGAATTTTTTTGATTTTTGAAACATACCGCCTTGATACATAGGTCACCGTGCCGTTTGACAGCTTTACATAGATCGTGCCTGCAAAACTCAGATCAAAGTTGACGACCTTTTTTAAATGGATGATCTCCGAATTGGAGATCCGGACAAACTGGTGGGGACTGAGCCGCTCCTCCAGCTCGTACAGCCGGAGCCGCAGGGTGTATTCGCCTTTGCCGGTGACTGCGAATACCTTTCCGGAAGCGGCATAGATACGTATCAGATCCTCCGGCTCCAGTACCTCCAGCTTGCCGTCCCTGGTGCCGGAGATCGCCTGCGGAATCTCATCGGAAAGCCTTCTGACGATCCGGTTCACCTCTTCCGTCATGGATGCGGCGGTGATGACGACCTTCGGCTCTGGCTGGGACGGATCGATCTTGATTTCAACCTGCATGGAATTCACCTCCTCGTATGGTTCGAACCTGTGACTGCATTATAGAAAAAATAGATGCGGGGCGCAATAGATTTGCGACAGGTGGTTGATTTTGCGGGATAGGCGGAAGATAAAAATAGATTTTCGCTGAATTGCCAATTTTCTGTCTTAATGCTATTATAGAAATATATAATGAGGAAATGCTCTATGAAAGATGGGCACAAGCATAAGATGTATACAGGCTGCTTTTCAGCCTGACGCCGTATAGGACTTTTTTCATACTAATTTTTGAGAACGGAGAGAAGCATGGGAAAGATAGAAGGAATAAAGATTCAGAATTATGGGGTATTAAAAGATATTGTACTCGGAAAGACAAGAACGAATCAGAATGCAAAGGCGCTTGGAAATCTGGTTGCGGTCATTGGGCCAAGCGGGAATGGAAAAAGCACTCTGGCAGATGCCTTCGGATTCATAGCGGACTGTCTGGAAATGGGAGTGGAGGCTGCCTGCGACGCGAACAACCGAGGTGGATTTGAAAGGCTGATCTCACAGGGGGCCGCTGAGCCGATCTTGTTTGAATTATACTACCGTGAGTCAGGGAAAACACGGCCGATCACTTATGAACTGGAAATTGATCTGGATAAGATGGGACGTCCCTATGTAAAAAGGGAGAGGCTTCGACAGCGGGTAGAGAAGCATGGAAGACCGAGAACTTTTATGTATCTGCAGGAGGGGAACGGATATGCATTTGAGGGAAATGATGATGGAGGCCAGGATGACGACGGCAATATCACTGGTAAAAAGGTAGAGGTTCAGCTTTCCGATATTCGGCGTCTTGGAATTGTTACTTTGGGAGCAATGAAACAGTACGATCGTATCGAAAAGTTTTTGTCCTTTTTGAAAAGCTGGTATCTCTGCTATTTCTCCCCGGATGCGGCAAGGAAACTGCAGACTGCGGCGCCGCAGGCACATTTAGACCGGATCGGCAGCAACATCAACAATGTCGCGCAATATATGTATCGGGAAAATAAGAAGGGATTTGAGAAGATTTTGCAGGAAATTCAATCCAAGCTTCCCGGAATCGAAAAGATTGAGCCGCAGAAATTTGAAAATGGGCAAATGATGCTCCGCTTTTATGAAAAAGGGTTTGAACGTCCGTTTTATTCTCAGAGAATGTCCGATGGAACTTTGAAGCTTTTTGCTTATTATTTACTGCTTCATGAAAAGAATCCACGGCAGCTGGTATTTATAGAGGAGCCGGAGAATGGGTTATATCATCACTATCTGGGAGAGCTTGCGGAAGAAATGAAAAAAAATGTTGGGAATGGGTATGCCAAGCAGTTATTCATTACAACACACAGTCCCTTTTTTGTAAATGCATTAGGGCCTGATGATGTATGGGTCTTAACAAAAAATAATGGTGGCTGTTCAGAGGTAAAGCGGGCTTCGGAGTTTGCTTTTGTAAAGGAATTGGCAGAAGAAGGAGTAGCAGTGGGGGACATGTGGTACAGCAGATATTTCGAGAGCACGGAGGAATAGATGTATTTTCAGTTTTTGATAGAGGATGGTTCGACAAGTATATTAGTGAATCATGTTATGGAAAAATTAGCAGAGCAGTATAGAGATAAAGAAATCATCTGGAATGTAAAATTTTTTGGCGGGATTGGACATTTGAGCAGAAAGGGGAGCGTATGGGAGCGAAAGACTGGAAAATTATTGAATGACCTTCCTGCATTTATGAAGGGATTCAGCAAGGTGCTGCAGAATATGGAATCGGCAGCATTGATCATCGTTTTGGATAACGATAAAAGAGACGTACTGCAGTTCAGGCAGCAATTAGAGAATGTGGCGGTTTCGAATATCGTCTTATGTGACTATGTGTTCTGTATAGCAGTAAAAGAGATGGAGGCCTGGCTGTTAGGTGATTCCCAGGCTATTCGGGAAGCGTATCCCAATGCAAAGATGCAGTTTATGAAAAAGTATAAGCAGGATGCAATTTGCGAAACATGGGAGGTATTGGCGGATATTGTCTATCCGCAGGGGTATTTAAAGCTGAAAAAAAGAGCTGTAGGAAATTATTCTGAGATTGGAGACGCGAAATGTGAATGGGCTGATAAAATAGGAAGATGTTTGCGTTTGCATGAAAATATTTCTCCCAGCTATCAATATTTCATTGGCGAATTAGAAAAAAGGATTCTTGCATCGTGAAATTTTAAGGAAGCTGTTTCTACATGAGCCCAATAAATGCGGCAGGCTTCAATTCACAGTCGAATAGATTGTGGATTGAAGCCTGCAATGTGTTTATGTCAGCTGTGTAATCTGCTGCTTCAGATTTTCCCGGGACACGTCTGGCCAAGGTGTGATATCTAACACTTCTTCCCCCCGGCGCGGTACAGATATTCCCCCACTGCCGCCGAAAGAACCGTTCCAATGATCTTTACCCACAACGCAAACCGATTTCCTGCGGCGATGTCGTCCGCGAACATATAGTACAGACAGATGCAGATACAGCCGAAGCAGAGGATCCCGCAGACCCACATCCCCGCGTTGCCGCCCGGCACCTTGTACACGCGCTTTCTCTCTGCGTCGCTGTAGCGCAGTCGGATTGCCGCCGCAAACATCACCAGATAAGGGATCATGAAGATCACAAGGCTGAAGGAAAAGATGTCCCAGAAAATGGCGTTTGCCTCTTCACTCCCCAGCAGGAAATTCAGGATCAGGAGCACGGTGGAAAGGACTCCCATCACGATGTAGAGATTTCCCGCGGTGCCGTATCTGCTCCTTGCGCCGAGAAAACGGTTCCGTTTGTCCAGCTCCGCCGCGATCAGGCTTTCATTTGCGCCCAGGGTCCAGGAGATCATGTTGGAAACCAGGGTCAGGCAGGACACGATCACCAGGATTCCCAGGATCGGCTTCTGGCCGGCGCCGAACACGGAGCACAGCTCTTCCAGCGCATAGTAAAATCCGTCCATGGTATCGATCGTTTCTGCCGGAAGCGCCGCCAGCATGCCGAAGGTGCCGATCACGTACAGGACGGTGATCGCAACGCCGGCCAGGATAGACATTTTCGGGATTGTTTTTTCCGGGTTGTCGATCTTATCGCCGATGGAACCGATCAGCTCAAATCCAAGCAGATTGTATACGATGATCGCCAGTCCGGAGGACATATCGCTCATGGATGTGATCTTAAAATCATCAATGGTAAATGCATTTGCCGGTCCGTTCTTGATCACATAGGCCGCGCCCAAGATTCCGAAGATCACGAGAATCGCCATTTTACAGATTGACGCAATGGACGTAAGAGTCACGGAAAGCTCCACGCCGCGGTAACCGATCCAGACGATGAGCCAGCTCATGATCAGGGAAATGGCCGCGATCACCCATACGGACGCGGCCGGGAAAAATGTATAGCTGAGCCAGTACGCAAAGGTCAGAAATACCGCCGGCATCCAGAATGCCACGTTGATCCAGTAAAACCAGCCCACCTGCACCCCCACATGCTCTCCGAGCGCGCGGGTGCACCATGACGTGATCCCGCCCGCGTCCGGGTAGGTGCTGCCGAGCTCTGCGTTCAGCAGGCCGTAGGGTATGAAAAAAATGACTGCGAAAATGAGCCACATTGTAATGGATCTTACTCCCGCAAAGGCGGGCGCCCCTGCCAGGGAATCCAATACAAGGACACTGCATATTGTAAATAAAATGGTCTGTACCAGACTTACTTTTTTCGCCTGCGTTTCTCCCATGTTATTCCACTTCCTTTCCAGATTCATATATGAAAAGTAATGGGCGGCATGCCGTAGTCATACCCCGACATACCACCCTGAAAAAAATCACTCTATTTTGTATCTGCTCAGTCTCCCCGCAGGTACATTATTACTTTTTTAATGCTGCGATTGCTGCCGGATCCGGCTGCTGCAATGCCATGCAATGGATATTTCCGCCGCACATGGACCATTCCTTGGTGTAGATCTTGATGATCTCCCGTTCCGGCATAATCTCTTTAAAAATCTTGCAGGCCACTTCATCCATGGGATCGTCATACTGCGGTACAAGCAGGCCGCCGTTCACAAAGTAGCTGTTGATATAGGTGACAGCCAGCGGAAGCCCGTCTTCACGGGAAGAAGCGCTTTCGGAAATATCAACGCCCTCGCTCTGCTCCTTGGAAATATGCAGCACTGCGGGGATTGGAATCTTATGGATCTCAAATTTGCGTCCCTTCGCGTCTGTAGCTTCGCTCAGAATATCATAAGCGGCTTTCAGATTGGGATACTGGGGATTCTCCGGATCATCTGTCCAGGAAAGGGCAAGAACGCCGGGCCGGACGAAGAAGCAGACATCATCAATGTGGCCGTCTGTCTCGTCAAACGCCATTCCGTCTTTCAGCCAGATCACTTTTTCCAGTCCCATATATTCTTTAAAATATTCTTCGATCTCTTCTCTTGTCAGCTTCGGATTCCGGTTCTGGTTGAGGACGCTGTTTTCCGTTACAATCAAAGTACCTTCGCCGTCGATCTGCATGGCTCCGCCCTCGAAAACCACATTTCTTGCGTCATAGCGGTCATAATTTTCCAGGTCAAGGAGCTTAGTTGCAAATTCCTGATCGCGTTTCCACGGGAAATACAGTCCGCCTTCCAGTCCGCCGTAAGCGTTCCAGCCCCATGTGACACCGCGCATCTCGCCTTCGTCATTGACTACATAGAAAGGTCCCTTGTCCTGCGCCCAGGCATCGTCAATCGTCATCTCCACCACACGGACCTCCTCCGGAAGACGCGCCCTGGCGTTCTCATACTGGTCCGCGGAACAGAAAACGGTCAGCGCTTCGTGCTTGATGATCTCCTTTGCCACTTCCAC
>Ga0137308_100465_pt1 | contig 65429 bp, 63 predicted proteins | sample Inofrocosms_June_FD_97181 | JGI IMG/M metagenome (GOLD analysis project Ga0137308, IMG submission 97181) | Mouse cecal microbial communities from Vienna, Austria - N-Acetylneuraminic and N-Acetylglucosamine D2O microcosms_June | ecosystem: Host-associated > Mammals > Digestive system > Large... | reverse complement strand
TGCCGCAGATTTGCGATAAAAAAGCCGTATGCGGCGGGAAAGGTATGGGCAGTAACATGGCAGAAGTGTACAATCACAGAGAAGTGGAGACAAAGTGGCAGAAGATCTGGGATGATGAAAGAGCCTTCCAGACATCAGAGGATTACTCGAAACCGAAATACTACGCGCTTGTGGAGTTCCCCTATCCTTCGGGACAGGGGCTTCATGTGGGACATCCGCGCCCTTATACGGCGCTTGACATCGTGGCCAGAAAGAGAAGGATGCAGGGGTATAACGTACTCTATCCTATGGGCTGGGATGCGTTCGGGCTTCCCACGGAGAATTATGCGATCAAAAACCATATTCATCCGAAGATTGTGACACAGAACAATGTGGCGCGCTTTAAGAGCCAGCTTCATTCTCTCGGCTATTCCTTTGACTGGGAGAGAGAGGTCAATACCACCGATCCCGGCTATTATAAATGGACACAGTGGATTTTCCTGAAACTGTTCAAAGCGGGACTTGCCTACAAGTCCGAGATGCCGATCAACTGGTGTACTTCCTGCAAGGTCGGACTTGCCAACGAGGAAGTGGTGAACGGCGTGTGCGAGCGCTGCGGCGCAGAGGTAGTACGCAAGGTAAAGAGCCAGTGGATGTTAAAGATTACGGAGTACGCCGACAAGCTGATCGAAGGGCTTGAAACGGTGGACTATGTGGAGCGCGTCAAGGTGTCCCAGAAAAACTGGATCGGCAAATCGATGGGTGCGGAAGTGGACTTTTCCATCAAGGATAAGGAAGATAAGCTGCGCGTTTATACGACCCGCTGTGACACTTTGTTCGGAGCAACTTACATGGTGGTGTCGCCGGAGCATCCGATCATTGACAAGTATAAAGAAGAGCTGAAAAACTGGGACGATATCTGCGCGTACAGAGAGCAGGCGGCCAGAAAGTCCGATTTTGAACGGGCGGAGCTTGCGAAGGAGAAAACCGGCGTGCGCATCGACGGTATGTCTGCGGTGAACCCGGTGAACGGCAAGGAGATTCCGATTTATATTTCCGACTATGTGCTGATGAGTTACGGCACGGGCGCGATCATGGCAGTGCCGGCACACGATGAGAGAGACTGGGAGTTTGCGAAGAAGTTCGGTCTGCCTATTGTCGAGGTGGTTGCGGGCGGAAAGGATGTGCAGGAGGAAGTGTACACGGATGTGGCTGAGGGCACGCTTGTGAACTCCGACTTCCTGAACGGTTTAAGCGTGTCGGACGCCAAGGAGAAAATGATCGCTTTTCTGGAGGAGAAGGGCGTAGGCTGTGCCAAGACCAACTTTAAGCTGCGCGACTGGGTATTCTCCAGACAGCGTTACTGGGGCGAGCCGATTCCGATTGTAGAATGTGAGAAATGCGGTTTTGTGCCGCTTGACGAGAGTGAGCTTCCTTTAGAGTTGCCCGATGTGGAGAGCTATATGCCGACAGATAACGGAGAATCACCGCTGGCAGCTATGACTGATTGGGTCAATACCACCTGCCCCTGCTGCGGCGGCCCCGCGAAGCGTGAGACGGACACGATGCCTCAGTGGGCGGGATCGTCATGGTATTTCCTGCGCTATACCGATCCGAAAAATGAGAACGCGCTGGCAAGTAAGGAAGCGCTGGATTATTGGATGCCTGTGGACTGGTACAACGGCGGTATGGAGCATACCACACTGCATCTGTTATATTCCCGGTTCTGGCATAAGTTCCTCTATGACCAGAAGATGGTGCCATGTCCGGAGCCTTATGCGAAGAGAACATCCCACGGCATGATTCTGGGACTGAATCCCCACTGTTTCTCCAATCTGCCGACGGCGGAGCAGGAGGCGCTTCTGGCTGAACATGGCAGCGAGAAGGCGGTGAAGGCAGCTCTGAAGGAAAAATACGGAGAGATGGCGGATCACCCGGTTGTCAAGATGTCCAAATCCCTTGGCAATGTGGTGAATCCCGATGATATTGTGATAGAGTACGGTGCGGATACCCTGCGGACATACGAGATGTTTATCGGCGCTTTTGAGCTGAGCGCAGGCTGGAGTGAGGATGGCGTGAAGGGATGCCGCAGATTCCTTGAGAGAGTGTGGAAGCTGCAGGATATTCTGACAGACAGCATGGATTACTCCAAAGATATGGAGATTAAGATGCACCAGACCATCAAGAAAGTGAGCAGCGATTTCGAAAATCTGAAATATAATACGGCGATCGCGGCGATGATGACTCTCGTGAATGAATTTTATAAGAAAAATGCGGTGACAAAGGGCGAGTTTCAGACGCTGCTTGCGCTGTTGAACCCGGTGGCGCCTCATATAACTGAGGAACTGTGGCAGGCGGTCGGATTTGAGGGCAGGGTTTACCAGACTTCCTGGCCGGAGTATGAGGAAGCCAAAACTGTGGAGTCAACCGTGGAAATCATGGTACAGATCAACGGTAAGAACCGGGCAACGCTGAATATCGGCAAGGATGACCTGAAGGATGAGGTCATTGCGAAGGCAAAGGAGACAATTGCCGAGAAGCTGACGGGTACCATTGTGAAGGAGATTTATGTGCCGGGAAGACTTGTAAATATCGTGCAGAAATAAAAAGCAGGGGCATTTTCGTGACGCGGGAATGTCCCTGTTTTCTAAAGGAGAAGAACATGTTTGTGGATTATCATGTACATACAGATTATAGCGATGATTCTGACTATTCCATGGAAGATGTGGTGAAAGATGCCATCCGTATGGGAATGGATGAAATCTGCTTTACGGATCATGTGGATTATGGGGCGAAAGTGGATTGGGACAGCGGAGAGGAGATTCCGTACTGTGCGGGACTTGCGATGGTAAATGTGGACTATCCGGCTTATGTGGAGGAGATTCGGGAACTGAAAAACCGCTATGCAGATCAGATCGCCATCAAAATGGGGCTGGAGTTTGGTATGCAGGTTCACACGATACCGAAATTTGAGGCGTTATATCAACGTTATCCCTTTGATTTTATTATTTTGTCCGTGCATCAGGTGGAGGACAAGGGCTTTTGGTCGCAGGAATTTCAGCAGGGACGGACGCAGAAAGAATATAACGAGCGATATTATGAGGAACTTTTGTATCTCGTAAAGCATTATCAGAATTATAGTGTGCTGGGACATCTGGATATGGTTTTGAGATACGATAAAATGGGTGTTTATCCGTTTCGCTTCGTGAGACATTATGTGGAGGAAATTCTTGCGGAGGTTATCAGAAACGGAAAGGGAATCGAGATCAATACTTCTTCCCATCGCTACGGGCTTTCGGATTCGACTCCCTCACGGGAAATTCTGGCGATGTATTTTGATATGGGCGGAACCATTTTGACGCTCGGCAGCGACAGTCACGCGCCTGCGCATCTCGGGACATATATGGAGGAGTCAAAGAGATTGTTGAAGGAGATCGGTTTTCGGTATTTTTGCACCTATGAAAAAATGCAGCCTGTTTTTCATCCGTTATGATGCAGGGAAAGAAAAAGCCGGAGTCATGTTTGGGATGGCTCCGGCGTCTCTGATTTCTGTCATTTATTTTTTCGCATCCGCATCATTTTATCTATTGCGGCTGCATCCTCCGGGGAGGATTCTCTTTTGATGATGGCGACAATGGTTTCGATTTCCTCATTGGAGAAAGTAATGTGATCCGCCTGTCCTCTCTTGGCGACGGCCATCAGAAAGGGTAGCATCTGATCTTTGCTCAGTGTACGGCTCTCGAAGACGAGAGCCTGTAAAAATTCCAGCTTTGCCTTGTCGATTCCGGACAGGGCCGGGTCGTTCATCCAGTCATTGTTCATAGCAACCTCCAATGTGAACCAGATCAAGCTATATCATTTTGCTTTTCTGGTAGAATACGGTGTAGTCTACGTTTCGCTGTCGGATGATGGATGCGGCTGAAACATTTCATACATTTCCCGCTGTTCCGGGGTCAGCATGTTCATCAGCATATCCATCATGGGGGAGCCGGAGGAGGATGGGGGGTCAGAACCGTCTGCATCTCCGGCGTCCCCGGGATGCCCCATCCCGGACAGCGGATTTTCAAACAGGGAATCCATATTCATGTCGGGGAAAATTTCCTGCATGGCGTTCATGGTCTGCGACATTTCCTGCACGGTTTCCATGGTCTGCAGGATATTTTGTATCTGTTCCAACTGTCTGATTTCCTCCGGGGTGGAGTAGAGGCAAAGCTCTCTGCAGAGCTTTTTTAAATCGGGCTTTTCCGGCTGGGAAAGTCCGCATCCGCAAAGTGTGACAGCGTGCTTTTTTGTATGGTTTATGGTATACTGCAGTTCCATATATTTGATGTAGACGGCCAGATGCTTCTGCATAGAAGGTTCTATGTAGGGGAGAAGAACCTTGAGCTTCTGGATCTGGTTGTTGGTGTACAAGGCATCGAATGCCATAACATTTGACGCGTCTTCCTTTTTATCTGCCATAAGATATGCCTTTCTGATGCCTTCTTTCTCTATAAGTATATGACACATGAGAGAAAAATAGGCTCCGGCTCTGGCAGGAGCCTATTTTCCGGATGTGCTTGAAAGATGTGCCATAACAGTCCGGCCTTAAGGCCGGGCTGTTACGCGTGAGGATGGTTCATTGCGCTGCTTTTTCTAGTTGTTGCAGCAGCAGGATAAGAGGATCAGAATCCAGATCCAGGAACAGCAGTTGTTGTCGCCGCCAAAGAGGCTGTTGCCGCCGAAAAAGCCGCCGCCACAACCGCAGCTGTCGCCATTGTTACCACAGCAGGATAAGAGGATCAGAATCCAGATCCAGGAACCACATCCGTTGTTAGTAGCGCAGGTATTGTTGCATCCACAGTGAGTTGCTGTAAGATCACTCATTTTTAGTGCCCTCCAAATGTTAGTTATGGTTTATCTTATGTGGGTGGAGTGAATTGGTGCCTATGGAAAAAAGATTCCTGATTTTTTCATGTGTAGGAAGGACTTGAAACATATGTTCGCCTGTGATAAGATATCAATATGTTTGAGAATAGGAAGGAAACCAACAGAAAAGACAGCAGAAGGATCAGCAGGGCGGACATATGTCTGATGGCATTTTTTCTGCTTCTGGCATTGGGATGCTTTGGCTGGTCTGTTTTGAGCCGGAAAGAAGGGCAGAGGCTGCAGATCTCCTATGACGGCCAGACGGTTATGAATGTGCCATTGTCACAGATCCGGCCGCAGAAAATTGCCGGAGAGGGTGACGGGGCCGTCCGTTACTGTCTGATTCGCTGCCTAGACGAGAGCGTCTCCTGTGAGTGGTATGATGCAAGACCCGATCTGGCGTCGACAGTTCCTGATGGAGGCAGCTACAATCTGCTGGCTGTTTCAGTAACCGGCGTTTTCATGGAGGCAGCCGACTGCAGGGATCAGATCTGCGTACATCATATCCCCCTTACGGGCATCGGGGAGAGCATGATCTGCCTGCCGCATAAGCTTGTGGTGGAAATGGCCGGTGAAGCGGATGAGGGGACGCTGGATGGCATCGCAAAGGCGGAGAAAGCGGGAAAACGCCCAGATGTCATGTCGAAAGCGGAGAAAACAGGAAAAACCGTATACAATGGGGGGAGGCGCAGCTATGAGACGGACGGCTGAACTTGGTTTTTTGCTGGCGCTGGCTCTTATTTTATCTTATGTGGAATCTCTGATTCCTTTTTCTTTCGGGGTACCAGGGATTAAGCTGGGACTGCCCAATCTGATCGTGCTTCTGCTTCTGTATGGAAGGAACGAAGAACAGACTGCAGATGGCGAGAGCGCATCGCGGACAGGGTTTGTGAATTTTTTAACAAAGGGGGAGCGGGAGTCGCTTCTGGTGAACGCTCTGCGGATCGTCCTGTCCGGCTTCCTGTTCAGCAATCTCTATGCGATTTTATATGCGCTGGCGGGGGCAGCGTTCAGTTTCCTTGCCATGATCATCGGCAGACGGTCGAAGCGTTTTTCTGTGGTGGGAGTGAGTGTGCTTGGAGGCGTGTTCCACAATGTGGGGCAGCTTCTTGTGGCGATGGCGGTAGTGGAAACCCTGGCGGTTGCTTACTATGTGCCGTTTTTAATTGTGGCGGGCACGGTAACGGGAGCGTTGCTCGGAGTCGCGGGGATGGAGATTTTGCCTTATCTGCGGCGGCTGATGCAGGAAGAAGAGTGGAATCAATGAGCATATTTGAATCAATTACGGAGGGACAGAAACTATGTACGCATACATAAAGGGAACGCTTGAGGAGACCACAGAGGATTCGGTGGTGGTGGAAGCCGGGGGGATCGGTTATAACATCAAGGTTTCCACTGCCACGGCAGAGCTTCTGCCGGGCGTGGGTAACGAAGTGAAAATATACACCTATACGCTAGTGCGTGAGGATGCTTTTGCGCTTTTCGGCTTTCTGACAAGGGATGATCTGGAAATTTTTAAGAAGCTGATCGCAGTAAACGGGATCGGCCCAAAGGGCGGGCTTGCGATCCTCTCGGTGATGAGCGCGGATGCCCTGCGGTTCGCCGTTATGGCGGGGGACGCGAAGGCTATCGCGAAGGCGCCTGGGATCGGTGCGAAGACGGCGGAGCGGGTGATTCTGGAACTGCGTGATAAGATTTCTCTGGAAGATACGTTAAAGGGACTCGGCGAGCCGACAGGCGCGGCGGGTAATGCTGCCGGATCACAGGGGGGCGACAATCTGATGAAGCGGGAGGCTATAGAGGCGCTGGTAGCGCTTGGGTATGCGGCCTCCGATGCAACGGCTGCGGTGAAGAAAGTGGAGGTTACGGAGGACACCACATCGGAGACGATCCTGAAACTTGCGCTGAAACATATTTTCTAACAGTTCAGCCAGACCGAGTTTGTCGGACAAATCATGCTTGCATCAATTTGGCAGACAAATGATGGTCTGAGGGAACGCCCGTATATGAGCAAAAAAGAGTTGCGAAGCAACGGAGAGTGCCGAAGGCACGGTTTTGCGAATGGGCGTGGGCTGAACACATTGGAGGAATACACAGTGATTTTCGGAAAACACATAAATAAATATTATCTCAAACACGCACCGATTCTGCTTGTGGGTATCCTTGCGCTTATTTTTGTGGACTACTTCCAGCTGATCCTGCCGGAGCTTTACCGTATCGTGGTGAACGGTATGAACGGCGGTCTCGTGGAAGTGGGCGGGGAACTTGTGCCTTTTACCATGGACGTGCTGTTAAACGAGGTGTGCCGGCGCGCCATTGTGGTTATTCTTGTCATGGTGGTGGGGCGTTTTTTGTGGCGCGTCAGTTTTTACGGGGCGGCGATCAGGGTGGAGACCGATTTGCGCAACCGCATGTTTGACCATTGCAAAAATCTCTCGCAGGATTACTTTCAGGTGAACAAGGTCGGAAATCTGATGAGTCTGTTTACCAACGATCTGGACACCATACAGGAGTGCTTCGGAGATGGGATACTGATGTTCTGCGACGCGCTGTTTCTGGGGCTGCTCGCCTTCTTTAAAATGTGGAACATGGACAGGAGGCTGACGGGGCTTTCCATAATTCCCATGGTGATTCTGTTTTTGTTTGGTACGGTGATGTTTAAGGCGATGAAAGCGAAATGGGAGGTCAGGCAGGAGGCGTTTTCCAGACTTTCCGATTTTTCTCAGGAAAATTTTTCGGGCATTGCAGTAATCAAGGCTTTTGTGAAGGAGTATCTGGAACTTAGGGAGTTTGAGAAACTGAACCGGGAAAACGAGGATATCAATGTGGCGTATACCCGGATTGCCACGCTGCTCGATTGTCTGACGTTCCTGCTTGTGGAGTCGGTGATCTGCGTGATTCTGGGTTACGGCGGCTATCTGGTTTACTGCGGCAGGTTTGACGCAGGGCAGCTTGTGGAATATATTGTTTACTTTAATTCTATCATCTGGCCGGTTATGGCAGTGTCCATGCTGATTGAGAAGACTTCACGCGGAAAGGCGTCTTTAAACCGTGTCAGTGAGCTCCTGGACGCAGAGGTTACAGTAAAAGACAGGGAGAATGTGACGCAGCTGCATGACATGAAGGGGGAGATCGAGTTCAGGCGCCTTACCTTCCGTTATCCCGACGGGGAGACAGATGCGCTTAAGGACGTATCCTTTACCATTCACGCGGGAGAGAGCGTGGGCGTGGTAGGAAGAACCGGCTCCGGGAAGACGATTCTCGTGGATTTGATTCTGCGCGCCTACAATGTGCCGGACGGCATGCTCTTTATCGACGGGCACGACGTGAACACGGTTTCCATCCGCTCCGTGCGGGAGGGGTGTTCCTATGTGCCGCAGGACAATTTTCTCTTTTCCGATACTATTGAAAACAATATTTCCTTCGCGGTGGACGAAGTTTGCGATGCGCTGGTGGAGCGGGCCGCGAGGCTGTCCGACGTGCATGATGATATCATGGATTTTACTGCCGGATACCGAACGGTGCTGGGCGAGCGGGGCGTGACGGTTTCCGGCGGGCAGAAACAGCGGATTTCCATTGCCCGCGCGCTGATCAAGGAGTCGGCGGTTCTGATTCTGGACGATTCGGTTTCGGCGGTGGACATGAAGACCGAGAAAATCATTTTAAAAAACCTTCTGGAGAACAGAAGGGGCAGGACAACGATACTGATTGCCCACAGAATCTCCACGGTGGAGCACATGGATAAAATTATATTCATAGACGAAGGGTGTGTCCGCGCGGTGGGCAGCCATGAAACCCTCTATGAGACATGTGCGGATTACAGGCGCATGGTTGATCTGCAGCGAATGGAGGAGGAAGAAGGGGGTGAGGCAGATGTATGAGTATTATCCGCTGATCGTGGTGGGAGCGATAGTCGGGCTGTTTTCCCTCGTCCTTCTGATCGCCTATCTGACGGTGAAAGATAAGAAGCAGACGATGGGGTTTGAACGTCAGATCGGAGACCGGGAGATTATGGGGCGTCTCCTGCATTATGCGAAGCCGTATCTGACGCGGTTTCTTCTGGTGGGCGCCGTGATGCTTTTTACCATCGCCTATGATGTGGTTTCCCCTTTCATTATCGGGCGGATTGAGGAGACGGTCGCGGGAGATTTTGAGATGCCGCATATTTACAGGGCACTAGTGGTCTATGTGAGTATTCTGATCGTCTCCATGGTGTGCGCATACATACAGGCGGTGGTGCTGCAAAAGACGGGGCAGCGGATTATTTCCGTTATGAGGGAAGACCTGTTTGTGAAGATAGAGAGCCTTTCTCATGAGCAGTTAAACGCGATACCCGTCGGCAAGCTTGTGACCCGCGTGACCAACGACACCAACGCGATTTCCATGATGTTTACCAATCTGCTGGTCAATTTCGTGAAAAATATATTCGTGATTATCGGCGTGTTTGCGGCGATGCTCGTGCTGAGCTATGAGCTGACGCTGATGATCCTCTGCTTTGTGCCTTTTATTGTGCTGTTTACGGTGATTTTCCGCAAGTTTTCCAGACGCGCTTACCGAAAAGTGAAGGACTGTACCACGGATATCAACACCTATCTGTCCGAGAATCTTTCCGGCATCAAGATCACCCAGATTTTTAACAGGGAGGAGGTGAAGATGCAGGAATTCCGAGAAAAGAGCAACGCGCTGGGGAGGGCGAAGCAGGAGCAGATACTGGTGTTCGGTATTTTCCGTCCGCTGGTATACATGCTTTATGTCAGCTCCATTCTCTGCCTTTTGTATCTGGGCGGCAGAGGGTATCTGGAACATCAGGTGTTTATGGGGCAGGTGATCACAAGCGGCATGCTGGTGTCCTTTTATATGTACATTTCCAAGTTTTACAATCCGATCCAGAATCTGGCGGAGCAGTTTAACTGGCTGCAGTCGGCGTTTGCTTCAGCCGAGAAGGTTTTTGCGGTTCTGGATATGGAACCTGCCATACAGGATGCGCCGGACGCGGTGGAGCTGGGGACGGTGAGGGGTGAGATCGAGTTTCGGGATGTCTGGTTCTCCTATGTGGAGGGAGAGTGGGTGTTAAAGGGCGTTTCCTTCCATGTGATGCCGAAGGAGACCGTTGCCTTCGTCGGTTCCACAGGATCGGGCAAGACGACGATTCTGTCACTTCTTTGCAGGAATTACGAGTTCCAGAAAGGAGAAATCCTGATCGACGGGATTGATATCCGCAAGATTAAAATTTCCTCCCTGCGAAGGCATTTCGGGCAGATGCTGCAGGATGTGTTCCTGTTTTCGGGGACGATCCGCAGTAATATCGCGCTGCGGGCGGAACATATTTCCGACGAGGAGATCCGGGAGGCATGCCGCTATGTGAACGCGGACCATTTCATTGATAAGCTGGAAAAGGGGCTGGATGAGGAAGTGCGGGAGAGGGGAAACAATTTTTCCGCGGGACAGCGGCAGCTTCTGTCCTTTGCCAGGACCATTGTGCATAAACCGGCGGTGATGATTCTGGACGAGGCGACGGCGAATATTGATACCGAAACAGAGCTTTTGATCCAAGATTCACTGGAAAAGATGCAGAATATCGGAACCATGCTGATGGTGGCGCACAGGCTTTCCACGATTCAGAATGCGGACAGGATCATTGTGCTTTCCCACGGAAAGATTGTGGAACAGGGGACGCACCAGGAACTTCTTAAGCTGCATGGGAAATATGACAGGCTTTACCTTCTGCAGTACAGGCGGGAGGAAATGGCGCGGAAGAAAAACGGTATGGACTGACAAATAAAAACGCCTGTTCATGGAGAGAACAGACGCTGTATGCTGCGAGCAGACGAGCTTTTCATCAATTCGGCCCGGGATCGGCTGTTTCCTCCTCGGTATCCTCCTGCGCATATTGCTCCAACAGGCGCATGCCTGCGGTTTCCGTTACAGGGAGAGAGAAGACCACGGATTTTGCCTTGCTGGTAAGTCCGGCCTCCTCCATAACAGCACGCATGATGGCGTTTTTCTGCTCCTTTTTTACAACGATGAAGATGAGTTCCTTCTCGGAGGCGAGCGTGACGCCTAAGAATTTGTCGGCACTTTCCATGCCGGTGCCCTTGGCGTGGATGACTGTGCCGCCGCCGGCCTGCATTTTTCTGGCGGCGTCCATAATCATTTCGGTGTAACCCTGATTGGCGATGATGATTAAGAGTTCGTATTTTGTATCCTTCAAAACTGTTTCCTCCCCATGTTCAAAGGTTTCTTCCCCCGTCAGAAAGCGGAGCTGTCTGAGGCCGCCGATGCTGGCTAACGGAATGATGAATGCAACGCCGGTGCCGGGAATGTCGATGCGCATTTCCCGCTCTAAGCCGGTCTTTAATTTTTTCCAGGTCTTGCGGGTGACAATGGAAAAGATTACGGCCTTTTCCGTGCCGTCCAGACCGAAATAGTCCATCAGCTCATTGGTGGCGGTGCCGTTTCCAAGCGTGATGAAATTGACCGGGACATGGTATCTGTCGTAAAATGCCGCAAATTCTTTCGTGCGGTCCCTGGTGATGATGGCTGTCATCATATATAGTTCACTCATGGATATCCTCCGTTTATTTTTGCGAGCAATGAGCCAGGCGCCGTACCTGCACCCAATCAAAGGCTGGGCTGAGCATCCTGGCAAATGCCGCGAGGGCAAATACTCCGCAGCAAGCAGGGAAGTCCCTGCCCGATCAGAGCTTGACTAGAGTTCGATAATAACATCTTCCGTATCGGCGGCGGCTGTCGGAACCAGACCTGCCAGCTGCCCGGCAAGACGGCGTTTCTTCCTTCCTGTGGCTTTCTGACGCTGGGAGAGAAGGCCGAGAAGCTGTATGGTGATAAGCGGCGTCATGGCAACCATCGCCACAATGCCGAAAGCGTCCATCACGATACTGCCGCCGACAGCACCGCAGGCGCCCTGCGCCAGAGGAAGCAGAAAGGCCGCAGTCATGGGGCCGGAGGCCACGCCGCCGGAGTCGAAGGCGATGGCCGTGTAAATTTTCGGCACGAAGAAGGAAATGCCGAGAGCGAAAGCGTAACCGGGAATCAGAAACCACATGATGGAGATGCCTGTCAGTACGCGCAGCATGGCGATGCCGAGAGATATGGCGACACCTACGGAGAGACAGGTTCCCATAGAGCCTGCGGAAATAGCGCCATCGGTAATTTCCTCCACCTGTTTGTTCAATACATAGACAGCAGGTTCCGCTTTTACGATAAAGAAGCCCATAATCATGGCGATGGGAATGAGAAACCACGGATTGGAGGAGGAGCCTAATATCTGTCCGAGATAGTTTCCGGCGGGCATAAAGCCAACGTTTACGCCGGTCATAAACAGAACCAGGCCAATATAGGTGTAGGCCAGGCCGATCACCATTTTGGAGAGGGTACGTCTGGAGAGTTTCAGTACTGCGAGCTGAAACAGTCCGAAAAAGAGTACAATCGGAAAAAGGGAGACTGCGATCTCCGCTATGTAAGTGGGAAACCCTCGATGGAACAGCGTCCACAGTTCTACAGAAGTTTCCACGGAGGGAATAACCGGCGGCACATAACTGCTCTCGCCGGGATGATAGATCATGCCGAGGATCAGCACCGATACGATGGGACCGATGGAACACAGGGCCACAAGACCGAAGCTGTCGTCTGCGGCATGGCGGTCATTACGGATGGCGGCAACGCCCACACCAAGCGCCATGATAAAGGGAACTGTCATTGGGCCTGTGGTCACACCGCCGGAATCGAAGGCTACGCTTAAAAAATCATCCGGCACAAAAAGCGCCAGCACAAAGACCAGCATATAAAAGAAGATGAGCAGGGGCGGCAGGGGAATGCGAAACAGCATACGAAGCAGGGCAATCACGAGAAAGAGCGCAACGCCTCCGGCCACCGCACCGATCAGGATGCCGTTCGGGATGGAGGGTACCTGTCCGGCAAGCACCTGAAGGTCAGGCTCGGATACGGTAATGATAAAGCCGAGAAGAAATGAGAGGGAAACAATGACGCTGAGTTTTTTACTTTTGGTCATGCAGGTGCCGACCTTTTCCCCCATAGGAGACATGGAGAGCTCCGCCCCCAGCGTAAAGAACATCATGCCCAGAATCAGCAGCACGGCGCCGATCAGAAAGCACAGGAGAATGCTTGGAGAGATGGGAGCCACAGAAAAGCACAAAAGAAGCACAATGACAATGATCGGAAGAACTGCAACCAATGCCTCGCGCAGTTTCTCCATGAGTTTACCGCGTAAAATAATTTTTGCCTGCAAAAAATTCACCTCATTTATGACACATTGTTTTTAAATTGGCGGACGGCTCTTATAGGAATCTGTCCACGGTATTATCTTATAATGAATCGGGACACTTGGCAAGGGTGAAAAAATGGAGTATCTTGCGAAGCGGGAGGGAAAATGCTATGATTGGGAACATAGAAAGAAGATGGAAAAACAGGCCGGAAGCCCTTGCTTTGACATGGAGGTAATTATGCCAAACAGAACGATTGAGACAAATCTGATAGAGGAAGATATAAAAATAGAAGGTTCCCTGCGACCGCAGAGTCTAATTGACTATATTGGTCAAGAAAAAGTGAAGGACAACCTCAAGGTTTACATTGAGGCGGCGAAGCAGAGGGGGGACGCTCTGGATCATGTACTGTTTTATGGGCCGCCCGGGCTTGGAAAAACTACCCTTGCAGGCATTATTGCCAATGAGATGGGCGTGCACATGAAGGTGACCAGCGGTCCGGCCATTGAGAAGCCGGGGGAAATGGCGGCGATCCTCAACAATTTACAGGAGGGGGATCTGCTCTTTGTGGATGAGATCCACAGGCTGAACCGTCAGGTGGAGGAAGTGCTGTATCCCGCAATGGAAGATTACGCCATTGACATTATGATCGGGAAAGGCCCGACGGCCCGTTCGATCCGTCTGGATCTGCCTCAATTTACGCTGGTGGGAGCCACTACAAGGGCAGGGCTTTTGACCGCGCCGCTCAGAGACCGATTCGGCATGATTCACAGACTGGAATTTTACACCGTAAAGGAACTTACGGTCATTATCAGACAGTCGGCGAAAAAGCTGGGAGTGGAGATTGAGGAGAAGGGCGCGGTGGAGCTGGCCAGAAGAAGCAGGGGAACGCCGCGTCTTGCCAACCGTATCTTGAAGCGGGTGCGGGATTTCGCGCAGGTGAAGTATGACGGTACCATCACGGAAGAGGTTGCGAAGGTGGCGCTTGACCTGATGGATGTGGACAAAATGGGACTGGATCATGTGGATAGGAACATACTGATGACTATGATGGAAAAGTTCAAGGGCGGCCCCGTGGGGCTTGATACGCTGGCGGCGGCCATCGGGGAGGATGCCGGGACGATCGAGGATGTGTACGAGCCTTATCTGATTCAGAACGGGTTTCTGAACCGCACGCCAAGGGGAAGAGTGGTCACAGACCTTGCCTACCGGCATTTTGGATTGGAGATTCCCATATGAAAAGGCGATTTTCTGGGATTCTGAAGCTTTACAATCCGTTTGCCCCTGCGCTTGCCTATGATAGGGACGCAGAGTGCAGACCTTATATGCTGTTTATGGGGAAATAGCAGACTTGCCATACAGGACGCGTTCTGACAAAATGTTACAGAAATGTTACGAGTTTGAGAAAGTAGGGCTTGAAATTCCGCCTTAAGACAGCTATAATGGGAATGATATTGTAGGTAAAGCGATGGAGGGGCGCTCCTATGTCAACAAAAACAGATACAGAAGTGATCATTGCCGGCAAGGTTTTCACGCTGAGCGGTTATGAGAGTGAGGAGTACCTACAGAAGGTGGCGTCCTACATAAATAATAAAATAGCGGAGTATAACAAGATTGACAGTTTCAGACGGCAGCCGATGGATACCCAGAATGTGCTGCTGCAGCTCAACATAGCGGATGATTATTTTAAGGCGAAGAAACAGATCAATATTCTGGAGGAAGATCTGAAGAGTAAGAATGATGAGGTTTATGCACTGAAGCATGATCTGATTGCGGCGCAGATGAAATTGGAAAATACGGAGAAAAGCGTTAAGAGTCTCCAGCGTGAGGCGAACGAGAATGCGAAACAGATCGTCCGCATGGAGACGGAACTCAAGGAACGCAAAGGGAAATAACAGAACAGGCACAGAAAAGTATGGAGCAGATCCCAGGGTCTGCTCCTTTTGTAAGAAGCGGGGCGATGATATGGAAGAACGTGTGGAGCTGCTTGCTCCTGCGGGAAACTATGAGGCATTTATGGGCGCGGTAAACGCCGGGGCTGATGCGGTATATTTGGGCGGACCACAGTTTGGCGCCCGGGCTTACGCGGATAATTTCACGACAGAGGAGATTGTCCGTGCGCTTCACGTCGCCCATTTTTATGGGAAAAAGATATATCTGACGGTAAATACGCTTTTGAAGGAGCGTGAGATGGCATCCCTGGGTGCGTATCTGTCTCCCTTCTACGAGGCGGGGCTGGACGGTGTGATCGTGCAGGATTTCGGTGTTTTTTGTCATATCAGGGAGCATTTTCCGGGAATGCCCCTGCATGTGAGCACCCAGATGACCGTGACGGGGGTGGGAGGCGCATCGCTTTTAAGGAACCAGGGGGCGGCCCGCATCGTTCCGGCCAGAGAACTTTCCCTGGAAGAAGTGAGAAAAATCCGGGAGGAGGCGGGCGTGGAAGTGGAATGCTTTATCCACGGCGCCATGTGCTACTGTTATTCGGGACAGTGCCTGTTCAGCAGTATTTTGGGCGGCAGGAGCGGAAACCGGGGACGGTGCGCCCAGCCATGCCGGCTGCCCTATGAGATTTACGACGGAAAAAGGAGGCTTTCCGGGAGCGGCTATCCTTTAAGCCTGAAAGATATGTGCACGTTGGAATATCTGCCTGCGCTCTTGGAGGCGGGAATCGATTCCTTTAAGATCGAAGGGCGGATGAAGCGGCCTGAGTACGCAGCGGGCGTGACGGCGGTATACCGCAAGTATATCGATCTCTATTACAGGGAGGGTGCAGCCGGTTACCGGGTGGAGCGGGAAGACATGGACAGGCTCCGCCGGCTCTATATCCGCAGCGAAATTCAGACAGGCTACTATGAGCGGCATAACGGAAAAGAGATGATTACGCTGGAAAAGCCCGGTTACGAGGGGGGCGACGAGACACTGCTTTCGGAAATACGGGAAACGTATATCAGAGAGCCGGAGAAAATGCCGGTGCGTCTGCAGGCATCGGTGAAAGTGGGGGAACCCCTGCGCCTGCACGTTGGAGCGGTGGCAGGCCTGCATGATGATGCAGGAAAAAGTCCGGCAAAGGCAGTGCGTCTTGCGGTTGAGGTGACAGGCGAGACTGTCCAGCACGCGAAAAATGCGCCTCTTTCCGAGGAGGAAATCAGAAAGCGTCTCTGTAAGACCGGGGACAGTTTGCTGACGGTGGAACACTGTGAGATTTCCCTGGAGGGAGCGTGCTTTGTTCCCGTCCGGGCATTAAATGAACTGCGGCGGTCGGCAGTGGCAGCCTTTGAAGCGTTGACGGCAGAGAGCTGCGGGACAGCCTTTGAGAAAGAGTCTGATGGGGAGAAAGAAAACGACCGACCAAGTCAGTCTATCGAGGGCGGCGTACATCTGTGGGCTGCGGCAGAACGGGAAGGGGAAAAAAGGCCGGCTTTGAAAAAGGCAGAGCAGGCGCAGGCGGTCCATGTGACAGTGAGCACTTTCGATCAGCTTCAGGCAATTCTCAAATGGGGCGGCTGCAGGCGGATTTACATGGAGAGCGATCTGTTTTCGGATGCCTGTGAGGAGATCACACGGCTTTTGGGAGAATCCGGGCAGCGGCCAGATGAGGGGGAAATGCCGGATATATATGTGGCGCTTCCCTATATTCTTCGGGAGAGGGACAAGGCTTATCTGCGTCGGCTTTCGGAGGCGCTGGAACGGGCGGGCGCTTTTGTGAAAGGGTTTTTGATCCGCAGTCTGGAAGGACTGTCCTGGGCAGAGAAGTTTTCAGAAGATCGGGAGAATGGCACGACGGCTTACAGGATGGTGCCGGATGCGGGACTCTACTGCCTGAATGCGGAGGCGCTGCGGTTTTTTGCGGATTTTTCGACGGAGATTACATTGCCTTATGAGGGGAATGCGGGGGAGGCGGCCCATCTTGTGCGGGCAGCCAGAGAGCGGGGCATGCGCACAAGTCTGATCGCTTACAGCCGGATTCCCATGATGATTACGGCCAACTGTCTGTATAAGACGGCGGAGGGGTGCCGCGCGGAAGCGGGAGGAAAGGGACGGCTTTTGCTGAAAGACCGTATGGGCCGGTCATTTCCTGTGGAGATAAATTGCGATCACTGCTATAATATCATATATAACTGCGTGCCCTATTCCCTGCATGGAGCAAAAAAGGAGCGGGAGAGAATCGCTGCGGATGCTCTGCGCTATGACTTTACGACAGAGGAGGGGGCGCAGTGCGTGAAGATTTTGGAGGGAGAGTTACCCTTTTCCGAGCACACCACAGGACATTGTAAGAGAGGCGTTGAATAATGTAGGAAGCGCGAAATATCTTACATGGGAGAATGTGTGAAAAGCAGGATTCTCTGTGCTGCATGGAATCGGGATGGTTAGTATGGAACTGTATATCACAGAACTTTCGAAATATTTTATAACACTGTTTATTGCCTGTTATACGCTGGAATGTTTTCTGGTGTTTCGGTTTCAGGAGGAGGAGCGGCGAAAAGCCGGGTATTTCCGCCAGAACATCTGGATGTTTCTGGTGCATTTTTCGTGCTTTCTTGTGATCTGTTTTGAGACGGGAAAGATTGAGTACCTTCTTTTTTATGTATTACAGCAGATCCTGCTGTTTTCTACGGTCATGTTGTTCCGCATGATTTATCCGAAGGGTAATCTTCTGATTATCAACAATATGTGTATGCTTTTAAGCATCGGGTTTGTCATTCTTACACGACTTTCCTATGAGCGGGCAATCAAGCAGTTTTTTATCGTGACGGCGTCCATTATCATCGGTATGGCGGTTCCCTTCTTCATAAGAAACCTGAAGTTTTTAAAGAGTCTGACATGGGTGTATGCCGGCGTTGGCATCGCGGCCCTGGGAGTGGTGCTGATTCTTGGATCGGTCACTTACGGTTCCAAAATATCCTATTCTGTGGCAGGAATCACGTTCCAGCCGTCGGAGTTTGTAAAGATCCTCTTTGTCTTTTTCGTGGCAAGTGCGTTCAGTGAGTCATGGGATTTCCTGCGGGTCGCGGTGACGGCCGTGCTGGCGGGTGCCCATGTGCTGATTCTTGTGGCTTCCAAGGATCTGGGGAGCGCGCTGATTTTCTTTGTTGTCTATGTACTGATGGCGTTTATCGCCACGGGCAGATGGATCTATCTGTTTCTGGGCATTTCCGGAGGCGCAGGCGCGGCTGTCATCGCCTATCGGCTGTTTTCCCATGTGCAGGTGCGGGTGCAGGCATGGAGGGATCCCTTTAGCTGCATAGACGATGCAGGGTTCCAGATAACCCAGTCCCTGTTTGGCATCAGCAGCGGCGGATGGTTCGGCCTGGGGCTTTTCAGGGGAAATCCCACATCGATCCCGCTTGTTGAGGCAGACTTTGTATTTTCGGCGGTGGCGGAAGAACTAGGCATTCTCTTTTCCATGTGCCTGATTCTGATCTGCATCAGCAGCTTTATCATGTGCATGAATATTGCCTTAAAACTGCAGGATCGGTTTTACAGGCTGATTGCGTTCGGCCTGGGTGTGACTTATATTTTTCAGGTATTTCTGACGGTTGGAGGGGGAACCAAGTTTATTCCCATGACAGGCGTGACGCTGCCCTTTATCAGCTACGGCGGCAGTTCGGTGTTGACTACACTGGTCATGTTCTTTATCATAGAAGGACTCTATATTATCAGACGGGACGAAGGAGACAGACGTGCCAAAAACAGAAAACGGAAAAACAGAAAAAAGAGAGATCGCAGAGCGGGAGCAGAATCGCAGGACGGGGAAGACGAGGAAGAAGCGTAACCGGCAGATTATGACGGTTACCTGGTTCTTTGTGGGCCTGTTTTTTGCGATGATGGGTTATACCTGCCACTATGCGGTTACCCACAGACAGACGCTGATGAATAACAGCTACAACACAAGACAGGAGATCCTGGTTGCCCAGAACAGCAGGGGGACGATCTATGCAGCGGGCGGCCAGATTCTGGCGGAGACGGCGGTTGACGCCGAAGGAGAGGAAGTCCGGGTGTACCCTTACGCCAACATGTTCTCCCATGCGGTGGGCTATGCCTCCAACGGCAAGTACGGCATAGAGGCGCAGGCAAACTATTATCTGATCAATTCCAACACCAGGCTCTCGGAGAAGGTGGCTAACGACGTGGCAGGGAAAAAGTATCCGGGAGACAGCGTGATTACCACACTGGATGTGGATTTACAGCAGATCGCATACGATTCCCTCGGCATTTACAGCGGGGCGGTGATTGTGTCAGAGCCTTCCACGGGGCGGATTCTGGCTATGGTGTCGAAGCCGGATTTTGATCCGAACGAAATTGATGCTATCTGGGACGGGCTGATTGCCGACAAGGAGAGCAGTGTCCTGTTAAACCGGGTGACGCAGGGACTTTATCCGCCAGGATCTACTTTTAAGATTGTGACTGCGTTGGAATATATCCGAGAAAATATGGATACTTACAGTCAGTTCAGATACCAGTGCAATGGCAGATTTACCCACGGGGAGGAGCGCATCAACTGCTACCACGGTACATCCCACGGGAGCGAAGACTTCAACAAGGCATTTGCAAAATCCTGTAATAGTGCTTTTGCCAGCATCGGGCTTTCTCTGGATCGGGAAAAGTTCGGCGATACGCTCAATGACCTGCTGTTTAACAGAGAGCTGAAGGTGGATTTTTCCTATAATCAGAGTAAACTTCTCATAGACACGGACACTTCGGATGCAGATGTGATGCAGGCGGCTATCGGACAGGGAACCACTCAGATGACGCCTCTGCAGTTAAACATGATCACTTGTGCCATCGCCAACGGCGGTATGCTGATGAAACCTTATCTGCTGGAACAGGTGGAAACCAGCGAAAAAGCGGTGGTCAGGCAGTTTTCCCCGAGTTCATACAGGCGACTTATGAGCGAGGAGGAAGCGCAGATTATGACAGGGCTGATGGAGGAAGTGGTCAAGAGCGGCACGGGCACAAAATTATCCGGGCTCTCCTATACAGCGGCCGGAAAAACCGGGTCCGCTGAATACAATAAAGTGAAGACCGATTCCCATGCATGGTTTACGGGTTTTGCCCCGGTGGAAGAGCCGCAGGTGTGTGTGACGATTATCATAGAGGGGGCTGGCAGCGGAGGAGATTATGCCGTGCCCATCGCGAAGCGTATTCTGGATGCTTATTTTGCACAGTGAGGGGAACGTGTGCGGTGTGGAGAGGGAATCTGATCGGTATGCATAGATAAACCGGGCGCCGAAACGCCCGGTCATGGACTTGTTTTTAAAATATGGCTGTTATTTTCAGTTCCGGGTTGGAGGACAGGTCGATGAAACTTCCGTTCTCGCGCTTTAGGAGCGGCCTTGCCAGATTGTCCTTATTTATGGTCGTAACCACCGCTTCCTCGTCGTTGTTTAGGCGCACCATAAAGCCGAGCTGTGTGGCAGCTATGTGGTAGAGAATGGGCTGCAAAATGGCTTTTTCGTATTTCTCATAGCCTTCCCGCTCGAAGTTTTCAATGACCTGGAAAGGATTGAGCGGCTGTCTGTAGGTGCGGGCGGAGGTCATGGCCTCATAGGCGTCTATGACAGCTATGTATTTGGCGAAGACATTGATTTTGCCTCCCCGCAGCTTTGAGGGATAGCCGGAACCGTCGCACCGTTCATGGTGCTGGAGCGTGGCTTTGATGATGGGTTCGCCGATTTCCGGCTGGTCTTTCAGGAGATCGAAACCGAGCATGGTGTGGGTTTTCAGTTTGGTGTACTCCAGATCCGTCAGTTTTTCTGACTTCCAGAGAAGATCCTGAGGGAGCTTCAGTTTTCCGATATCGTAGAAGAAGCCGCACTGGACTAAGAGCATCATGTCCTCCTGCGATAATTTCCACCATGTGCCGAACACGCCGGCAAGCAGCGCGGAGTTGAGACAGTGGGCATGGGTCATGGCATCTTCCCGCGGCAGCATATTGTAAAGAAAATCGAGAAGCGCTTCCCCCGTTTTTGCGCAGGCAGCGATCTTCAGATAGATCTCCTTAAGCTGGCTGGTGCTTTTCCAGACGCCGGTTTCAGAGAAACGGTTCATCAGTTTGGAATAGATGGGCATGCAGTTATTGTAGGTGAGTTGGAAAGTCTGGAATTCTTTGCTCAGGCGTACCTTTTCAAAGTGCGTGGTGGCAAAGTCGATTTCTTCCTTTACGGTGACGCAGATGATGGAGTGGTGTTCCAGCTTTTTGAGCACCTTTCTGTCCACCACGGTGTCTTTCGGAACAATCAGCTCGTTCTGGTAGCTGTAGATATCCTCACCGATTATCATGCCGTCTTCCAGTGTCATGCGGGCAATATCTTTCATAGAAAATACCTCCGTTTCTGCGGGGCTGTGCGCAAAAGCGGGACGCACGTCCCTATATGTAGTGGTGAAACTGTTTGCTTTTTGGAATAATGTACATATTTAGTATAAAACTTCTGCTTGAGAAGTCAATCACTTCTTGCCGCTTTATGGGCCGGACGGCGCAGATCGCATAAATTAAGGTACAAAATTGCGCAAAAAAGACATACGCGGTACGAAACATTTAGGAAAGGCGGATGATATGAGCATTTGCGATACTTGCAGCAACTATCAGTATGATGAAGATTACGAATATTATGTGTGTATGGTGGATCTGGACGAGGACGATATGAGTCATTTTCTGCAGGGCGGGAGTTTTGAATGCTCATTCTATCAGCCGGATGACGAGTACAGGATCGTCAGGAAGCAGATGTGAGGCAGCGCGGGAAATTTCCCTGTTTTATTTAGGGGAAATGTGATAAACTATTTCCGATAGCGATGAAACAGGAAGTTTTTTGAACGCCCCATGCGATAAAAGAGAACGACTGAATAGGGAATCCACATGAAATTTTATAAAAACCTCTATGTTGGGGATACTGTAAAAAAGCCCGGGAAGGCCATAAAGAAATTGAAGCGCCATAAATTACAGCCGGGGCTTTATGTGATTGCCTGTGACGGGGATACGGGACAGCTTGCGATCTATCACAGTCAGCTGCTTTCCCAGCGGTACTATAAGGAAAATCCGCCCGCCTGTATTGTGGGACTGGCAAACGGCAGGGAGGAAGCTTTTGACTTGATTGAACGGATTGCAAAGGAGGCGGTTGCCGCCACCGGGCAGGCGCAGCTTGTGACGTACCTTTCCGGCATGGATCCGGAAAATTTTCAGAACGTCCATGCAGCCAATACGCAGCCCCGGCTGGAATCGCAGCCTTTCACCGTAAAATAGGAGTCCGTGGATGCGGACGGTCTGAAACAGGATACTTGGAGACGAAATGCTACATATACTGCTGTTAGTTTTAAAAATTATAGGGATTGTGCTTCTGGGCATTCTGGGTATGCTGATTCTTGGAACTGCCTGCGCTCTCTTTGTGCCCGTCCGCTACCAGATTGAGGCGGTGAGGAAAGAGGGGAAGGGAGAGCCGCCGGTCGCCATTACAGTGAAGATTACCTGGCTTTTGCATTTCATGAATGTGCTGGTACGTTTTTCGGGGAGCCTGTCCGTGCGTGCACGTCTTATGGTGTTTACGGTTTTCCGGCTGCCAAAGAGAGAGAAGCGGTGCGGTGCGGGCCAAGACGATGCGGAAAACAGGAAGACAAGGAAGAGACAGAAGAAAGAGAAACAGCCAAAGAGTCGTGAACCGGGGGAGCAGGGCAGAGAAAACCGAAAGACAGAAGGGACAAAAACAGAAGAAACAAGGGCAGAAAGAAGAAAGACAGAAGAAACAGGAGCAGAAGAAGCAAAGGCAGATAAAGAAACCATACCCGGTGACGCGGTGCGCGGTGAAACAGAGGATGCGCAGGCGGCGGATGGCGAAAAATCAGCAGATTTAGATAAAAAGCCCACATGGATGGATAAGCTGCGTGCGATTCCCGAGATTATCCGCAGTATTTTCGCTAAAATTAAGGGTTTCTTTGAAAATATACAGTACACAATACAAAATATCTGTGATAAAATAAGGTCTGTATCGGATACTATAGAGTATTACAGGGAAGTGATAGCGGGGGAGACCTTTCAGCGTTCCTTTGCCCTGTGTAAGGGAGAACTTCTGACGATTGCCAGGAGCCTGAAACCAAAGAGATTTGAGGCAGCCCTCGTTGTCGGTACGGATGATCCCGCATTGACAGGGGAAATTCTGGCAGTATGTGGCATGTTGTATCCGATTCTCGGCCCGAAAGTGAATGTGGCGGGTGATTTTGAGAAGAAGCGTCTCGAGGGGCGGGTGTTTGTTAAGGGAAAGCTTCGGCTTTTCACTTTTATCCGGGCAGCGGTTCGGATTTATTTTAACAAGGAAATCAGAAAACTGTACGGGCTATTGAAAAAGGAGGCAGTATAAATGGTTGAGAATAATTTTGGCGGTGTGATTGAGTCTCTGATGAAAGGCATGAATGCCGTGATCGGAACGAAGACGGTGGTGGGCGATGCCACACAGGTCGGAGATACCATCATCCTGCCTTTGGTGGATGTGAGCTTCGGCGTGGGCGCGGGCGCCGGCACTGGCACCGACGGTAAGAAGAGCAGCGGGGCCGGCGGCTTTTCGGCAAAGATGACGCCCAGCGCAGTGCTTGTGATTAAGAACGGTACCACCAAGCTTGTCAATATCAAGAATCAGGATACGGTCACCAAGGTGCTCGACATGATTCCCGATATCGTGGAGAAATTTACATCTCCCAAGGAAGAGATGCTGGCCGATGACACGGCTGTCGATATTGCATTCCCGGAGGAAAACAAATAGCACCTTTCGGGAACAAATGCATATAGTATCATAAGAGCATAAACAGGGGTAGCCCATGAAAAAAATGATTGGATTTGTGGCGCTTTGTGTCGCGGCAGGCATGATTATCATGCTTTTTCTGGTGAATCGTTTTCTGGGGCTTTTACTGATTGTGCTGCTTTTGCTGATCGGGTACAGCTTTTTTTGTTGTTAGTCAAAGGATATGAGGATTACGATGGAGAATTTGGAAGAAATACTTCGGGATGAAGGAACGACCGAGGACGCCCTGCAGGAGTTGAAGTTCTGGCTTTTTAAGGAGAATATCAGAATTATGACCGCCTCTGCCGAGCTGGAGGAGCAGCGGGAGAAATTTGCGCAGGAGAAGGAGCGTTTTAAAGAAGAAATGAAGAATCTGAACCGCAGGATGACAGCAAAGCAGGAGCGGATCCGAAAGGACAACCAGCTTGTGGACGAGCGGCTGGAGATCATAAAGGACGGGTTTCAGAAGCTGGATCTGGACCGCAGGAGGCTTGACAAAGAGTGGGCAAGGCTTGCGGCGGAGAAGGAACTGCTGGAGGAGCGCGGACTTTATGACGTGTACCCGGAGATCAGCGTCTTTTTCAGCGGCGTGAAAAATTCGTTGACGCTCAAGAAGCGGTATAAGGATCTGACGAAGATTTACCATCCCGACAATCTGGCCGGTGACACGGAGATCATTCAGAGAATTAACAGGGAATACGAGAGGCTGAAAAGAGAGTATGAGACATTTAAGCAGGCGTAAGATTCCGCCTGCTTTTGCTTAGTGATAATTTGGGAAACGTGTATTTTGCGGCATACAAAAAAGGGCCGGATATCTGCCGGCTCTTTCTTAAATACCCTATGTTTTACAAAAATGGAATTATGCGCGTTCCACAGCGCCGGATCTCAGGCAGCGTGTGCAGACATGAAGCTTCTTGCTCGCGCCATTCACCTTGCATTTCACATTCTGAATGTTGGAATTCCAGATTCTGTTTGATCTTCTATGAGAATGGCTGACGTTCTTTCCGAAATGAGCGCCTTTACCACAAATATCACATTTAGCCATCTTCGCACCTCCTAACAAATGTAGTGTTATTTTTTATCATAGCGAGACCGCAAAGCGGATCCCGCAATCGAGCTTACTCGATTTTTGCAACATTTGTATAATAGCAGAAAGTGGAAGAGAATGCAAGTATAATTTGCAGAATTTTTTTCAGTTTCTTTTTTTCAGATATCGGGTTATAATATAACTACTGCAAAAGAAATGAGAGTATATATAATTTCAGGAGGTAGTCTATGAAAGTCTCTTCAATGGATACCCATATGGGAAATATCTCTATCGATCAGGAAGTGATCGCGCAGTTTGCGGGAAACGCAGCGATGGAGTGTTTCGGTGTGGTCGGTATGGCGAGCATGAGCGTCAGGGACGGGCTGGTCAGGCTTTTGAAAAAAGACAGCATGACGCGCGGCATACAGGTTTTTTTAAACAATAATAAACTCACCATCAATTTTCATATCATTGTGTCTTACGGCGTAAGCATTCTGGCGGTGTCGGATAACCTGATCGACAGTGTAAAATATAAAGTAGAAGAGTTTGCCGGAATTGAAGTGGAAAAGATCAATATTTTTGTAGAAGGTGTGAGAGTGATTGACTAGAGGGAGGATCAAATAGGTGGATTCATATACGATAGATGCCGGCCTGATGGCCAGAATGTTCCTGGCCGGAGCGAAAAATCTTGAGAGCAAGAAGGACTGGATCAATGAGTTAAATGTATTTCCCGTGCCGGACGGCGATACGGGTACCAACATGACGATGACGATCATGGCGGCAGCCAGAGAGGTGTCGGCTCTCTATGATGTGGGAGATATCGACATGGCTTCCCTGTGTAAGGCGATTTCCTCCGGGTCGCTTCGAGGGGCCAGGGGAAATTCCGGCGTCATTTTATCCCAGCTTTTCAGAGGATTCACGAAGGGCGTGAAGGAATGCCGAGAAATTACGGTTCCCGTGCTTGCCACAGCCTTCGAGAAAGCGGTGGAGACAGCATACAAGGCGGTTATGAAGCCAAAGGAGGGCACCATTCTCACTGTGGCCAAGGGAGGCGCGGTCAAGGCGAGAGAACTTGCGGATGCAGGGGTTACGGATCTGTCCGAGTTTTTTAGACAGGTGATCGCCCATGCGGACGAGGTACTATTGCAGACTCCGGAGATGCTGCCCGTATTGAAGCAGGCGGGTGTGGTTGACTCTGGCGGTCAAGGATTGATGCAGGTGCTGAAAGGCGCCTATGACGCTTATCTCGGTAAAGAGATTGATCTGACTGTGGATAAGGGAGATGCAGCGGTTTCCGGCAAAGCAACGGGGGCGGCAGGTTACGGGGCGCAGGCAAGTGCGGAAATCAAATTCGGTTACTGCACCGAGTTTATCATCATGTTAAACAAGGTGTTTAATATCAAGACGGAGATGGATTTTAAGGCTTATCTGGAGTCTATCGGAGATTCCATCGTGGTGGTTGCGGACGAGGACGTGGTAAAGGTGCACGTACATACCAACGATCCCGGACTGGCGATCCAGAAGGCGTTAAAGTACGGTGCACTCTCCAACATGAAAATTGACAATATGCGTCTGGAACATCAGGAAAAGCTCTTCCGGATGTCCAAGCAGGAGGAAAAACCTGTGGAGGAGGAAGACGATCTGCCGGGGCCGAAGAAGGATGTGGGCTTTATCGCCGTCTCAGTAGGAAGTGGTATTGCGGAGATTTTTAAAGGACTGGGTGTTGATTATATCATTGAGGGCGGACAGACCATGAATCCGAGCACGGAAGATATGTTAAACGCAATCGACAAGGTGAATGCGGACACCATTTTTATCCTGCCGAACAACAAAAATATCATTCTGGCGGCCAACCAGGCGCAGTCCCTTGTGAAGGACAAGAAAATTGTGGTGATTCCCACAAAAACCGTTCCCCAGGGCATCACGGCGGTGATCAACTATGTGCCGGGCTTATCGGCTGAGGAGAACGAGGAGACGATGGTCTCGGAGATGAAGGCGGTGGCCACGGGACAGGTTACCTACGCGGTGCGTGATACGAACATTGACGGGCAGGAGATCAGACAGGGCGACTTCATGGGGCTTGGTGATCATGGCATTCTCTCTGTGGGAACGGCGATTTCCTCCGTGGCGATCCGTATGGTGGAAGCCATGATGACGGAGGAGAAGGAGCTGATCAGCATTTACTACGGCGAGGAAATAGTGGAGGAGGACGCTGAGAAACTGCGAAGCCAGATCGGGGAGAAATACCCGGACTGTGATATTGAACTGCAGTACGGCGGACAGCCGATCTACTATTACATTATTTCGGCGGAATAAGCAGAGTATTATGGATATAAGAACCTTGAAGGGCGTCGGTGAAAAAACCGCCGCCCTCTTTGAAAAATTGCATGTATATACGGCGGAAGAGCTGGTATCCTATTATCCAAGGGATTACGAGCAGTTTTCCGTCCCGGTTCCGCTGGATCAGGCGCCTGCTGAGGAAATTCTGGCGGTGGAGGGGCATCTTGCGGGCAATGTGGCGACCAGACATGTGCGGGGACTTTCCATCACGACCTTTGAGGTATTCTGCGAAGGCGGCTCCCTGCATATGACTTATTTTAATATGCCGTATCTGAAAAACAGTCTGAAACGGGGACAGTCCTATATATTCAGGGGATGCCTGCACCGCAGGAAAGATCGGTATGTAATGGAGCAGGCCCGGATTTATAAGCCGGAGGAGTACGGAAAGCTGACGGACTGCATGCAGCCCCGCTATGCCACCACGAAAGGGCTCACCAACAACGCGGTCACAAAGGCGGTAAGACAGGCCATCGGGCTGGTGGATCTGTCGGAGGATCCGCTCCCTGCAAAAATCCGTGAGACAGAAGGCTTTCCGGCCTTTCGGGATGCCGTGGAGCAGATGCATTTCCCTACGGGGCGGGAGGCGCTTCTTTCGGCCAGAAGACGGCTGGTCTTTGACGAGTTTTTCCGTTTTATACTGGTGCTGCGCAGGATGAGGGAGGACAATGAGAGGAAGAAGAGTCTTCATCCCATGATTGAGGTGGCGCAGACAAGACGGCTGATTGAAGCGCTGCCGTACCGGCTGACGAAGGCCCAGCAGAAGGTTTGGGCGGAAATCCAGACAGACTTAACCTCCGAATACGCCATGAACAGGCTGGTGCAGGGGGATGTTGGCTCCGGCAAGACGATTCTGGCGTTTCTGGCCCTTATCATGTGCGCGGCCAACGGTTTTCAGAGTGCGCTGATGGCACCCACGGAGGTTTTGGCCAGACAGCACTATGAGAGCCTGGTGAAATTGAACGAAGAGCACGGCCTGCAGGTCCGTCCTGTGCTATTGACTGGATCAGTCACAGCAAAGGACAGGCGGGAGATCTATGCGAAGATCGAGAGCGGGGAGGCGGATATCGTGATCGGCACCCACGCCTTGATACAGGAGAAAGTTGTTTATAAAAGTCTCTCCCTCGTCATCACGGACGAACAGCACCGTTTCGGGGTCAGACAGCGGGAGAATCTGGCGGAAAAGGGCTTCGCGTTTTCCGAGGCAGGCGGCACGGCTTCTGCTTCAGAAGGCGGTTCCTGCTCAGAGGGACAGGCCGTGCATGTGCTTGTGATGAGCGCAACGCCCATTCCCCGGACGTTAGCCATTATCCTGTACGGGGATCTGCACATTTCTGTTCTGGACGAGCTGCCGGCGGACAGACTGCCTATCAAAAACTGCGTGGTGAACACATCCTATCGGAATACTGCCTATAAATTCATAGAAAAGGAAGTGGAGCAGGGCCGGCAGGTCTATGTGATCTGTCCTATGGTGGAAGAGGGGGAAGAGCAGGAGCTGGAAGATGTGGCCTCCTATGCGAAGAAGCTTAGGAGCGCGCTTTCTGCCTCTGTCCGTGTGGAGACGCTTCACGGCAGAATGCGTCCGGCGGAGAAAACCCGGATTATGGAGGCTTTTGAGGCGCGTCATATTGATGTGCTGGTGTCCACCACAGTGATAGAGGTAGGAATTAACGTGCCGAACGCCACGGTGATGCTGGTGGAGAATGCGGAGCGGTTCGGTCTGGCGCAGCTTCACCAGCTCAGAGGCCGTGTGGGCCGAGGAGACAAACAGTCCTACTGTATTTTTATCAGCAAATCGGAACGGCCGGAAACGATGGAACGGCTCAGGATTCTGAATGAATCCAACGACGGCTTCTATATTGCCGGGAAGGATCTGGCTCTTCGGGGGCCGGGAGATCTGTTCGGAATCAGGCAGAGCGGGGATTTACAGTTTGCGCTCGGCGATATTTACCGGGACGCGGCGGTTCTTAAAAGTGCAAGCAACTGGGCAGACAGAGTGCTTGCCGAGGATGCTGCACTTGCCGGGGAAGAGTTTGCGTCACTGAATAAGGCTCTGAGCCGGCATGGGATAAATGAGGTTGACTTTAGGAGTATCTGACGGTAAACTCATATTTGATAGCTTATGAAAACGGAAAATGAGGATAACTATGAGCAAAAGAATCGCAGTCGTGACAGACAGTAACAGCGGCATTACCCAGTCTCAGGCGAAAGAGATGGGGCTTTATGTGCTGCCCATGCCTTTTATGATTAATGAGGAGACTTTTTTTGAAGATATCACGTTGACGCAGGAGCAGTTTTACAAACGGCTTTCCGAGAATGCGGATGTGATTACGAGCCAGCCAAGTCCCGAAGAGGTGATGAAGCTCTGGGATGAACTGCTTGAAACATATGATGAGATCGTGCATATCCCGATGTCCAGCGGTCTTAGCGGCTCTTGTCAGAGCGCGCGGATGCTTTCGGAAAATTATGACGGCAGGGTGCAGGTGGTCAACAACCAGCGGATCTCCGTGACCCAGAGGCAGTCGGCGCTGGATGCGCTTACCCTGATCGGGCGGGGCATGGACGCGGCGGCTGTCAGAGAATTTCTGGAGGAGGATAAGTTCAACTCCAGCATCTACATTATGCTGGATACGCTGTACTATCTGAAAAAAGGCGGCAGGATTACGCCTGCTGCGGCAGCGCTCGGTACCATTTTACGCCTGAAGCCGGTTCTGCAGATCCAGGGCGAAAAGCTGGATGCCTTTGCCAAGGCGAGAACGGTCTCGCAGGGAAAAACGATCATGGTGAACGCGATCAAGGCGGACATGGAGAAACGTTTCGGCGGCGTGTCGGCGGATCGGATCTGGCTGCAGATCGCTTATACTTATGACAGGGAGGCGGCTGAACAGTTTAAGGAGCAGGTGCTGGAGGTATTCCCGGGCTTTGACGTGCATATGGATCCGTTGTCTTTGAGCATTGCCTGCCATATCGGTCCCGGTTCTCTGGCGTTGGCCTGTTCCCGGAAGATTTAAACCGCAGAAATGGAGAAATGGATTTGTCTAACGATAATATGATGGAATCAAAACGGCAGGAAGAATATATAAAAAGGTGTCAGATTTATGTTTCGGCCTTTGAGGCGGAACACGGACGGCTTCCGAAGGCATGCGTGGTGACCTTCGGCTGTCAGATGAATGCCAGGGATTCCGAGAAATTGTGTGGTATTCTGGAAAAGGCGGGGTACGCGCTCACAGACTCTGAGGAGGAGGCGGACTTCGTCCTTTATAATACCTGTACGGTGCGGGATAATGCCAACCAGCGGGTTTATGGGAGGCTTGGCTGCCTAAACAGCCTGAAAAAAAAGAAACCGCATTTAAAAATCGCGCTTTGCGGCTGTATGATGCAGGAGCAGTCCGTGATTGAAAAGATACAGAAGAGTTATCGGTTTGTGGATTTGATCTTCGGTACCCACAACATTTTTCAGTTTGCAGGTCTTCTTGCAGAGATGCTCTCGTCCGGGGACATGATCGTGGACATCTGGGATGAGACCGATAAAATCGTGGAAAATCTGCCGGTAAAACGAAAATACAGCTATAAATCCGGCGTCAACATTATGTTTGGCTGCAATAATTTTTGCAGCTATTGTATCGTGCCCTATGTGCGGGGGCGGGAGAGAAGCAGAGAACCGAAGGAGATTCTGCGGGAGATTGAGGCGCTGGTGGAGGACGGCGTTTCGGAAGTCATGCTGCTTGGGCAGAATGTCAATTCCTATGGGAAAAATCTGGAAAATCCCATGTCTTTTGCCGCGCTTTTAAAAGAGGTGGAAAAGGTCGAGGGGCTGCGGCGCATCCGCTTTATGACATCCCATCCCAAAGATCTGTCTGACGAGCTGATTGAGGTGATGCAGCGTTCCACAAAGATCTGCCGTCATCTGCATCTGCCGCTGCAGGCAGGCTCTGACCGCATTTTGCAGGCCATGAACAGACGTTACACGAAGGCGCAGTACCTGGCTTTGGTGGACAGGCTGAAACATGCCATTCCCGACATTGCAATCACGACGGATCTGATCGTCGGATTTCCGGGGGAGACGCCTGCGGATGTGGAGGAGACGATTGACGTGGTGAGGAAGGTACAGTTTGACAATGCCTTCACGTTTATCTACTCTCCAAGAACAGGCACGCCGGCGGCGGCTATGGAGAACCAGGTGCCGGAGAAGACCGTGCACGAGGGTTTTGACAAGCTTCTGGCTGTGGTGCAGGAGACGGCGAAGGAGCGTGCCGCACTTTTGCAGGGAAAGGTTATGGAGGTTCTTGTGGAGGAAGTGAACGAGCAGGATCCGGCCTTTGTCACGGGGCGGCTTGGCAACAACATGCTGGTGCATTTTAAGGCGGACAGACGTCTGGTTGGCAAATTCGTCATGGTGTCACTGGACACCTGTCATGGCTTTTACTATACGGGACGGATGGTTGACTGGTTAGGTCAAACCAAACATACGAGATTAGGAAAGATGGTCGATAACCAATGGCTGAACTGACACCTATGATGCAGCAGTACCTGGATACGAAGAAGGAGTATCAGGACTGCATCTTATTTTACAGACTAGGGGATTTTTACGAGATGTTCTTTGAGGACGCTCTGACGGCGTCCAAGGAACTGGAGATTACACTGACGGGGAAAAGCTGCGGGCAGGAGGAGCGCGCTCCCATGTGCGGCGTTCCTTACCACGCGGTGGAGAGCTACTTGAATAAGCTTGTTTCCAAGGGTTATAAAGTGGCGATCTGTGAACAGGTGGAAGATCCGAAAAGTGCAAGGGGGATTGTAAAGAGGGAGGTCATCCGGGTGGTCACGCCGGGGACGAATCTGAATATCCAGGCTCTCGATGACAGCAAGAACAACTATCTGCTCTGTGTCACTTATTTTCCAGGCAAGATCGGACTGTCGGTGGCGGATGTGACCACCGGGGATTACTATCTGACAGAAGTGGAGGATATACGCAAACTTCAGGACGAGATCAACAAATACGCGCCTTCGGAGGTAATCTGCAACGAGCAGTTTTTTGTGAGCGGATTCGATATTGAGGAATTAAAAAGCCGGCTGAACGTGCCTGTCTATTCGCTGTCTCCCCACTATTTTGATGAGGAGGGCTGCAAAAAGATATTGACGCGTCATTTCCGGGTAAATACGCTGAAAGGACTCGGAATTGATGACTTTCCTGTGGGAATGATTGCGGCCGGGGCGTTGCTTTTGTACCTCTATGAGACGCAGAAAACGTCTCTTTCCCATTTTACTCATCTTTATCCTTATCTGAGCAGCAAATACATGCTTTTGGACAGCTCTACGAGGAGAAATCTGGAATTGATCGAGACGCTGCGGGAGAAACAGAAAAAGGGGTCTCTTCTTGGCGTGCTTGACCGCACGAAAACGGCGCTCGGCGGACGGCTTTTGCGCAAATACATAGAGCAGCCCCTGATTGACAGGGGGAGGATCGAAAAACGGCTGGACGCAGTGGAGGAACTATGCCGGCGGAGCGTAGACAGAGAGGAACTTCGGGAATATCTGCATGCGATCTACGATCTGGAGCGGCTTCTTGGCAAGGTGAGCTATAAGACCGCCAATCCCAGGGATCTGATTGCGCTACGCAATTCTCTGGCGATGCTGCCTTCCCTGCGGACGGTGCTTGCCGATTTCGAGGCGCCCCTTCTCCGGGAAATTCTGGAGAACATGGATCCGATGCAGGATATTCACAAACTGATCGACGATGCAGTCACCGAGGAGCCGCCCATTGCCATCAAGGAGGGCGGCATTATCAAGGAGGGATTCAACGAGACGATAGATTCCCTGAAAAAGGCAAAGACGGACGGGAAAAAGTGGCTGGCGGCGCTGGAGGAGGAAGACCGGGAGCGCACAGGCATCAGAAATCTGCGGATCAAGTACAACAAGGTCTTCGGTTACTACTTTGAGGTGACCAACTCCTACCGGGATCAGGTGCCGGAGGATTATGTGCGCAAACAGACGCTGGCCAATGCGGAGCGGTATACCACGCCCAGGTTAAAGGAGCTGGAGGACTCCATCCTGAATGCGGAGGATAAGCTTTTTACATTGGAATATGACCTGTTCTGTGAGATCCGGGAGGCCATTGCCGGGGAGGTGGAGCGGATCCAGAAAACGGCCCGGGCGGTGGCAAAGCTGGATGTGTTTACTTCTCTGTCTTTTGTGGCGGAACAGAATCATTATGTGCGGCCTTCCCTGAACGAGAAAGGGATGATTGATATTAAGGAGGGGCGGCACCCGGTGGTTGAGCAGATGATCCAGAACGACATGTTCATTGCAAACGATACCCGTCTGGATGACAAAAAGCACTGCATCGCGGTGATTACAGGCCCCAATATGGCGGGAAAATCTACCTATATGCGGCAGGTGGCGCTGATTGTGCTGATGACCCAGATCGGCTCCTTTGTGCCTGCTAAAAGAGCGGATATCGGTATTGTAGATCGGATATTCACGAGAGTGGGCGCCTCCGATGATCTGGCCAGCGGCCAGTCCACTTTCATGGTGGAGATGAACGAGGTGGCTAATATTTTGAGAAACGCCACGCCGAACAGCCTGCTGGTGCTTGACGAGATCGGGCGGGGCACATCCACTTTTGATGGTTTGAGCATTGCCTGGGCGGTCATCGAACATATCAGCAACCGTAGGATTCTCGGGGCTAAAACGCTGTTTGCCACCCATTACCACGAGCTGACCGAGCTGGAAGGCAAGATGGACAATGTAAACAATTACTGCATCGCGGTCAAGGAGAAAGGGGACGACATCGTATTCCTCAGAAAGATCGTGAAAGGCGGGGCGGACAAAAGCTATGGCATCCAGGTGGCGAAGCTGGCCGGGGTGCCGGATATGGTGATTGACCGGGCCAAGGAGATTGTGGAGCAGTTAAGCGACAATGACATCACCGAGAAGGTGCAGAACATAGAGATTGACAGAGGCAGGAGCGAGAAGAAAAAAAGCGTCAGGTACGACGAGGTGGATCTGGAGCAGATTTCCCTGTTTGACACGGTAACGGATGAGGATGTGATACAGGAGCTGAAAGAGATTGATGTGAGCAACCTGACTCCGGTGGATGCGCTGAATACATTATACAGATTACAAAACCGATTGAAAAATCGGTGGGGAACGTGAGAAGAACTTCTAACGCTCACAGCATAGGCTGTTTCGCGAAGAAGTTCTAAGTCTCACGTCAGAGAATGCTTGAAAAACAGCATTCTCCGAGCGGCCTAGAGGAGGAAAAGTGGCGAAGATAAACATACTCGACAACCAGACGATAGACAAGATCGCCGCCGGGGAGGTGGTGGAGCGGCCTGCCAGCGTGGTGAAGGAGTTGGTGGAGAATGCCATAGATGCGGGCGCCGACGCTGTTACGGTGGAGATTAAGGAGGGCGGCACGACCCTGATCCGGGTGACGGACAACGGCGGCGGCATCGAGAAATCCCAGGTGGAAAATGCCTTTCTGCGTCATGCCACAAGTAAGATTTCTTCCGCTGATGATTTGACCAAGCTGGTCAGTCTGGGATTCCGGGGTGAGGCTCTTGCCAGCATTGCGGCGGTGGCGCAGGTGGAGCTCATTACCAAGACGCCGGAGGAGCTGACGGGTATCCGCTATCTGATCGAGGGGGGCGTGGAGAAGGAGCGGGCAGAAATCGGTGCGCCAGACGGCACGACCCTGCTTGTACGCAATCTGTTTTACAACACGCCGCCCCGCAAAAAGTTCTTAAAACAGCCCAGGACAGAGGGCTCCTATGTGGCGGATCTGATGGAACATCTGGCCATGTCAAACCCGCAGGTTTCCTTTAAATTCCTGCTGAACGGCCAGAACAAATTCTATACCACAGGCAGCGGCGATCTGCGGGAGATTGTGTTCCGCATTTACGGCAAGGATATCGCCGGCGCGCTCACGGATTTTCGGTGTGAGAAAGAGGGGATGACGGTGACCGGCCTTTTGGGGAAACCAGTGATCAACCGGGCGAACCGCTCCTATGAAATCTTCTACATCAACGGCAGATATATCCGAAGCACGCTGATCAGCAAGGCGGTGGAGGAGGGATACCGGGAATATCTGATGCAGCACAAATTTCCTTTCTGTATCCTGTATTTTCAGATTGATACGGAGAAGATTGACGTGAACGTCCATCCTTCCAAGATGGAAGTGCGGATCGAGGATGGGCCGGACTTCTATGAGACCGTGAGAGAGGCGGTGGAGGAGGCGCTGCGGGAACGGGAGATGATTCCCGAGGTGACCTTGTCTGATGCGGAAAAGAAAGAGGCGAAGAAAACGGAAAGAAACGGCGGCCGGACAAATGAGAAAGCGCCGGAGCCTTTTGAGAAGAGAAGGATTGCACAATCCCAGCAGAAGCCGGGCGTACAGAGCGGGGTGGAAATGCCGTTTCCATTGAAGGCGGGAGAGCCCGAGCAGACGGCGTCGATTCGGGCGATCTACGAGAAAAACCGGCCGGCGGAGGCGAATGTCCTCAGACAGACTGCAGTCTACCGCGCCGGCAGCGGAACAGAAAAAGAAGAAACAGAACAGATGACCATGTTCGACGATAAGATTCTTTCGGAGAAGGCAAAGGAGCATTATGAGATCATTGGTCAGCTCTTTGAGACGTACTGGCTGATATCCTATCAGGACAAGCTTCTGATCGTAGATCAGCATGCCGCCCACGAGAAGGTTAGATACGAGCGGTTAATGCGGCATTTCCGGGAGAAGGAGGCTGCTTCTCAGCAGATCAATCCGCCGATGATTGTGACGTTAAACAACCAGGAGAAGGAATGCCTGCAGAACCATATGGAGGATTTTGCGGCGCTTGGCTTTGTGATCGAGGAGTTTGGCGGGAATGACTACGCAATACGGAGCGTTCCGCTGGATCTGTACGGCTATACAGAGGGGACATTTTTCTATGAGATACTGGATGAACTGGCGGCCGAGGTGGCAACGGGAACCCCGGAGAGCGTCCGAAACCGCATTGCCACGATGGCCTGCAAGGCGGCAGTCAAGGGCAATATGCGTATGAGCAGACAGGAAATGGGGGCACTGATTGACGAGCTTCTGACATTGGACAACCCATATAACTGTCCACACGGCAGACCGACGATCATTTCCATGAGTAAGCAGGAGCTGGAGAAGAAATTTAAGCGCATTGTATAAACGTGCAAACAGGAGGAAAATAGAGTGAAAGCGATTAAGCGGCCTCTGGTGATCCTTACCGGGCCCACGGCAGTGGGGAAGACGGCTCTTTCCATCGCACTTGCAAAAGCCATCGGCGGGGAAATCATCTCCGCCGATTCTATGCAGGTATACCGCCACATGGACATCGGTTCGGCCAAAATCATGCCGGAGGAGATGGAGGGTGTGCCCCATCATCTCATTGATGTGCTGGAGCCGGCGGAGGAATTTAATGTGGTGGTGTTTCAGAAACTGGCGAAGCAGGCGGTGGAGGAAATTTACAGCCGTGGGCATATTCCCATTTTGGTAGGCGGCACCGGGTTTTATATACAGGCGTTGGTGTATGATATTGATTTCACGGAAAACAACGAGGACACTGCGCTGCGGCAGGCACTTGAGGAGCAGGCCCGCAGAGAAGGAGCGGATGTTCTCTATGAAAGGCTTCGCGCGGTGGACCCGGAGTCCTGCGAGAGCATTCATGCCCACAACATAAAGCGGGTGATCCGGGCCATTGAGTTTTACGAAAAGACAGGAAAAAAGATTTCCGACCACAACCGGGAGCAGCGGCAAAATGATTCGCCCTATCATTTCGCCTTTTTCGTTCTGACCGACAGCCGGGACAAGATCTATCAGAGGATTGACGAGAGGGTAGACCTGATGATGGCGCATGGGCTGATGGAGGAAGTGCGCGCGCTTCGTGACCGGGGATGCAGGCGGGACATGGTGTCCATGCAGGGACTTGGCTACAAAGAGCTTCTTGCCTGTCTGGAAGGGGAAATTTCTCTGGAAGAGGCTGTTTATCTGATAAAAAGGGACACCAGACATTTCGCAAAAAGGCAGCTCACCTGGTTTCGACGCGAAAAAGAGGTAATTTGGGTGGATAAAACCGTTTATGACCATGATAGTCAAAAAATGTTAATGTGTATGCAGGATTTCCTGCGCGAAAAAGGGATCATCCTGTAAGGATTTGTCAAATGCAGAGATATTATGGGGTTTTTAAGGGAAACGAGCAGAAAAAACACGAAATTACAAATTCATATACTGTGTTATTTGGGATAGAATGTGTTGTTGAACGTAAAATAATGTTAAAAATTATTGTTATACAGGCAAAATAAGTCTGAACGGATTGCACAAAAGAAGGAAGATGCAGGAGAACAGCTGACACAAAACGCTGATTTTACAAGGAATTTGGCAAAGGTAATGCAGAGAAAACCAGAAATGATGTGCAAAATGTACAAAGGAAGAGGAAAGGCAGGACAGGGAAAATGAGGGAGATTGACGGCATATATAAACAGTTTGGCATTTCGGAGGCGGTATCTCGTTTTGGGGAGGAGGTTCTGTCATCCCTCCGGGAACGGTTCCGGCAGATTGACGAGACGGCAGAGTACAACCAGCTCAAGGTGATCCGGGCCATGCAGGAGGCAGGTGTCAGCGAGGCATGTCTGCTTGGCACCACGGGGTATGGCTACAACGATCTGGGGCGCGACACATTGGAAACCGTGTACGCAGATGTCTTCCGAACAGAGGATGCGCTTGTTCGGCCGCAGATTACCTGCGGCACCCATGCGCTTGCACTTGCGCTGATGAGTAATCTGCGGCCGGGGGACGAGCTGTTATCCCCGGTTGGGAAGCCCTACGATACGCTGGAGGAGGTGATCGGCATCCGTCCGTCCAGAGGCTCCCTTGCGGAGTACGGCATCACCTACAGACAGGTGGATCTTCTGCCAGAGGGCGGGTTTGACTACGAAGGCATCCGTGCCGCCATCAACGGGAAGACACGGCTGGTTGCCATCCAGCGTTCCAAGGGCTACCAGACAAGGCCCACTTTATCCGTGGCCCGCATCGGAGAACTGATTTCCTTTGTGAAGCAGATCAAGCCGGATGTTCTCGTGATGGTAGACAACTGCTACGGGGAGTTTGTGGAAACCACGGAACCTTCCGAGGTGGGAGCGGATATGGTGGTCGGGTCGCTCATCAAGAATCCGGGAGGCGGGCTTGCGCCCATCGGCGGCTATATTGCCGGAAAACGGGAATGTGTGGAGAATGCGGCCTGCCGTCTGACTTCCCCCGGGCTGGCCAAGGAGGTGGGCGCTTCCCTGGGCATCCTTCCCGCTTTCTATCAGGGTCTGTTTCTGGCGCCGACGGTGACGGCTTCCGCCTTGAAAGGGGCCATATTTGCGGCGAATATATACGAGAAGCTTGGATTTGCCGTGGTGCCGGACGGGTCGGAGAGCCGCCACGATATCATTCAGGCTGTGACTTTCGGCTCGCCGGAAGGTGTGATTGCTTTCTGTGAGGGCATTCAGGCGGCGGCCCCGGTGGACAGTTTTGTGAAGCCGGAACCGTGGGATATGCCTGGCTATGACTCTAAGGTGATTATGGCGGCGGGAGCCTTTGTTGCCGGCTCCTCCATCGAGCTTTCCGCAGACGGCCCGATTGCACCGCCCTATGCGGTGTATTTTCAGGGAGGGCTTACTTTTCCCCACGCGAAGCTCGGTATCTTGAAGAGCCTGCAGAATCTGGTGGACTGCGGGATATGCCACATTTGATGGAAAAAATTTCTTTTTTTGTGTACATCAAAATCTGATTGTGATAAAATGGGCGTTGGGGAAAGGAGATTGTATTTTTTATGCGCAAAAATAACTGGGCCTGCTTCCTGCTGATTCTGGCGGGAATCGTGATCGGCGGCTTTATCGGGAGTCTGTTTCCCTCCACATGGCTGAACTATGGTCAGTCTTTTGGTCTGTCACAGCCTCTGGTGCTGGATCTTGGCATCCTGAGTGTGACGTTTGCACTGTCGATTAAGATCACGATAGCAAGCATTTTGGGGATTGCTCTGGCAATCATCATATACCGCATGATCTGACCTGTCCTTTTGGAGAGAAGCTGTCGGGAAAGAGACTGCATGAAAACAGGAAAGTGTGAGAACAATGAGTATTACAGGCAGCAAAATCTTCCATTTGAGAAATTTGCCGCCTTCGGAAGTGAGAGTCTTACGGACTCGGAGCTTCTGGCAATCCTTCTTCGGACAGGAACGAAAGGCGTGAGCGCCAGGGAACTTGGAGAGCGGGTTCTGGCTAAAACAGCCGGATACGGGAACGGACTTCTCGGGCTGTACCACATACCCGTGAAGGATCTGCAGAAGATTGAGGGAATCGGAGCGGTGAAAGCGATCCAGCTTAAGGCCATCGCGGAATTTGCGAAGCGGATGGCCCGGGCGAAGGCGAAGAAAGGACTTTCTTTCCACGATCCGTACTCCGTTGCAGATTATTACATGGAGCGGTTCCGCCATGAGTGTGTGGAGCATATCCTGCTTCTGTTCCTGGATTCAGGTTACCATCTGATCGGGGAGGAAATCCTCTCAAAAGGTACAGCCAACGCCTCCCTTCTTTCGCCGAGAGAGGTTTTTAGCAAGGCTTTTCGAAATGGCGCAGCCGGTATTATGCTTCTGCATAACCATCCGGGCGGAAATCCTGTTCCGAGTGAGAACGACCTTCTGGTTACGGAGCGGATCGGCCGCACGGGAGCGCTCACGGACATTCCACTGGTTGACCACATTATTCTGGGGGACAACAATTATTTCAGCTTTAGAGAGAGTAAATTACTGACAGATATGTCGATTGAAATGTAAAGAGAAAGGGGTACATTTACCTTGGCAAACAACGCATTTGGAATTGATCTTGGCACCAGCAACATCAAAATTTACAACCGCGCGGACGATGAGGTTTTTGTGGAAAAAAACATGATCGCCATCGAGAATAAGAGGACGCTCTTTGCCTATGGTGATGCGGCGTTTGAGATGTACGAGAAGGCGCCCAGCAACATCAACATCACCTATCCTTTGAGTAATGGTGTGATTGCGGATATCCAGAATATGGAGACGCTTGTCAGGTATTTTCTGGGCGGCATGATGAAAAACAATATTCGCCCGGCCGATTATTACATCGCCGTTCCGTGGGATGTGACTGAGGTGGAGAAGCGAGCTTTTAAGGATCTGATCAAGGAATCCAATGTGAAGGCCAGAAAGGTCATGGTGGTGGATAAGGCCGTTGCAGACGGACTTGGACTCGGCATTGACGTGAAAAATTCGCAGGGCGTGCTGGTTGTCAACGTGGGGTTTGATACAACGGAAATTTCCATTCTCTCATTGGGGGGCATTGTCTTAAGCCGTCTGATTAAAGTGGGGGGGCGCAAATTTGACGAAGCCATCAAGGCGGCGATCCGTCGTGAGTACAGTCTGATCATCGGCGGAAAGACAGCCGAGGTCGTAAAGACATCCCTTCTCGACCTGGAGGATCAGAGGATGGGAGCGGTAGTCTACGGCAGGGATATCGTGACAGGACTGCCTGTGGAGAGGGAAATACCGACGGCCCTCGTGGACGAGTGTCTGATCGAGCACTTTAATGCCATCATAGACAATATTAAGGTGATTCTGGAGCGTACTCCGCCGGAGCTGGCGGCAGATATTTACCGTCACGGTATTTATCTGACGGGCGGCGCCTCACAGGTGAGTAAGCTGGCGCAGCTTATGAGCAAGGGAACGGGACTGCAGGTGAACGTCTCCGAAAACCCGGTGACCAGCGTGGCTCTCGGCCTTGCGAAGATTATCAAGGAAGAAAATTATAAGTCGGTAGCTTACGCGATAGAAGGAATGAGTAAATGAGTCCAATCGTCAAAAAAAAAGGAGAGAAATTTACGTTACCCGGTAAATATCTCCTTTTTATTTTAACAATCCTCTGCACGGCCATGGTTCTGCTCACCTTTAACACAAAGGTGTTCAGCGGCCCGCTGTCCGCCGTTGCGGGGTATATCGTGGTTCCTTTCGAGGAAGGGATCAGCGTGGTGGGAAGCTGGCTTTCCGGCCGGTCGGAGGAGCTTGTGCAGATCAGGGAGCTTCTCGCCCAGAATGAACAGCTTAGGGCAAAGGTGGATGAGCTGACCATCGAGAATACAAGGCTGCAGCAGGACCGCTATGAGCTGACCAATCTGCGGGAGCTGTATGGCCTGGACTCACAGTATGACGAGTACGATAAGACGGGCGCACGTATTATCGCCAGAGATTCCGGCAACTGGTTTTATTCTTTCGTGATCAATAAGGGAGCAAGCGACGGCATTGCCGTGGATATGAATGTGATGGCCGGAAGCGGCCTTGTGGGGCGCGTGGTGGACGTCGGACCTAACTGGGCGAAGGTGAAGTCCATCATTGCGGATGATTCCAATGTGAGTTCCATGGTGCTTTCCAGCGCAGACCATCTGATCGTTTCCGGGAACCTGAAAATGTACGCTTCTGGCGTCATTGAGTTTGGGCAGCTCGTGGACAGTGATGGTGTGGTGGTGGAGGGAGACAAGGTGGTTACCTCCGATATCAGCGATAAATATCTGCCGGGCATTCTGATTGGCTATATCAACACCATCACGCCTGATGCAAACAATCTGACCAAGTCTGGGTACATAACACCGGCTGTGGATTTTGAGCATCTGGAGGAGGTTCTGGTGATCCGGCAGTTGAAACAGAATGTGCCAGATTGAGGAGAATTTGCGATGAAACGTGGCATTATTACCGCATTACTGATTTTCATATGTTTTTTGTTACAGTGTACGGTGTTTCGCGCGCTGGCGTTCGGCGGTATTGTTCCCAATCTGCTGATTGTGCTGACTGCCTCCTTCGGCTTTATGCGGGGGGAGAAGACCGGGCTTTTAATCGGCTTTTTCTGTGGTCTGCTGGTGGATATCTTCTTTGCCAGCGTGATCGGGTTTTATGCACTTCTTTACATGTATATCGGCTATATGAACGGCAAGTTCGCGGCCATTTTTTATCCGCAGGACATCAAACTGCCGGTGGCTCTGATCCTGTGCAGTGACTTCCTTTACGGGATTGGATGCTATGTGATCCTGTTTCTTCTGCGGGGGCGTTTTGAGTTTACATACTACCTCCTGCACATTATTTTACCGGAGATTGTGTACACCATTGCGGTTACGTTGCTTTTATATCCGCTCATTCTCTGGATTAACACCGGGCTTGAGCGAAGCGAACTGAGGAGCGGAAAGAAGTTTGTTTGAGGAACTTTTAGAACACTTTAAAGAGAATTTTATGAATATGGTCACCTCCCGGCTTCTTGTGCTGATGCTTGTCATTGCCGGTATGGGCGGATATCTGATTTATTGGATTTTTCAGCTCCAGATCGTGAACGGGGAGCAGTATTACAATGACTTTCAGTTAAAAATCAGGAAGGAGAGGACACTGCCTGCCACCAGGGGCAATATTCTGGATCGGGACGGTAATCTTTTGGCCTACAATGAGCTTGCCTACTCTGTCACAATCGAGGATGTGTACGAGTCGGGACGGGGAAAAAATGCAAAGCTGAACCATACGATCCGCAGACTGATTGCCATGATCGAAGAAAACGGAGACCAGGTGATCAGCGACTTTCATATCGAAGTCAACAGGAGCGGTGAGTACGCTTACACGGTGGAAGGTGTGCAGCTTTTGCGTTTTCTGGCGGATATATACGGTTATGCTTCCATAGATGATCTGAAGGAGCGGGAAAAGGCCGCTGCCCCAGAGGATGTGGTCAAATATCTGTGTGGGACAGGCCGTTACGGCATCGGTGATTATACGGACGACGATGATTCCGACAGCTTTGTGGAAGGGCTTGGCTTCTCCAAAGAGGAAGTGTTAAAGATCATTACCATCCGCTATGCCATGAGCGCCAACAGTTACCAGCGGTATATCGCCACCACGGTTGCAGAAAACGTCTCGCAGGAGACGGTGGCTGTCATCATGGAGAATGCGGATACACTGGACGGCGTATCCATTGCGGAGGGAACGATCCGCAAATATAATGAGAGTATTTATTATGCACAGGTCATCGGCTATACGGGCCGGGTGGCGCAGGAGGAACTGGAGGCGTTGCAGGGGCAGAATCCGGCATACGACTTAAATGACACCGTCGGCAAATCCGGGATTGAAGCCTCCATGGAGATGGAGCTGCAGGGTAAAAAAGGCTCCGAGACCGTATATGTAGATAATATGGGTAAGGTGGTGGAAACCAGCGACCGGGTGGAGCCTGCGGCGGGCAACGATATTGTTCTCACGCTGGACACCGGACTGCAGAAGGCATGTTACCATATTCTGGAATCCAAGCTTGCCGCCATTCTTCTGAACAAGATAGAGAATATCAAGGAATATACACCACCGGAAGGGGGAAGCGGTGGTAATATTCCGATACCCATTTATGATGTGTACTATGCCTGCATCAACAATAACGTGATTGACACCACCCACTTTACGTCGGAGTATGCGGGGGAGACGGAAGTGGCTGTGCAGGAGGCATATCTGGACAAAAAGGCGCGTGTCTTTGCCACCTTGCAGGATGAGCTGACAGGGAGCTGCACCCCTTATGATGCGCTGACGGAGGAGTATCAGGTTTATGAGAGCTATGTGGCCTCCGCGCTGTATGAGCGGGATATTCTGATGACGGATGTGGTGGATAAATCGGACGCCACCTATATCGCATGGACAAAGGATGAGGTTATCAGCTTAAACGAGTATCTGAATTACGCCATCGCACAGAACTGGATCAACGTGTCCAAGCTGGACATTGATTCACGCTATTCGGATTCTGTGGAGATTTACAATAAGATTCTGGAATATATTTTCGATGTGCTTGACCGGGATCTGGAGTTTGACAAGAAAATTTATCGGTACATGATTCTGAATGATGAGATTACCGGGCGGCAGATCTGTGAACTGCTCATGGAACAGTATGTGGTGGAGCCGACAGAGGAGGAGATCGCGCAGTTCAGAGCCGGAGCGGTGACGCCTTACGCGTTTATGAGAAACCGCATAGAGCAGCTTGACTTAACGCCGGCGCAGCTTGCGCTGGATCCCCATTCCGGATCCATCGTTGTCACGGATGTGAACACAGGGGATGTGAGGGCAATCTCCTCCTATCCGAGCTATGATAATAACAGAATGGCGAACGGTGTGGATGCCGCTTACTTTGCAAGTCTGAAGAGTGATTTGTCAAGTCCGATGCTAAACTATGCGACCCAGCAGCGGACGGCGCCAGGATCTACGTTTAAGCCCATCTCCGCTACGGCAGGGCTTTTGGAGGGAGTAATTACACTCTCAGAGACCATTTCCTGTGTGGGTATCTTTGATAAGATCACACAGCCTCCCAGATGTCATATTTATCCTGGCGCGCACGGCGCACTGAACGTGACAGGGGGACTGAGGTATTCCTGCAACTATTATTTCTACGAGGTGGGATACCGTCTTGGGACGGTGGGAGACACCTACAACGACAGCGTGGGGCTGAATAAGCTGGCCAAATATGCGGATATGTACGGCCTTTCGGAAACTTCCGGCATTGAGATAGAAGAGTATGCGCCGGGGGTATCTGATCTGGATGCGGTCCGTTCTGCCATTGGACACGGTACCAACAACTATACCACGGCAGGGCTTGCGCGATATGTTACAACCGTTGCAAACAGTGGAACATGTTATAATTTAACTCTGGTGGATAAGATTGAGGATCAGAGCGGCGGCCTGGTCCGGGACAATATGGCTGTAGTACGGAACCGGATCGACATGAACCCGGCTTACTGGGATGCAATCCATGCCGGAATGCGCCAGGTAGTGGAAAATAAGGCGTACTTTTCGGATCTGGATGTGAATGTGGCGGGTAAGACCGGTACAGCGCAGGAGAGCAGGAACCGTCCCAACCACGCGCTGTTTATCAGCTACGCGCCCTATGAGGACCCGGAAATATCGGTGACAGTGCGTGTGGCGAACGGCTATACATCCGACTATGCGGCCCAGATTGCCAAGGATGTGTATGAATACTATTACGGGCTGAAGGATGAAAAAGAAATCATTACCGGTACGGCAGGGGATCTGGAAGGCGGTGCAATCAACGCCGATTAGTGGCGGGACGGTACAAAGATTGAGGTGTGAATATGAAAAATGCGGTCATTATCAAGAGTTTTCCGAACGGGCTTTCCATTTTTTTGGACAGTGAGCTTCCCTTTTCACAGCTTTTGGAGGAAATTGCGTTAAAGTTCAGCGAGTCTGCCAATTTCTTTAAGGATGCAAGTATGGTGGTCTCCTTTGAGGGCAGGCTGCTTTCTGATCTGGAGGAACGTCAGATCGTGGATACCATATCGGCAAACTCCAGACTGAATATTGTCTGCATCATGGGGAAGGACGAGGAGACGGACAAAAATTTCGTAAAGGCGCTGCAGCAGCTTTCCTTTCACCAGGATGTGCTGGAAAATGCGGGACAGTTCTATAAGGGCACTTTAAAGGACGGTCAGATCCTGGAGACGGAGAACAGCATTATCGTGCTGGGTGACGTCTATCCCGGTGCGTGCATCATTTCCAGTAAGGATATTGTGGTGCTTGGCGGTCTTTATGGGCAGGCATACGCCGGAGGAAACGGGGAGGAAGGCCATTTTGTAGTGGCGCTTGAAATGTCGCCGGAAAAATTAAAAATTGGCGATTTCAAATATAAAACATCAGAGAAACAGAGCAAATGGTCGATCAAACCGAAGATCCAGCCGAAAATTGCTTTTGTGAGAGACGCCAGAGTTTTCATGGAGCCGATTACCAAAGAATTACTGAATGATCTGCCATTCTAAAGTTCAGCCATGCTCTGTAAAAATGGGCGAATCATGCTTGCATGAATGAGCACATCTTTGCAGAGCATGAGCGGAGCGCCATCTCATGAGCAAAGTTAACTGCGTAAGCAGTGAGAAAGCGCTGTAGGCGCCTTTGCGAATGGCGCGGGCTGAACGATGTGGGCGGAGAGTTCAGTAGACGATAACAATTCATCAATGGAGGACTTGCTATGAGTGAAGTGATTGTCGTCACGTCAGGGAAAGGCGGGGTGGGAAAGACCACCACCTCTGCAAACGTTGGAACAGGTCTGGCAGCTATGGGGAAGAAGGTCATTCTGATCGACACGGATATCGGCCTTCGCAATCTCGATGTGGTGATGGGACTGGAAAACAGGATTGTATATAATCTGGTAGATGTGGTGGAGGGAAACTGCCGCATCAAGCAGGCGATTATACGGGACAAGCGTTATCCTACCCTGTTTCTCTTACCATCGGCGCAGACAAAAGATAAAAGCGCAGTCAATCCCTCCCAGATGGTTCGCATGATCAGTCATCTGCGGGATCAGTTTGATTATATCATTCTGGACTGCCCTGCAGGGATTGAACAGGGATTCCAGAATGCCATCGCAGGTGCGGACAGAGCCCTTGTGGTGACCACGCCGGAGGTATCCGCGATCCGGGATGCGGACAGGATTATCGGTCTTCTGGAAGCAAATGAAATACATAAGATGGATCTGATTATCAACCGAATCAGACAGGATATGATAAAAAGGGGCGATATGATGTCCTCGGAGGATGTGGTGGATATTTTATCGCTGCCCCTGATCGGAAGGGTGCCGGACGATGAGAATGTGGTGATAGCCACAAATCAGGGAGAACCGTTAGTCGGAAGCAATACCATGGCGGGGAAGGCATATCAGAATATCTGTTACCGGATCATAGGAGAAGAGGTGCCTTTCATGGACTTTGATAAAGGCGTCTCGTTCTGGACAAAGGTGACGGGTATTTTCCATAAAGGTTAGGGGGGATCAGCGTGTTTAAAAATCTGTTGAAACGGAAAAGCTCCAGAGAAATAGCCAAAGACCGGCTGAAAATACTGCTCATCTCCGACAGGGTCAATTGCTCGCAGGAGATGATGGAGATGATCAAAAACGATATCGCAAAAGTGATATCCAAGTACATGAAGATAGATGCCCAGAGCATGGAGATCCAGATTACACAGACAAGCGGCAAGGGACACGGGATCAAAAATCCGACGCTCTATGCGAACATACCGATACTTGATTTAAAACAATAACAAATCGAACTTCGTTCGATTGCGAGATTTGCCTGCGGCAAACTCGGCAGGAGAAAATGTGAAATGTTGAAACATTACCACATCAGAGACTATGATTTTAAATTAATCATTTTGGTGGTGGCGCTCACGGTAGTGGGCGTTCTTGCCATCGGCAGCGCCAAAGAATCTTTGCAGTCCAGACAGCTTGCCGGAGCCGTTTTCGGTTTTTTTCTGATGCTGGTTTTGTCCCTGTTTGACTATTCGGTGATTCTTAAGTTTTACTGGATTATGTATGTGGCAAATCTTGTCCTTTTGTATCTGGTGAGGGCGATCGGCGTGACGGTGGGCGGCGCCCAGCGTTGGCTGAATCTCTTTGGCATCCAGTTCCAGCCTTCGGAGACGGCTAAGATTCTGTTGATTTTATTCTTCGCACAGTTTATCATGAAACATAAGGAAGAGATGGGGACATTAAAGATTGTCGGGAGCTGCATACTTCTGTTTGTTCCATCCATCGTTTTGATCTTAAGTCAGCCGGATCTGTCTACCAGCATCATGGTGGTAATCCTGTTCTGTGTGGTGATGTTTGTGGGCGGCGTGAGCTGGAAATATGTGATTCTTGCGATTTCCGTGGCTGTTCCGGCCTTTATCATCGCATTGACGCTGATTTTACAGCCGGAGCAGGAAATCCTCAATGATTTCCAGCAGAGACGTATTCTGGCCTGGCTTTACCCGGATGAATACTCTGATACGGAAGCCTACCAGCAGAACAATTCCATGATGGCCATCGGATCCGGCATGCTTTACGGGAAAGGTTATAATACCAACGAAATCAGTTCCGTAAAAAACGGCAATTTTATTGCAGAAGTGGAAACAGACTTTATTTATGCGGTAATCGGTGAAGAATTTGGTTTCGTAGGCGGCTGTGTGGTAATTGTGTTATTGATTTTCATCTCATTTGAATGTATTATGGTAGCTAGGAAGGCAAAAGATCTGGCAGGTACGATTATCGCGGCGGGGGTTGCAGCGCTGGTCGGCTTTCAGGGAATGCTGAACATTGCGGTGGCTACCGGCGCGAGTCCGAATACGGGTATACCGCTTCCGTTTGTAAGTTATGGGCTGACTTCGGTTGTGAGTCTGTATATCGGAATCGGGTTTGTGCTGAATATAAGGCTGCAATGTAAAAATGACAGGGGTGTTAGCAAATGAATATTGCGTTGATCGCACATGATGCAAAGAAAAAACTGATGCAGAATTTCTGCATCGCGTATCGGGGGATTTTAAGTAAAAACGATCTTTATGCCACGGGGACGACGGGAAGGCTGATTGAAGAAGTGACGAATCTGACCATCCACAAGTATCTGGCCGGGCATCTGGGCGGAGCACAGCAGATCGGGGCGCAGATCGAGCACAACCAGATCGATCTTGTGATTTTCTTAAGAGATCCGCTTTATCCGAAATCCCACGAGCCGGATGTCAACAATGTAGTTATGCTCTGTGACAGGCATAATATTCCGCTTGCCACCAATCTGGCATCCGCAGAACTTTTGATTAAATCTCTCGACAGAGGAGACATGGAGTGGCGTGAAATGTACAAGTGACAGATCGAACTTTGTTCGATCACGAGATTTGCCCTTGGCAAACTCGATTTCAAAGTGTAGATGGTTATGCGCATTATTGACTGCGGCGGCTCTCGCCCTCACGGGGTGCGGGAGTGCGAAGTATGACATGCCTTATGAACAGCAGGGGAGTGTCAGCAGCTATCAGCTTATCAGTATCGCAAACCGGAAAACGATCGAGCCTTTTGCCAAAGATCTGTGTGTGGCGGCAGGCGATGTAACGGCAGGAGGTCCGGATCTGCAGCAGGTGGGGGCGGCGGCGCTCTTTGACACCAAGGATCTGGAGACATTGTATGCGAAAAATGCGCATAATCAGATGAATCCGGCCAGCCTTACAAAAGTGATGACGGCTCTTGTGGCTTTGAAATACGGTTCCCCGGATGATATCTATACAGCTTCGGAGAATGTGTTAATCACAGAATCCGGCGCTGTTTTGAGCGGCATTAAACCAGGGGACAGAATGACCCTGGATCAGGCGCTGCACGCGCTGTTAATTGCTTCTGGAAACGATGTCGCTGTATTGATTGCGGAGGGAGTTTCTGGATCTATGAATGGCGGCACAGGCTCTGTGGAGGAGTTTGTGGAGCTTATGAACCAGGAGGCTCAGGAGATCGGCGCGACGAACTGCCATTTTTTAAATCCGAACGGATTAACGCAGGAAGGGCATTATGTGACGGCATACGATCTTTACCTGATTTTCCAGGAAGCTTTAAAATACGAGCTTTTTAGCCAGATTATACAGATGTCTTCTTACAGCACTGTTTACACGGCGGCTGACGGTTCCGAAAAGACGCTGGAGATGGAGAATTCCAATCTCTTTCTTCGGGGAGATTATGATCCGCCTGCGAATGTGACGGTAGTTGGCGGAAAAACGGGAACAACGAACGCGGCAGGCCACTGTCTGATTCTGCTTTCCAGAAGCAGCAGCGGGACGCCTTACATTTCGGTTATCCTGAAGGATGAATCCAGAGAAGGACTGTACGGTGATATGGGAGAACTACTCGGAATCATCAAATAAGGTAGTTGTTTTTTCGGGGGAGTTCCTGTATAATTAACAGTAAGTTCATACAATTATTGTATGGATCTGTCAGGGCAATAAATAATAATATACGCTAGGAGGGTATCGACATGGTTCAGTTTATTGTAGGAAGGGAAGGAAAGGGTAAGACCAAGCATTTATTAGATAAAGTGAATACGGAGATTAAGGATGCGCAGGGCAATGTCGTGTATCTGGACAAGAGTACGAAGCACATGTTTGAACTGAACAACAAGATCAGGCTCATTGACGTACCTGAGTATCTGGTAACAGACAGCGATGAGTTTATCGGTTTCATCTGCGGCATTATTTCGCAGGATCACGATTTGCAGCAGATGTATTTTGACAGCTTCTTAAAGATCGCCTGTGTGGAGGCTGATGAGCTGGAGAAGGTAATCGAAAAGATTGAGAAGATCAGCGAGAAGTTCCATGTAGATTTCGTAATCAGCGTGTCACGTGATGAAAGTGAACTTCCCGAGAATATGCGTAAAAACGTTATTGTTTCCCTCTGATTTGTACATAGTCAATAGAAAAAATGATATAAAACCTCGGAGGATCCTTCCGGGGTTTTACCTTTGTGGAGAGATTTCGTGGCAGATAATCGGAATAATAAGATAACAAAATACAGGAGACCCATCAATCTGAATATCGGTATGGTGGTTTTTGCCGTGATCCTTATCTATGTAGTGATCTGTGTTTTCATGTACTTTCGGACGGAACACATTGTCCGCTACAGCGTTCAGGAGGGTTCCCTGACATCAAACAGCATTTATAAAGGAATCGCTCTCAGGGCAGAACAGATTGTGACTGGACAGGATGCCGGTTACGTGAACTATTTTGCCAGGGAAGGTGAGCGCACGGCTGTGGGTGATCTCGTGTATACGGTGGATGAGACAGGAAGGCTGTCCGATTATATTAAAGCGGGCTCAAACGGGGAAAATTCGCTTTCCGACAGTGACTTATCTGAGCTTAAGACCGATATCACCGCCTTTATGCACGGCTTTGACAGGAAACAATTTGATGAAGTCTATAATTTCCGACACAATATGGAGAGCATGGCGATCAAGCTGGCGAACTATAATATTTTGGAAAATGCGGATGCCCTCAACGATGCCTCCGGTACGGTGCTCATTAATTACCGCTATGCGGCAAAGAGCGGTATCGTGCTCTATTCCACGGACGGATATGAAAATTTAAAGCTGGAGGACATGACATCGGAGCTGTTTGACGAGGAAAAGTATGAGCGCAAGTATCTGGTGAACAACGGTCTGATTGCTGCAGGGGAGCCAGTCTATAAGCTGGCGACGTCGGAGGACTGGTCCATTGTGATTCCAGTGGAAAAGGAACTGGCCGATCTGCTTCTGGAAAAGGAGTATGTGGAAGTGCGGTTTTTAAAAAATCAGTATACGGCATGGGGTGAGGTGGCAATTTACACCAACGAAGCGGGAGAAACATTCGCGTCGCTTGCCTTCACCAATTCCATGATCACTTTCTGCACAGACCGCTTTATTGATATCGAACTTCTGCTTGAGGAGGAGAAGGGGCTGAAAATTCCCAATTCTGCTATCGTGCAGAAAGAATTTTTCATCGTGCCGAAGGCCTATGTGACAAGGGGCGGCAATAATGGCGGTGATGGCGTGCTATTAGAAACTTATAATGAGGAGGGCGAGGCCACCACGCAGTTTGTGGAGACGGAGATTTACGAGGAGACGGAGACAGACTATTACCTGGACAATTCTACGCTCAGATCGGGAAATTATATTGTCATGCCAGAGACCGGGGAAAAGTATGCCGTCAGCAAGACCGGCTCCCTGCAGGGCGTATACAATATCAATAAAGGGTATGCCGACTTTAAGCAGATCAGCGTACTGTATGAAAACGAAGAGTATTCCGTGGTGAAATCGAACACCAACTACGGACTGAATGTATATGACTATATTGTGTTGAATGCGGATATGGTAAAGGACAATGAATTTATATATGAATAGGAAATTTTTTTGATAAAGGACGGATAGATATGGGAATCAGAGAAAATCTGGATGTGGTAAAGGCGTGTATGAAGAACGCCTGCGCGGCGTGTGGCAGGGCGGCGGATGAGGTGAAGCTGATTGCGGTGAGCAAGACGAAACCCGTTCCTGCGCTTGAAGAAGCGTATGCTTACGGCTGCCGGGATTTTGGGGAAAACAAGGTGCAGGAGCTTGTGGACAAGTATGAGCGCATGCCGAAAGACATCCGCTGGCATATGATCGGACATCTGCAGCGCAATAAGGTGAAATATATTGTAGATAAGGTTTTTCTGATTCACAGCGTGGATTCTCTGCGTCTCGCGCAGGAGATCGAGAAGGAGGCGGCAAAGAAGAAGGTAATTGTCAATATCCTTGTGGAAGTAAATGTGGCAGAGGAGGAGAGCAAGTTTGGAACCACAGCCCGGGAGGCAGTTTCTCTCGTGGAGCAGATTGCCAAATTGCCCCATGTCAGGGTCAGAGGATTGATGACCATAGCTCCCTATGTAGAGGATTCGGAACAAAACAGACGGTATTTTGCAAAATTAAAACAAATTTATGTTGACATAATACATAAAAACATTGATAATGTTTTTATGGAGGAACTTTCTATGGGCATGACCGGAGACTACGAAGTCGCGATAACAGAGGGCGCGACCTATGTCAGAGTCGGTACAGGCATCTTTGGAGAAAGAGAATACGCAACAATTTAGTATACATAAGATGCGTATAAGCAGAGTCAGAAGACGCGCGGGAAATGTAAGGGATTTCAAGCCTGCTTATAGGCAGCCGAAAAGTTAATCGACTAGATGGAGGATTTTACAGATGGGTGTTATGGACAAGTTTATCAGCGCCATGAAATTGAGCGAGGATGAGGATGACGGGTATTACGACGACGATTTCTATGACGATGATCCAGAACCGATGAGAAAACCTGTTTCCAGTAAAGATACGGACAATGCAGAGGAAGATAAGGTCAGGAAGCTTACACCGAAGGTAACGCCCCTCAGACAGACGAAAAAGGTCGGCGCCGGCATGGAGGTCTGTGTGATTAAGCCGAATACGGTGGAGGATGCGAGAGAGATTACGGAGACGCTTCTGGCGAATCGGACCGTAGTCTTAAATCTGGAAGGGCTGGATGTGGATATTGCCCAGCGGATTATCGATTTTACTTCGGGTTCCTGTTTCGCAATTTCGGGTAATCTGCAGAAGATATCCCACTATATTTTCATTATTACGCCGGCCAGCGTAGATATTTCCGGCGACTTTCAGGATATCCTGTCAGGCTCCTTCGATGTGCCGATAGACAAAGGTTTTTAAGGAAATCGAGTGCATTTTGCACTCGATTCTTTTTCGCTTATAAACATCTTTCATTTCTGATGATAGGCGGCAGAGTAAGACTATATAAGGAGATTACATACTATGGCGAACCGAATGACAATCAACTATGAGAAGAAGCCCTGCTACGACATTGTTTTTGCAAGGGATTTCAGCCTGCTTGCAGAGGAACTTACGGAGTTGGGTGTGGCAGAGCGGAAGATTGCCGTGATCTGTGACAGCAATACGGAAAAGCTGTTTGGCGAAGAAGTTACCGGCAGTCTTGAAAAGTGCTGCAAAAAGGTGATCCTGCACGCTTTCCCGGCCGGTGAGGCGAATAAAACGCTGGACACGGTGAAAGAAATCTACCGGAGACTGATTGAGGAGAAAGTCGACAGGAAAGATCTGCTTGTGGCGCTTGGCGGCGGCGTCGTGGGGGATATTGTCGGTTATACTGCGGCTACCTATCTGAGAGGCGTTGACTTTATCCAGATTCCAACCACACTGCTTGCCCAGTCGGACAGCAGCATCGGCGGCAAGACTGGCGTTGATTTTGACGGTTATAAGAACATGGTTGGCGCGTTTTACATGCCGAAGCTTGTTTACATGAATACTGGTGCGCTGAAGAGTCTGGAAGACAGGCAGTTTTATGCGGGCTTTGCAGAGATAATGAAGGCAGGGTTAATTAAGGACGCCGGCTTTTATGAGTGGCTGCTTGACCATATGTATGAGATCCATGACCGGGATATGGATGTCTGTGAGGAGATGGTGATGAGAAGCTGCGGCATTAAGAAGCTTGTCGTAGAGAAAGATCCGAAGGAACAGGGGGACCGCGCCCTTCTCAATTTTGGACACACCATCGGTCATGCCATCGAGAAGGCGAAGCATTTTGAGATGCTGCACGGGGAATGCGTTGCGCTCGGCATGGTGGCGGCGGCTTATATTTCATGGAAACATGAGAGCCTTTCCATGGATGAATACTATGAAGTGCGGGATATGCTTGTTCCCTTTAATCTGCCCATCAGCATTGACGAAATTGAGCCGGAGGAAATTCTTGCGCTTACTAAAGCTGATAAAAAGATGGAGGCTGGGCAGATCAAGTTTGTGCTTCTCAAAAAGGTGGGTAAGGCTTACGTGGACAGAACCGTTACTGACGAGGAGATTGTGCAGGCGGTTAAGGAAATTTATTTTAGTGATGAGGATATGCGGGAATGAGTCTGAAAAAGAAGTTTTTTCTGTTTCTGGATCTGCTTATGATTACCGGGCTTATTGCATTTGACCAGTATACTAAGCAGTGGGCGAAGGTTTATTTGAAGGATAAACCGGCATATAATCTGATTAATGGAATACTGGAGCTTAATTATCTGGAAAATCAGGGTGCTGCCTTTGGCATGCTCCCAAACCAGAAGATCTTTTTCGTTTTTGTAGCAATTGTGATTTTGTTCGTGATAGGCTATGTACTGATAAAGGTACCGGATCAAAAGAAGTATACGATCCTGCATTTTTTATTCAGTCTGATCGTGGCAGGTTCCATCGGCAATATGATCGACAGGGTGCGGTATGATTATGTGGTAGACTTTATTTATTTCGTACGCATCAATTTTCCTATTTTTAATGTGGCGGACATCTACGCCACAGTTTCTGCCATTGTACTGCTTTTCCTGCTTCTGTTTGTCTATAAGGAGAAGGATTTGTACTTTATCAGCTTCAAACAGAAGCGTTACCGGGAACTCAAATAACAGCGTGAAAAGTACTTCTAAAGACGTCCCGCCATAGGACGAGACGCCAAGAAGTACTATGTTTCACGCGGGAGAATGCTTGAAAAGCGGCATTCTCCGCACTGGCCTGGTGATCAGTTATGAAAGGATTTTTAGTGGCATATGGATCGGTTCAGCTATCAGATCGGGATTGGGGAGGACGAGGAGCGGCTTGACAAGTGGCTGAGCGGCGCGATTCCGACCCTTTCCCGGTCTTATATTCAGAAGTGTATCAAAGAGGGGCAGGTTCTTGTGAACGATTCGCCCTGCAAAGCGAATTACCGGCTGCGGGTGGACGATGAGGTGGCATTTCAGATCCCGGAGGCGGTGGAGCCATCCGTGGAGGCAGAAAACATACCGCTTTCCGTTCTCTATGAGGATGAGGATGTGCTGGTGGTGGATAAGCCGAAAGGGATGGTGGTGCATCCGGCACCCGGACATTACAGCGGTACGTTGGTCAACGCGGTTCTGTATCACTGTAAGGGGCATCTTTCCGGGATTAACGGGGTGCTCCGGCCGGGGATTGTGCATCGGATTGACCGGGATACCACAGGATCACTGATTGTGTGTAAAAATGATCTTTCCCATCGGGAAATTGCCGGGCAGCTGGGGGCACATTCCTTGAACCGAAGTTATCGTGCCATCGTGCATGGAATGATAAAAGAGGAGGAAGGTACGGTATGCGCGCCCATAGGCCGGGATGAGAAAGATAGAAAGCGGATGGCCGTCAATGAGAAAAACGGGAAGGAGGCGGTCACACACTACAGGGTGCTTCAGCGTTTCCGCGATTTTACTTATATTGAGTGCAGGCTGGAAACAGGACGCACGCACCAGATCAGAGTGCATATGACTTCTATCGGGCATCCACTTCTGGGAGATGAGATTTACGGGCCGCGCAAGACTGCTTTTCGTCTGGAGGGCCAGACGCTGCATGCATATTGCCTTGGATTTATTCATCCCGTAAACAGGGAGTATATAGAGGTAAAAGCGCCTCTTCCAGCGTATTTTTCGCATCTGCTGACAGTTCTTTGAGATACAAAATTATTAAAAATTTATGAATAAAAAATTAAAATATCTTGAAATAGCAGACGTAAAATGATACTATTTTAGATATGGATTTTGTTAAAATCTGAGGGATTATGAAAGATAAGAGAAGAGACATCATAGATATTTTATTGAAGAGTTATGTGACTTATTACAACATAACGGATTTCGGGACAGATCGGGAGCCGCTACGGGCGTTGTGTGAGTACTATGAGCACGCCGAAAAGTATATGGTTTCTAAGAAGGTATCGCTCTGGGCGGCAGACAGTGAGGAGTTTATCTATCTTTTTGATGTGCCGCATCTTACATGCGAAGTTTTTGAGCAGTGTAAGAAAACAGCTTACGAGGATGGCATGGACCGCCTGCATATCGGCCCGGGCCATATGTATTCCTATATTACCCCTATTATTGTCTGTGACACTTGTGATGAGGCGGCTGTTAAGGCTTTGAAGAAGTGCCGCATTTACAAAAGTTTTCGATTTTCGCTTCACGGCTGGATGGACTTTCATGCGGCGGCGGTCATTGGGGATAGTGACCGAATTGAAAGTAACCGTGCCGGACGTCCGACAGCGAAAATTTTGAAAAAAGTATTATATTCCAAAAAAAGAAAGGGAGAGTTTGTATGAATTCATTGTTACTGTTAATCATCTGCATTGCCATTCTCGTGGCAGGCTACATATTCTACGGCGGATGGCTTTGCAAACAGTGGGGTGTGGGCGACAGCAAGAAACCGACCCCTGCGCATGAGATGGAAGACGGCGTGGACTATGTTCCTGCTAAGGCGCCTGTGCTGATGGGTCACCACTTCTCATCCATTGCGGGTGCAGGCCCGATTACAGGACCGATTGGCGCGGCTATGTTCGGCTGGGTTCCTGTTGTGCTCTGGATTCTGATCGGTGGTATCTTCTTCGGCGGCGTTCATGACTTTGGCGCGCTTTTCGCATCCATCCGTCACAAAGGACAGTCCATCGGTGAGATCATTTCCACCAACATGAGCAAGAGAGCGAAGATGCTGTTTACCATTTTTGCTTATTTGACACTGATCCTTGTGGTTGCCGCATTTGCATCCATCGTGGCGACTACCTTCGGCGCAGTGGTGGACGATGCGGGCGCAATTGATATGGCAGCCTCTGCGACAAATGCATCTGTCGCTATGGTATCCCTGCTGTTTATCGTAATTGCAATTGTTTTTGGTTTCATGGTGTACCGCCGCAACGCATCTATGGCTGTTTCCACGGTTCTTGGCGTAGCTGCCATCGCACTCTGCATGGTAATCGGCATGAACTTCCATCCGATTTATCTGACCACGAACACATGGATGATCATCGTAGGTATCTATATCGCCATCGCATCCGTGACGCCGGTATGGATTCTGCTACAGCCCCGTGACTATTTGAGTTCTTTCCTGCTTTACGCAATGCTTGCGGTAGCTCTGGTTGGTGTAGTTATTTCCCATGCAGGTATGGGCGGTGCAGACGGTCTTGCCGCTTTCAACGGTTTTGCGGTTGATAATGGCAACGGTATGCAGTATCTGTTCCCTGTACTCTTTACCACGGTTGCATGCGGCGCGATTTCAGGTTTCCACTCTCTGGTATCTTCGGGAACCACTTCCAAGCAGCTCGACAAAGAGACAGACGCGAAGCCCATCGCTTACGGCGGCATGCTCTTAGAGTGTGTACTGGCAGTGATCACGGTGTGCGCAATCAACTTCGCATACAAGAACGGCATCACTGCAGGCGCAACAGCAATCTTTGCAGGCGGTATTTCCCAGATGTACGGCGGTATCGCATCAGAAGGTGTGGTTGCTGTTCTGAATACGCTGCTTGTGCTTACTTACTCCGCATTCTGTCTGACCTCTCTGGATACGGCGACACGTCTGGCGCGTTTCATGTTCCAGGAGTTCTTCCTTGAACCCGGCCAGACTGTGGACGATATCAAGGACGGCTGGAAAAAAACATTGGTGAATCCTTATGTGGCAACTATCATCACTGTTATTCTTGGCGTTGTGCTCGGTATGACGGGTTACTCCAAAATCTGGGGTCTGTTTGGCGCGGCAAACCAGCTCCTTGCAGGTATTGGTCTGCTGGCAGTTGCTACCTGGCTTGGTAATGTGGGTAAGAACAACAAGATGTTCCTGCTTCCGATGGGCTTTATGATCATCGTTACCATCTGTTCCCTGTGTGTAACCGTTAAGAACCAGATCGGTATCATTTCCGCAGGCGGCGCAGACTGGGGTCCTTATGCGCAGGCGATTCTGGCGGTTATCCTGATTATCCTTGCGATTGTGCTGGTAATCGAGGGTATTCAGACGTTATCTAAGCAGAAGAAGTCGGCATAAGACAGAAAGCCATATAAAAGAAAGAAGATATAGATTCCTATATCCATTTTGCTATAGGATACAGACTGTCAAAAAAAGTCAGCAAAAGCTGGCTTTTTTTGATATACTATAATAAATCGATGGATATCTATAATATAAGATTTCATCTTTGCTGAAGGGTTGTTCGGCAAAATTACCGTTTCTAACCGCGCTTTACTTGACTTTATTGTGCAAATTATATATAATATATACATCATAAACACATTTCATGTTTCGGCACAAGGTAAGGGGAGTTGCAGACAGCAGGGGATGTAAGGACAGAAAGGGGATGTATGTATGAATACGATTATTACGATAGGACGTCAATTTGGTTCCGGGGGCCGTGAGATCGGAAAAAAGGTGGCGGAGCATTTCGGAATAAAATTTTACGATAAGGATTTGCTGACAAGGGCAGCGAAGGAAAGCGGATTCTGCGAGGAGATGATCCAGAGCCACGATGAGCGTCCCACCAATTCCTTTCTCTACAATCTGGTGATGGACACCTATTCTTTCGGTTATAACTCTTCCTCCTTTGTGGATATGCCCATCAGCCACAAGGTATTTCTTGCACAGTTTGACACGATTAAGAAGATTGCAAGCGAAGGTCCATGTGTGATTGTAGGACGCTGCGCGGACTATGCGCTGCACGACTATCAGAACTGTCTGCACATTTTTATCCACGGAGAAGAAAAGTGCAAGATAAAGCGGATCATGGAGCGTTTTGAGGATATCAACACGGAGCAGAAGGCGCTCGATATGATGAACAAGAAGGATAAGCAGAGGCAGAGCTATTACAACTATTATTCCTCCAAGAAGTGGGGGCGGGTCGACAGCTACGATCTTTCCGTCAACAGCAGTATTTTGGGAATTGACGGCACAGTGAAGCTGATTACGCAGTTTGTGGAGGATTTTGAGACCCGTTAACAAATCGAGCGCAAATATTTAGGGAGCGGTATGGATCCGCTCCCTTTTCTGATCTGATAGGAAATTGCGACAGCCGTAGTTTTATTCGTTCCGCTCTCTGTAATCCTCCGTGCTGTTATATTTTGTGACATAAGTCTGGTAACCGCTGTGCCTGTCACGCAGTTCCCTGCGGGTTCTGACGCGGTCATAGGATGCATGGAAATCCTTGACGGAATTTAATTCTGCAGAACGTTTCTTCCTCTTTCTTGTTGTATGCCGCATATAGAGAAAAATAAGTACCGCAATAAGGAGTGTAAATATAATGACACCGATCATTTTTCCTCCTGACTTTCCATGGAACCGCCTTTGCCGTCTGACTTCGGAGTGGCGGTTTTGGATTTACCTGATGATTTTTTCCTGGCGGGCGGTATATATTCCGTAAAGGCCATTGATTCTTCAATCCGCCCGACAGTCATATAAGGACCCAGATCTGTCGGCAGGCTTTTCTTGTGCAGCACCCTGTTCACAAGGGACTTGACGCCTGCATAGAACACGGCAAAGATCGGTACGCCCACAATCATGCCAAGCACTCCGAAGAGACCTCCGAAAATGGTGATTGAGAAGATAACCCAGAACCCGGAAAGCCCGGTGGAATCACCAAGAATCTTCGGACCGAGTATATTGCCGTCAAACTGCTGTATAAAGATAATCAGAATACCAAAATAAAGCGCCTGCTTGGGATCCACCATCAACACGAGGAGGGCGCTTGGAATGCCGCCGATCCACGGACCGAAAAAGGGAATCACGTTTGTCACACCGATAATCACGCTTACCAGAATGGAGTATGGCGTGCCGATCACACTGGTACAGACAAAGCAGATAATGCCTATGATAATGGAGTCCACAATCTTGCCGCCGATAAATCCGATAAAAGTGCTGTGGATAAAGCGGAAATTGGAGACGATTTCGTTGCCGGCTTCCCGGTCAAAAACGGCGTAGACGATCTTTTTTGCCTGTCCGGCAAATTTCTCCTTGCTTCCCAACAGATAGACCGAGATGATAAAACCGATGATAAGGTTCCAGAGCGCCTTAAACACACCGATCACGCTCAGGGAAACCGTTTTTAAAACCTCGTTGATATGGGGTAGGAGATTGGTGTTCACATACTCCAGCATTTTTGCAGAATACTGGCTGATCAGTGCATCTACGGTGGCCTCCAGCTCCGGGTTGTCTTTCAGCATGAGAAGTGCCCAGTTGGAGAGATTGTTGACGTAAATGGGGAACTGGAAAATAATGCTCTGTATGCTGCGCACAACCTCTGGAAGAATCAGCGCAAAAAGCTCGTATAAGACCAAAAGTACAACTACAAGCGTAGCGAGAATGGAGCATGCACGCATGCGCTTTTTAACCTTCGGTGTTATGGCAATGCCGGCTTTTTTGTAGAGCGGCTTAATCAGTTTTTTCTCAATGGCGTTCAAAATGGGCGTAAACAGATATGCCAGCACAAAGCCGTCGATGATGGGCATGGCGATGGTGATAAATTTGCCAAGCCCACCCATAAAATTGGAACGGTGAAAAAGAATATAGTAAAAGAGAATTGCTCCCGACAGTGCCAGAAACCCTGTAATTCCCCAGTATAAGTATTTTTTTTCAAATTTAAATTTCATCTGCAAATCCTCTCAGCAATTAGGATATATTGGGAATCCATTTTATTCATTTCTATTATAGCAACTTGAAGTTGGAGACACAATACCAATCCTGTGGATCATAAAAAAGTAGTGCGAAAAGAACAAATATTCTGTATAATGTATATGTTGCAATAGAAAATAAGCGGCCCGAAGCGGCTTTCTGTGACAATAACGGGCAAACGTCCGACGAAGGCGGCAGCAAGCGCTAATTTGCGAGTGAGATAAGTGAGATATAGGAAGAGGAAACGTCAGATATGAAGTTACAACAGGTATTAAGCCTTACAAGGAAGGCTGTGGACGATTATCATATGATTGAGGCAGGAGACAAAATTGCGGTCGGTATTTCCGGCGGCAAGGACAGCCTGACCCTGCTATACGCCCTGCAGGGGCTGAGGCGGTTTTATCCGGCGGATTTTGAGCTTTGTGCGGTGACGGTGGATCTGGGATTCGGCAATCTGGATTTATCCGGGATTGAGAAGCTTTGCCGGGAACTGGACGTGCCGTATCATATCATAAAAACCGATATCGGAAAAATTATCTTTGAGGACAGAAAGGAATCCAATCCCTGCTCCCTCTGTGCAAAGATGCGGAAAGGCGCGCTGAATGATGCCATGAAGGCTCTTGGCTGCAATAAGGTGGCCTATGCACATCATAAAGATGATGTGGTGGAAACCATGATGATGTCGCTGATCTATGAGGGAAGATTTCACACTTTCCGCCCGGTGACCTATCTGGACCGCACGGAGATTACCGTGATCCGGCCGCTCATTTACATGAATGAGGCGGACGTCATCGGTTTTGTGCGTAAGAATCAGGTTCCCGTGGTCAAGAGTCCCTGTCCGGCGGACGGGCACACCAAGCGGGAAACCGTGAAAAATATTGTACAGCAGATCAATCTGGAGGCGCCCGGAGTAAAGGAGCGGATGTTTACGGCTATTTTGGGCGGGAAAATTGACGGCTGGGAGAAAGCGTGAATGGAACAGTTGTTTGATATTACGAAAAATGAGGTGAGAATATGGCGGGAAAAAACCGAACCTACCATGAAAAGAAAGAGACAGGCTATGTATTACAGCTTCGCGGACTGCTTGCGGATCTGCCTCCCTACGCGAGGGATTATTTTCGTGCGGTGGAGCAGAAATCCAGCGCCAAGACAAGGATATCTTACGCCTATGACCTGCAGGTTTTCCTGCGGTTTCTGATCGAGAAGAATCCGGCTTTAAAGGATAAAAACATGAGGGATATTGCCCTGAAGGACCTGGACTGTCTGACAAGTCTGGATATTGAGGAATATCAGGAGTACTTGAAATATTATGAGTCTGAAAACGGGGAGCAGAAAAACGGCGCCAGCAGCATTGCCAGGAAAATGTCGTCCCTGCGGAGTTTTATGGACTATTTTTATAAGAAGGAACTGTTGTCAAAGAACGTGGCGATGCAGGTGGACATGCCAAAACTCCATGAAAAGGCAATCATCCATCTGGAGCCCGATGAAGTGGCCATTTTTCTGGACAGTCTGGAAACCTATGAGAAGGAGCTTACAGGCAAGAAAAGGGATTTTTTCCTCAGGACAAAAGTGCGGGATATTGCCATTGTCACCCTGTTTCTGGGAACAGGCATCCGGGTTTCGGAGTGTGTGGGACTGGACTTAAATGATGTGAATTTCCGGGAAAACAGCATCCGCATTGTCCGAAAAGGAGGAAACGAGGCGGTGCTCTACTTTGGGGAAGAGGTGGAAAAGGCGCTGTTGGATTATATTGAGGGACCACGGGCAGGCATAGCCGCACAGGCGCTACCGGGAGAGGAAAACGCCCTGTTTTTCTCCTTGCAGAAGAGGCGGATCAGCGTGCACGCGGTGGAAAATCTGGTGGAGAAGTATGCCAGAGAGTTTGTTCCTCAAAAAAAGATCACGCCCCACAAACTGCGTTCCACCTTCGGCACATCTCTATATCAGGAGACCGAGGACATCTATCTGGTTGCGGATGTACTTGGACACTCCGATGTGGGGACTACCAGAAAGCATTATGCGGCGATCAAGGATCAGAACCGCCGGAAGGCGGCACAGACTATCAGGCTGCGTGAAAATGGATAAAGCGATTGAGGAGTATATATAATGCATGGCGAAAATCAATTGACGTATTTTTTTCCTGTTTTATTGGAAGAATTTCATTCTGCAGAGTTTTTGGAGAATGTGCGCAGAAAATTTCATTTTGAAGAAGAGCATACAGACGAAATCCGAAAAGTGGCGGAAGAGATGCTGCCGGTCATGCAAAAAGAAGCCTTTTGGGTAAGCACGGCATACTCGATGAGATATCAGGGTCAGACGCAGGATGCTGACACAACGTACGAAAAGGCGGCGATATCTCTTGGAAAAGGCGTGGATATTTTGCAGGAGAGTTACAGTGAAAAAGGATTGTTGATGCAAAGCTACATCATTGAGATACTGGCAGGCGAATTGCTGATGAGGGGGTATGACGCGTATAACAGATCTGTTGCGGCGCATACAGACAGACATGTGGCGCGGTATCATTTTCCGGGCAGTGAGGAGGCGTTTCCTCTGGAAATACTGCCGGATTTATTGAAAGACCTCACCCAGGAAATCACCTGCAATGCTGCTTTTTGTATGATACCGAAAAAGAGTGTGGTATTTGTTTCAGAGTTGACCCGGGATGATACGGTACACTGCCAGGGAATCTGTGCTGGGTGCGGCAATTCCACCTGTCCGAACAGAACGGCTGCAGATCATCTCATAAGAAAAAGGATGACAGATTTACCGTTAACGTACGGATACAGTAGAATTTTTGGGATTCATACATGATTTGTACAGTGTCATAAAGAGGATTAAGGTAAGAATATATGGAACATTCCCATCGTTTTTTTGAGAATAATGCGTGCCGGTATTTTCCCTGCCATAAGGGGCTGAAAGACTTTAACTGTCTGTTTTGTTACTGTCCGATGTATCCCCTGGAAGCCTGTCCGGGGAATCCAACATATATGGCACATCATGGAAAACAAATAAAAGATTGCACGAACTGTACGTTTCCCCATCAGCCAGAAAACTATGATAAGATCATCGAGGCTCTGAAAGAGTAAGCAGATGGGATGACGTGGCTGGGTTATCAGAGGGTTATGGCTGTTCTGCGCAACTATGAAATAAATGTGTATTTGTTTCATAGTTGCGGTGCCCAATAATTTCCTCTAAAAGCCCCGATAATCAACCATATCCAGTGATTACCAGGGCTTTTGTCAAATTGCTCGATTATAATACAATTACATTTGCGCAGGTTTTCGCGGTGGCCACTTCACGTCATAGACGTCTGCACCATATGGGAGATCCAGTTTTTTATCCGCACTCAACACATACTCCTTGCCGCCAACCAGAAAGACATCGCCCGGTTCATAATCCCGAAACACAGTCTCCGTATATTCCATGAAGAAATGGTAAGTGTTATCATATCTCTCTTTCGGCACTGCTGTTCCCGCATTCCCGTTAGAATAAAAGTATTCCTGCCTGTTATCCCCTACCTGCACGGAAAAGAACCCCTCTGTGATCCCCGCATCATTCAAAAGACTTTTCACTGTTTCATTAGAATAGTTTAATCCGATAAAGGTGCCGTTTTTTGACAACGTGTTCCAGAAGTGTCCAATTTCATAACTTGCGTCGTCTATTATGCCTCTTTTTGTGTCTGATAAGGGCTGATACAGCCGCCCATAGGTACAGGTAAGAATATGCGTCTTACCCGCCTCGTCCGTAAACTGATAATACTTTCCGGGTTGAAAAACGAGGGCGTTGTTTTCGGCAACGGCTTTTTCGCATTTATCCAGACTGATACTGGGAAAATCCTCTTTCGAATACTTCACACCGTCAAAGATAAAACCATCCGGCAGCTCTGTCCCATCCAGATATGCAAAATTTATCTTATCAAGGATTGCATCGGAAACTTTTCCTTCGGTTTTCGTTGCAGGGGACGTGTATAATCCTATTCTATCAACAAAATTGTCCCTTCTTATGAAGGAATCCCGCTGCCCCTTATTGACCGTATTTCGCTTTCCGAGCAGAACATCGATCATGCGTTGCTTTCTGCTTAGCGTTGCCATCGGATTTGCATTTATGTTTTTCCAATTTACCATACCGTTCATAGCGTAAGTCTCCCAATTTAAACTAAAATTACTTAGTTCATTTGTATTGACATACAATCACAAAGTCATTCATATACAGGGTATACATAGATGATGTTTTGACCCTCACGTTTTCCATCAGGCACACCGCTTGGCTTCTCATTGTTGGCGGCCATTGTTTCCGCAGTTTCCATAGTATTGTTAGGTTCTGTTTCGTTAGAGAAATGTGCTTGTGCAGTCATACTT
>Ga0137308_100463_pt1 | contig 65885 bp, 52 predicted proteins | sample Inofrocosms_June_FD_97181 | JGI IMG/M metagenome (GOLD analysis project Ga0137308, IMG submission 97181) | Mouse cecal microbial communities from Vienna, Austria - N-Acetylneuraminic and N-Acetylglucosamine D2O microcosms_June | ecosystem: Host-associated > Mammals > Digestive system > Large... | reverse complement strand
GTTGGCGGAACAGTGAGAATATAGCAATGCTGGCGGATTCTTTTAATAAGTTACTGAAAGACACAGGCTTGAATTATTCACCTGCCTATTGTATAGATATTGGGCATTTGGTTGGCTGTTGTGGTGCATATAAGGAGGGCATGAAACTGGGTATAGAAACTGGCGGAGAGTATTATGTATTTCTGGATTTGATAGAGTATATGTGCCGGTGTGGTTTATACAGTCTTGTTCCACCGCTAAAAAAAGAGGTTGATATTATTTATGATTCTATAGATGAACAGGGAATATGCCGTGCAAACTACGTCGAAAAGTCACTTAAAGGAATGGGATGCTATGGTGGCGGGCAACTGGAAACAGACTGGAGGAGCAGGACTAGGAAACTTTGCGATGTAACATACAGAGGACTGTTGATATTGTATCATTCGGGATTGCTGACACACTAAGAGTGAGCCTTGATTATTTAACGATGGATAACCAATAAAGAAAAAGCATATCTTTCAGACAGATTCCCTTTTCATTATTTGTTATTTGATATTATAGTTTTTTCTTTTCCTCATTTTTCCCTTATCAGCACTTGTAATCATGAGGGAAACGACATAAAATGATGTAATGAATAAAGTAATGTTGACTTGCTTAAATTTAGTGTTTTCAAGGGTTGACGGTATTTTTTGTGATAGTCTGTAATAATTATTAAATATCCTCAAATGGGAAGATTATCAATTCCCGTTTGTCTTTCAGCTCTATACTATTATTTTTGATTGTTCTATATTACATAAAAGTTAAACCTCAATTTTTAATATTATTTCTTTTTATTCCTACAAAGATAAAATGAAGGTGATGCAAATATACTTGTATTATATGGGCGCACCTTCATATGCCAGATAACAGGAAATTAAAATCACTATAAACCAGAAAATAAATTGGACAAAACCAGGTTTACATTATATATTGCCATATTCATCTTTTCTGCCATGATTTCCATTAACGTACTTGTATCTTGCCCTTATACGCTCAATTTGTCCCTTGCTGTATTTCTCTCCAAGTTTCTCTTTAAAATCTTTATATGTTTCTCCTCTCCATTCCTCTTTTAATAAAGCTTCCACTATATTGTCAACATCTTTTTTCTGCATAATCTTCTCCCAATATAATTATTATAAACAATCTTACATATAACTGCTTTATAAAACCACATACCTATATGATGCACATAAATTTTCATATATAATTTACATCCATACATATAAAAATATCCTTATTTTCCAATGTTTTACAATAATATTCCTATTTCTGGATAATTTATATAAATTTTACAAAAAATAATATCATATATGCCTTGTTAGGACAATATATCTTTGTTGTTTTATTCATATTTTAAATTATTATTGATATCTTATATCTTAGGATTTTCAACTAGAATTTTTTACTAAAATAAGAGATTTTCTTAAGGAGGAATTAATGGACTTAAAATTACTTGGCTTGAATATTAAAAACAGCAGAAAAAATATGAAACTTACACAAGCACAGCTTGCAGAAAAAACAAACCTTTCTACTGTACATATTTCGCATATTGAAGGCGGCAGTGTTAAAATGTCAGTTGATACCCTGATTAATATATGTAATGCGCTAAAAACTACTCCTAATGATATATTATGGGGACAGTTTGAGACAAATTCTGAAAATATTATTGATAATAATGGAAATACACTTTCCGAAAATAACAGATATAATATTAATACACAATTAAGTGTAAAAACAAAACACATGTCCCAGAGTGATAAAAGATTAATGGTTGAAATAGCTGGGCTTCTTGCAAACCGCAGTGAAAATATTAAAGATAATAAAAAATAAGCATGCCAGAGGACAAGCTTATTTATTTACATAATATGGCTGATGGATTTATTTCCATTACAGCCATTTATTTTTATATAATTTATGATTATTTAAGTTCTTTTAAAAATTTTTCTATCCTGTCAAGACCTTTTTCAATCTGTTCCATTGAAATAGCATATGAAAGCCTTAAATGGTCATCAAAACCAAAATCTGCACAAGGTACAACAGCAGTATTATATTCATTTATAAGAATCTCTGCCATCTTTGCAACTGTGCCAACTGTTTCTCCTTTGTGGGTCTTGCCAAGCACCTCACTTGCATCAACAAATACATAAAATGCACCCATTGGCTTAATTGTGCTTACAAAAGGCATATTGCATATCCTTTCATATACATACTGGCGGCGTTTATTAAATTCTTCATTCATCTGGCTGACCGAATCCTGTGGTCCGTTAAGTGCTTCTACAGCTGCTTTCTGTGCAATAGAATTTGGGTTTGAAGTCTGGTGGCTCTGTACACTTCCCATCATCCTGGCAATCTGTAATGGTGAACCTGTATAGCCAATTCTCCATCCTGTCATTGCATAGCTTTTCGCAAGACCATTACATGTAATTGTCCTGTCATAAATTTCCTTGCCTAATGATGCTATGCTTATATGCTTATGCCCGTCATATGTGAGTGTTTCATACATCTCATCTGCTACTACATAGAAATCTTTATAAATTACAATATCTGCAATATCCCTCAGTTCATTATCAGTATAAACCATACCTGTAGGATTATTTGGTGTATTAAGTATAAGGGCTTTTGTTTTATTTGTAACTGCCTTACATAAAGCTTCTGCTGTAAGCTTATACTCCTGTTCTTTAGAAGTTTTCACTATTACAGGAACTCCTCCTGCAAGCTTTACAATCTCAGTATAGCTAAGCCAGTATGGAGCTGGAATAATAACTTCATCCCCAGGATTTAAAAGAACTGTAAAAATATTTTCTAATGAGTGCTTGCCACCATTGCTTATAACAATTTGTTCTGGGGTATAGTCAATGTTATTATATTTCTTAAACTTTTTAGAAACAGCCTCTTTTAGTTCAATAATGCCTGATGCCGGCGTATATTTTGTAAACCCGTTGTTTATAGCATCTATCGCTGCATCACAAATATTTTCTGGAGTATCAAAATCAGGCTCTCCTGCCCCAAATCCAACAACATCTTTACCTTGTGCCTTTAATTCTTTTGCCTTAGCTGTAATTGCAAGAGTTGATGACGGTTTTACGGCTGCTGCTTTCTTAGATAATTCTAATGACATATCCTACCTCTTTCCTTTATCCATTGCACCAGTTTTGCACCGGATAACCAAATTAATTAATATTTTATATTATGTACCTGTATAATTATTTTTACCATAAATAGTGCCAGGTTTATTAACCCATTGTTAAACAGTGTATGCCTGTTATATAATAAACCCTGCACATATACCATTTATACACATAAATAGCATTATAATACAATATGTGTACGTGTGTCAACGTATAATTGTATACAATTATAATAGTTTTCTATAAAATAAAAAGACAGGAATTTTACCTTCCATAATTTTTATGTACTGGTAAAATCCCTGTCTTGTAATAAACCCCTGTTATTTACTAATATTTATTTTACTTCTTCAAGATACCACTTCTGGCAGTTATGCCCGTTATACTCCCACTGTTGTATATTTGCACCATTTGATATATCAGCATTTTCCACTTCTACAACACTTTTACATCCTGAACTTTTTGTATAAATAGTATAACTTCCATCTACATTTTTAACTGGTTTATACTTTTGTGCATCACAATAAGTATTTTCCCATATTCCGATATTTGTACCATTACTACTGCTATTATTAGCAACATCAAGAAGATATGTTTTTCCATCACCCAGACAAGAGTAAATATAATAATAACCTTCCCCGTCTGGCTCAAATCTCCAGGTATTATTAGCCTTTGCTTCTTGTGACTCATACTGCAGTACATTGGAACCATTAGAAGCCCATCCCCCTGATACATCCATATACTTTCCGCTCTGGACATTCTTTAACATATAAGACCTGCCATTATATATTACATCATCACCATATACAGACATAATGGCATCTATAATCTGTGGCTGTACCACCTGGTAATTATAACGGTTAAACAGAGCAAAACCATTTGTCCCAGTTACTCCGTTATCCCACCATACAGGCACACATCCATAATTGTCTGCATATGCACACACCCTTTGCGCAAATTCTGCACGGCAGGCAGTATTGGCATAATCCTTAGAAGATTTGTCAATAGCGCCATATTCGCCAATTACTACTGGATATCCCTGGCTTGTAAACTTCTGGTATAACATATGGAACATATCATTTATATAAGTTTCATCACCATATACAGATACTTTAGAACTATCTGTTGCACTATATCCCCACTGGGTTATCAGATTGTTTTCCTCACCACAGAAATCCCATGGGTCATAATAGTGGACAGAAACCATAATTCTTTTTTCATTTGCTGGTACAGAAGATGAACGGTAGTTATCAGAAGGAGTTACAAAACCATAATCACCTGCAGTATAGTTAATATTTGTATTCCACCCTGGCAGCATAAGCCAGCGTTTTGCATTATTACCACCTGTCTGGCGTACTGTATCTACAAAAATCTGGTTCAGGCTGTTTATATTTGAATAATATGTACGGTTTGGAACACCATAAGTATCATCAAACACTTCGTTCATTGATTCAAAAACTAGATGATGGTCATAATTCTTAAACCTTTCTGCAATCTGCTTCCAGCATGCAGCATATTTCTGGCGTATTGTATACTGGTCTGCACCATTGCAAAGAAGCCATCCTCCCTCAACTGTATTGTATCCATCACCATGTATATTGATAATAGCATACAGTCCATTGTTTATGCACATATCAACAACCTGCTGTACACGGTCAAGCCATGATAAATCAATTGTGTAATTAGGGGCACTCCCAATCTTGCTTAAATAAGAAACTGGGATACGTATAGTTTTAAACCCCTCATTTTTAACAGCTTTAACCAGGTTTTCAGATATTACAGGATTATCCCAGAATGTCTCATTTGGCGTCCCATTAAGTGCTGCTTCAAGCTGGTTGCCAAGATTCCAGCCTGCCCCCATAGCCTCAACAATACCATCCTGGTTAAGGTCTGTAAAACCTGCTGCACTTGCTTTCTGTGCAGGCATAATAAAACCTGCCCCCATAACTGCCAGTAACAATGCGGCAGCTGTAACTACTGCCATAAACTTCTTTAAATTCATTGCCTTCTCCTTTTCCAGCCAACAAAATATTATATATTTATAATATTTTGCTGGCTTATTTGTTAATATTGACGTTACAATATACATATATTAACAAATTTTTATAATTTTGTATATGCTTTTATATTATGTTATTACAATTTTGTTAATTTTTTATTATACGTCTATATATATAACAATAATTTATATATATAATATAAATATTGTATGTTATAAAATACATATATTATAAAAATTTTAAGTCTCCCCATTTTTTAAATATACAAGTATTTTGCCAGAGTAATATAGTCTTTGTATAATTTAAAAAATGTGGAAACCCAAATATAAAAATATCTTGATACACTTGTCTGGTTTAATTATAATAAATATATACACAAAGGAAATGAGGGTAAAAAATGGAATATAAAGAAATACGTGCTATCTTTGATAATAACACAATAAGAGTCTACCAGGCTTACAATGAAATTATTGCAAAAGAAGCAGTAAATAATGGAACTTTTGGCAAAAACTTTAAGTTAGACAGAATGACATGGATAAAACCATCTTTTTTATGGATGATGTACCGTTGTGGCTGGGGTAAAAAAGAAAACCAGGAACATATACTTGCTATTGATATAAAAAGGGAAGCTTTTGATTATCTTATTAATAATGCTGTATATTCATCATATAATAAAAATGAACATGGCAGTTATGAGGACTGGAAAGAAAAAATTAAAACATCTGATATAAGAATACAATGGGACCCTGAAAGGGATATATATGGCAACCCTGAACAATACCGTTCTGTACAGATTGGATTAAGAGGCAATGCAGTCAAAAAATATGTAACAGAATGGATTACAGATATAAATGATATAACAGACTATGTAACAAAGTTGTATAATATGCGTAATTCCAGACAAGATATTACAGGATTACTGCCTGATGAAAGGATTTACCATATTAAAATACAGGTTTAACACATTGTAGTGTGTTTTAAAATAAAAAATCCAACAAAGACTATATTACCCTGGCAAATTCCAAATATTTTAACAAAAGGCAGCTGTATGCACCACTATCTATTCCACCAGGCCCAATATATGCAAAGCCATGTTTGCAATATAGCTTTTGGGTGATAAAACATCTGGAATTGCCAGAGCCACATATAAATGTATACTTTTTAATTTCCAGGCACCACCTGGCATCCTGCCAGTTCCTCCATAAGTTCATGTACGGGTACTATTTTATTTATACGTCCTACATTGGCACCAGCAAATAACAGTCCATTGTCTACATCACCACGTACTGCATCTATAAGTGCTTTAGTTATACAATATGGTACCTTGGCAGGATTACACTTTTCAAGGCAGTTAAAACATTTATTTATAGGAATACGGTTACTTTTTATAAATTCCACAAATTTATTTCTTATTGCCCTTCCAGGCATTCCTACAGGGCTCATTACTATTTCAATATCACTGTCAGAAGCATTTATATACGCCTGTTTATATTTCTCATCTGCATCACACTCATCTGTTGCAACAAAACGTGACGCAATCTGTACACCCTGTGCACCAAGTGAAATTGCATGGCATATATCATTATGTGTAAAGACTCCGCCTGCAATTATTACAGGTATCTTCTGGTTATATTTTTCTTCATATTCTTTTACTGTATTTATAATTTTCTTTATTTCTAAATTATATTCTTCGTCTGTAATCTGCCCAATCTGTTCTTTCTTAAATCCAAGATGGCCTCCTGCTTTAGGTCCTTCTATTACAATAAAATCCGCTGTACGGTTAAATTTCTTTGCCCAGTTACGCAATATAATCTGTGCTGCCTTTTCAGATGAAACGATTGGTGCAATCTTACACCCAGAACCTTCTACATATTCTGGTAAATGTACTGGAAGCCCTGCGCCTGATATTACCACATCTGCACCAGCCTCAACAGAAGCCTTTACATGTGCATCATAGTTTTTTAACGCAACCATAATATTTACACCAACTGGCTTTCCACCAGATATTTCTTTTGCCTTCTTTATATGGTATTGTATAGCTTCAAGATTTGCTTTATTCTCGTCTTTGTCAAAACCTGGTATATCATAACCTATCTGCGCTGTAGATATAATACCAAGCCCCCCGTTAGCTGAAACTGCCCCTGCAAGCCTGCTGCGGCTGATTCCAACTCCCATGCCTCCCTGTATTACAGGATACTTTATTGTTAAATCCCCAATTTGTAGTGATTCCAGTATCATTATAATTCCCCTCTCTTGATATAGTTTCTATTACTATATTACCTTTTATTGTTATCTAAGTCAAGAGTTTTCCTAAACCTGCCATGTCTATTTCATAAATTTCAATAATTTCTATTATCCGCTTTTGTGTAGACGGACGGTTTACGATGCCAGCTGCCAGCATATTCCACACAGGGGTACGCTTCCGCTACGATAACCCACGCAACAGTGCATAGTATCCTTGTAAAACATAAAACAGGATACAAGCACTGGCGGGGTTAAAGTACCCCTTTTGTGGAATTATTGCTGGCAGCTGGCATCGTAAACTCTGCGTATTGGTACATTCAAAGGATAAATGGAAATTATTATATGAAAATTTATGAAACAGACGTGTAAGTCTGCTTATATTTAACTATATACCAATATAATTAAAAACTTTTAATTTATATATTTTCCCAATCATCAATAAAATTTTCTATTTCTTTCTCCTCACAAAAGCTAATACACCCAGGTACAGCTATTTTAAATCCAGTATATAATTTATCATAATTCATAATGTACTACCTAGCTGATACAATATTTAAACCATCTACTAATATACTTTATTTTACACTTCCAGTTCTTTTATATATTAAATCAACTTTTTCAGTAAATCTTTTAGGATTATCATTTTTTACATCTAATAATAACTTTAGTATTTTTTCTTTATATGGTTTTTCCAGTTTATCAATAACATCAATATATTTTTCAAAGTATAATTGATTATTAATTATTCTTTTATTTAATGTCATAGCCCACTCATGTGCTCCCACCATATCTGGTGAACAAAGTGCAATACATTTTAAATATCCGTCCATTTCTAATTGCTCAATAAGGTGTATAATCCCAAACATAACTTCATCATCTTCGCAATCATCACAAAAAGCATTACAAATTTCATAAACATCATCAATAGTTATATTTCCTTGTAGCTTATGTAAAGCATCCTCAAATAATTTAAACTCTTCTTCTGAACTTAGTTTTCTATTTTTTATTAATTGCTTAATTTGGGTACTATTATCCATTTCCAATATCTCCTTTATATGCATCACTCTTCATGTATATACTATACTGTACTATGCTGGCAATATCTGCCTTTCCTCCCACAACTGGATATAACCCCAGCTAATCTTGATACACCACCAAAATTAACTGAGGTTATTCTCTTCATTTGAAAAATGTATAATTATTATAAAATTCCCTGTAAATTAACGGGTAATGGTATTATGTTTCCAATTATATCTGAAATGCATATATTTTCCCATTTAAAAATCTCTGAATTTATTAAAATTCCTTTTTTACTGTCTGCATTTCCTGGAATTTGTATTTCTATGCCAGCACATTCCCCAGCTGGTATATTATTTTCTTCAAGCAATACAGAAACTGTACCTGCAATTTGTTTCAAGCAGTGTATCATTTTCAATTCTCTCTGCAAATTCTTCTTTGGAAATTTCTTTTTTAAAACCAATATTTAATGAACAAGCAGGCAATATAATTATTTTTTAAAAAAGAAACCCATGAAATTGCAGGCTCTAAAGTATAACAATAATAAATTTAATAAAAGTACTCTTCAATTTTTTCACAATGTTGTAAAGTATTCATCCCCATGTATTTTTTACATTTTTGAAGTATATAATGTTCCTCATCTATTAATTGTTCTAGTATTGTAAAATCTAATACTTCTTGAACTTTAATATCTGGACAAACTGCCATTTGCTCCATAAAGCAGAAAATTTCTTGTATTACTTTATCTTTTTGATTATCTACAACATAAAGTATGTAAGGAACAATAACCATACCAAATGATACATGAATACCAACTGTATCATCAATAAAATTTTCTATTTCTTTCTCCTCACAAAAGCTAATACACTCAGGTACAGCTATTTTAAATTCAGTATATAATTTATTATAATCCATAATTTATTACCTGTCCAATGCGCTATTTAAATCATCTAATAATTTTGTAGCTAAAGCTCTGTCTGTGCTACTTAAATTTTGTGTCAAAATTTTATTTTGAATATAACTTGCCATGTCAATTCCTTTTTGGATATGAGAACCACCATTCCTTCCCAACATGATTCCTGTCTTCTGTTCAAATTTAATAACATCTGCAGTTCCACCATCTCCGATAAATGATTTTCCTCTATATAACTCTTTTATTGCATTTCGCAACTGAGGATTGTCTGCCTGGCTCAACAATTTATTTTGTATATTTGTACCAATCCAATCCTTATATTCACCTAATAATATTTTACCATTTGGTCCAACATAATAATTTGCAATCTTACTGCCACCCTCATAACCATTCCCATTATGTACATAGACTCTTACTTGCCCAACAAAATATGACACCCAGTCTTTTACAGCTATGTTATATACAGTAACTGGCTCTTCGTGTCTTTTTTTCACAATTTTTGTGATACATGCTGTGCCCTCCATTGTTTCCAGGGTATCACCTTCACGCAGGTTAATAGCAGCCACCCATCCCTGTTCCTGTACATACACTGGATGGTATGCTGTTGTTTTTATTTTCCTCCTTTCCATCCAGCCATATATGGTAAATTGTATGTGATGCCCTTATAAATACATCTTCAACTTCTTTAAAACCAGTCCTGCCAGTTTTTTCATCCCTGGAAAGTATTTCGTCACCTTTCTGTATTTCTTTAATAGCTGTATACCCATACTTTGTAAGGACAAGGGTATCCCCTGTAAAGCACCTGCCCTTTTTTATACATATATGTTTAAATAAATTCTTTATACGGTCAAACAGACTTTCAAAACCTTTTGACAGTTTGCTTAACCCCTTTGCACCAGTCTTAACCTTACCCCGCAGGCTGCTTAGTATTTTTTCTACACCCTTGTACTTTTTAAGTGCATTCATTACTTTAATGCCTGTTTTGCTTGTTTTAAAAGCATTATAAGACTTCCTTGCCAGTGATGCAAGGTCACCAATCCCAGGTATTGCTGCAATGCCACACATAACCGCATTGACTGCATCACCTTCGTGTATATACAGTGCTGTGTTGGCAATATCTGCCACTGCACCAACAACTGGTATAAACCCGGCTACATCTAGCACTGCATGTACAACTTCAGAGTTTTTTTCTATAAATGATGATATACCACTTAATAACCCCACAATCTACATCCTGTCATTTTTAATTTTTTATATTATCAATAAATCCCTTTAATTTTAAAAATTTTTAATCTTCAAGTTCTACAATACATTTGTCAAATATTTTAGTTATATGTTAAAAATATTTAATAATAATATAAAATTATTATATTACAAAATATAGCAAAGTTAAATATGTAACTAAAGATATAATAATATACTAAAATATACTTAGATTATTTACATATTAATATAAAAAATTTATTTATGTATTTTGTGAAAAATAATTTATAACCCCAGCTAATCTTGATACACAACCAAAATTAACTGGGGTTATTCTCTTCATTTGAAAAATGTATAATTATTATAAAATCCCCTGTAAATTAACGGGTAATGGTATTATGTTTCCAATTATATCTGAAACGCATATATTTTCCCACTTAAAAATATCTGAATTTATTAAAATTCCTTTTTTGCTGTCTGTATTTCCTGGAATTTGTATTTCTATGCCAGCACATTCTCCAGCTGGTATATTATTTTCTTCAAGCAATACAGAAACTGTACCTGCAATTTGTTCCAGTACTTCTTGTGCGCTGTCTTCTGCATTGACAGATATCTCTTTTGATGTAACCTGTTTTTTGCTGCTGTCTTCAATTACTATCTGTGCATTTTCCCTGCCAAGTTCCACCTTTATATCTGCCAGGCCTGTTTTTTCACGTATTGTAGTAACCAGCGCATCACATTTTCCTTCTATCATATAAGAGCCGCTTCCTGCTGGCAGAAATACTGTATCACCTTTCTGGAATTGCACAGTTTCACCCTCACATGAAATACTGCCCTCCCCATCAAGGAACATTATACATGCAAAAGACTTATTGCTTACTTCACCTTCTGCTTTGCTTAAAATACCACCATCAAGGTTTAATTTATCTACAGTAAAGTAATCACAGTCTGCAATATGGGGATAACAACCAGAAGGGTTAGAAGAAGGGGTACGCTTAGCAACATCAAGCGCTTTGTCAACATGAAGTTCTCTTTTTTTGCCATCTTTGCCTACCCTGCCATAATCATATACACGGTAAGTTACATTTGAATTCTGCTGTATTTCAGCAATAAGTATATTTTTGCCAATGGCATGCATAGTCCCTGATTCAATAAAGAATACATCACCCTTATGGACAGGGACTGCTTTTAATACTTCAAGCAGTGTATCATTTTCAATTCTCTCTGCAAATTCTTCTTTGGAAATCTCTTTTTTAAAACCAAAATATAAATAAGCATCTTCTGCAGCATCCATTACATACCACATTTCAGTTTTGCCATACTGCCCTTCGTTCTTTAATGCATAATTATTATCAGGATGTACTTGTATTGAAAGATTATCTTTCGCATCAATAAATTTAACCAGTATTGGAAAATCCCTGAATCTCCTGCAGTTCTCCCCTAAAACTTCTTTTCCTTCTGAATCTATAAATTCTTTTAGTGTCTTTCCTGCATATTTTCCATTTGCAATAACAGATGGTCCGTCAGGATGGCATGACAGTTCCCAGCTTTCGGCCAGTATCTCCCCATCATACTTTTTATTATATTCATCTGCAAGACGGTGTCCGCCCCAGAGATAATCCTTAAAACTTGGCATTAATTTTAATAAAGCCATATTTACCATGCCTTTCCGCAGCTTGCTTTATATAAAAGCTGCAATCAGTTATTCTGCCAGCACTTACACCTTTCCATAAGTTTTGTATTAACAAGTGCTGTAATGCTAAAACCCATAACAAAATATACAGGTGCCATAAGTGCTGTATAATAGTCACCAAGAAACAGGAATACCACAGGCAGCAGGTTAAGCAGTATCATTAATAAAGTATATGGAAGGTTCCTTACCGCAAGGAACATACTTCTGTTTACTGCTTCTTTTATATTAAAGCTTTTAAATACTGCTGCCGGGAAAAGCCAGCATACAAGCATAAGCCATAAAAACATAAGGCATCCTGTTACCATCCCTGTTATATGCCAGAACATGCTGCTCTCTGCCCTTGTAACAAACATAATATCAAATACAAGGACTGTACCTGGGATAAAACAAAGCAGCCACACAGGGATACTCTTTTTAAGTGATGACATAAAAGCTGCTTTAAAACTTTTGAATGCTGAAATATAAGTATCCTCTTCCATCTCACGTAAAGCCTGGTACATTGCAGAAACTGAGGCACCCATAGTTATAATAGGTACTGAACATATAAGAAACAGTATATTTAAAATTACTATATCCCCAAGTCTGTCCATAAATCCAAAAAAAGGATTGTCTATACTTAATTTTTTCATAATAATCCCCCATGCCGGCTTTGGCGGCTCAAATAGTGCTGAAAAATGCTGGTTTTGCATTTTTCTTGTGTGAAATTTAATATATCTTAGGTAGCTTTTTTTGCTGCCTTAGATATATTTTTCACACTAATCCCTCTCTTTCTGCAATACACCATTAACCTTGAAGCACAAATCTTGCAAATTCCCTGCACTGTTTTAAATGTTTGCTGTTTTTTAAAAATACAAGTATTACCGGGTCTGTGCTTTCAAATATAAAATTCCCTGCTATCCCTGTCTTCTCTACATAAATCCCTATAGACTGCCCATTATATTTATAAATGGCATCTTCTTTGCTTTCAAGTCCCATATCCTGGCATAGTTCTTCTATTCCAGTAAATTCCCCGTCCTTTTCTATACAATATTTAAAAAAGCTTTCTGGCATTATAACAGCATCAAGGGCACCTGCCTGCCAGCCTAAGAAAAACTTTTCAAACGAACTTTCTTTTACACCATCAAGTTCTACATCCCCATAGGAAAGAAGATAATCAGAGTCAGTAAAAACTTCTTTGCTGTTTACCCCTATGCTTTCTGCAAACTGTACTGAAAGTTTTTCATCTCTTTCATAATCAATCTGCTGGTTCACTATTGCAAGTGAAAAAAGCTTCTCCCTGCTGCCCCATACAATATGGTAAATTACAATACCTGCAATAACAAGCAGCACAAAGGCAATAAGTATATGGTACCAGTAATACGCCATTATATATTCCGTTTTCTGCGCCCTGTCCATAGCTTTTGTCTTAACCCTGATATCTTCAATCCACTTTTTAAACATACACTTTCCGCTCCTGTCTTTTATACAAGATTAACGGGATATTCCAGTCATTTAACACCAGCCAGATAATATTCACAATCTGTCCTGCTACTTATTTAATAAGGTTAAATTCCTGTCTATCAGTTCACAGCGCTGTTTCACACAGTCTGGTGAACGTCTTGCATCCCCAGGTGTATTAAACAAGTAATCTTCAAGTTTGTCAATAGTTGTTGTTGCAACATGCATCCTTGTATCACTTGAGGCATAATAAATATATACATCACCATTATCCCTGGCTATCGCCCCATTAGTAAATACAACATTTGACACATCCCCAACCCTCTCTCCGCCAAGAGGTACAAGAAATACACCTGAAGGCTCTGCTATAACTTTTGAAGGGTCATTTAAGTCTGTTCCAAATACATAAAGTACATATCTTAAACCAGCAGCTGTATTACGTACACCATGTGCAATATTTATCCAGCATTTATTGCCTTTTATTGGAACTGCACCTGCGCCATTTTTGGCTTCTGTAATAGTATGGTATACCCTGTGGCTTATAATAGTTTCTTCATCAATTACAGCATGGCATATATCATCACACAAGCCAAAACCTATCCCACCGCCGCTTCCTGTTTCAATAAACCCATCCATAGGACGTGTATAGAAAGCATATTTGCCATTGACAAACTCTGGATGGAGAAGTACATTCCTCTGCTGTGGGGATTTAAGGGTTTTTAAATTATCAAGCCTCTCCCATGTCTTAAGGTCTTTTGTCCTTACTATGCCAGCCTGTGCAACTGCTGCTGAAAGGTCTGCATCTTCTTTATCCTTGCTTTCTGAACAGAAGACACCATAAATATAACCATCCTCATGCTTTGTAAGGCGCATGTCATATACATTAGTTTCATCAGGGCATGTATCTGGAAGGACTACTGGGTAATCCCAGAACTTAAAACCGTCTATGCCATTATCACTCTCTGCAACTGCAAAGAAAGATTTACGGTCACTGCCCTCTACCCTGGCAACAAGATAATACTTGCCGTCCAGCCATATTGCACCTGAATTCATTACTGCGTTGATACCAAGTCTTTCCATAAAATAAGGGTTAGTATCTGCATCAAGGTCATACTTCCAGTGTACTGGCGCATGTTCCCTTGTAAGTACAGGATATTCATATCTGTCAATTATTCCATTATAAAACCTGCTTTTCTGGTTTTTTCTTGAAACCAGCTTGTCATATTTCTCTTTTTCTATATAATACCTGTTATGAATCACTGTTTCATCCTCCTTACTATTTCTATGCACATGCGCCCATTGTGGTATGGACATTTCCATGGCTCAACTATAGGTTTCTGGCATGGCTCACCATCAGCATTAACAGACCAGAACCATTCTGAACCTTCTCTTTTATCAATAATAAATTCTTTAATATATTCCCACAAAGCTTCTGCTGCTTTGAAATATTTACTGCTTTCATCTGTACCAGGAATCTTCATTCCTTCATTAATAAATCCTACGATACTCTCTGCCTGTACCCACCATATTCTTGTGGTATCATTAACACCATTCTCTGCTTCATTTAAAACAGAACCATTTACAAAAGCACGGTTATAAATATTTACAGCAAGTGCATGTGTTACAGGCGCAAACATTTCTATGTATCCACTATCTCCCAGGACTTCAAGCCCTCTGTCTAAAAGCCAGGCTGTTTCAATATCATGGCCATATGAATACAAATCTATAAGTGGTGTATATTTCTGGTCAAAAAAGACTTCCTGCCTTCCAAGTTTCTCATTATATACATTATTTTTAAAAATATCAAGCATAAAACGCAGGCGTGCAGCTGCCTTTTCATTATGTGATACCCTGTAATACTCTGTGTATGCCTCAAATACATGTAAAAGGGTATTCATTGTCTTATCTGCCATTACCCCGTTTTCTGAAAGCTTATCATTGCCAGCAGGTTCAAATGTCCTGCTGAATGCTTCAAGATAACCATATTCATCAGTACATTTTTCTTCTATAAGATTAAATAATTCTTCTGCAATTTTTAAAGCTTCCTCATCTTTTATTGCATCATAATATGATGAAAGTGCATAAATTGCAAATGCCTGGTTATAAGTATGTTTTGTATCATCACTTATCTTTCCATTATAAGTTACAGACCAGTATACACCGCCATTTTCTTTATCTATACAGCAGTCCTTAAGGAATTTATATGCATGTTCTGCAGCATCCTTAAGATGGTCTTCTCCAAGAAGCATATATGCATTTGAAAAGAACCATAAAATCCTGCTGTTTAAAATACACCCCTTTTCATAATGTGTATCAATGGCAAGGTCATACCCCATATATCCATAATACCCGCCATTTTCTTTATCTTTAAGCCCTTCCCAGAATGGTATAAGCTTTTCTTTTAGATGTGTTTCAATTTCATTTACAAATGCATACATAGGCAATTACCTTATTCCAATCTCTGTATCTGGTTCCCTGGTTACACTATTAGCCTTAATATAATCCACAACACCATCTACAGTAGTAAATGCAAGCCCTACATATGTGTCAGCAGCGCCATAATAAATTGCAATCCTGCCGCTTTCTGAATCATGTATTGTTGCACATGGGAAAGTTACATTCTGGACAAAACCACGTTCCTCATACCATTCCTGTGGTGTAAGCAGGAAGTTTTCACAGCGGTATTTTACAATGGAAGGGTTATCTATATCCAGTATTGCACCACCAATACTGTAAACATAACCATTGCATGTACCTGTAACACCATGGTAGAAAAGAAGCCATCCTTCTGTTGTTTCAATAGGTGCTGCGCCACCGCCAATCTTGACTGCTTCCCACCATTCACTGCTCTTGCCCATTACATGACGGTGCCTGCCCCAGTACACCATATCAGGGCTTTCAGAAATAAAGATATCTCCAAATGGTGTATGCCCGCTGTCACTTGGACGTGAAAGCATCATAAACTTGCCATTAATTTTCCTTGGGAAAAGCACTGCATTCCTGTTAAATGGAAGGAATGGGTTCTCAACCCTTACAAACTTTTTGAAATCTGTTGTTTTTGCTATACCTATTGATGCACCATAGAAATCCTGGCACCACATTATATAATATATATCTTCAATCTTTACAAGGCGTGGGTCATATGCATATACAGGCATAAATGGCTTATTGTCTTCATCTACAAATTGTATTTTCTCTTCATCAAACTCCCAGTGGATAGCATCTTTACTTCTGCCAAGATAAATAAATGGTATGCCATTAGTCTGTTCTGCACGGAAAACACCAATAAAACCATCTTCATAAGGCATAACTGCACTGTTGAATATACGTGCAACCTCTTTAACAGGGTTTCTGCCTATAATTGGGTTGTCATTGTAACGCCATACTGGTGCACCATTCATTTCTGATGGCGGCTCCTGCCATGGCACATTTGGCACTGCTGGCCCTATAATCTTAACATCACTCATTATTTTCACCTCTGGCACAATACAAAATGCATTGTGCCAGCCTTTCTTTTTTCTTTATAAAATTTAGTTTTACCTTGGAATTATCCCTTAACAGCACCAGCAGCCATACCACTGTATACCTGTTTCTGGAATACAAGGAAGAATATCAGTATTGGGATAATCGTTATAAGTACGCCTGCGCAAATATAGTTATACTGGTTTCCATAAGGACCCGTAAATGTATACAGTGCTGTGGAAATAGTTTTTAACTCTGGTTTTGTAAGATACAGGCTTGATGCGTAATACTCGTTGTAAACGCTTACCCCTTTTAATACAAGCGATGTAACAATCGCTGGCTTTAACAATGGGAACAGGATTTTAAAGAATACGCCAAAATAAGTACACCCATCCATAATGGCTGATTCATCCAGTGATACCGAAAGGTTCTCAAAGAACTGTAGGAATATATAAATTGATATAATATCAGTTCCCATAAGCACTATCATATATCCATAAAGATGGTTTATAAGATTAAGTGAATACATAATCTGGTAAATTGTTACCTGCATTGCAATACCTGGCAGAAGTGATGCAAAGAGGAAAAGGCTTTCTACTGCCCCTCTGCCTGGGAATTTAAAACGGTTCAGTACATATGCAAGCATTGAACCTGTAAGCACTGAGACAATTAATACAACTACAAGCACAATGCCAGTATTTAAAAATCCCCTTAACATATTGGCTTTCTCAATAGCAATGCTAAAGTTTTCAAAGTTAGCAAAGCTTTTTGGAAGGTCTAAAACTGAAGATGCTGCATACTCATCATTTGTCTTAAAGGCTGTCAGCACACAGACAACTACAGGGATAATTGCAATAAGTGATGCAAGTATAAGTGATAAATACTTTAATATACTAAATATTATTGAACCCGCTTTCATTTTAGCTGTCATAATCATGCCCCTCCTTTCTTCTTTGCCTCACGCTTTTTACGTCTTACTGCTGCCTTTGATTCATCTTCTGTACCATCATTAAATGCATACTTGAAGAACAGTTTTTGTGCAACTGTACATATTATTATAATTACAAGAAGAACTATCGCCATCGCACAGGCAAGACCAACCCTCTGGTTTTCATGTGCCAGCCTGTTCATAATTACAAAGTATGTTCCTGTTCCCATCTGTCCATTTGTAATAACATATGGAGGTTCAAATGCACTTAATGAACCACTTATGGAAAGAACAAGGTTAAGAACTATAATTGATTTAATGCTTGGCATTATAATATAACGGAACTGGTGCCACTTATTAGCACCGTCAAGTGAAGCCGCTTCGTATAAATCAGTATCAACGGACATCATTGCACCAAGGAAAAGCACCATATTCTGGCCTGTATACCTCCATACAGAGGTTGCCACAAGTGAAAAGTTATTAATCTTCTGGTTCTGCAGCCACAATGGAATATTATCTATATCCATGCCTAATGCCTGCAGTATTGTATCAAGGACAAACCCCCTTGCATAGAAGAATTTAAAAATAAAACCAACTGCAATACCACAAACCAGGTAAGGGAAAAACATTGCTGCTTTAAAAACAGATTCCCCTTTTACCTTAAATACCATCATTGTTGCAAAGAACAATGCAAGTGCAAGCTGTAAAACTGCACCGCCCATATAATAAACACTTACAAACAGTGAACCAAATATATCTGAACGTTTAAATACATCAATATAATTCTTTAAACCGACATAAGTCTTTGCCCCGATGTATTTCATATCATAAAAACTAAACTGCACCATTTTAGCAAATGGTACATATGTAAATACAAGCAGCAGAAGCAGTGGTACAAACATAAATGTAACTATAACAAGATATCTCTGTACTTTCCTGCTCCTGAACTTTTCAGCAAAAGTCATTTGTCTGGCATTAGTCCTGGAACCGTCCATAGCCTCCTCCTTTCAAAAATAAAACTCCCTGTGCTGTAACCTGGATTTTTGTATCTTATATTACAGCGCTGTCCACATAACTTTTAATTTTCCAGTGGCACTATATATGCCACTGGAATAAACTTTTAATTATCTAATCCGGGACAATTCCCATGTATACTTATTCTGTAACCTCTACACTGTATGATTCCTGTGCACTTGTCCACTTCTTGTTCCAGTCCTCCATAAGGTCTTCAAGAGATGAACTGTTATAAAGTGCTGCTTCAAGAACCTGGCCTACTGGATAGTCGCCACTAAGCACTTCTGCTGTATTACGGATATCATCATATAAGCTTTCTTCACCTTCTAATGGTGCATTATCTGAAAGAAGCTCAACACCTTCAAATTCTGAAAGTGAAGCAGGAAGGTCTTTGCCCTTAAGTGCTGGTATAGTACCTTCATCTTCAAATATTGATGATTCTTCTATAAGCCATTTAACATATATCATAGATGCAATCTGGTTATCAGCACTTGAATTTTTATTAATTGCATATGCATACTGTCCGCCTGAAGATGCTGACCTCTTTCCGCCTACAGTAATAGGGAATGGCATATATCCAACATCATCTGGATGGTCACCAGCACCTTTGAACTGTTCTACACACCATGAACCAAGTACCATTGTTGCAATTTCACCATCATTAATCTTCTTCTTAGATGATTCCCAGTCACTTGATGCAGGGTCTTCTTCAACAAGTTTCTGTTTAACTGCTTCATATAATGTATAGAATACTGCATATGGGCCACTGTTCTCCTCATTCTTTGTAAATGGGTTCTTCTGGTGGAGAAGTTTATTATTTTTGTAATCAGGGTCTCCATTTGAAGCAATTCCTACATAATCATTCCATGCACCCATTGTCCAGCCTGCTGCAAAGTTTGTATAAAGAGGTATTGCATCTGTCTTTTCATCTATAAGCTGAAGGTCTTTAATAAACTCATCAGGTGTTGTTGGAAGTTCTGTAATACCAGCATCTTTCCATATCTTCTTATTATAAGCAACACCTCCTGCAGTACCACCATTTGGAATTCCATAAACTTTGCCATCATAAGTTTTCTCTGTAACAAAGTTATAAGTATTATTTAATACTGAATGGTCACCTAATGGAACAAAATAGTTGCCAAATTCGCTTTTTTCAACAGTATCAGGAATAAAGCAGATATCACCCCAGTCACCGTTGGTAAGACGGAGTGTTACAGACTCAGCATAATCTGTTATACCTTCATATGTAACCTTGATATCTGGATAAATCTTCATAAACTGTTCAGCGTAATCTTTGTAAGTTGTGTCTACAATATCAGTCCTGTTTGTAAGGATAGTTATATCAGCTTTAATATCCTTATAGTCCTCCCCTACCTTAATCTGGTCAATTGAAGGTACTTCTGTGTTTTTGCTTGCACTTCCTGCATCCTTGTTATCATCAGAGCCACAGCCAGTCATAGTAAATACCATTGATGCTGCAAGTCCAAGACTAAGTAATTTTTTGTTTTTCATAACTTTGCCTCCTTTTTAATACTTTCTTAAATATTTTTTAATGCTTTTTTAAGCTAATTTAATTCTACAACATCAAGCTTAATTTTTCAATAATTATTTTTTCAATTACGCATTTTCGTATATTATTATTATATTTCCCTTACTATTTTATGCACTTTTGCCAAAACTTAAGTTCTATTATTTGTTCTTATTTACTTTTTCTCCAATTATATTCAATTAAACTAAGTTTAACATCTATTTTTATTTTAGCTAATTTTAATCAATTAATATTTATTTCATTAAGTAACTCCAGCCAGAAGTTAAAAAAGACAACGCATAAGCGCTGCCCTTTAGTCCTGTAATATTTTAATTAAAACAATAAGTGGCCAGCTTTAAAAGCCAGCCACCTGTTATACTAATGTTTTATATAAACTGTATCCCTTTTCCTTTCCTTTTTACACTTCCACGTTCTATAAGCCTTCCAGGAAGTACAAACATACCTGTTGTATAATTAGCATTATCCAGTTTATGTAGCATTATATGGATTGTCCTTTTAGCCATCTCCTTCATATTTATTTCATATGTAGTAAGGCCTGCATCTTCCAATGTCTCCAATACATAGCTGTCTATTCTGTTTACATAATTATCAAACCCTGCCACTGATATATCTGATGGCACTTTATAACCCGCTTCACCAAGTTTACGCACAAGTAAATATGCTGAAATATCACAATTACAGAAAAATGCTGTCGGCATCTCTTCTGGCAATATAAATTTTTCCTTTATATCTACACGTCCATATTCACGGTCACGGTCATCAATAATCCAGTCTTCCCTTACTTTCATCCCATGTTCCATAAGGGAACGCACATATCCAAGAAAACGTTCATCAATACTTGTAGTTGCAAGCCTTGTACCTACAAACCCAATTTTGCTGTGTCCCATATCAAACAGGTAATTAGTCATACGGTATCCGCCCATCATATTATTGGATACAACAGAATCACATGAATCTGTAGTACCAGGTGTATCAAGATATAAGAACGGTATCTGTATATTTTCTGCAAGAAGCTTTGAATAAGCGGACTTAAAAGCACCTACAATTATTACACCGTCAACTTTCTTCTCTAAAAGAATTTTAGGAAATTCCCCACGTATCTCAGCATCATGGTTTACTACTTCAAGAATCATTAAACAGTCTCTTGCTATAGCACGCTGTGACAGTTCCTGGTAAAGTTTCCAGTAAAAACTCTCTCCTTCCTGTAAATACCTTTCTGCAACTACTACACCAATATTATAACTTCTCCTCCTGTCTTCCTCTTTTGCTTTCTTCAGATATCCAAGTTCGTCAGCAACCTGGATAATTTTCTGCCGCATCTCTTCACTAACGCCTTTTTGCCCTGAAAGCGCCTTGGAAACTGTTACCGCACTAACATCCAGGCGCTCCCCTATATCTGACAGCCTTACTGCTTTAGCCATTATTGCACCTCTTTCCTCATTCCAACCGCAGACTGCCACGGTAAAAGAATATATTCCATAAATTTATTTTATTTCCGGCATTAGTATTTGTCAAGTAACACTGGTTTTTATTGATATTATTATATTTATACAGAACCCCGTTTCCAATGTCCAGATAAATATTTGGAACTGCCATAGCCATATAATATGCACACTTTGGAATTTCAAGACACTCTTTAATGGAAAAATGCAATATTTTCATCCATCTGCAATGCAAGCTGCTGTAACTGTGATGCAAGCTGTGAAACTTTTGCAAATTCATCTGCAAGCTGTGAAGCCATAGCAGAAGTCTCCTCTATTGCTGATGCATTATTTTCTGCCTGTTCTGAAAACTCTTCTATTGTATTTGTCATATCCTGTTTTACATTGTCTATCTTAGCAGTCATTTCAGATATAGAATTAATCTTCTCTGTAGAAGCAAGTATATTTTCCTCAAGTTCCCCAAAAATCCCCTGTGTATCTGATACATCACTGCTCTGTTCTTCCATATTCTTTTTAACCTGCTCCATTACTGATACCGAATACTCTGTATTAGAAACAAGCATAAGTACAATTTCTTCAATTTTCTTTGCACTATTATTTGTCTGTTCAGCAAGTTTCTGTATCTCCAGTGCAACAACTGAAAAACCTTTTCCTGCTTCACCTGCCCTTGCTGCCTCTATACTTGCATTAAGTGCAAGCAGGCTTGTCTGTTCAGCTATTGATGTAATAAAACTGGCAACTGATTTAATATTCTGGGCAGAAGAGTTTGTAATATCTGTCTGTTTATAAATTAAATCCATTGTTTCTTTTGATTTCTGGTTGCTTTCATCAAGATTTTTTAATATATCTGCTGTTTTATTTCCTAACATATGCATTTCTGTGGACAATGCCTGTATTTCTTTTATTTCCTTTATGGAATTATTAAGTATTTCACCCATATAACCCATATTCTTGGAAACTTCCTGTGATTCCTCTGCCTGTTTTATTGTTGAGTCACTGGCTGTTTCTACAGATATGCTTATATCCTGTGCTGCTTTCAAAGTATTGTCAGCCGAAGCATCCAGCTGTTTTGCTGCATCTGTAAGAACCCGGCTTCCATCTTTAATTACAGATGAGATTTCTTTTAATTTAGACTGGAGTGTATCTATATCCCTTCCCAGTATGCCCAGTTCATCTTTTCTGTTCTTTTTAGCTGCACTCCCGCTTCCCAGTTCACCTTCTGAAACCTTTTTAACAATATTGCCCGCACTGCGTATTTCCTGTATAACAGTATTTACAAAAAACAAGGCACATACAATAAAGAACAATATTATAACTAACATTACTGTTATAAGCACACCAGCATTTTTAACAAGCATATTGTCAAGCCGGTCTACAGAACGTGTTGCCATAAGTGCACCTGTCACCTCACCAGAATCAGGCTGTAAGACTGGTATTATATATGCATGGTACAGATTCCCGCCTATATCTATACTTTTATAATACATCTGTGCACCCTTTGCCAATGTATAATCTGTAATCCTGCTGCCTGTATGCATGCCTATGTATCTGCCGCCGTCCTCATCTGCCATAGATGTCATTGCAGCAGTTCCTTCAAAGAAAAAGGTAATATCCACACCCGTTTCTTCCTTAATACTGTCAACTATCCCGCTTTCTTCTGATACATTAAAGTTCATGCCACGCCACACACTTCCATCCTCTTTTATAGAATAATTGCCATATCCTTGTGAATTATATACATTAAGTGCAGCTATTGCTGATGCTTTCAGGCTTTCCCTGATTTCTGAATACATACCTGATGAATACTGGAATATACCTATTATTACAGACAGCAGCCCCGTTAGTACAACAGGTATTACACACAAACTTAAAATTTTTCCCTTCATTTTCAAGACCAATACCTCCCTCTTATATTACTTTATGCTAATCCCTGCATAACACTATTAACAGTACAAAAATACTTTTTCCTTTTTGCAATGCAAAATCCATCCCTCTTATATATCTTCTTTTGTTATAACAGAAACACCTGTATCTACACTTTTTTCCCCTGTATCTTCACCTTGTAATGCCTTTACTGCTGTCTTTAAACCTTCATATCCCATAACATCAGGATTTTGTGCCATTGTTGCTGATATAATGCCTTCGCTTATATATCCCAGCACTGTATCCGATGTATCAAATCCAACTACTTCAATATTATTTCCTTTTTCTTTAATTCTGCTGCCAATAGCCGATGTTGTGCCTTCATTTGCACCAAATATGCCTACACATTTTTTACTGGCAAATGTATCAACAGCCTTCTTTGCCGCCTGTATATCTGTGCCCATATAAAATGTATCAAGAAGCTTAAAACCTGTACCTTTAAATGCAGAACGGAATCCTTTTTCCCTTGCAATACATGACGCTGTATCCTTTGTCACTCCTAAAATACCTATATTCCCTTTTGTAATATTTGCTGCTTTAAGGTCTTCAATCATCTTCTCTCCTGCTGTCTTTCCAGCTGCCTCATTGTCTGTTGCCAGCTTCTGCACGCAATTAAAATCCGCTGCTGAATCTACAAAGACAATCTTAATACCTGCATCTTCTGCATTTTGCAAAGCATCATTTACATTAGTTGGACCATTTGCTGCTACAATAATTGCAGAAACTCCTGCTTCCACTGCATCATTAATACACTGTTTCTGCTTTTCATCATCATTGACATCTGGAGAATTCCATGTATATTCTATATTTCCAAGTTCATCTGCTGCTTTGCTGCATCCATTGTTAATATCCAGCCAGTACTGGTCCTGCTGGTCCATTGTTATAAGCCAGATTTTATATGTATCTGTACTTTGGCTGTTTTGGACACTTGCGTCCTCTTTTCCGCCAGAAGCGCCACCTGTACCAGAAACCGCTGTTTTAACCGTTTTGTCTGGCATAATAATTTCAGGTTCAGACGAAGCGCCGCATCCTGTGAAAATTAATGATAATGATAATAACCCTGTAAAAAACTTTTTAACTGACATAATTAACCTCCCCTTTTTAATACATTTTAGTATATTTTATTAGACACAATATGTATTTTACTCTTTTTTAGGTAAAAATTCAACTAATTTATTTTAAATTTTAGGTAATTTTATTTATTATACACAAAAACTAATGTCAATTTAATATACTATAGCGTATTTGAAAATTAAATACTTTACAAATTGCCATAATAATATAGTTTTTATATAATTCAAAAAATAAAGAAACTCAAAAATGTTATTACTTGATAACCATCTGCCAGTATGGTATATTGTAACTAAAAATATTGTATTACAATAAATACTTATTCCTGTTGTACAGAAAGGTGTTGTTTAATATGAAAAAGAAGTTCAATGTTACAGGATTATGTGTACCAGAAAAACATTATATGGTAATACTTGATAAATGCCTTGATGAAATACACCGGCTTATAGATGATGGTGCTTATTTTACAATAAACAGGGCACGTCAATATGGCAAAACTACCACTTTAAATATGCTGTCTAAGATGTTATCAAAAGATTATCTTATTATAAACCTTGATTTTCAGGCACTTGATACAGCCAAATCCGCTGACAGCAATACTTTTTCCCTGGCATTTGCAGAATATTTTTTAAATGAAATGTATTCTTTAGGACAACAGTATACAGGCAAACTTAATGAATTACAGATGGCTCTTGAAACAATAATTAAAGAACGGGACAAGTCATTTACTTTATATGAATTATTTAAATATTTGTCAGCAATTTGCGAAAACGCCCCAATGCCAGTGGTTCTTATAATTGATGAAACCGACAGTGCTGAATATATTTACACCTTGGTATCCCTGTATCTATAGAAATTTGTACAGCGCAAGATTCCTTGGATTTTAAGCATCTTAATAATAGTTTTTTAAAAATGACTATTTGAATAGTAAAAAATTATTGACTATATATGACTATTGTGATAGTATAAAGATGTAACCACTATTGCAATAGTCATTTTGGAGGAAATTATGGAAATAAAACTCTTTGATTCAGAACTGAAGGTTATGGAAATATTGTGGAGAGAGGGTGATTTAACTGCTGGACAGATTGCCAGTATACTAAAAGAAGAAACTGGCTGGAACAGGAACACTACATATACAGTTATTAAAAAGTGTATAGATAAAGGTGCAATAGAACGTATTGAACCAAAGTTTATCTGTAAAGCACTTATTTCTAAAGAAGATGTCCAGGCATATGAAACAGAGGAACTTGTTGAAAGGATGTTTAATGGTTCTAAGAAACAGTTTTTTGCTGCTTTATTATCAGGGCAGACTTTAACCCCTGATGAAATCCAGGAACTAAAAGATATGGCAAACCAGATAAAGTGAGGTAAAAATTATGCTGTTAAAAACCAGCTTGTCTGGCGGAATTCTTATATTACTGGTAATAATACTGCGGTTTCTTTTAAATGAAAAACTTCCTAAAAGAACTTTTTCACTATTATGGAATATTGTACTTTTAAGGCTGCTTATCCCATTTGACCTGCCTTTTAAATACGGTATAGCTGTGCCTGTAATAAATACTACAAGTTCCGCCAGCAATATCCATAAGGGTATTATTAAATTACCAGCTGGAACAGAAAACCCTTTTCCTTCCCAGGCAGTTAATAATACAAATAACATTAACATACCAGTGCTTATCTGGATAACAGTTATGATAATATTACTTATCATTTTTACATTCTTGTATTTAAAAGAATACAGGAAAATACAAGAAGCCCTGCCTTTATCTTTAACCCAGGCAAATTATTTAAGACAACTTGCAGATATCCCATTAAAAACTGGCCTGTTAGTTTCAGACAGGATTGCTACACCTTTAACTTTTGGGATATTACATCCTAAAATTGTTTTTCCAAAATTGTTTAAAACAGAAAAAAGCATTTATCTAAAATACATTATTATACATGAACTTATCCATATCAAAAGAGCTGATAACCTGCGTAAAATTATACTATTATCTGCTGTATGTATACACTGGTTTAACCCATTAGTATGGATAATGTATATTTTATTTAACCATGACCTGGAGTTATCATGTGATGAAAAAGTGCTTTCTGTCTTTGGAAGCAATGCAAAAAAAGATTATGCACTGGCACTTATAAACTTTGCAGAAAACCAATATAAATTAAGTTTCTTTTCTAACGGATTTGGAAAGAAACCTGTACAAGAAAGGATTGAGGCAATTATGAAGTATAAAAAAGCAACTATCTCCAGCGCAGTATGTGCTGCAATTATATTAGGCACCGCTGTAACAGTATTTGCAAAAGGGGACTCTGGAAATAACAACAATGTTACTATACAAAAAAGTACTAATGCTGCCAGCTATGAAAATACAGAAGAACCAGATAACCTCTATGGTTTTGTTGGTAAAGAAGATTTCAAAGAATATGAAAAATATGGCCTGTCATATGATGAAAGCTCTGGCCACATTATGTATAATGGTAAAGTAGTTGGATATTTCCATGACCAGAAAGATAAAAATGGCACTACACATATTACTGATGAAACTGGTGAAACAGGAATCAGGGTAATAAGAAATTCTGATAATGAAATTACTGGCCTTAAAGAAGTTGAAATTCCAGAAAATACACCTGTTACAGAAATTAATATTGACAGCACGTCAGATAATATGGAGGAAAATGGTCAAAGCAGCTCATCATATTCTTTTACAATAACAGATGGCATAGAAAATTCTGGAAATAATACAGATGTAGATTATGCAAGCTCTGAAAATAATGAAGATGACAGCCAGACATTAGAAAAATTTAAAAAATATGGAATAACTTATAACAAATCTTTAAACATATGGCAGTATAAAGGAAAAAATATTGCAGGGTTTATAGCTTATACACTTGATAACTTCCATCTTGACAGTAAATCTGGCACATATATTGGTACTACTGGTACTGATATATATTTAAATGAATCAATTACTAAAGATGGAATATATCTTGTTATTGATAAAGATTCTTTAAAAGAAATTACAGAAAAAGAATTTAATAAAATAATTGAAGAATAAAATATTTTAAACTTATATCAGGCTTTCCAGAATATTTAATAAAAAAACCTAATTGCTTTTATAAACATGATATAATAATATATACTGACAGAAGGGAAACACTCCATAAGAAAGTTGTTTCCCTTCTGCGTTGTAACCATTTAAATGGTATTCCCAGTACATATTGCCTGCCGGCAGGCATTGGCAGCTTGCCCGCTTGTAATAAACTATATTATTCCAACAAGTGTTTTACAAATCATTACAAGGTCATAACGGATTCCTTCACGGCTCCGCCAGCTTCTATTGCTCCATTCATCCTTGGAAACATCATCACCACCATATATTAATGCACCATATTTAAATTTACACAGAGATTATATTGCGCTGGCAATTTCCAAATGTTTTACCATAAATCAGCTGTTTGGAGACGCTGGTGCTTAAGTCCTGTATTTTAGGACTTTATGCACCACTGCGTATCCATCCAAGTGCAATGCAGGCAAAGCCATGTTGCAAACATGGCTTTTTGTTTGTAAAATTTTGGAATTGCCAGCGCCACATAACTTGTAACTTTAAAATTTGTGCCCCTGTTTACCCAGCACAGTTTATCTCTACCACCACAGACTGGAAATCCCCTCTTAATGGTTTCATTATATATCCCACATTCATAAGGGTACTTCCAAGATATTCCATATCATCCACAATATACTTTTTATCTGGAGCCAGCCCACATAACTTAATCTTTTTATTTAACACATTAGAATCTGTCACTACCTGCACATACACAAGGACGGCTTTGTTTTTATCTTTTGATACAACCATATAACTATCATACCTGCCATTCTCCCTGAATGATGCAATCCTGTAATAATCACCCGTCTGTATAAGGTTTCTATACTTCTTATACTTTTCAATTTGTGCTGGTATGAGGTTACGCTCTTCCTCTGCAATACGTGTTACATCCAGCTCATATCCAAATGTACCAGTAAGCGCAACATCTGCACGTGTATCAAAAGGAGTTATCCTTCCATTAACATGGTTAGGGCTGTCTGCCACATGTGTGCCTGTTGTTGAAAGCGGATAAATAAGGTGTGTACCCTCTTGTATCATAAGCCTTTCAACTGGGTCTGCATTATCAGAACACCATATCTGGGGACTGTAATAAAGCATACCTGGGTCAAACCTTGCACCACCACCTGAGCAGTTTTCAAGTAAAAGGTCTGGAAAATCATTAACAAGCCTTTCCTGGAGCTCATAGAGAGCAAGTACATGCCTGTGCATTACTTCCCCCTGCCTGTCTGCTGGAAGTGACAAGCTTGCTGCCTCTGCTATTGGTCTGTTCATATCCCATTTTACATATTCAATATTAGCTGATTCAAGTATATCATGCAGCCTTCCATATATATAATCAACAACCTCATGCCTGCTGAAATCAAGTACATACTGTGTCCTGCAAAGACCTGGCTCCCTGCCATCAAGTGCAAGTGCCCAGTCAGGATGGCTTCTGTATAAATCAGAATCTGGGGAAATCATTTCTGGCTCAAACCAGATTCCAAACTTCATTCCAAGTGCATTTACCCTGTCCACCAGCTTCTTAAGCCCGCCTTTAAGCTTCTCTTCATTGACATACCAGTCCCCAAGGCTGCTGTTATCAGCATTTCTATGCCCGAACCAGCCATCATCCATAACAAGCATGTCTATTCCAAGCTTTGAAGCTTCTTCTGCAATCTGGACCAGCTTATCATCATTAAAATCAAAGTAAGTTGCTTCCCAGTTATTAATAAGGACTGGGCGTTCTGCTTCCACCCATTTTGAAGGCAGTATATATTTACGGAAAAAGTCATGGAAATTATTTGTCATTCCATTAGTACCTTTACATGAATACTGCATAATAACCTCTGGCATTTCAAAGCACTGTCCACTCTCCAGCTTCCATGTAAAATGTTCAGGATGTATTCCTATACTCATCCTTACTTTATCAAACTGGTCTTTTTGTACCCTTGCAATAAAATTTCCAGAATATATAAGATTCATTGCATATACATCACCACAGTTTTCACTGCAGTTTCCTGAAAGCACTGCAATAAAAGGATGGTCCTGGTGTCCTGGCTCGCCACGAAGTGACTCTGTAACATAACTGCCATACTCTATTTTACTTCTCTGTATATGGCGTTCTCTTGCCCATGAACCATGAAGTGATAATATATCACTAACACCTGTTTCAAGGTTTAAACATGCTGACAACGCTTTTGTTATATAAAACTCTTTGCCTGATGTATTCTGGACCTTTACACTGCGTGTAATTATGTCACATTCCTCATAAACAGTATATACAAGGGTAACTTCTGCCCCAAGTGCTTCATCTGACAGTACAATATCAAGTGACATACTGCCATCACCCCTTGCAGAAGGCATGCCATCAATTTTCCTCTTCTCTGCATAAATATTATGTGATTTATATTTAAGTTCAAGACCCTCCTGTCCTGCATTATTCCTTATATTTATGCAGCTGCTGCGGAAATCCCCTGTCCCTGCAAATGGATATTCCATAGGGAACTTGTCCATAAAGCTTATCTTCTCACCAGGAACCTTTGAAGGGGTAAAAGGATGTTCACCTGTACGCATTGCATACACAAGGTCTGTTGAATCCACCTTCTTGCCATAATATATATTGCCAAGATACCCCTCTTCTGTAATCCCCATCACATAACTCGTATTATCTGTATCAAGTTTAAAAACTCTCTTGTCACCATCAAAAATAACCATTTTTCCCTCCATATGCAAATATTATTATTGTTCCATAAGGGCCTTTTTAAGTTCTTCAAGCCTGATGTCCGCATCTTCACCTGAATTTCCTTTTACACCACAATAATACTTAATCTTTGGCTCAGTGCCTGATGGACGTACACAGCACCATGCATTATCAGAAAGCTCAAAATATATTACATTTGATTCTGGAAGCGTAAGACGGCTCTCTTCTCCATCTGGTGTCTTCCTTATTCCTTTCAAATAATCACGCATTGCAAGAACTTTGTATTCTCCTATTGCCTGAGGTATCTCACTGCGCATTTTCTCCATCATATTCTTTATCTCTTCTGCACCTTTTTCACCTTTAAGTGTCAGTGTTGCCAGCCCTTCTTTATAATAACCATATTTTGCATATATTTCAAGCATTGCATCCCATAAAGTCTTATTTTGTGCTTTATAAAATGCTGCTACTTCACATAAAAGCATAACTGCTACACATGCATCCTTATCCCTTGCATAAGTACCTGCAAGACATCCATAACTTTCTTCAAGCCCAAATACATAATTATATGAATTATTTTCTTCAAAAAGCTTTATCTGCTCACCAATATATTTAAATCCTGTAAGAACTTCAACCAGTTTCACACCATATGACGCAGCAACAGCCTTTGCCATATCAGTAGTAACAATAGTTTCTACAAGTGCTGGGTTTTCTGGAAGAGTACCTGCTGCTGTGCGTTCCCTTAAAATATATTCTGCAATTAACATGCCAGACATATTTCCTGTAAAGCTTACATATTCACCTGTACTGGTATCTTTTGCATATACACCAAGCCTGTCTGCATCCGGGTCAGTTGCAAGTATAATATCTGCATCCACTTTTTTGGCAAGTTCCAGTGCAAGCTCCCATGCCTTGCTATCCTCTGGATTAGGATAAGCAACCGTAGGAAATGTACCATCTGGCGCTTCCTGCTCTGCCACAATATGCACGTTGCTGAAACCAAGTTCTTTAAGCACCCTTCTTACAGGAATATTTCCTGTACCATGCAGAGGTGTGTATACAATCTTTATACTATCTGCCACCTGGCTGATTATTTCAGGATGTATACTCTGCTTTTTAAGTTCTGCCATATATGCATTATCAACCTCTGCACCTATAATATGGTATAAGCCTTTGTTAACAGCTTCCTCTTCTGGCATAGTCTTTACTTCTTCCCATGAATTCACTTCTGATATACATTTCATAATATTTTTATCATGTGGAGGTGTAATCTGTGCACCATCTTCCCAGTACACTTTATATCCATTATATTCCCTTGGGTTATGGCTTGCAGTAACAACAATGCCTGCAATGCATCCAAGTTTCCTTACTGCAAATGAAAGCTCTGGTGTAGGCCTGAGTGACTCAAAACGGTATGTTTTAATACCATTGGCATTAAGACATAGTGCTGCTTCTTTAGAAAATTCAGGTGACATAATACGTGAATCATATGCGATTGCAACACCTTTATCTTCCCCATGCTGTGAAATAATATAATCTGCAAGACCCTGTGTAGCCTGACGTACTGTATATATATTCATACGGTTAGTACCAGCTCCAATAACCCCTCTTAAACCACCAGTACCAAATTCCAGTTTTTTATAAAACCTGTCCCTTATTTCGTCATTATTGCCAGCAAGCCCTTTAAGCTCATTACGTGTAGCTTCATCAAAATAAACATTATTGCACCACTCATTGTAAACCTCATTATACATCATTATAAACCTCCTTAAATTATAAATAAATTTTTATTATAAAATTCTATTACCTGTAATGGAACTTATCAAGTACAGGTGAAACTACTATACAGTTAATATATGCCACCAATGCCTTGCCTATAAAAAGCCATATCCAGAATACTTTTCCAAATATCCCTGGAAAAGCAAAATACAATATAAATGGCACTGCATTGGCCAATAACATAAATACAGTCTGTGGAAAATGTGATACTGTAATTTTTATTATATTGGAAAATGTATTATCCAAAGTATTTTTATACTTTGCTATAAGCGGGAAAATATATGTAACTATAATACCCCATATAATAAAAAAAACAACACATCCCGTATACAATATACTCCTGGTCCTGCTGCCAGCCATGCCTATTATATGTAAAGCAGGCACAATCCAGACACCTGTAACAGCTAGAAGCACTGTAATCTTTGCCGCCTGGACAAAGTTAGCTTTAAATGCTTCAAAAAAACGTCTGGTTATATTGGCTTTTTTTCCTCCAGCCATTTCAAAAGCCACTGTATACAAAGCTACTGATGATGCACCAGCTGTAACCAGCGGGACACTGCATGCTATCCACAGGATATTAAGCAGTACCAGGCACGCCAGCTTTTCTGCAAATTTTCTAAATAAACTGCTATATGCAAAAATATTCCTCATAAGATTATAATTCTCCTTTTGTACAGTCAAGCGGATATCCCAAACCAACCGATTAAGAAGCAAGTATTTAAAGGGCTTACTTAATGATGTTAAATAATTAGAATAAATTTACATATAACATATAGCTAAATAAATCTACTAAATATTGTTAATAATCTTAAGTTTATTTTAACTTAATTTATTCTGATTGTCAACTTTTTTAACTTAATTTTCATCTAATAACACTTTAACCTCATTAGGTAAGCCCGCCGCTTCTTAAGTGGTTGTTTTGGACTTACCAAGATAAAAAGACAGTGCGCTGGCACTGCCTTTTCAATAATAAGTATTAATATCCTACTTTCTTGCCATCCTTTGTCATATACCCGCTTATATGCCCTGCACTGTAATCTGCCTTTTTTCTTGAAGTTGGTACTTCTGGGTCTGTAGGGTCATAATTTATTGTATAATCAACCCTTATAATTGGATTTTTGCCTAATGGACCAGGTTTTGCAGAATTACCTTTTACAATATTTACTTCAGAACCAGCTGAAGCATAATCATATATCCACTTTGCATCCGCAACAGTCATACGGATACACCCTGCAGACGCAGGCGAACCAAGCCTGTTGTAAGTTGACGGGCTAAGCGCATAATGTGACTGGCTTCCTACTGCTATTGCATGGAAATAAACATTTCCTACAATATGTGTAGCCCACCTTGCATAAACTACGCTTCCGTCAGGCTCATTCATAGTTTTTAAAGTATACTTTGTTGCTATGCCATTGCTTGATACCGAATATGAACCCAGAGGTGTATATGAAGTATCTTTATTAAGCGATGCCGCTGTACCTGTGCTGGTTACATCACGTCCTACAGAAACAGTAAATGACTTTACAGGTATTATATAAGCACTTCTCTCACGGTCATATGCATATGCTGTTACACATCCTGCTGCCCTGTTTATCTCAAGATAAAGTTTATTTCCTGTTTTTTTTAAACCAAGTATTTCTGTAAGGTCTGTGACAAGTTTATTATTTTTATAATAAAACTTGTACTCCCTGCCAGCATACGTTTCATATATCCATCCATTTTTTCCTAATTCAGATTTCTTTATTTTAAATGACTTCTGGCTTAATAAAATACTTTTGCCCCACTGCGTAGTGCCATAAGCATATACAATATAGTTCCCTTTTTCAGAATATGCCATATCTGCTATATAGACATCTTCATCTTTTGTATATACACCAAAGTATTTTTTAAAAAATGTCTTTTTTCCATTTTTTACTGAATACACATTAAACTTAACATTCTTAATATTACCTGGTATATATGCACCTGACAACTTGAACTTACATGTAGAATTTGTCTTTTTCTGTATATCTATCCTGCCCTTTTTTACTTTCAAATCAACTTTGCCTGCTTTTGACAGAACCCTTTTATTGCCAGCATTGTCAGTTACTGTTGCCTTAACAGTATATGCTTCAAGATTATAACCAACCGATTTCAATGTTATGTCTGCATAATAATATGCTGTCCCAGACTTTCTTGAAGCTGTCTTTTCACATACCAGTTTATTATCCTTATTAAAAATACTAAACTTTACTTTACCAATACCAAGTGCACTGTTAAGTGAACCTACAAACACCCTGAATGATTTTTTCTTTTCAAGTGATGCAGATTTCTTGCTTCCTACATTTGAATAAACAAGAGCCACCTGGAATTCTTCTGATGCAAGTATAACACTGTTTCTCTCTATATATTTATTTTCAAGTACCACTGCCGCATAGTATTTGCCATATGAACTGCATATTGTTGATAAATCAGTTTCCCATGTCTTTGATGTATTGGCAAGTTCCCTTTCAACACCACACATAACTGCTTTAGAAATATCTGTCTTATCTTTACCAATAACAAGCCTTACCTTATTACCTGTTCCAGGTACAGCAGAAGCATCTTCTGTCTGCGGCATGAAATCAAATGTCCTGTTAATATCATACCTGTTACCAGTAACTTTAATTTTATAAGCATCATTATGTATAGAAAAATCACATACACCTGCATCCACAACTATATTTTGTGTGCTTTCTGCTACAGCACCCATTATAAATGAAACATTATACTCTTTAAATAGATATTTTTCCAGGTCTTCCATAGAAAAAGAACCTGTATAAGTACCATTAATACAATTTGAAGCATCAAGTACAATTTTCTGTTCAAGTGCTGTCACTTTATTGTCTGTACCAGCTGGAGTACTTGTACTAGCTGGAGTATTTGTGCTGGCTGGTGTATCTGTACCAGCTGGAGTATTTGTGCTGGCTGGTGCATCTGTACCAGCTGGAGTATTTGTACTAACTGGAGCATTTGTACTAGCTGGTATGTTTGTATTAGCTGGAGCATTTGTACTAGCTGCTTTTCTTATTCCAACAGCACCGCCTGCTCCTGCATTATCTGTTGTACCATCTGTACTGCTATTTCCACCATTATCTTGTTCTGTTACATTATTATCATTATAAGTAACTTTCAGAGTCATCTCTTGTATAACATTAATATCAATACCTGTTACAGTATATGTACATACACCACTTGCACGGTCTGTACTAAGCGATGCACTGTACTCTGCTGCCTGTATCCTTATATTGCTACTAAACACAGCTAGTACCAGTGCAATGCATACTACCATAAAGAATTTATCCAATGGTCTTTTCTTTTCAACAAATCTAAACATCCTGCCACCTACTCTGCCTTTCCTTGTTTTGCAAACTTGTCCCATAAGAAGAACAACACTAAAACAAATATTAACATCTTTATACATGGTATTGCAACCCATAAAATATTACAAAAAAACACATGTTTTGCAGCTATTTTTTTACTGTCCCTGTAAAGACATACTTAAATACATTAACCGATTCTAAAGGATTGCCTTTAAAATCAAATAATGCCTGGTTATCCCATGATGAACCGCCATACCATCTTCCTGCATCTCCAGGGTCATATGAACCTGCTGATGATGTTGCCCATCCTGAACCTTTTTCCTCCCATATTTTTTTATTCTGCCTTAATACACGCTTAGAACCCTTTTCATTTTTATTGTATACCTGTACTGGTATCCATGCAGGTTCCCAATAAAATACACCAAGCCCTGTTTCACCAATACTGGCAACTGCCTGTATCACATCTGCAACAGCATCTGCCTGCCCCTGTACAGATACATCATAATCCAGTGGAAGGCGGCTGTCCCTGCCAACACTCTGCTTATGCCCGTCCCCGTCTTTCAAAGTATAAACATATGAAGTTTCTGCTACCATAACTTTCTTGCCATATTCTTCTGATATATTCTTCATAACATCAGCCAGGTTTTGCGTTGTACCATGCCAGAATGGATAATATGAAGTAGCAAAAACATCATAATTTACCTGGTTATCTTCCAATATACCTGCAATAGCACCATATCTTGTTTCTGAAATATCTGTAAAATGAAGTGCCACAAGCATTTCTTTCTCCATAGTATCTGCAACATAGTACACTGCTTTGCTGCCTTCATTCATAAGCCTGCATATATTCTTCCAGTCTGTTTCACCAGCAAGCCCGTTTACAGTTTCATTCCCAATCTGCACCATTCCAACATCCACCCCGCCGTCAACCAGGCTTGTAAGACTCCGCACAGTATATACTTCAAGTGCTTCTGCCTTTTTATCTATATCCATGTCTTTCCATGCCTTTGGTGCCTGGTATTTACCAGGGTCTGCCCAGAAATCTGAATAGTGGAAGTCTATAAGTACCCTTATACCTGCATCTGTTGCAAGTTTACCTATTTCTATTGCTGTGTCCAAATCGTTATTGCCTCCGCCATAACAATTTCCTTCTTCATCATATGGGTTATTCCATATACGTATACGCACCCAGTTTATACCACACTCTTTAAGGAAACTAAAAAAACCTTTTTCTCCTTCTAATGGAGCATACTTAAGTTCATTACCTTCAAAGTCATAATATTTTACACCACTTTCATACTCAGATTTAATACTTGAGATATCTGCACCACATATAAAATCTTCTTTAATGCCTTCAATACGTGAAACATTTATACCTGCTTCCACAGGTTCTGTCCCCCACATACTATTAGTAACATTATCCTCTGGCTCATCTTCTACAGGAACAGCAGATACCACAGGAACAGGCGTGGCAGTGTTCTTATCTTTAATATTATCTTCCGTATTCTTTGCACATCCTGCCTGGACAACCATCAGTGCTGCACATAATAATACAACAGTTATATTTTTGCTTAATTTCTTCATACAATCCTCCTGATATGCCCTCCATAGCACATAATAGCAGCAAAACAACTCCTTTAATGCCTATACTCTATATTACAATAAATATTTAAAATATAAAAGAGGAATATCCAGAATATAAGATAATATTCAGAAATTCCTCTGTAAATTTATCCTGACATAGAAAAGCCCTGCTTTTTATTACCAGGCTTTTTGTTAGTCCCTGTCCCTTCTTCCAAAAATCAAAACAAGCCTTAAAAGCTGGAGAAGTATTGCAACCATTGAAGCTACATACGTCATTGCAGCGGCACCAAGGACTTTTCTTGCCCCGCTTAATTCATCTCCATGCAGTATATTCTGCTCTTTCAGTATTCTTAGTGCCCGTCCAGACGCATTAAATTCAACAGGAAGTGTTATAAGCTGGAAAACCACTGCAAAGCTGAAAAGTATAATGCCAACATTTACAAGAATACCATTATTTATAATAGCACCAAGCACAATAACAGGCCATGCAGCATTTGAACCAATATTTACTACTGGTACTATGGCATTACGTATTGTTATTGGCATATATCCTTTATTGTGCTGGATAGCATGGCCACATTCATGGGCAGCTACTCCAATGGCTGCAACAGAAGAAGAGCCATACACAGAATCTGACAGCCGCAGCACTTTCTCCCTTGGTGAATAGTGGTCTGTAAGGTTCCCAGCTATACGTTCAATCCTTACATCAAAAATACCTGCATTACTTAATATCATCTGTGCAACATCTTCTGCCCTTAGTCCTCTTGAATTATAAAGCCCCATATAACGTTTATAAGTACCATTTACATTGGCTGATGCAATCATACACAAAACTGCACCAATAATAATAAGAATATACGTACGGTCAAAATAATAAGGCATAAATTTTAACATCCCCTTTCTTTCTGGAGCGTATTGGAAAATTAACGGACTAGCCACAATTTCCAGACACTCCCTTATATAACAGATTTTGTTAAAGATTATATCATATATAACTATATTATTAAACAAATTACAAGTATAAAATTATTTTAACCATATTTTTCTATATAATTATTTTCTTCAGAATATTCACATCCACACATAGGACATATGGATTCCAGCAGCATCAAGTGCCTTTAATTGATGTAAACCTGCCAGCAGAAACTATATGATATACCTGTTTCTAATACTACAATACCGTCTTTAAAAAAATTGGGTTCTGAAAAATAATCTGTTCCCATAATTTGTTGTAATGGACCAGCTGTTCCACTAAAAATTCTGCCTCTTACAATTCCACCCATCATACAAATAATTCCATTTATAGTATTTTCATCCATTGCCCACATTAAATCTCCCACTCTGGCTTCATTTCACTTAAAATTCAAAAGCGTGGAACTATGCACTAAGAAATTGCTTAAAAACACTATTAAATGAAAATAAAATTGCAATATAAGCATAATTGTGGCAGGTTTTTCCTAAAAAGCAGTTTTAAGCGGTTGCCATAGCAGATAAAAAAGGTTCTTGCAATCAAATCCAAGATATGCTATATTATAGACACAAAATAAAAAAGCAACCGCCCACAAGGGGCTGACCGTTAAACGAAATAGCAAAAACCACCCGTTCCCGTCAAGTTCAGGGTGGCTTTTGTTATGTAAGGCTACTTACAAAACGTAAATACGAATGTAAGCAATGCCAGAAGGAATATACCAAAAGTCAGCAACTCCATAAGAGAGATATTATTCTTACGTTTTCTCTTTTTCATAGCATCACCCCCATTCTCTTTAGAATGAAGGCCAACACACCCTGTAACACGGTTGCTCTTTTGAAATTGTAACACATCTTTTACCACTTCACAACAATATTTTCATTTTGAGTTTTCCCGTTTTTTAAGCTTAAAGTGTCACCAAGCTCCGTTTTTAATAGGATTAGCAGGTAACTGGCGGTATAACAAGACTTTTTTCTAAAATAATTCATTATTCCAGAACTTGTTTTAAAAAATCCAGGCTACATATTGAATTTAATTATATGGCACGTCAATCCTCAAAAGGTCAAACGGATATCCGCAATCCGCTTGACCTTTTAATTACTTTACGGTTGTCTTTATTCTTAATACAGTTGCAGAGTATTTTGGCACAGTATAATTAAACTTACTGCTAATCCCTTGTACTTCTGATTTTTTTATTGTTACAACTTCTTCTTTTCCAAGAATATTATCATCGTTAAAGCTGTTTCCTGCTGCCACAGAAACCTGGGCAGTATTTGCAATATTTTCTGCACCAGCAATATCTATTGCAAATGTTTTAGGGTATCCTGTTACATTTACCATTTTAATAATAATATCCCCTGTCTCATCAGTACTTGTAACCTGGTAACTTTCTGCATTAGCTGTAACTGGCAGGTCATAATCAATATAAAGTTCATTATTTATATAACACTTTACATTATTATCTGTCACTACTATCTTTAAAGAATATTTTGTTCCATTTTTAATGTTTATATTTTTAACTGTTCCTGCAATCTGGTCTGACTTATTGCCCCCACTTACTTTCTGCAGGCATGATACAGAATTATTCCATCCGCCAATATTCCAAAAATAATTATCTTCCTTGCTGTCTGCTGCAAATGGAATTATAAATCCTTCCGAACCGCCTGTTTTTACTGCATCAACTGTATAAGTATAATTCTTCCAGTTCCTGCTGCCAAAATATGCTGCTGTGCCTGTTGACGCATACAAATTAGTATTGGTAGATGTGCTGGACTGTATAAGTTCACCATTCTTTACTTTCCAGTTTCCATCTGAAACCTTATCCCAGTTTTCGTCAAATTCATCTTTAGAAAAATCATCTTCCGCCATAACTTCACCAGTTTCATTATTTACTACTTTAATATTATCAAACCTGGCAGATGTACTCCATGTACCAACTCCAATCTTGCCAGTAAATGGTCTTTCTGGTATAACAGCACCTTTAAAATCTGATTCCAGCAAACTGGTACCTGCATTGTTTGCAAATAATTTCTGCATATAATAATTGGTTGAGCATGTTGAAGTATGGTTGTTAAACCATATTAAATCTGGCGCCCAATGAAGTGCTGTAAGATTTCCAAAAAGTGGCGCATAAGCAGCCATCCTTACAATATCACCATTTCTTTCAAGCCCTGTCATATATGCTGCCTCTGCAAGTGCTGCTTCAAGCCTGTTAGACCTTGCTGCATACTCGCCTAGAAATACATCTATGCCTCCGCCAAATTTTGTATCTGTCATGCTGGAAGTATCCCTGCTGTAATTTTTCTCATCATAATAATCCGCATGTTCTAAGAACCAGCCAGGGTCATTATAATAGTGGTGGTCAATGGCTCCTGCAAAGTCATTAATAGTCTTGCCTGGATGTTCCTTTAACCACTTTGCTGCTTCTTCATATGATGGCATATAATCAATACCACTGTCCCCGTCATCAACACCTGCAGAAAAAATAAGCTCAATACCACCATACATTACAGGGTTATCTTTTTTAGCCTGGTCAAAAGCATCTACAAAAGCTTCATATTTTTTATAGAAATTATTACCCCACTGTTCGTTGCCTATTCCTATATATTTTAATTCAAATGGCTTTTCATGTCCCATTGCAACCCTTACAGCACCCCACTTTGTAGAAACATCCCCACGGCAGAACTCCACAAGGTCAAGTGCATCCTGTATATACTGTTTAAATTCTGCCGAATTAACAGCAGGACCTGGGTCACCTGGATGCCCTATCATACAGCGTATTCCACAATTTACAACAGGTATGCTGGTAGCTCCAATATCCTCTGCAAGCTGGAAATATTCATAAAAACCAAGTCCATATGACATATATGATGGATATTTGTCATTAGTTGCACGCTCATCTGTCCAGATATTCTGTCCCTGTTTTCTTGCTGCAACATCTCCATATGTATTATTAAACATTAAAGGCTCACCATCTGGACCTGTACCAATAGAATCTTTCCAGCTATAAGCAAACTCCAGTGTGTCACCTTCAACAACACATCCTCCTGGAAAACGTAAAAATGAAGGTTTTAATGCCTCAAGTTTCTCTGCAAGGTCTTTTCTTGTACCATTTTCACGTCCTTTAAAAGTATCTTCTGGAAAAAGTGACACCATATCTAATGCAACTTTCCCTTTTGGAATTACCAGCTGTAAAGTTATATCTGTATACTTTGTAACAGAAGATAACAATGTAAGGTTATATTTATTCCATTCTGGAGTTACAGCATCTATCTTTCCGCTTGCAACAGATTTATTACCATCCATAATATTTACATTTATACTGCCTGTATATCCATCAAGCCCTTTTGCATAAACTGAAAACTTATATGCAGCTCCCTCTTTAACAGACATACCGTCAAGGAAACCTATATTAGCAATACCAGCATATGCAGAAGACTTATTTTCAACTACCATATAATTTGGATTATTTGCATTAAGGCATCCTGTCTTGTCATCTGTTACAACCTCTGCTGCCACATCACCAACATTATTCCATGCATGCCTTTCATTGCCAGCAGCAAGCTTTGTAAATTCAAATGAACGGTTCTGAACCATTTCCGCATATAGTCCGCCATCTGCTGCAAAATTAATATCTTCAATAAAAATACCATACAGCAGGCTGCTTATACTATGTACATTATTAGCTGCATTAATATCCAATGTATAGTTGCTCTTTTCACTGTTATAAACAGAAACCTCACCACTTGTACCATAAACTACAGGCTCTGCTGTAGGTGCAGGAGTTTCTGTTTCCACATATGGCTTGCCTTTTACAGTTATTTTGCATGAAAGTTTCTTTGATTTAAGATTAGAAGCACCTTTAGCTTTATATTTCACAGTTGCGTTTACAACAGTGCTTCCCTTTTTAATCCCTTTAACAATACCTTTGGAATTAACTGTTGCAATTTTTTTATCTTTAGATACCCAGGCAATTTTCTTTACACTTGCAACATTTTTCTTAGAAAGCTTTAAAATTACAGTATTTCCCATTTCTATGGAAACAGATGCCTTATCCAGTTTTAGGACAACTTTTGGCTTTGACGCCGCATCTGCATAAATATACAGCCCAGATGTATTTATTCCATATGAAGAGACAACAAGCGCAAAAATAATACTACAAGCCAGAAACTTATTAATATATTTCTTCATAAAAACAATCCTTTCTCCTTATTTGATTTTTTGACTTATTCTGCTATAATAATATTATAATGTCTGTTAGCATTTACACAACGTTGCGTACATTATATTAATTATTTTAGCAGGACTACATACTAAGGTCTATGATTTTAGCCGCTAATTATTTGATTTTTTCCGCTAATATTCATACCTGTTGAAAGGATAAGTGTATATAAATATGGTTACAGTGAAAGGAATAGGATACCAGTTCCACAATTATTTTGGAATAGATATTAACCGTACCAGTGGCTCTGGAGATTTTCTGTTATTATACTTAAGGACACCTACAGAAGTAATGCTTAACAACCAGTTTCAAGATATACCTGCTGGTACTTTTATATTATATAAAAAAGGCAGCCCCCAGATTTACAAGAAAACAGATGGAAGCTTTATAAATGACTGGATACATTTTGAAATTGAACCATATGGCAATTTTTTTGAAAACCTCGAAATACCATTTAGCACACCGGTGTCATTTATTAATAATAAAATAATAACTGATATGATAGCTAGCTTATATATTGAATTTTTTAATGAAGGTACACAGCATGATTATATTATGGATAGTAAAATGCGTGTGCTCTTCCACAAATTCAGTGATATGTATAAATCGCTGTTAATTGGAGGTACTTCTTATGGAAAATATTTTGATGAGCTTTCAAAAATACGCCAGAAGATACATAACTACCAATATGTCCCATCAGGCGCAGAAGAAATTGCCGGAAAATTAAATATAAGTACATCTTACTTCCAGCATATTTATAAAAAACTCTTTGGTGTACCTGTAAACCAGGATATAATTAAAGGCAGAATAGAAAATGCCGCCCGCCTGCTGCATGGTACAGATGCCTCTGTTTCTGAAATAGCAGAACAGTGTGGTTATGAAAACCTTGAGCACTTCTCAAGGCAGTTTAAAAAAATAAAAGGGGTATCACCTCAGAAATACAGAAAATAATATGATACCCCTTAGATTTTAATGCAGGTCTAGATACCTGCCTGCTGCCTTTTCTACTTCCTTATAAACTATAATAAATTCATTATGCTTCTGGCTTGCATATTGTATGCCATCACTTTCCTTAAAGGCAAGCTCTAGCTCCAAAGCAAGACCTGAAGCTTTAATAGCACCAATATTTTTAAGATTTGTCTTTATAGAATGGATTTTTATACAATAATTTTCAAAATCTGAAGCTTTATAAAAATCCTGTAATTCCATATCATAATGTGAATCTAAAAATGCCTGGAGCATTTCCTTGTAAAATTCTTCATCACCATTACAGAAATTTCTTCCTGCTTCCCAGTCCAGAATATTATTCCCTTCTGCATCATTTGTTTCATTACCATTAAATACCAAATCATTCTTTATTACTATTTCTTCTGGAAGGTATTTCTGTATCATTTCTTCCAGTCTGGCAGCAATTATGGGTTTTGAAAGATAATCGTCAAAACCTTGTTCAATAAACATTTCCCTTACCCCCGGAATTGCATTGGCAGTAAGTGCAATTATAACAGAATCTTTACACAAATTATCTTCCATTACTTTTGAAAACTTTAGTGTTTCAATTCCGTCCATCCCTGGCATACGGTGGTCCATAAATATAATATGGTATTTATTCTGCTGCATAAGGGCAAGACAGTCTTTCCCACATATTGCAGTATCAATCTGCATCTGTAAATTTTTAAGAAGCCCAATAAATACTTTCAGGTTCACTTCATTATCATCTACTACAAGCAACCTGGCATCTGGTGCAATAAATGGTTCTTTATAGATGTTTATTTCTTTTTTCTTTTGTTCATAGTTTTTATAGAAATCACCAATAACTTCTTTATCCTCTGACTTCTGTTCAAGATAAAAGTAAAAGTCCGAACCCTTTAAATATGTACTTTCTACCTCTAACCTGCTTCCCATCAGTTCCAGAAGACGCATGGTAATAGGAAGCCCAAGCCCTGTTCCTTCTATATTCCTGTTCCTGTTTTCATCAAGCCTTCTGAAAGTTTCAAAAAGTTTCTCTTTATCTTCCTCTTTAATTCCAATTCCAGTATCTTTTATTGAAACATATAATAGTACAATGTTATCTGGAAGCCTTCTTCCAGAAACATCAAGACAGACACATCCTTTTTCTGTATATTTAACAGCATTAACCAGCAGATTTGTAATAACCTGCCTTATACGTATCTCATCACCATATAAATGTACTGGTATTCCAGGTTCTACATGTATCTTAAGTTTTAAATTTTTCTCCTCTGTCCTTGGACGTATAATATCAATAATGTCATCCAGCAAATCCCCCAAATTATAACTTGTTGGAATAATATCCATCTTTCCACTTTCAATTTTAGAAAAATCAAGTATACCGTTTACTAGGTTTAATAATGTATTACCAGCCCTTTTAATATCATAAGCATAACCTGATATTTTATCATCATTGCTTTCCCTAAGAATCATTTCATCCATGCCAAGCACAGCATTAATTGGTGTACGGATTTCATGGCTCATGCTTGCCAGAAAATCACCCTTTGCCCTGCTTGCTGTTTCTGCTTGTACTTTTAATGCTTCCTGTTCTTTAGCATATCTTTCCTTTTCACGTGCCTGTTCTTCTATTTTTTTCTTTTCAAAAACCAGGCTTGAACTTACCATTATAATACATACTGCCAGGATTGCAGAAAATATAAGCACATTTTTATAAACCAAGTTTGAATAAATATGTCCGTTATTTTCTCCATTATTTTGTACAACCAGATGCCATCCAAGGCTTTCTATATATCTGCTTACAGTATATCCCCCATTTTCTTCTTCATGGTAAATATACTCTATTTTGTCTTCGTCTTCTAAGATATCAATATTTACTACCGCTTTTTCCATATTTATCATATCTGTATCTATTTGCACAAGTCCTTCATTATTAACAAGATTTACTTTAATATTATATTTTTCTTCATATTTTCCTAAAATATCCTGTAGCTCAGCCATTCTTACACTTACACCGCAAACTCCCAGAAAATTATTATTTTCATCTTCAATCCTGGCATTTACAAAAATTGTCCATACATTATTATGTGTTTCATCTATATCTACATCAAAGCTATATTTTACCCCGCTTTCCACAAAACGTGAATACCATATATCATACTGGTCTGTTTCTGGTGATACAACTTTATTAAACCCATTTTGTGTATAGTATTTCTTGCTTTTATCTGAAACAATAAAAACTGAACTGTATTCCATATTTGTCTTTATTGTATTTAGATAAGAAACAAGTATATCCTGTTCTTTGCTTTTAGGAAACTCTTTTTCCTTTAATGGCCCAATTAAGTAATAATCATTAGACATTGTCTTCGCAACAATAATTGGTTCTGATAAAACATTATTAATTGAATCATATACATTTGATGCAAGAACCTTTGACATTTCTTCATCATGCCCCTCAATAACTGTATTAAGGGAGCTTACTGATATACATGTGGTTAAAATAAAACTAGCTGCTATTAGTATAATTGTCCAGACAAGTATACGTTTGTCTCTTTTCATAAACAGACTCCATTTCATATAATATATTTACAGATAATTTATATTTAAACTATATCAGTTATACTATAATTTTGCAATACAGCCATTTTTTAAGTTTCCCTGGTTTTTTATTATAAAGATATCCTGGCTCTGGTTAGTTGTATTTTAAAACCAAAAAAGACAGGCACAAATGTGCCCGCCTTTTTTTAAATAATACCTTGAATCTTAAGAATTTTTTCACGTACATAGTCCACACTGCCTGCTGACATACTAAATTCATCTAATCCATAGTCTAGTAAAATCTCTGTTGCTTTTATATCCCCTGCCATCTCACCACACATACCAACTTTTATATTTTCCTTATGTCCGGCATTAATAATATGTTTTATGGCACTAAGCACTGCTGGGTGGAAATAAGAATACTTATCTGCAATTTTTTTATTTCCCCTGTCTACAGCAAGTAAGTATTGTGTAAGGTCATTAGTCCCTATACTAAAAAAACTGCTTTCTTTTGCAAGTTGTTCTGCAAGCAGTACACTTGCTGGCGTTTCCATCATAATTCCTGTTTCAATGTCCTCGCAGAATTTCTTGCACTCTTCACGAAGTTCATTTTTGCACTCTTCTACAACTGCCTTTGCTTCCCTTAATTCTTCAAGTGATATAATCATAGGAAACATAATGCGTACATTTCCAAAAGCACTTGAACGCAATATTGCCCGCAGCTGCTCTTTAAACATATCTTTCATATCAAGCGAAATACGTATAGCCCTCCATCCAAGAAACGGATTATCCTCTTTTTCAAAATCAAAATAAGGCAGTTCCTTATCCCCTCCAATATCCAGGGTACGTATAGTAAGTTCCTGTGGACAAAGCTCTGCTGCCCTTTTATATACCTCAAACTGTTCTTCTTCTGTTGGAAAATGTGTATTTTCCATATATAAAAGTTCACTTCTGAATAATCCTGTTCCATCCATTTTTACTGGAAGTGCCCTTTCAATATCATCTGCATTGCCAGCATTAATACAAATATTAATTTTCTTTCCATCTTTAGTAATTACAGGAATATCCCTTAACTTTTCAAGACGCAGCTTCTCGTCTTGAAATTCTTGTTTCTTTTTTTCATATTCCCTTGTTATATTATCTTCTGGAAAAAGAACTATAACACCTTCTGATGCATCCATACAGACCATATCTCCAGTATTTAACTTATTAAATATCCCTTTTACACCTACAAGTGTTGGAATACCAAGGTTTTTGGCAATTATAGAAACATGGCTTGTTACCCCGCCTTCTTCTGTAATAATACCTTTTACATAATCTGTGTTAATTTTCACTGTATCAGAAGGAAATAAATCCTTTGCAAGAATTATAGCCTCTTCATCCAGGCTTCCTATATCAGGAAGTTTTATACCTTTTAACTGTGCCATAAGGCGTTTCCCAACATCCTGTATATCAGCAGCCCTTTCTTTCATATACTCATCATCCATCATTCCAAAAACTGCTGCCACTTCTGAAATTGCTTCACTTACTGCGGTTTCTGCATTTTCTGAATTATTATTAATCTTGCTTGTGACACTGTCTTCTAATGTAAAATCCATAACCATTTCCATATGTGCAGAAAATATTTCATTGGATGCTGCAAGTTCTTCCAGTTCCCCACGCACACATTCCCTGGCATCAAGGAATTTATCAAGCTGTTCTTTCTTTTTATCTGCTGGCACCTTATATTGTACAGGTTTTAAATCCAATTCCCCATATTTATAAATTTTTGCTACTGCAATTCCTCTGGATGCTGTTTTTTCAACTTTTATTTTTTCCATAAAATCCCAAATACCACCTTCCCTGGTTCAAACATATATCAAGCGGATATCCGCAATCCGCATTACCTGCAAGCCATTGGCTACTTGCCCACTTGCAAACCAGCCTCATTGCTGCTTTGCTTAGTCTGGCAGGAGGTTAAACTGTTTTACAATTATTTTTTTATTCACCCAGCCCGCTTTCAATAAGTTCTGTTATTTTCTTTAAATCTGCTTCTTCATTCTCACCTTCACACTGTACTTCGATTTCAGTGCCCTTTTTTAATGCAGCAGCCATTAGGTTTAATATACTTTTGGGCTGGATTTTCTTACCATTATGGATTAACAATATATTTGAAGAACACTCAGTTGCTGCTTTTGATAAAATTGATGCTGGTCTTGCATGTACACCTGATGGATTTATAATTGTAACTTTTTTTGATACCATAACCTGCTCCTCCTTAAATTATTCTTCTACTCCAAAATGTTCAAACAAAATCTTTTCTGCTTCCAGGTTCCAAAGCCCCCTGTTTCTTTTACAAGCTTCATCAAGTTTTTTAAATAATTGGTCTGTCTTTCCTAACTCTTCAAAATCTTCTATTGCTGTAAGTGGCATATCAAACTGTGTATATGTCAGTTTCTTTCCTCCAGGTATACCTGGAAGGTTCTTTGTTGTTTCTGCAATACTGTCAATACCTCCTACATGTGTAACCATAACAGCCGGCTCAATTTTTCCTTTGGCAGCAAGCGTATTAGCTTCAATTAAATCATCATTATTGCCACCTGTAGTACCAACAATATGTGTACTGATGTAGTGCACATTATAAAGATTTACTTCTCCCATAAACTGGCTGTCTGAAGGACCCGCAAAGAAATTCATGCATCCGTCAAATGCAAGAAGTTTATCACCCATCTCTGCAACTTTACGGTTTGGAATATATACAAATACATCATCATAACCTTTGCCGCCTGTAATATCACGCAGTTCTTTTACAGGGTCAGACATGGCAGCTGTATTTATATATATAAGTTCAACCCCGTTTTCCTTTGCTTTCTCCTCTGGAATAACTTCCCTGGCTCTCTTAAGTTTTGCATCATCAATATCTGTTACTACAATTCTCTTTGGCTTATTTTCAAACTGTATTCCATAACTTACAGCACCAAGCCCCATAGGTCCGCATCCGCCTAGAATAATAATATCCCCGCCTTCTTTTGTGCCTCCTGCCAGGTCATGGTTTATTTTATTGGTATGGTAATTACCATGGTATCCTCCAATAATACAGCTCATAGGTTCGCCAAGTGATGCTTCAAAGAAACTTTCACCTTCATATGGCATAAGACATCCAAGCTCCATTACTTCATGTGGGATAATGCAGTATGTACATGCACCTCCGAAATATTCATATGAATAGCCTGGTGACGCAAGGCTGCCCTTATAATTAAGCGCTGGCTGCTGTGTAAAACGCATACCAGGCTTAAACTGGTCTTTCCATTTCTCACCAACTTCTACAATTACACCAGCAAATTCGTGCCCAATAATAATTGGGTTAGTATCTATATTTTGTGGTGCTCTTTTATGGTTCTTGCCCTGCTGCAGTAATTTATAAGTTGACATACAGATACTGTCACTAATTACCTTTACTAAAATCTCATCATCCTTAATTTCTGGAAGTTCAAACTCCTCAAGCCTTACATCCATAGCGCCATACATCCTGACTGCCTTTGTCTTCATATCTTTTCCCCCTGTTTTAATTATATTTCCTCAAGAACTACATCTTCTTTTAACTTCATAACCAGTTCTTTAGCTGGCGGCTTTGTGCCTATTGTAGTTACTGCACCTGCTGATGTTGCAATTCCAAGTTTTAAAGTTTCATCATTATCCATGCCACTTTCATATGCATATGACAGCGCAGCAACCATTGCGTCCCCTGCACCTACAGTAGAATGTGCTTTTACAGACAATGCAGGTGCTTTTGCTTCATATCCTTCTTTTAAAAGCATTGCACCACACTTTCCCATAGATACTGCAACTGTACTGACACCTTCTTTAATAAGCTTTCTTGCAATCTGTGCTATCTCCTGTTCAGATGCCTTATAGTCAAATTTTGCATATTCCTCAAGCTCAAGCCTGTTTGGCTTAATAATATCAGGCATTGACTCCAGGCCATTTCTGAACAGCTCACCATCCGCATCAAGTAATACTTTTGCACCCTTTTTATGCACCAGGTTAATAATATCTGCATAAATATTTTTATCCATTCCATTTGGCACACTTCCTGCTAGTACAAATAAAGTATCCTTTGATGCATATTCACTAAGTTTACCCATAAGTGCTTCAAGTTCTTTTTCTGATGGGACTGGTCCTGGCTCATTAAGCTCTGTAACCATTCCATTTTCTTCAAATACTTTTGTATTAGTCCTTGTTTCACCATCTAACCATACAAAATCATTCTGTATACCTTTTTCATCAAGTACATTTTTAATAGTACGTCCTGCATTTCCTGCCAGAAATCCTGTTGCAATGCTTTTGCCACCAAGTTCAAATATAGTCTTTGAAACATTAATGCCCTTCCCGCCAGCATCATATTCTACCTTGCTAATACGGTTTAACCCTCCCTGCTGCAGACAGTCAATCTCCACTGTCTTATCAATAGCAGGATTCATTGTTACTGTTATTATCACGTTGCCACTCTCCTTCCATACTAATCCATATGCCACATTTTATTGGTTTCCCAGAATATTATATACAGTATCAATATCACCATTAGCCAGCTTCTCTGCTGCAGATTCATCAAGCATTTTCTCTGCTATTACAGAAAGGATTTGCAGATGTTCTTCTCCAACCCCTGCAATACCTACTACAACATTTGCTGTATTATCTCCCCATGGAGTTCCTTCTGGAAATGTCATTACTGCAATTCCAGACTCCTTAATATCCTTTTTAGCTTCTTCAACACCATGTGGCAGTGCAAGCCCGTTTCCCATAAATGTTGAACAACTCTCCTCTCTTTTTAACATTGCTCCAACATATGGCTGGTCTACATATCCTGCATCTACAAGCATCTGCCCAACTTCTTTTATAACTTCTTCCTGTGTTTTAGCTTTGCAGTTTACACGGATATTTTCACGGTATAAAAGCTCTTTTTTCTCTGTTTTCTTTTTTGTTTTAAATAACATAATACCCCTCCTCTGCCGTTCCAAGGCTTTGTGTTTTCTTTTTGTAAATACATTATAACCCCATAAAACAAGGATTTTCAATTAAAAGACCTTTTGATTTGGCATCATCAGATAATGCCATTATTTAAAAATAAAAAATTAAAAATATCACAAAAAAGCTGCCGCATTAAGAAAATGCCATACAAAATATAGAAATTCTTATTTTATCAAAATACTATATCTTGTATTTTTTATTCTTATTGCGACAACTCCTTATATTTTAGAAATATACTGGTTAAAAAACTTTTTTAAATATGAAGAAAGCATGCTTCTTATTTCTTCTTTTTCACCTGAATAAAGCATATTTACAAAATCTGCCTCTTCCACAAGCAGGCTGCTTATATATCCCATTATTTCATTATTTATAGAAACATTTTCATCCTCTGGCACAAGCATTATAATTACAACTTGTATCTCCTTAAAATAAGGGTCTTTAAATGGTTTTCTGTCATGTGTGGCACATATAGTAAATTCTGGCCTTATAACACCTTTTGTCCTTGCATGCAGAAGTGCAAAACCTAGTTCAGCAAAGACCTGGCTTGATATTTCTTCTCTTCTCTGCAAGGCTTCCCGTATCATTTCCCTTCTGTCAGAATAAGGTGATATCTCTTCACCAGCCATTACAAGCAGTTCATCAAAAGTGATATTTCCATTTACCTTAAAAAAACCCATATACTTTAACAGCATTTTAATCTGTGCTGCCATCTTGTTAATCTGGTCAAGTTGTTCCTGGAAAGAACCCATTTCCTCATGTTTCTGTGGAAGTCTTTCATATTTATAAAATAAATGCCTTATTTCATCCATATCCTTTTCATTTAAAAGAGGATTTACATATAATACAGGAACATCATCTATTTCTAATGGTATGCTTGAAATAAAAAAATCTGTTTTTCCTATAATATACGGAGTTACATCATTTTTACCATAGGCAGAAACCACCATTTTATTCTGGAACACTTTTTTAAGCTTTGATGACATCAGCCTTGAAATACCAATTCCACTTGAACACACTACACCAGTATGGACTTTGCGCAGCTTTTCCTTCCTGCCCTCAAGCCTTACCATAGCTGCCCCGAAGTGTACTGTCAGAAATCCTGTTTCTTCTGGCGGAACTTCTTTGCCAAGGCTTTTTCCAAGTACCATTGCTACATTTTCACATTTCTGGTACAGCTCTACATAACTTTTCTTTATATCTTCCAGCATAGGGTTATGTATCTGCATACCATGTACCAGACGTATAATTGTAGGCTGTAAATGTGCCAGAAGCCCCTGCAGGAATTCATCATCTTGTTTAATAAGATAAGCATTTTCTTTATCAAATGCATCTATCATTTCATTAACCAGCTGGCGTATCTGTCCTCCGGCTGCCAGCTGTGTTGTGCCATATTGTACTTTCTCATGCTTAGAGCCTTTAATATGAAGCCAGATATAAGTAATTTCAATTTCTGGAATTGTTATTGCAAAATATTCTTCAAGACTGCCTGCAATTTTCTGTGCAAGTGAATAATCCAGGTCTTTTACAATATCATTTTCTATCTTAGAACTTTCTTCTATTACCTCATCTTTCATAATACGGTTTATTGCAATAGAAATATGTATTACAAGTCCCATATAAGAATTTTCAGTAAGTGATACAATCCTCCCATCATCAATATTATTAATACATTCCATAACTTTTTTCATAATATTTTCATCAAGAATTCCATCCATACCACTTTTTATGGCATAACCATATTCCCCAGGAATTTCATCTGTACTCTCATATGACTCACGCAAAAGCCTTGTATCTAAATTAGAATAAATAAATTCACGTATTGCCCTGCGGTAATTTTCCTCTGTGCCTTCTACATAGACACCACTGCCAGGCTTTCTCTTTATATCCAGGCCAAATCCAGAAAGCCACTCACCTATTGCCTCTAAATCTGTACTAGCTGTGGCTTCACTTACACCAAACTGGCTGCTGTAATAAAAAAGCTTTTTAAGCCCCTTTTCTTTAAGTATTTCTAGTATAAGGCGTTTCCGGCGTTCTTCTTTTCCAGGAACATCAAGGCTTTCATTCTGGCAAAGAAATGAAAGAAAGCGTTTTTTCTCTTCCTGTGTACCCTCAAGCCATATACCTACACCAGTTTTTGAAAAATACTTTATTTCATATCCTTTAAGATAAGAACTTATATATTCCAGTTCTCTTTGCGTTGTACGCTTGCTTACACCAATCTTTTCTGCCAGGGATTTTACAGGTATTGCCTCTTCCTCGGTAAGCAATATTTTTAATATCTGTTTTGCTCTTGATAAAATCTTCATGGCAGCATTTTTCCCTTTCCTTTCTTTGGCAATATATACCCCTCCATATTTTTATTGATTCTAACATTATGCAAAGAAACCATCAATGGTTATACATTGACAGTTCCAAGCTTCATAATTTTACATATTTATAAATTTGTTTCTTTTAAATCTTCAATAAGCTGTCCATACTCTGGTGCAGCAAGGAAGTTTGTAATAAGAACCAGCCTTGCATCCGGGTTACTATGTGCAGCACGCTCACCCAGGTCCCTGTGTGTTACAACAATCTGCACATCTGCTGGAATTGAAGATACAGGTGTATGTATTACTTCAATACCTGACATCCCTGCTTCTGCTATTTTCTTTTTAAGGACTGTAGCACCCATTGCACTGGAACCCATTCCTGCATCACATGCAAATGCAATTTTATTTATCCTGCCAGATACTGTTTTATTGCTGTCCTTAAGAACTGTACCTTTTGCCTGGCTCTTCATTGCATCCTTCTTTGCCTGTGCTTCTTCTAAAGAAGCATCCTTACCCATAAATTTCAGTATAGGCAGTGATATAAAAAACGAAACAACAGCTGCAAGCAATACCCCTGTAATAAGACCTAAGTAACTGTGCCTTTCTGCCATTGCAAGAATTGCAAGTATACTTCCAGGTGAAGCCGCAGAAACAAGACCAACATCAAACATTGTAAATATAAACACACCACAAGCCCCGCCTGCTATTGCTGCTATAAGCAATAACGGATTCATTAATATGTAAGGGAAGTATATCTCATGTATGCCACCAAAGAAATGTATTATAACTGCACCTGGTGCAGAGCTTTTTGCACTTCCCTTTCCAGCTATACAGTATGCAAGCAGTATTCCAAGCCCTGGGCCTGGGTTTGCTTCCAACAAGAAAAATACTGATTTTCCAGCTTCTGTAACCTGCTGTATCCCCATCGGTGACAATATCCCCTGGTTAATTGCATTGTTTAAGAACAACACCTTTGCCGGCTCAATAAACAAGCTTACAAGCGGCAGCAGCCCATGCTCTACAAAGAAATTAACACCTGAACTCATACCATTGCTTAACACATTTACAAGCGGTGTAACCCCAACCATTGCTATTAATGCAAGTATACCTCCAATAATACCTAATGAAAAATTATTTACCAGCATTTCAAAGCCTGCTTTTACATGGCCTTCTATTTTTTTATCAAACTGCTTGATAACCCATCCTGCCAGCGGGCCAGTTATCATAGCACCTATAAACATTGGCATATCAGGTGAACCTACAATAGTACCCATAGTAGCAATAGCACCAATTATTCCTCCACGTTTGCCTGCAACTACTTCACCACCAGTATATGCAATAAGCAGCGGCAAAAGCATATGTGACATTGGGTCTACCATTGCGGCAAACTTTTCATTTGGTATCCATCCTGTTGAAATAAATAATGCTGCTATCAGTCCCCATGCAATAAATGCGCCAATATTCGGCATTACCATTCCACTAAGAAATCTTCCAAATAATTGTACTTTTTCTTTCATACACATACCTCACTTATTTTAAAATTCTAAACTCCCAGCAGAATATCCGCAGGTATGGCTGGCCAGCCAGTTCCTTTCTGTTAAATTTATTATACTAATATCTACATCAATAACGCAACAAATAGAAAAAGAGATTTGGCGTCATTGGATAATGCCAATAATTCAGATTGAAAAATTGCCAGTTTTAGCATATACTAATGGATAAGCAGTATATAAAACAGAAATATATAAACTTTATAATAAAAACGGAGGCTTATACTATGAATAAAAATATTGTTGTTGCACTTGGACATAGTGCACTTGGAAGAACTTTCCCAGAACAAAAAGAAGCAGCTAAAAATGCTGCTTCCGCTATAGCAGACCTTGCGTCAGCTAAATTTAACATTGTAATTACACACAGCAATGGTCCCCAGGTTGGCATGATACATTCTGCAATGGCTGAATTCAGCCGGCTTGAACCATCTAATACAGTTGCGCCTATGTCAATCTGCAGTGCTATGAGCCAGGGCTACATAGGCTATGACTTACAGAATGAAATCAGGACAGAACTTTTAAACAGAGGAATATACAAACCTGTTGCAACTATTATAACACAGGTACGTGTTGACCCATTTGATACAGCATTTTCATATCCCGGAAAGCTAATTGGAAGGTATATGACAGAAGAAGAAGCAAAGGCAGAAGAAAAGAAAGGAAACCATGTTGCATATGAAGAAGGCAAAGGATACAGGCGTATTATTGCTGCACCACGTCCTATGGAAATATATGAACTTGATTCTATAAAAACTCTTATGGAAGCAGGCCAGATAGTTATTGCTGCTGGTGGCGGCGGGATACCTGTATTACAGCAGGGGACACGCCTTAAAGGCGCAAGTGCAGTTATTGAAAAAGATGTTACCAGTGCCTGCCTTGCTGAAGAACTGGACGCAGATATACTACTACTTCTTACAGGAGTTGAGAAAGTATGCCTGGACTTTGGAACACCTGGTGAAAAACAACTTGACAGTATGACTGTCGAAGAGGCTACAAAATATATTGAAGAAAAACAGTTTTCATCTGGTGCTATGCTTCCAAAAGTTGAAGCAGCTGTCTCTTTTGCATCATCATCACCTGCACGTAAGTCAATTATTACAAGCATTGATACTGCACTTGATGGAATAATGGGTAAAACAGGCACTGTTATAACCTGCTGATTATTAATAAAAAACAGATATCCAAAAGTATACCCGGATAATACAAATAAACTTGCATATCCTATTGCACAGGCAGATAAAAGCCCATATACAGTTTATATACTGTTATATGGGCTTTTTAAATATAAAAATACACAAATTTAATGGCTATGGAATTACACCTCAAATTTATATCCCATGCCCCATATTGTTTTAATATATCCTCCTTTACTGCCCAGTTTGCTCCTAAGCTTCTTTACATGTGTATCTATAGTCCTTGCATCCCCAAAATAATCATAATTCCATACATTATTTAAAATACGCTCCCTTGACAATGCAACTCCCTGGTTAGTAATAAAATATGCCAGAAGTTCAAACTCTTTATAACTTAGTTCTATAACTTTACCATCAATACTGACTTCATGTGCGGACTGGTCCAGCACAATCCCGCCTGCTTCAATTCCATTCTCTTCAAGTACATTAGTCCTGCGTAGTATTGCTTCAGCTCTTGCAACAAGTATTTTAGGACTGAATGGCTTAGAAATATACTCATCAACACCAAGTTCAAACCCTAAAAGTTCATCCTTTTCATCACCTTTTGCAGTAAGCATAATAATAGGCACCTGCGAATATTTCCTTATCTCCCTGCATACAGCCCATCCATCCATCTTAGGCATCATAACATCAAGAATAATAAGTGCAATATCCTTATTATCATAAAATATATCAACTGCCTGTTCACCATTTTCAGCTTCTATAACATTAAAATCCTTTTTTACCAAAAAATCCTTTACCAGTTTTCTCATCCTGGACTCATCATCAACTACTAAAATCTTTAACTTTTCCATATTGGCACAGCCATCCCCTTATCCCAGATTATATATTCCAGCCTTTTTAATATTAATTATATTATAACAAAAAAATATGTAAAAATTGTGTTTACACCATATAAAATTATATCTATATTATAAAAAAATATATAAAAACAGGGATTATACAATATTAAATAATCCCTGCCTTTTATTTCTAGTTATTTAAGAACCACTGCCAGATATGCTATTTCCCCCAGAAAGTGCTTTCTCTCTTTCTTCAAGCTGTCTTTCTCTTTCTTCAAGTTCACTCTCCCAGTTCTCATATTTATCTATAAGTTCATTTTCCATATCAGACTTATAATTAGTAAAATATGTAAAAACTGAATACTGGCTGTTATATGTTATTACAAGCATAACAATTATAATAACCAGCAGGAAACATATAACCATATTTCTTATAGTTCTTCCTGAACGTGCATTTTCATATGCAAGCTTATATTTCTCTATCTTTTCTGCTGCCATGTTACTATCTGTGGCAGATGTTTTCTGCTTGTTATCTGCAGGCTTAGGAACAGGAATATTAGCTATTGTATCTCCAGAAACAATACCTGAAGCTATAAGCTGCCTTCTCATATTTTTAACAAACTCAATACCTATAACTGTCTGGAATGATTTCTTTTCAACTGACATATTATATACCTTAAGCACCTCTTTCATATCAGTCATATCAGTATTTGCCATAATATATGAAATAGTTTCCTTTTCTTTTAATGCCCTGTTGTAATCACTATTAGTTGAAAAAGAGTATTCACCCACATCATACTTACCATTTTTTCCCATATAAACCCCTCCCTTCTACAGTTTCCAGTCAAATTTACATAAAAGGAAATCTTGCTACAATATAAACCCATTCCCATATACTATTCAGAAAACTTAATATTCTCTGCAAGCCAGCTTTTAACTGAATTCATAAGAGCTATATTCTCTAAAGTTTCTTTGTTTTTATTCTCATACTCTTCTTTTGAATTATAATTATCCTTATTATAAGAGTATTCATCAGCAACAACTGCCTCATATTCTTCCTGTGCATAAGTTATATTCTCAAGCTTTGCCATGCCTTGTGCTGCCAGTCTTTCCTTTACAGTATCCTTTGCAAGTTCCTCAAGGTCGCTTTCCCTGAATTCATCTTCTGAGCCATATCCAAATGACTGGAACACCTCATCTTTTGAGCAGCCATACAGTTCTGCCATATCATAATATCCCTGTAATACTTCATCCCTTGCAGATTCCATCATACTTTCAGGATATTCCTTTACCTTACATATACTAAGCAGCTCCGTCCAGGCAAATTCTGCTTTATCAGCTTCATTTTCCTTTAAAAGCTTATTTTTTAAGTAATCATTATATTCATCCACCGTATTATAATCTGATATTGACTGTACAAAATCATTATTATACTCTGGCACAATAGGATCACCACATATGTATTCAATCCTTACCTTATACAACAAATCATTGCCGTCTATTAACTTATCACCAAATGTACCTTTTGGTATTGATAATGTAAATTCTGCTGTACTGCCTGTTTTAGTACCAATTAATGCTTCTTCAAAACCATCAAGCCACTCACCTGAGCCAACATATACATAATCCATGGTACATGCATCATCTGCCCTTTTACCATCTACATAACCAGTTATATCTGCATAAACCATATCACCATCTGCAACTGTCCCCTCAAGCTGTTCATAAATTGTATTCTGTTCCCTTAAATCATCAATTTCCATTTCTATATCTTCTTTTGTAACGCCAATAGAAACATCCAATGACTTATAATCACCTATATCTATATAGTCAAGTACATTTTCTTCAGTAACTTCCTTCTTGTCAATACTTTTTTTAATTGATGGTATGCCAAGACCTATGCCTATACCAGCTGCAAATAAAACAACACATATAACAACAGCTAAAATAATATTTTTCTTATTCTTCATAATGTCCTCCATGCCGCATTCCCGGCTTAAATAATTATAAAATAGTTAAAAGCTGGTACATAATCTCCACTTATCCCATATCAGGAAAGTAGCAGTGCAGTAACTTCCTGGACAGTGTTTAATATATAATCTGCACCAGCATCTTCAAGCTCACCTTTATCCGCAAACCCGTAATAAACTCCTGCTGATGCTATTCCACACTGCCTGGCAGCAATTATATCATGTTCCCTGTCTCCTATCATTATTATATTAGATTTATCAGAGGAAGACAAACCTAATCTTAAAAAACACTCCTCAATAACTGCATGTTTGCTATTTCTGCTGCCATCAAGTGTACTGCCTGTGATTTCATTAAAATACCCTGCCAGTTTAAAATGTTCCAATATTCTTATAGCATACTCTTCTGGCTTAGATGTGGCAATAGTAATAATTTTTCCATTTTCTTTTAATTTTTTCAACATATCCTCAATACCATTATAAGGGATATTCTCAAAAAGCCCTGTTACACTGTATTTTTCACGGTATATGGCGGTTGCTTCCACAGCTTCTTCATATGAAAGACCTGTAATCTCCTGGAATCCGTTAATAAGAGGCGGACCTATAAATTTAAAAAGTTCTTCTCTCACAGGTACAACATGTCCCATAGAAACAAGAGAATACTCTATACAATTCAAAATCCCTTCACTTGAATCTGTAATAGTACCATCTAAATCAAAAAATATATATTTCCATGACATAATATGTCTCCTTTTCATATATAATAATTATAAAATGCCATCTATATAAATGGAAGTTATCCAGCCTGGTATACAAATATTGTATACACAGCCAGATGTTTACTGCCAGCCATCAATGATTTATATACATATATTTTTCTTGTAAAAAACAAAAAGAGCCCGGGAAGGCTCTTTTTGTCGGATAACTTGCGTTACCCAGCGTATAATAGGGTGGGAGTAGAAAGTTTTCACTTTCTATTAACCATATTAAAGGTTAATTATGTCTAAATTATGTCCAAATTGTTAATAATGCGTTCATATTTTAATTTTTTTCATCCGTTTTATAAAATGTATACCATTAATATCTATTATAAAACATTATATCCTTAATACATAAAAAATACATGTAAATATATTACATAAAACAATTGAATTATTATTTGTTTTATGTAATACTAGTATGAGTGGAATACATTTATACAATTCCATACAATGACACCATAATGTGTCCTAAAATTATTATATAGAAGGAGGTTTTTTAGCAATGGCGTTAAAAAATCAATACTTAGCTGATTTACTTGAAACAGTAAAGAAGAGAAATGCTGGTGAACCTGAGTTCATCCAGGCTGTAACAGAAGTTTTTGTATCTCTTGAACCAGTTGTTGAAAAAAGACCTGACCTTGTAGAAGCAGGCGTTTTTGAGCGTATCGTAGAGCCAGAAAGACAGATTATCTTCCGTGTGCCTTGGGTTGATGACAACGGCAAGACACAGGTAAACAGAGGTTTCCGTATACAGTTTAATTCTGCTATAGGACCATATAAAGGAGGCTTAAGGCTTCATCCTTCAGTATATAGTGGTATTATTAAATTTCTTGGTTTTGAGCAGATTTTCAAAAACAGCCTTACAACACTTCCTATTGGTGGCGGCAAGGGTGGTTCTGATTTTGACCCTAAAGGAAAAAGTGATGGCGAAGTTATGCGTTTCTGCCAGAGCTTTATGACAGAACTTTACAGGCATATCGGTCCTGACTGTGATGTTCCAGCAGGAGATATAGGAACAGGTGCACGTGAAATTGGTTTTATGTTTGGACAGTATAAGAGGCTCCGCAATGAATGGACTGGCGTACTTACAGGAAAAGGCCTGTCTTATGGCGGTTCTCTTGCACGTACTGAAGCTACAGGCTTTGGTCTCTGCTATTTCACAGATGAAATGCTTAAAGCCAATGGAAAGAGCTTTAAAGACCAGACTGTTGTTATATCTGGTTCTGGAAATGTTGCTATATATGCTACAAAGAAAGCAACTGAACTTGGTGCAAAGGTAGTTGCACTTTCAGACTCAAATGGATATATATATGACCCAGATGGAATTGACCTTCCTGTTGTACAGCAGATTAAAGAAGTTGAAAGAGGACGTATCAAAGAATATGTAGACAGGACCTCACATAACAATGCCACATACACAGAAGGATGCAGCGGCATATGGACAATTAAATGTGATATTGCACTCCCTTGTGCTACACAGAATGAAATTGATGGCGATAGTGCAAAGAAACTTGCAGCAAATGGATGTTATGCTGTAGCAGAAGGTGCTAACATGCCTTCAACTCCTGAAGCTATTGATGTATACTTTGAGAACAATATGCTTTATGGTCCTGCAAAAGCAGCTAACGCTGGCGGTGTTGCTACATCAGCACTTGAAATGAGCCAGAACTCTGAAAGACTTTCATGGTCATTTGAAGAAGTTGATTCTAAGCTCCACGGCATTATGACACAGATTTTCAAATCATGTGATAATGCTTCAAAAGAATTCGGCATGCCTGGAAACTATATGGCAGGTGCAAATATTGCTGGCTTCTTAAAAGTAGCAGAAGCAATGAAAGCACAGGGCTGTGTATAAAAAACAGATACATCAGGATTTACTTCTTGTTGTTCTTCTTTAATAATAATATAAAGGACAAGTTTCTAAATATAAGGGACTTGTCCTTTATATTTCTGTATAAAATATCTTATTCATCTCTTCCACTACTTTTCTGATAAATTCCTGCATCCTGTTATAAGAAATATATACAGGGTCTTTTATACCAGTATGTTTGGTTTCAAAAAAATAATCAATAATCCACCTGCGGCTTCTTGTAAGTTCATCTTTCGTAACCATTCCATATATTTCATATGGATTTATGCTGGCAAGTGCATTATATATACGCCTTGTACCCTCATACCCATTTACCAGCCTGAAATCAACCGCATCTACATCTTTACTAAAATATTTAAAAGTTTCCATATTTTTCTCTGTAAGTCCTGTTACAGATATGTTTTTTAGAAATTCTGGACGTATCTGCAACATAAACATCTCATCTGCAAGCATATGTACCCAGTAACCCAGATACAAGCTTCTCTCATTATCTTCTTTAATAGTTTCCAGGTTTTCTTTCATAAAAGAATCCAGCCTATGCCTGAAAAGCTGGAGGTTTTCCTGTATATGGAAATCACAGTCCTTTATTCCATCCCGGAAATGTGTATGTTTCTTCATATCCCTTACATAATTATCACGTGCCATTATTCCATCTGGACATATATTGCCTGCAATAAAATAATTGTTAATTAATTTTATACTTCCATATGGTGTAACCACTTTAGTATTATGCCATTCCTGTGACAACATATCTGCTATAACAAGATGTACAACAGTTCCAGCCATAATAAACCTCCATTCCAGGACTGCAAATCCTGTATTTAAAAAAATAATTTCATTCTTGACAAATTAATTCATACAATATAAACTATGATATGTTAGTTATATTTCTGCTTCCATGGCTCAGCTGGCAGAGCGGCGTATTCGTAATACGTAGGTCAGGGGTTCGAATCCCCTTGGGAGCTTTTATTTTATTCTATTATACTACATTAAAACATAAAGTCAAAGTTGTGTTTCTTTAAGCTCCCCAGACTGTCCGGAAACTCCTTTTTTAAATTTCCAGCCCACATCATCTCGTTGTTGTTCATATTATCTGTTACTATATTTTGTGGTACGGACTGCCCGGTTTTTAGTTTCCGGGCAGTCTCCCTATTTTTTAGTACACAAGTATTTTATTTTCAAACACCGTCTGCCATTTACAGAAATTATACTTAACTAAATAAGACTACAACACAGCAGAATGGTGCTTCTGGATAGAAAATATTTACTTGGACATGTAAATTGCTTTATATCCACATATATAACATATAAAAATCTATAAAATAAAAATATTAAACTTTATGCCTTAATTATCAGATGCAGGTAAACTACACAAGTTTTCTGCAATATAAGCTGCTGTTTTTGCTAATACCTGCCATTCAAGGTTATTGGTTCCTCCATTAGACATATCTATAAAATCCGTATACATATAAAAATATATTTTATTATATTTCCAGGAAAGCAATGTTGTTGTTATAGCTTTTCTTTTATAAAGTTTATAAAACTGGACTTTGATAAGTTTTTCTTTACCTCCGAAGAAAGACCAATATTCATTTTCATAAGGAACAGAACCAGACCATTTTTCAATATCCTTTTGTGGCTTTTTCCCAAAATCCAGTTTAACTTCTGTTTCTGTAATACAATCATAATATGTGACAATTCCACTGTCTTTGCCAGCAGAAGCCATAGGATTTTGTATCCAGTTTTCATTTTCTGGAAGTTTTATTGTAACATCAATATCCTCAAAATAAAATTCTCTACTTTGTTTCTGTCCAGGTTCTAGCAACTTTTCCCCAGCATCATACTTTATAACCATATTTTTTAACAAGTGTACCAGAAAAGTATTGCCATATTCATCAATAAATGCAGCATAATCTTTTTCCTTATATGTATTATATCCATTATATATTTCAATATTGTTTTTATTAACTTTCCTGCTAAGAAATGCCCGTTCAAATTCTGCCACCAGCTCTTTTGCCTGGTTTTTATTTATCCTGTCATCTGGCATGCTATCTACAAAACCATATTCTTTGCTTATATATTGTACAAGTTTATCCCTTGAAAAGGAAAAATCCAGACGCAGGGTAATGTCATTATTACTTTTCCCATTTCCTAATAAATACCCATCACTTGACAGTCTCCAAAATCCTTTTTTATGCAATTCATCTACAACATAACCTGGCATAGTATTTTCCACAGCCTCCATCAAACTACGCATAGGCTGTGCATCTGCTCCCGCATCATTAACTGGTATTATACGTACAACATTGGCATACTGCTTTTTTACACCTTCCTCTGTTAAACCTTGGTATATTATTTCCCCATTTTTACATTTAAAAGCAGGAGAATATTCACCTGGAATTGTATAAATATTCTTTCCATCTTCTGTAGAAAGAGCATATCTTACAATACTTCCATCATCATCTATTGTAAAAACCTGGTAATTCATAAAATTTCCAAGCATTGGCACCGCTGTCTGTCCCTGTCCCAGTACAAAGTCATCTTTATTGCTATCCCCGTCATAATCCTTAACAGCCAGGCTAAATCCTTCTTTTGGATAATAAATATCCTGGTTTCCAAACTCCAGCATATACTCTGCATATTTTACATTTTCTTTATAAGTCCTTATTACAAATTCCCCACTATAATACCCATCAACTACAGAAGTATTACTATCTGCTATATGTACAATCTGTACATTATATCCATTAATAGTTTCATTTGCTACTATATCCCCATATTCCTTGTTATCCTCTCCTTCCACTTTTCCACTATTTTTATTTTCTTCTATTTTTTTACCATTATTTTTTATATCTTCTTTATCATAAGCATTTGTCAGGCATACTGCTCCTGATACCATAATTAATATTACTGCAAAAAAACCAATCCATTTCCCATGTTTTTTAAAATTTAACACATTTAACACTCTCTTCCTTGTATCTGTTTCACCAAAAGATAAAAGCCCTGCTGTCTTTCTCCTTTTATTTGTGGCAAATCCTAATAACGACATGCTGTAATCTTTACATATCCCTGTACCCATATCTTGTAATACATACTCATCACAACTCATTTCCATATCTCTCACCATTAAAAAATATGATAACCATACCAAAGGATTGAACCAATAAATACAAACCAGTAAAAATGCAACAGGTTTAATAATATAATCCCTGCGTTTTATATGATATTTCTCATGTTTTAATATATACTCCTGCTCCTCTTTCCTTAACTGGAAAGGAATATATATTCTTGGATGCCAAATTCCAATAACAAATGGTGAAGGAATATTTTCACATTCATAAATATTATCTTTAAGCCGTACTGCCCTTTCAAGATGCCTTTCCATAACAAAAAGCATATAAAAATTCCATAATACAATAAACACAATACCTGCAAGCCATATAAATGTACTATATTTAACAACAGGATTTATCTGTTTTTTGCTTTCTGCTGTCCTTGTATTATTTTCTGGTACAGATATATTTCCAGTAATTTCCTTGCCTGGCTGTATATTTGTATTCTCTTTTCCAGCTTGTTTTATTGGAATGCCAGTATTATCTTCTGGCACTTTACTGTCTGTATTGTTACTAGAAAACTGCCTGCCAGGCTGCCCATAATAAGATATTATATTTGTCTTATTAACTCCTGTTCCAATAAAACTTGTATCTATTATATTAAATAAACTAATCCGTGAAGAAACAGCAACTGGGCAGATTAAACGTATTCCAACAACAAGCCATATAATATACCTGTATTTTTTAGGCAGCCTGTACATAATACCACGTACAAATAAAACAATAATAATAACTGGACATGCTGTAACTGCCATATTTAAAATTAATATAAATAAATTATATAACATCTTCCACGCCTCCTTCCTTCTGCACTATTCCCCAATATGCTTGTCAATAAGTTTCTTAATCTTCTCTGCTTCCTTTGCTGGAATTTTCTTTCCACCAAGAAAAGCCGCCAGAAACTGTGGAAGAGACCCACCAAATGTCCTTTCAACAAAATAAGCCGACTCCTCTCTTTGTACACGTTCTTTTTCAATTAAAACAGAAACTATAGCATTTTCATTTTTAATATATCCCTTTTCAGACAATTTTTTAATAGTAGTATATGTAGTAGATTTCTTCCATCCCAGAACTTCGTTACACAGCTTCACCAATGTACCAGAACTAACTGGTGCA
>Ga0137308_100462_pt1 | contig 66050 bp, 51 predicted proteins | sample Inofrocosms_June_FD_97181 | JGI IMG/M metagenome (GOLD analysis project Ga0137308, IMG submission 97181) | Mouse cecal microbial communities from Vienna, Austria - N-Acetylneuraminic and N-Acetylglucosamine D2O microcosms_June | ecosystem: Host-associated > Mammals > Digestive system > Large... | reverse complement strand
GTGGAACAGATCAGGGTGTCCGACACCTACACGACCGACGAACAACAGAAGCGGGTGAAAATCCGGGAAATTGAGATCGTCTATAACTTCATTGGTGCGTTTGATTTTGAGGGAGCGCGGGAGCAATCCCAAACTGCCCAAGACCAAAATAATGCGAAAGTCGGCGCAGCTTGACGCTACGCCGACCCTCGCTTAAAATGTTTTCTTACGTCACCGCCCCTAACCCGGACCGGTGCTCTTTTCCATATCCAATTATCCCACGCGCTTGGCGCCCTTGTAGTAGCGGCTGTAGTAGTCCTCGGAGAGGCTGCTGATCCGCACCCGCTTGCCGGAGGAGCCGGAGGAGGCGTGGACGAACTCGTTGTCCCCGATGTAGATGCCCACATGGGAGCAGGCCTTGCCGTTGGACCGGGAGGGGTCGCAGAAGAGGACCAGGTCCCCGGGCTGGAGGTCGGAGCGCTCCACGTACTCGCCGGAGTTGTTCCACTGGGAGGTGGCGGAGTGGGGGAGGCTGTAGCCCATCTGGGAGAATATGTACATCGTGAACCCGGAACAGTCGAAGCCCTTGGGGGAGGCCCCGCCGTAGGAGTAGGGAGTCCCCAGGTACTCCAGAGCCAGGGAGACGATGTCGCTACCGATGGCGCTGGAGGCGGTGGTGGGAGCGCCGTCGTAGGGGCTCACATAGTCGGCGCGGATGTAGCCCTTGGTGCCGTTGACCACCACGTTATACCAGTTGTCCTTGAGGGAGATGAGCTCAACCACCTTGCCGGTGGAGACCCGGGTAAGGATGGCGCTGTCGGTATTGGGCTGGGAACGGACGTTGACGCCGTCGCCGGTGACGCGGCCCTGGGTGTAGTTCTGGGCGATGCCGTTGACGGAGATGAACTCGGAGCTGATGAAGCCCACCTGACCGTTCCAGGCCACCTGACACCAGCCGTCCTCATTGGTCAGCATGGTGACCGCCTCCCCGGCGTTGAGCGTGCCCAGGATGTTGTAGTCGGTGGAGGGGCCGGAGCGGAGGTTGACATCATTGGCGTTGACCTCCGCCGCGGTCTCGGAGGGGGTCCCGACATCGGGGATCTCCTCCTCCGGAGAGGGGGTGTAGGCCACGTACTCGGCGGAGACATAGCCGGTATACGTGCCGCTGACCACCTTGTACCAGTCGCCCAGGTCCTCCTGGACGGAGAGCTTGGCACCGTTGTCCAGATAGACGATGGTCTCGGCGTCGGTGGAGGGCTGGGAGCGCAGGCGCAGGTCGTATGCGTCCACCACGCCGCTCCCGATCTCAGCGGCGGCGGCGGTCACGGTCAGGCAGAGAGCCGCAAGGGCGGCCATCACCAGGGATTTCGTCATAAATTTTTTCATTCGTAAAAAACCTCGTCTTCAGTCCATTATCTTACGTGTCGTGTTGGAAAAGTCCGGGTCACTTACCGGCCAGGGCCCGCTCCAGCCAAATGGCGGAGATGTCCATGGCGCTGTAGAGTCCATCCTTCTCGCTCCGCTTGACCACCCGGTCGCGGCTGCGAAGATCCGCCCCGGTGCGCTGGAGCTCCACGGAGACCTTTGTGGCGACCTCCAGGTCCTTTTCCTTCTTCGTCTCCTTCACCTGCATCAGGATGATGTACGGGTCGGCCATAGAACCGTAGTAGATCATATTCCCGACGCGGCGGAGGGGGTGGTCCTTGTAGACGAGGCCCTCCGTATGCTGTGCCATCGAGTCACTCCTTTCGAGTCTTGCAATAGTCCTGTCATATTTGTAACCAAATTGTAACAGGTTGCAACCGTCTTGTCAACACTTTATTAAGAATTCCTTAGGGGGAAATTTTTGGAAAGGAAGACCGGTGTCTTTGGGGGGCGGATGGGGTTGTATTTGTCTGGGAATCAACGCCGGCCGCAGAACGGTCAACGCACCCGTAGGGGGATATTATCCGCCCCTGCGAAATGGCGCGCCGTCCCGCAACAGATGTTGGCGGCGCTTCGCCCCTGGACGCCCCGGCCAAACCGTGGTATACTATACAAAAGTCCCACCCAAAAGGAGGCCCCGCCCATGAAGCACGCTGACGCCCTCTTCCGCTGGAAGGACCCCTACGACCTCCCCGGCACCGGCGCTCTCTTCGCCGCCGCTATGGCGGAGAACGCCGCCTTCCAGCGCCGAAACTGCCGGGACTACGACCATATCTGCGCCATTGCCGGACTGGAGCGGGGCGCGAAGCTGGGCCCCGGGGACCTCCACCGCCTGCCCCCCATCCCCACCCTCTACTTCAAGCGCCACGCCCTGCGCTCCATGCCGGAAAACCGGCTCCTCATCCGTGCCGTGTCCTCGGGCACCGGCGGCGTGAAGAGCCGGGTGGGCTTCGACGCCGGGAGCCTCCGCCGGGGGCTGGATATGTCCCTGACCATGGCGCGGCGGCATGGCCTGCTCTCGGTCAAGCCCTGCCACTACTTCATTCTCGGCTACCAGCCCCGCCGGGAGAACGACACCGCCTTCTCCAAGACCGGCTTCGGCTTCACCTTCTTCGCCCCCGCCCTCAGCAGGACCTACGCCCTGGTGTGGCAGGACGGCGGCTATCAGCTGGACCTCAAGGCCATGGAAAAGCGTCTCATCCGGGCCGCGAAAGGGACCGTGCCCATCCGGACCATAGGCTTCCCCTCTTACACCTACCTCCTCTTACGGGGCATGGAGGAGCGGGGCATCCATCTGCGAATGCCCGCCGGGTCCCTCATCACCATGGGCGGCGGGTGGAAGCAGTTCGAGGGGCAGAAGGTGGAGAAATCCGAGCTCTACCGTCTCGCCCGGTCGGTGCTGGGCATCGGGGAGGCCCAATGCGTGGAGTTCTTCGGCGCGGTGGAGCACCCCATCCTCTACACCACCTGCCCGCGCCACCACTTCCATATCCCCGTCTACAGCCGGGTCCTCATCCGGGACCCCGACACCCTGGAGCCCGTCCCGGAGGGCACGCCGGGGCTGGTGGATCTCCTCACCCCCATGACTGCCTCCATGCCCCTCCTCAGCGTCATGACCGACGACCTGGGGGTGCTCCACCCCGCCGGGACCTGCGGGTGCGGCATCGAGGGGCCGTGGCTGGAGATTTTAGGCCGGGTGGGGGTCCGGGACATCGTCACCTGCGCCGCCGGTGCGGCGGAGTACCTGAAGGGGGTGGCGCCGTGATCCTGTTCCAAGGACAGCTCTACGAAGACCGGGAGCTCCCCCGCCTCCGTGGGGAGCTGGAGGTCCGGTGCCTGGAGACCATCGCCTCCCGGACCATCGCGCCGGAGCAGGTCATCTCCGCCTGCGGGGTCCTGGTGGAGCGGGTCCGGCGGGGGGACTATGACCAAGTGCTTCGCCCCTTCCTCGCGGACTTCCACATCAGCCCCGGGCAGTTCGAGGCCGCATTGCGCCTCCTGGAGCCGGGGAGCCTGCGCCGGAAGCTCGCTTTAGAGCTGGGCCCCGGCCCGGAGGACACCCCCCTCCCCTGCCCCGGACGCGCCCCCATCCAGCGGCGGAGGTTCCCCCTGGGAGTCCTGCTCCACATCGCCGCCGGGAATGTGGACGGCCTGCCTGCCTACAGCGTGGTGGAGGGCCTTCTCGCCGGGAACATCAACATTTTGAAGCTCCCCTCCATGGACCGGGGGGCGTCCCTCCTGCTCCTGCGGGAGCTGGCGGCCATCGAGCCCGCGCTGAAGGACTTCGTCTATGTCTTCGACGTGCCCTCCAGCGACCTCGCCTCCCTCACGGAGTTCGCCCGCATCGCCGGCGGCGTGGTGGTCTGGGGCGGGGACGAGGCGGTCCGCGCCGCTCGGACTCTCGCCGGGCCCGACACCCGGGTCATCCCCTGGGTCCACAAGCTCAGCTTCGCCTACGTCTCCGGCGAGGCGTCGGACGGGGACCTCGCCGCCCTCGCGAAGCATATCTGCGAGACCCGGCAGCTCCTGTGCTCCTCCTGTCAGGGCATCTTCCTGGACACGGAGGACATGGGCGCGGTGGAGGCCTTCGGGGAGCGGTTTTTCCAGATCCTCCAGGCGGAGAACGCCCGCCACGCCCCTGCGGACATGGGCCTGCGGGCCAAGGCGTCCCTCCAGCTCTGGACCGAGGCCCTGGAGGCCGTCGAGACCGGGCGCAGGGTGCTGCGGGGCGGCGGCGCGGGGGTCACCATTGCCCCGGACAGCCGCCTGGAGCTCTCGGCTCTCGCGGGGAACTGCTGGGTCAAGCCACTGCCCCGGCGGAGGATCGTCCATGTCCTCAGTCCGGAGAAGGGGCGGCTCCAGACCGCCGGGCTCCTCTGCCCACCGGAGGAGCGCCCGGCGCTCAGTGCGCTCCTCGCCCGGGCGGGGGTGGTGCGGGTCACCTGGGCCGGGGACATGTCCCGGACCCTCCCGGGGGAGGCCCACGACGGCCTCTATCCCCTCCAGCTCTACAGCAGGATCGTGGAGTTTGGGTGAGGCGCGGCACATTTTCCCCAATTTTCGCAGGACTCATGGTTTACACCGCCGCGATCCTGTGGTAGACTATAGATAGAATTTTTGCGAGGTGGTGCTGTGACCATTTTCTCCCGACTGCTGGACGCAGTCCGATATATCCTCCGAAAGGCGGACATGGTGCTCCTGGGCCTGTGCCTCGTGGCTTCGGCCTTCGGCATCGTCCTCATCGCAAGCGCCACCAACTACCGCGGCGTGGACTTCCAGCTCCGCCGGGTCATCATCCAGGCGGCGGGAGCGGTGCTGGGCATCGCCGCCTATTTCATCTTCTCCAGTGTGGACGTGGAGCACTTCGCGGAGAAGTGGCCCCTCTTCCTTCTCTTCAACCTGGGCTTCATCGCCCTCCTCCTGACCCCCCTGGGCACCGGCGGCGAGACCCACGGCAACCGCTCCTGGCTCAGCGCAAGCTGGATGCCCACCAGCATCCAGCCCGCAGAGGTGGTCAAGCTCAGCTTCACCATCCTCCTCGCCAAGCAGATAGCCTGGTTCCGGGACAACCGGCAGATGCGGGGGCTGGGGTCCCTGGTCCTCCCCGCCGCCCACACGGGGATGATGTTCCTGTGGATCTTCGTCATCTCCAAGGACGCGGGTAGCGGCCTGGTGTATGTCATCATCTACGCGGGCATGGCCCTCGCGGCGGGACTGCCCTGGTACTGGTTCGCCGCCGGGGGGGGCGCCGCCGTGGTGGGCGTCTTGGCCCTGCTTTTGCTGGACAAGATCCCCGCCTATTGGCTCAGCCGCTTCCAGGTCATCTTCGACCACAGCTTCGACCCCCGGGGCATCGGGTGGCAGCAGACCCGGTCCATGATGGCCCTGGGCAGCGGCGGCCTGCTGGGGCAGGGCCTCTTCCAGGGCATCCAGACCCAGTCCCTGGACCGCTCCAGCCTCCCGGAACGGCAGACGGACTTCATCTTCTCCGTCTGCGGCGAGGAGCTGGGCATGGTCGGGTGCCTCGTCATTATCATGCTGGAGTTTTTGATCATCTACCGGTGCTTCCAGACCGCCCGTTCGGCTCGGAGCACCATGGACGCCCTCATCTGCGTGGGGTTTGCCTCCATGCTCATCTTCCAGGTGGTGGAGAACATCGGCATGTGCCTTTTTGTCATGCCCGTCATCGGACTGACCCTCCCCTTTTTCAGCTATGGGGGGAGCTCTATCGTTACCCTCTTCGCCGCCATGGGGATCGTCTCCGGCGTGCGGAGCAGGACCCTGCCGGATTGGCTGAGGAAGACGTAGGGGCCCGCCAGGGCTCTGCCCTGGACACGCAAAAAAACCGCCTTGGAGCTCTCTGCGCTCCAAGGCGGTCTCTTCTCTTCTCGACTCAATGCTGGACAAACCACATGACCGTGGCGATGACGCCGGGGATGAAGAAGAGCAACCCCCCGATGAAGTCCGCCGCCAGGATGCAGGCCGACTTCTCTTCCGGCTCCAGCTCGTCGAAGGAGACGATGTGCTCGTCCGCAAAATCCACGATGTCCGCCCGGCCCAAGTACCGCCGCCGACGCTTCTCAGGGTCCACGAAGGGGATCCTCAGCTTCGGCCGGGACATCCCCTGAAGGCTCAGATACGCAAACCAGGACAGCAGCATCATGATCAGCCCCATCACCAGACAGCCGTCCCGGATCAGGGAGAAGGTACCGTTATTGACAAACCGGTCCCAAAAAAGCAGGACCATCAGCGCCACCGCACACCGGGACACACACATGTAGATAGTCGGCCGGATCATATAGGACTGGTAGAGGGACAGGATCTTTTTCATGCTTCGCTCCTTCGTTTTGGGTTTTTCACACGGAGGAGGACGCCAGCCGGTACGGCTGACGTCCTCCCAGTCTGCACTTTTATGCCTGGACCTCCCGGCGGTACTGCTCCAGCTCCTTCTTGTTGCCATAGATGAAGTGACCCGGCAGGATCTCCTCCCAGACGGGCTTGTCGGTGCTGTAGTCGTGGATGGAGGGGTCGTAGACCAGAAGCTTCTTCTGCTTCTCCAGCTGGGGGTCCGGGATGGGCACTGCGGAGAGCAGCGCCTTCGTGTAGGGGTGCAGGGGGTGGAGGAAGAGCTCCTCCGCCTCCGCAAGCTCCACGATCCGACCCTTGCTGATAACCGCGATCCGGTCGGAGATAAAGCGCACCACTGACAAATCGTGGGCAATGAACAGATACGTCAGCCCGCGGCTCTTCTTCAGCTTATTGAGCAGATTGAGCACCTGGGCCCGGATGGACACGTCCAGAGCCGAGATCGGCTCGTCGGCCACCACGAACTCCGGCTCCATGATCAGCGCACGGGCGATGCCGATTCGCTGCCGCTGTCCGCCGGAGAACTCGTGGGGGAACCGGGAAGCGAACTCCGGCAGAAGGCCCACTTCCCGCAGGGCATACTCCACCTTCCGCTTCCGGTCGTCCTCATCCTTGTACAGGTGGTGGTTGATGAGGCCCTCGGAGACGATATAGTCCACCTTCGCCCGCTCATTCAGGGAGGCCATGGGGTCCTGGAAGATCATCTGACACTTCTTGATCACCTCCAGGTCCATCTCCTTGGAGATCTTCCCGCTGATGCGCTGTCCCTTGAAGTAGATCTCCCCGGCGGACACCGGGTTGATCCGGGTGATGGCGCGGCCGATGGTGGTCTTTCCGGAACCGGACTCACCCACCAGGGAGAACGTCTCCCCCTTGTAGATGTCGAAATTGACGTGATCGACAGCCACGAACTTCTTACGGCCGGTGCCGAAGGTAATCTGCAAGTCTTTGAGTTCAATGAGTTTTTCTCTCTCTGCCATCGCATCTTACCTCCTTACTTCTTCATTTTGTTGCGCAGCGAAAGGATGGACTTCGGCTGCTCGATTTTCGGTGCACGGGGGTCCAGATACCAGGTCTTGGCGATGTGGGTCTCCGAGACGTTGAAGAACGGAGGCTCCTCCTCGAAGTCAATGGCCAGGGCCTGCTTGTTCCGGGGGGCGAAGGCGTCGCCGTGGACCTCGTTGAAGAGGTTGGGCGGGGTGCCCTCAATGGTGGGCAGCTCCTCCCCCTTCACGCCCAGCTGGGGCAGGGAGTTGAGCAGCGCCCAGGTGTAGGGATGCCACGCGTCGTAGAAAATCTCCTCCACGGTGCCCACCTCCACGATCTGTCCGGCGTACATGACGGCCACGCGGTCGGCCACATTGGCCACCACGCCCAGGTCGTGGGTGATGTAGATGACGGTCATGTCCAGGTCCTTCTGCAGGCCACGGATCAGGTCCAGGATCTGGGCCTGGATGGTCACGTCCAGCGCGGTGGTGGGCTCGTCGCAGATGAGGATGTCGGGCCGGCAGGCCGCAGCAATGGCGATCACCACGCGCTGGCGCATCCCGCCGGAGAACTCGTGGGGGTACTGCTTTGCCCGGCGCTCCGGGTCAGGGATGCCCACCTTGCTGAGCATCTCGATGGCCATTTTCCGGGCCTCTTCCCCCTTGATCCCCTGGTTGTAGGTGATGCTCTCCTCGATCTGCTTGCCGATCTTCTTGAGGGGGTTGAGGCTGGTCATCGGGTCCTGCATGACCATCGAGATCTTCTTGCCACGGATGGCCATCCACTGCTTCTCCGTCTTATACTTGGAGATGTCGTTGCCGTCATAGGTGATGGTGCCGCCGGTGATGGAGCCGTTGGCGTCCAGCATCCCCAGGAAGCTCTTCGTAAAGACGCTCTTGCCCGAGCCGGACTCCCCCACAATGGCCAGGGTCTCGCCCTTATAGAGGTCCAGGGAGCACTTGCGGATGGCCTTGAGGACCTTCCCGCGGAGGGTGAACTCGATCTCCACATCCTTTGCGGACAGGATAGGTTGTCTGTTTTCTGCCATGTTCGTCCCTCCTTACACGTGGTTGCGCGGATCGGACGCATCGGAGAAGGCGTTACCCAGCAGATAGAAGGTGATCGTGATGAGGGCGACGACCACGGCGGGGAATACCAACAGATACGGATAATCCACAAAATAGTTACGGGCGTTGCGCAGAAGGATGCCCAGGGACGGCGTATCAATGCCAAGGCCCAGCCCCAGGTAGGAGAGGGTGGTCTCCAGGCTGATGGTGCCCGGGATGGAGAGGGCCAGACGCAGAACAATCACGCTGATAAGGTAGGGGAAGATGTTCTTCACCAGCACGCGGCTGATGGGGGTGCCCAGGCACCGGGAAGCCAGGTTGTACTCCCGGTCGCGGTACATGAAGACCAGGTTTCGCACATTACGCGCCATGACCAGCCAGCCGAAGGCAATCAGGGTGATACACATGACGGGGAAGCTCAGGCCCCGGAAAATCAGGGCGATGAGGGTCAGATAGATGATCATGGGCACGTTGTTGATGATGTTGTAGAGCTCGGTGATGGGCCGGTCCAGCCAGCGGACATAGCCCCACAGGCACCCGATGACGATGCCCAGCACGCACTCGCCGCCGCCCACCAGGGCCGCCAGCTTCACGGAGGTCTGCATGGAGTACCACACCTGGCACCAATAGTCGCGGCCCAGGTTGTCACAGCCGAACCAGTACTCGCCGTCGGGCTTGTGGAAGGCAAGGTCCGTGTTGGTCACCAGCGTCGCCCAGTCGTACTTGCCGATCGCCAGGGCGATGAAGGAGAAAATTACCAGACCCACAAAGACGAAGAGCATGAACACCGCGCTCTTGCGCTTTAAGAAGTTCTGCATGACCGAGCGCCAGTAGGAGTAGTTGGAGTACCCGATGCGTTCGGCGTTCTCCGGGGAGTATTCTACGAATCGGAACAGTTCGTCCTGCTTGCTTGCCATTATCGGGTATCCCCCTTTCCGGTGAGTTTGATGCGCGGGTCCATAACGGTCATCATCACGTCGCCCAGGAACACGCCGATGACGCTCATGCTTGCGTAGAGGACCACCAGGCCCTGGACCAGCGGCGTGTCATAGCGGCCGATGGAGTCCACCAGCAGGGGGCCCATGCCGGGGATGCCGAAGAAGCGCTCCACCAGCAGGGAGCCGCCGATGGTGAACAGAATGGATGCCGGGATATAGGCGATCAGAGGCACAAAGGCGTTTTTCAGCACGTGCTTGATCATGATGTCCTTGGTGGGCATACCCTTGACGCGGCACAGCCGCAGGTAGTCCTTGTTGAGCTCGTCAACCATGTACCGGCGGGTCCACATGGCGTAGTGGGCGATAGAACTCAGGGACAGGCAGACCACGGGCATGATACTGCTCTGGAGTTCATTGCGCTTGGAGAACATACTGGGCAGGTCCAGCACCTTCGCGCCGAACATCAGCACCAGTGAGTACGTCACTAGCGGCGGCACCGCGTTGACGAAGATGGTGTATATCATGCCTAAGTGGTCCAGCGGTCCCTCCTTGTTGAGCACCTGGAGGATGCCCAGGGCGATACCAAGGACCAGGGAGATCCCCAGGGAGATGAGGCCCAGCTTCATGGACACCGGGAAGCGCTCCTGAATGATCTCGATAACGGGCTTGTCGACGCGGATACGCCGGGACTTGCCCAGGTCGCCGTGGAGAAGCTCCTTATAGAAGCGCAGAAGTTGTTGGGCAACGGGGTCGTTCAGACCTGCCGCCTCCAGACGGTCTTGCTTCTGCTGCTCGGTGAGCTTCATGACTTCCTCTTCGGTGAAGAAGTAGTCCGTGGGGAGCGCACGCATCAGCAGGAACACGATGGTGGCGACGATCAGGACGGTCACGGCCGACTGTAAGAGTCTTGTGATTGAATATTTAACCATAATCGTTCTTCCTTATTTTCCGCTCATTCTGGTCGGGTGTGCAAGGGTTTTTTGTACCCTCCCCCCGCCTGGAGGCGGGGGGGGAGGGGGCGTTGGATGGTGTAATAGGCCGGGTCAGCTTAGTTGCCGGCGTTGAAAGCAGCCTCCAGCTGGGTGTACTGCTCCGTGGTGTAGGGCTCAGTAGAGGTCTCCCAGTTCTTCCACATGTTGTTCTGCATACCGAACATGGCGTACTTCTGGGTGTAGGCATTGACCTTGGTCAGACGCCAGTTGACCTGATAGAGGACGGGGACGACGAAGGCCTTGTCGAGCATGAATGCCTCGGCATCGGCGAACTTCTCATAGCGCTCATCCTTGTCATAGATGCCTGCGGCCTCGCGGACCATGGCGGTGTAGGTCTTGTAGTCCTCGATGAGCTGGGGATCAGTGGCCTCGTTGATGAAGGAGGTGTTCATGGAGTACAGAGCACCGGCATCATCATAGAGCTCCTGGAAGAGGAAGTTCTCGGGGTCAGCGTAGTCCGCGCCCCAGCCGTTGCCGAAGCTCCAGCAGTGCAGGCGGAAGTCGGTGACTTCCTTCTTCAGGCTGGTGGCGTAAGTGCGGATGTTCAAGGTGATGTACTCGGGGCCGCCGATGGCCTCAATGATCTCCTTGAGGACCACGGCCTGGTCCAGGTTGTTCTGGTTGGAGGCGGCGATCCAGTGGTCGAGCTGGACGGGGAAGGTGACCTTGCCCTCCAGTTCCTGCTTGGCCTGTTCCACGAGCTGCTGGGCCTTGGTAGCGTCATAGCGGCCGCGGCCGTCGGGCAGGCCGATCTTCTCCCAGACGTGCTCAACGTAGTCGGTGCCGTCGGAGAAGTACAGCAGGCCCTTCATGGTGTAGGCCACGTTCTCGCACTTCTCGGGGTGGATGAAGTTGGTGCGGGCCCAGTAGTTGGTCAGGTCCATGCCGTAGTAGATGCTCTGGCGGAAGGCCGTGTTGGCGATGGCGTTGTTCCAGTTGTCATCCTCGGAGCCGTCGTCCAGCTTCTTGTGGAAGTTGAAGTGGGCCTGATAGGAGTACTTGCTGGGACGGCCTTCAACCAGGTGCTCATACCACTCGTTGTTGGGGTCGCCGTAGATGGTGCGCAGGTTGGATTCAGAGAGAGGCGCGATGTCCACCTCGCCGTTCATGAACAGCTGCTGGCCCATGAGGACGTCGTCAACCATGAGGACGGTGACGGTGTCGAAGAGGGTGCAGTCCTTGTCATAGTAGCTCTCGTTGCGGGTGAAGGTCTTGGAGTTGTTCTGGATCATCTCGGTCATGATGTAGGGACCGTTGTACCAGAGGGCGGTGTTCTCGATGGAGTTCATCTCACTGCCCACGCCCACGGCGTCCAGCTGACCCTGGCTGAGGGGCATCAGGGCGGCGGAGACGGCCAGGGAGTCGAAGTAGAGCATGTTGCTCACGCAGTGATAGACCAGGGTGTAGTCGTCCGGTGCCTCGATGCCGACGGTGTTCTTGAAGAGGTCACTGTCGCAGTTGAGCTCCAGAGCCTCGGCCTCGTCCATGGCCTCCACGGTCTTGAAGTACTCCTCCGCGCCGGCGATCATCATGCGGGGCATGGAGCTGTTGCGGCCGGAGTTCTTGTGCCAGTTGAGGACGTACTCCAGGCTGGTCAGCCAGTCCTTGGAGGTGCACTTGGCCATCTCGTTGCCGTTGACGTCCACCCAGACCACGTCGTCCCGGAGCTTAAAGGTCCAAGTCTTGCCCTCGTCAGGGGTATCCCACTCCTTGGCGATGCCGGGGATGAACTTGCCGCGGTTGTCGATCTCCAGCAGGCCGGCGATGCAGTTGGTCAGGTAGTCCAGGTCGCCGGCGCTCTCGCTGTACAGGGTGAAGAGGGTCTCCATCTCAGCGGTAGCGGTCTGATAGGTGACGAAATCCTTGATGGGTTCGCCTTTGTTGTCAGTGACAGGGGTGGTGGGGGTTTCCGGGGTGGTGGACGGGGGGGGAGTGTCGGTGGTGTCGGGCTGTTTTGGCTCGCCGCCACCGCCGCAGGCGGTGAGGACCATCATGGCCGCAAGCAGCAGAGCCAGCAGTCTGGTTCCCTTTTTCTTCATCGTGTGTCTCTCCTGTCCAAAAATATTACAAAAAAGAGAGGTATTTCCCCGGACTCCATAACGCTCGCTCGATGGGGAAGCCGCCAAAATAAAAAGCGCGGCCCTGTGCGGTGGGGTGCGCAGGGCCAATGGCTGATAGGGCCATTTTGACGGCCTTTCCAGGGAAATGCTTCGCTTGTTTTGTGTAAACAGTATATCATGCGCACCCCCCCCTTGTCAAGCATTCGGAAACGTTTCCTGAATTTTTCATTCAAAATTCGTTCATTTTTGTGCGTGTTCACCAGTCACTAACAATTTGCAGCATTTTTGTATCTTCCCGGCGGATTTGACATCTTGTACAATATGATGTACCCAATTTTTGTGCGTGTTGCAAAAACAGCGGGGAACGCCGGAGCGGCCCCCGCATCTATATCCGGGTCTGGGAGGCGTCTCGATTAATAGAGGCCCTCGTTGTAATCGGCCTCGAACTGATCCATCTGCTCGGTAGTGAAGGGCGCCTCGGCGTTGGTGATGTAGTTTTTATACATACCGTTCTGCGCACCGTAGGATGCGTACTTCTGGGCCCAGACGTTGCTCTTGGTCATGCCCACAGAGACGGAATAGCTGCTGGGGATGACGATGGCGTGGTCGAGCAGGAAAGCCTCAGCCTGGGCGTAAGCCTCATACCGGGCGTCCATGTCGTCAGTGATGGCGTCGGCGTCCTTGACCATCTTGGTGAACTCCTCCAAGGTGGCGATGAGCTCGGGATTATCAGTGGAGTTGTAGTGGGAGTAGTTGGCCTCGTAGTATGCGCCGTCCGTTTTGTAGCACTGCTGGCCCAGGAAGTTCTGGGGATCGGCGTAGTCCGCGCCCCAGCCGTAGCCGAAGGCCCAGGAGTGGAGTTGGGGATCGTAGACCTCGCGGTAGACGCTGGTGGTATAGGTCTCGATGTTCAACACGATGTAGTCAGAACCCAAGGCCTCCACGATCTCCTTGAGGACGGTAGCGCCGTCCAGAGCGGACTGGCTAGCGCCGGAGATGTAGTGGTCAAGCTGGACGGGGAACTGCACCTTGCCGGCCAGCTCCTGCATGGCCTGCTCCTTGTACTCCTGCGCCTTGGCGGCGTCGTAACGGCCGTGGCCGTCGGGGTAGCCGATGAGCTCCCGGACGCGGTCGGCGTAGTCGGTGCCGTCAGAGAAGAAGCAGAGGTTGGGGGCGGTGTAGGCCACGTTCTCGCACTTCTCGGGGTGGATCTGGTTGGTCCGCCGCCACATGTTGGTCAGATCCAGACCGTAGTACAGGCTCTTGCGGAATGCCTCGTTGGCGATGGCGGTGTTCCAGTTGGTGTCCAGAGAGCCGTCCAGCAGCTTCTTCTCATAGTTGAAGTGGGCCTGGAAGGAGTACTTGGTGGGGCGGCGCTCAATGAGGTAGTTGTGCCACTCGTGGTTGGGGTCCTCCCAGATGGTCTTCAGGTTGGCCTCGTTGAGGTTGCAGGTGTCCACATCACCGGCCATAAACATGGTCTGGCCCACCAGGGAGTCGTCCAGCATGAGGATGGTCACGCTGTCAAAGAGGTAGCAGTCCTTGTCCCAGTAGGTGGGGTTAGGGGTGAAGACCTTGGTGTTGTCCATGATGAACTCGCTGATGACATAGGGCCCGTTGTACCACATGGTGGTGTTGTCCTGGCTCTTGACGCCCTCAATGCCCATCTCGTCGATCTGGGCCTGGCTCAGCGGCAGCAGGGCGGCGGAGACGGCAAGGGAGTCAAAATAGGGGGCAACCTTGGAGCAGTGGTAGACGATGGTGTACTCGTCGGGGGTCTCGATGCCCACGGTGCTGGTGAAGAGCTCGCCGGTGGCCTTCAGCTCCAGGGCCTCGGCCTCATCCATCGCTTTGGTGGCCTGGAAATACTCCTCAGCGCCGGCGATGAGCTCCCGGGGCATGGAGCTGTTCAGGGAGCCGTTCTTGTGGTAGTTGAGGACCCACTCCAGACTGGTCATCCAGTCGGCGGAGGTGGTCTTGGCCTTCTCGTTGCCGTTGACGTCCACCCAGACGATGTCGTCGCGGAGCTTGAAGGTCCAGGTTAAGCCGTTGTCCTCAGTGCCCCACTCCTTGGCGGCTGCGGCGTGCATCTTGCCGTGGTTGTCGACTTCCAGCATGTAAGCCAGGCAGTTGCTCAGGGGATCGAGCTCGTTGGCGTTCTCACTGCCGAAGACCAGGAAGGTGGACATGTCGCTGCCAGCGGAACCATAGGTGACAAAGTCCTTGACGGGCTCGAACTCACTGCCGTACGCGCCGCCGCTGGGGGTCTCGCCCTCGCCGGGGGTCTCGTCGGGGGTGGAGGGCGTCTCGCCGTCGGTGGAGGCGGGAGGCGTGTCAGTCTTGCCGCCGTCGTCCTTCTTGCCGCCGTCTCCACAGGCGGTGAGGACCATCATTGCGGCCAGGGTCAGGGCAAGAATCCGTGCAAGTTTTTTCTTCATTTCATCGCTCCTATCCAAAATTTTGCAAAAAAACGAAGTACTCCCCGAATTCCAACGCATACAAAAACACACATTGGGACCATAACGATCAATCTCCCTTTCTTCCCGCAGGCGGGAAGAAAATGGTCCCAGGACCATTTTCGGGGGATTTCTCCAGGGAAATGCCTCGCTCTTGCATACTCAATATACCATACAGCCTCCGCCTTGTCAAGATGTCCGTCATACTCTCCGAACTTTTTGTGCAACATAGCAAAATCTCATAAAAGTTCACAAAGCCCTTTTTCATCCCCGTTTTTCCTCTGTGAAAGCAGTCCGCAGCGTTCCAATCGCAAGATTTCTTATCAATTTAAAGTGCTATATTCCCAGAAAACTCCACGCTTTTTCAACAAAATACCCCTCTTTTGCAATAAAAGGGCCCGCCGGGGGCGTCCCGGCGGGCCTGGGAAAGCGGATCAGCGGTTGGCGTAGAAGTCGGCCTTGAACTGCTCGTACTGCTCGGTGGTATAGGGCTCCGTAGAGGTGTGGTAGTTCTTGTAGCCGCTCATGTAGTCGTAGTCGTTGCTCTTGGTCAGCTTCCAGTTGATGCGGTAGTGGCAGGGGATGACCAGGGCGTGCTCCAGCATGAAGACCTCGGCCTCGGCATAGGCGTCGTAGCGCTTGGTCAAATCGTCGAAGATGCCGCTGGCCTTCTTGCCCAGCTCGGTGAACTCCTGGTAGACGGCGATGAGCTCGGGATCGGTGGCGTCGTTGATGTTGGAGTAGCGGTTGGAGTAGAAGGCGGCGTCATCGCCGTAGAGCTCCTGACCGATAAAGTTCTCGGGATCGCGGTAGTCCGCGCCCCAGCCGTTGACGACCCAGCTCTGGAGCTTGGGGGTGTAGACCTCCTTGGTGCCGTTGTTGATGAATGTCTTGATGTTCATGGTAATATATTCGGTGCCCAGGCTCTCCACGATCTCCTTGAGGACGGTGGCGGTGTCCAGGGCGTCCTGGTTGCCGGCGGCGATGTAGTGGTCCACCACTACGGGGAACTCCACCTTGCCGGCCAGCTCCTGCATGGCCTGCTCCTTGTACTGCTTGCCCTTTTCGGCGTCATAGCGGCCGGAGTCATAGCCCAGGAGCTCCCAGACCTTCTGCACGTAGTCGCGCCCGTCGGGGTAATACATCATGTCCTTCATGGTGTAGGCCACGTTCTCGCAGCTTCCGGGGTTGATGAAGTTGGTCCGGGCCCAGTACTTGGTCAGGTCCATGCCGTAGAACAGGCTCTTGCGGAAGGCCTCGTTGGCGGCGGCATTGTTCCAGTTGTCGTCAGGGGTGCCGTCCTCCTTGTTCTTGGCGTAGTTGAGGTGGAACTGATAGGAGAAGCTGGCCGGGCGGGCCTCCACCAGGTAGGGGTACCACTCGCCGTTGGGGTCCTCATAGATGCTGCGCAGGTTGGATTCGCTGAGGTTGCACCAGTCGATGTCCCCGTTCATGAACAGGTTCTGCGCCTGGAGGGCGTCCTCCACCATGAGGTAGGTAACGGTATCGAAGAGATAGCAGTCCTTGTCCCAGTAGGCGGGGTTCTTGGTGAGGGTCTTGGTGTTGCCCTGGATGTACTCGGTGATGGTGTAGGGGCCGTTATACCACATATTGGTGTTGTCCTGGGTGCGCACGCCCTCCACGCCCATCTCGTCCACCTGGGCCTGGCTGAGGGGCCGCAGGGAGGTGTGGGTGCCCAAGGTCTGGAAGTAGGGGGCGTTCTTGGTGCAGTGGTAAATCACGGTGTAGTCGTCGGGGGCCTCGATGCCCACCATCTCCAGGAAGGGGCCGTTGTCGGCGGTGAGGGCCCGGGCCTCCTCCTCGCTGAGCTCCTTGGTGTAGTTGTAGTAGTCCTCCGCGCCGGCCACCAGCTGGTTGGGCATGGAGGTGTTGTAGCTGTCGTTCTTGTGGAAGTTGAGCACCCACTCCAGGCCGGTCAGCCAGTCGTGGGCCACGGTCTTGGCCTTCTCGTTGCCGTTGACGTCCACCCAGACGATGTCGTCGCGGAGCTTGAAGGTCCAGGTCAGGCCGCCGTCCTCAGTGTCCCACTCCTTGGCGGCTGCGGGGACCAGCTGTCCAGAGCCGTCCCGCTCCAGGAGGGTGGTGACGCAGGCGGAGAGGACCTCGCCGGTCTCGGAGCTCTCGGTGTAGAACACCAGGAAGGTGTTGACCTCGTTGGCCTGGGTCTGGTAGGTGATCCAGTCCTTGACGGGGGTGATTTCAGCCTCTGCGGGCTCCGCGGGGGCCGCGGGCTCTGTGGGGGTGCCGGTGTCCGTGGACGGGGGGGTGGTCTCGCCGCCGCCGGGGGTGTCGTCCTTGCCGCCGCCTCCGCAGGCGGTCAGGACCAGCATCGCCGCAAGCAGGAGGGCGAGCAGCCGCGTTCCATTCTTTTTCATCTTTCATCCTCCAATTCATTCTCAAACCACGGAGCCCTCCCCCGCCGCGCCGCTCCCGCGGAGAGGGCCTTCAGACCGTCTGTTCCCGCCTCAGCGGGAACGAAAAGAGCCCGGCTCTTTTCCGGCGGAGCTCCGTTTGTTCGGTTGCTTAACTGTATCACAGGCCCTATTCCCTTGTCAAGTTTTTCCGATATTCTGCCTCGTTTTTCTACATATCATTGTGAATTAAAGACAAAAGCTGTCCGTTTGCTCCTTCACCGGAGGATTGGAAGTTTGAAAAAGGGCTTGACATTGTTTTAACAGAATTCACAAAAAAGCTCTCTAATAGTTCTCTCCCTTTTTACAAAATGACCGCGCCGCCGGGAAGGTCCGGCGGCGCGGCGGAAAAGAGCTGCTGATTTGTCAGCTGAGGGCCTCTCAGCCGTTAAGGGCGGCCGCAAAGGCGGCGTACTGCTCGGTGGTGTAGGGCTCCTCGGAGGTCTCCCAGTTCTTCCACTGGGGGTTGAGGATGCCGCACATGCCGTACATCTTGGAGTAGTCATTGACCCTGGTCAGGCGCCAGTTGACTGAGTAGTTGAGGGGGATAACAAACGCCTTGTTGAGGAGATAAGCCTCAGCCTCGGCGAACGCCTCATAGCGTGCATCCATATCGTCGCAGATGTCGGCGGCCGTCCGGGTCAAAGCCGTGTACTCCTGATAGTCCGCGATCAACTGGGGATCAGTGGCGTCATTGATGTTGGAATGCTTGACAGAATGGTAGGCGCCCTCGTCTCCGTAGAGCTCTTGGAAAAGAGGATTCTCAGGGTCACCGTAGAGAGCACCCCAGCCGTTGCCGAAGGTCCAGGACTGAAGGCGGAAGTTGTAGACTTCTGCGCTGGCGCTGGAGGTGTAGGTCTTGATGTTCAGGGTGATATAGTCAGTGCCCAGGGCCTCCACGATTTCCTTGATGATCGTGGCATCATCAAGGGAGGTCTGATTGGCACCGGAGATGTAGTGATCCAAGACTACAGGGAATGTGACCTCACCGGCCAGCTCCTGCATGGCCTGCTCCTTGTACTGCTGAGCCTTCTCCGCATTATAGCGGCCGGAGCCTTCCGGCAGACCAAGCTTCTCCCACACCCGTTCGACATAGTCGGTGCCGTCGGAGAAGTATACCAGCCCCTTCATAGTGTAGCACAGGTTCTCCAGCCCCTTGGGATTGATGAAGTTGATACGCGACCAATAATTGGTCAGGTCCATACCGTAGTAGATGCTCTTGCGGAACGCCTCGTTAGCGACGGCTTTGTTCCAATTGTCGTCAGGGGTGCCGTCCTCCTTGCACTTGTTGAAATTGAAGTGGGCGTGGTAAGAGAACTTGGTAGGCCGCCCCTCCACCAGGTAGGGGTACCACTCGCTGCTGGGATTGTCGTAGATGCTGCGCAGGTTCGACTCGCTCAGTGTGCATGCATCCACTTCGCCGTTCATGAACATCTGCTGGCCCATGAGACCATCGTCCACTACCAGGCTAGTGACAGTATCAAAGAGGGTGCAGTCCTTGTCCCAATACGCTTCGTTTCGCACGAAGGTTTTGGAGTTGCCCTGGATGAACTCCTGCAAGATATAGGGGCCGTTGTACCAGAGCTGGGTGTTCTCCATGCCCGGCAGCTTCTCCACGCCCACAGCGTCCACCTGTCCCTGGCAAAGGGGCATCATGGCAGTGCAGATGGCCAGGGAGGGGAAATAGGGCACGTTCTTGGCGCAGTGGTAGACGAGGGTATAGTCATCGGGGATCTCCACGCCCACGGTATCCTTGAAGAGGTCGCTGTCCGCAGTGAGAGCCTGGGCCTCCGCCTTGTCCATGTCGCGGACCAGGTTGTAGTACTCCTCTGCTCCGGCGATGGTCTGACGGGGGACAGAGCTGTTCTTGCTGTCGTTCTTGTGATAGTTGAGCACCCACTCCAGGCTGGTGGCCCAGTCGTGGGCAGTGCACTTGGCCATCTCATTGCCGTTGACGTCCACCCAGGTCACGTTGTCCCGAAGCTTAAAGGTCCAGGTCAGGCCATTATCCTCAGTGCCCCACTCGGTGGCCACGCCTGGGACGTACTGCCCCCGCTGATCGATCTCCAGCAGGGGAGAGATGCAGTTGATGAGGAAGTCCAAGTCCTTGGTGCTCTCACTATAAAGGGCCAGCAAGGTCTCCATCTCGCCGGCTGCAGTGTGGTAGGTCACAAAGTCCTTGATAGGCTCCGCCTTGGTCTCCGCAGGCTCGCTGGGGGCGGAGGGGGGCTCGGTGGTACTGGGGTCCGTAGACGGCGGGGTAGTCTCGCCGCCGGGCGTCTCGCCGCTGCCGCCTCCGCAGGCGGTCAGGACCAGCATCGCCGCAAGCAGAAGGGAGAGCAGCCGCATTCCATTCTTTTTCATCTTTCATCCTCCAATTCATTCTCAAACAACGGAGTCCTCCCCTGACGCGTCGCTCCTGCACAGGGCTTTCAGACCGCCTGTTCCCGCTGCGGCGGGAACGAAAAGAGCCCGGCTCTTTTCCGGCGGGGCTCCGTTTGTTTGGTTCTTTAACCATATCACAGCCCCCTATCTCTTGTCAAGTCTTTCCGATATTTTGTCTCGTTTTTCTACAAATTATTGTGAATCAAAGACAAAAACTATCCTTTTCCCCCTTCATCAAAGGATTGGCAATTTGAAAAGGGCTTGATATTGTTTTAACAGCTTCTACAAAACCCCCGCCGGGCCCTTTTGCAAAATGACCGCGCCGCCGGGAAGGTCCGGCGGCGCGGCGGAAAAGAGCTGCTGATACGTCAGCGGAAGGCCTCTCAGCCGTTGAAAGCGGCCTCGAAGGCGGCGTACTGCTCGGTGGTGTAGGGCTCCTCGGAGGTCTCCCAGTTCTTGTAGAGGTTGTTCTGCATCCCGAACATGGCGAAGGGCTTGGAGTAGACATTGACCTTGGTCAGCTGCCAGGGGATATTGTAGTAGGTGGGGATGGCCAAGGCGTGGTTGAGGAAGTAAGCCTCAGCCTCGGCGTAGGCGTCGTAGCGCTGATCCAGGTCGTCATAGATCTGGCTTGCGGCCTCGGCCATAGCGGTGAACTCCTCAAGGGTGGCGATGAGACCCGGGTCGGTGAGGCACTCGGGGTCGTTGGTGTGGCTCATGCCCACGGCGAAGTAGGCGCTGTCATTGCCATAGAGCTCCTGGCCCAGGAAGTTCTCCGGATCGGCGTAGTCCGCGCCCCAGCCGCTGAAGGACCAGGAGTTGAGCTGCGGCGTGTAGACCTCCTTGGAAACGCTGGAGACGAAGGTCTTGATGTTCACGGTGATAAAGTCGGTGCCCAGGGCCTCCACCATCTCCTTGATGACCGTGGCCTGGTCCAGGGCGTTCTGGTCGGAGGCCTTGATATAGTGGTCCAGCTGGACGGGGAAGGTCACCTTCCCGGCCAGCTCCTCCATGGCCTGCTCCTTGTACTGCTGGGCCTTGACGGCGTCATAGCGGCCCTTGCCCTCGGGCAGGCCGATCTTCTCCCAGACGTGCTCCACATAGTCGGTGCCGTCGGAGAAGTACAGCAGGTTCTTCATCGTGTAGGCCACGTTCTCCAGCTTCTCGGGGTGGATATAGTTGGTGCGGGCCCAGAAGCGGGTCAGGTCCAGGCCGTAGTACAGGCTCTGCCGGAAGGCCTCGTTGGCGATGGCGGTGTTCCAGTTGACGTCGGGCGTGCCGTCCTCCAGGCGCTTGCCGTAGTTGAGGTGGATGGTATAGGAGTACTTGGCGGCCCGGTCCTCCACCAGGTTGCCCCGGAGCTCGTGATTGGCGTCATCGTAGATGGTGTGGAGGTTGGATTCGCTCAGGGAGCAGGTGTCCACATCGCCGTTGAAGAACAGGGTCTGCCCCATGAGGGCGTCGTCCACCATGAGGACGGTGACGCTGTCGAAGAGGGTGCAGTCCTTGTCGTAGTAGGCCTCGTTCCGGGTCAGGGTTTTGGAGTTGCCCTGGATGAACTCGGTGATGAGATAGGGGCCGTTGTACCACATGTCGGTGTTCTGCATACTCTTGACGTTGTCCACGCCCAGCTCATCCACCATGGCCTGGCTGAGGGGCATGAGGGGCGCGGCCACGGCCAGGGAGTCGAAGTAGGTGACGTTCTTGCAGCAGTGGTAGATGATGGTATAGTCGTCGGGGACCTCGATGCCCACGGTGTTCCGGAAGGCGTCGTCCGCGGCCGTGAGGGCCATGGCGTCGGCCTCGTCCAGTTCCTTGGTGTAGTCGTAGTACTCCTGGGCCCCGGCGATCATCTGGGTGGGCATGGAGGTGTTCTTGGCGTCGTTTTTGTGGTAGTTGAGGACCCACTCCAGGCTGGTCAGCCAGTCCTGGGCGGTGCACTTGGCCTTCTCATTGCCGTTGACATCCACCCATGTCACGTCGTCCCGGAGCTTGAAGGTCCAGGTCAGGCCGCCGTCCTCGGTGCCCCATTCGGTGGCAATGGCGGGCTGAAGGGTGCCCTTGGGGGTGACCTCCAGCAGGCCGGCCATGCAGTTTGCGAGGACGTCCTGGGTGGCCTGCCCCTCGTTGTTGAAGACCAGGAAGGTCTCCATCTCATTGGCGGCGGTCTGGTAGGTGGTGAAGTCCTTGACGGGCTCCGCCTTGGTTCCGGCGGGCTTGCTGGGCTCCGCAGGGGTGGTGCCGGGGGTGTCGGTACCGGTGGAGGCGGGGGGCGTGGTCTCGCCGCCTCCGCTGCTGTCGTCCTTGTTCCCGCCGCCGCAGGCGCTCAGCGCCAGCACCGCGGCCAGAAGCAGGGCCAGAAGCCGCATGTTCTTCTTTTTCATCTTTTTTCCTCCTCGATTCGTTCCACAAGGACCAGCCCCCGCCCCGGCAATGGGAACTTGGGCCTCTGTGCACTATACAGAGACCCGAAGGAGCCCATTTGTCGGAGCGGGGGTGACGCCCTGTGTTTATAGATAGAATATATCACAAAAACTGGGAATTGTCAAGGCGGGCGCGGCCCGCTGCCAGGGTATTTGAATGAGGAAACAAATCATGAACAGAACGCAGAACAGACAATTCTATCCAGGAAAGATTCATCGAGCAGACACTTGAACTGCTTATCAGAAAAGCTGCGGCGTAGAGAGGTGTCAGATTTCAAGTTGTTAGCTGTGTACCCTGCCGTTTTCCAACCCGGGGCTTGTCAACCGCGCCGGATTCTGCTATAATAGCAAAATACCCCTGCCTGCCGGAGGGGGGATCCCCGTTTCGGAGGCAAAAACCGAATAGGAGGCTGTAATATGAGAACAATAAGGGAACATCAGACCATCCACTCGGAAGGGGGCGCGGACCATGTACGAGAACTTCAGTCCCCAGCGCCTGACGGAGCTGGTCGAACATAAGCAGTTTCGTCCCCTGCGGGAGCTCCTCACGGAGATGAACGAGGTGGACATCGCCGCCTTCCTGGGGGAGCTGGAGCCGGACCAGCAGGCCATCGTCTTCCGCCTCCTCCCCAAGGAGCTGGCCGCCGAGGTCTTCGCCTACCTGGACGACAGCGAGGACCAGGAGCGCCTCATCGGCGCGCTCAGCGACCGGGAGCTCCGGGAGGTCCTGGACGAGCTCTACCTGGACGACGCCGTGGACATCATTGAGGAGATGCCCGCCAGCGTGGTCTCCCGCATCCTGCGCAACACCGGGGCCGAGACCCGCCAGCAGATCAACGAGCTCCTCAACTACCCCAAGGACAGCGCCGGGTCCATCATGACCACGGAGTTCGTCTCCCTCCGGCCTGACGCCACCGTCTCCGACTGCTTCCAGCGCATCCGCAGGGAGGGCGTGGACAAGGAGACCATCTACACCTGCTATGTCACCCACAACCGGGTCCTGATGGGGGTGGTCACCGTCCGGCAGCTCCTCCTGGCCGACGCCGGGACCCGGGTCCGGGACATCATGGAGGACCATGTCATCTCCGTGGAGACCGCGATGGACCGGGAGGAGGCCGCGCAGCTCATGAGCCGCTACGACCTCTCCGCCCTGCCGGTGGTGGACGCGGAGGACCGGGTGGTGGGCATCATCACCTTTGACGACGTACTGGACGTCTTCCAGGAGGAGGCCACCGAGGACATCGAGAAGATGGCCGCTATCATCCCCTCCGAAAAGCCCTATATGCAGACCAGCGTCTTCCGCCTGTGGAGGAACCGCATCCCGTGGCTCCTGCTCCTCATGGTCTCGGCCACCTTCACGGGGCGCATCATCGCGGGGTTCGAGAGCGCCCTCGCCTCCTACGCGGCGCTGACCATCTTCATCCCCATGCTCATGGACACCGGCGGCAACTGCGGCGGTCAGGCCTCCGTCACCGTCATCCGGGCCCTCTCCCTGGGGGAGATCGAGTTCCGGGACCTGCCCAGAGTGCTGTGGAAGGAGCTGCGCACGGCGGTCCTCTGCGCGCTCACCCTCTTTCTCGCCGTCCTCGCCAAGGCCCTGCTCCTGGACGGGCAGGGCATCCGGGTGGCACTGGTGGTGTCCCTCACCGTCTTTTTCACCGTCTGCATCGCAAAGCTGGTGGGCTGTACCCTGCCCATGCTGGCCAAGCGCCTGGGCTTCGACCCGGCGGTGATGGCCTCCCCCTTCATCACCACGGTGGTGGACGCGCTGAGCCTGCTCGTCTATTTCGCCGTGGCCGCAAGGGTGCTGGGGCTGTGAGGAGCGCCGTCTTATAAGCAAAAGAAAGGAAGCGTATCCTGTGACAAGCGAACGAAACAACAATTACGACCCGGCGTCCCCCCAGGACCAGGATGCCGTGATGGTATATATCAACCCCGAGCTGATGCAGACCATGGCGAACGTTTCCGCCCGGAAGCAGCGGGGCTTCCGGGAGCTTCTGCGCTCCGCCGAGGACGGGGACCTGGACGCCGCCTTCCGCCTGGGGCTCAGCTACGCCGCCGGGGACGACGGTGCCCCCCAGGACGACGAGCGGGCCTTCTACTGGTTCAGCAAAGCGGCGGACGGGGACCACATCACCGCCGTCTACCACCTGGGCCACTGCTGCGCCAGAGGGACCGGCACCCGGCGGGACATCAAACGGGCGGTGGAGCTCTTCACCCAGGCGGCGGAGGCGGGCTATGCCCCCGCCCAGTGCGAGCTGGGCCTCTGCTACGAGCTGGGTCACGGCGTGGAGGAGGACAAGCGCCGGGCCGCAGAGCTCTACCGAGACGCCGCCGAGCAGGGCTACGCTCCCGCCCAGTGCAACCTGGGCTTCTTCTACTTCCACGGCATCGGCATGGCCGAGGACGACCGCGAGGCCGCCGGCTGGTTCGCCCAGGCCGCCCAGCAGGGCTACCCCAGGGCCCAGATGCTCATGGGGGTCTGCTTTGAAAACGGCTACGGCGTGGAGCAGGACCCGGCCAAGGCGGTGGAGCTCTACCGCGCCGCCCATGTCCAGCACTACGACGAGGGCACCTGCGCCCTGGGGGTCTGCTACGACCGGGGGGCCGGGGTGGCCGAGGACCACGCCGAGGCTGCGCGGCTCTACGAGGAGGCGGCGCGGCAGGGCTACCCCCGGGCCTGCTTCCTTCTGGGGCAGTGCTATGAGTACGGCCACGGCCTGGAGCAGGACCTCCCCAGGGCCGCGGCCCTCTACCGCCGGGCCCATGAGCAGGACTACGTGCCCGCCACCAGCGCCCTGGGGCTCTGCTATGAGACCGGCATGGGCGTGGAGCAGGACGAGGCCCTGGCCGTGGAGCTCTACCGGCAGGCCGCTCAGCGGGGCTACGCCCCCGCCCAGTGCAACCTGGGCTTCTGCTACTACCAGGGCATCGGCGTGGAGGAGAACAACGACGAGGCCTTCCGCTGGTTCCGGGAGGCCGCCCAGGCAGGGGACGTGCGGGCCCAGTGCAATCTGGGCTACTGCTACTACCAGGGCATCGGCGTGGAGGAGGACAACGACGCAGCCTTCCGCCTCTTCTCCCAGGCGGCGGAAAACGGCTACCCCCGGGCGGTCCACCTCATGGGGCAGTGCCTGGAGCACGGCTACGGCACGGAGCGGGATATGAAGCGCGCCGCGGAGCTCTACCAGCAGGCCTATGAGGGGGGGCACATGGGGGCCGCGTGCTCCCTGGGCCTCTGCTACGAGACCGGGAGCGGCGTGGAGCAGGACAAGGCCCGGGCCGCGGAGCTCTACCGGGAGGCCGCCCAGGCCGGGGACCCCCGGGCCCAGTGCAATCTGGGATTCTTCTACTACCGGGGCATCGCGGTGGAGGAGGACGACGAGAGGGCTTTCCAGCTCTTCTCCCTTGCCGCCGGGCAGGACTACCCCCGGGCTCAGTTCTACCTGGGGGAGTGTTATGAGAACGGCTACGGCACGGAGCGGGACTATGAGCGGGCCGTGGCGCTCTACACTCAGTCCCACGAGGGGGGCTATGCAGACGCCACATGCTCCCTGGGCCTCTGCTGTGAGCTGGGCCGGGGGGTGGAGCAGGACCTCCGCCGGGCCGCAGAGCTCTACCGGGAAGCCGCCCAGCGGGGCCTTGCCCGGGCCCAGTGTAATTTGGGATTCTTCTACTACCGGGGCATCAGCGTGGAGAAGGACGACGCGGAGGCGGCCCGGTGGTTTGCGAAGGCCGCAGCCCAGGGCCACCTCCGGGCCCAGGTGCTCCTGGGGGACTGCTATGAGAACGGCCGGGGGGTGGAAAAGGACCCGCAAAAGGCCGTGAGCCTCTACCGCGCGGGCTATGAGCGGAACTATTCCCCCGCCGCCTGCGCCCTGGGGCTCTGCTACGAGCTGGGCATCGGCGTGGAGCGGGACTTCGCCCGGGCCGCGGCGCTCTATCAGGAGGCGGCGGAACGGCGCCACCCCCGCTCCACGGCCCTCCTCGCCAACTGCTACGAGCAGGGCCGGGGAGTGGAGCGGAACCTCCGCCGGGCCGCGGAGCTCTACCGCAGGGCGGCGGACAGCGGCTATGACCCGGCCGCTGAGGCCCTCAAGCGGGTGGAGGAGCGCCTCTCCCGCCCCCTCTGGAAGCGGCTCCTGGGGTTTCTGGGCCGCTGACGCTACATATCCGCAAAAAAGCCCCCGCCTCTCTCGGCGGGGGCGGCGCGGATGGGGGGAGGTCATCTCCGGGTGACCTCCCCGTTGGAGCAGTCGATGAAATAGGTGTAGGTGTCCGTTTCCACCTGCCACATGGGGACCAGGCGCAGGGCCCCTGCCCCGCCGGGGAGCTCGTAGATGCACCGGATGCTGCGCACCTCGCTGCACGCGGTGCCCGAGGCGTTGCGGTAGTCCAGGAAGCGGACCAGGGCGGTGATGCAGCCGAGCTGCTCGGCGCTCTCCGGCAGGGCGTCCTCCAGGCTGACATGGGCCCCGGTGACGGCGGTGAGGAGGCCGTCTTCAAACTCCATGGACACCGCGCACCCGGACACCGGCACTCCCGCAACCTCCTGGACGGCGGAGGCCGTGCCGGCGCCGCCCTCCGCCTGGACCTGGGCGCCGGCGTAGCCGAACGTCTGGCAGAACTGCCGGAAAAACCGGGGGATGTCCTCCACGGGCACGGTGAGCCCCGTGCCGTCGAAGCCGCCTCCGGACCGGAAGCGGATGGTGCCGTGCTCCCCGGCGTAGCTGTAGATGCCGCCCCCCTGGCTCAAAGCGGAGGTGCTACCCCCCAGGAGGCTGGAGGCGATGGCCTGCTCCGTGCCGCTGTGGCGCAGGAGGGACAGGGGGCTCAAAGGCTCCTGGTCCAGGTCCGCCTGGGCGCTGAGGGTCAGCTGGTTGGCCGCGTAGAGGCTGCGCAGCTCCTCCCGGGCGTCCGCCTGGGCCCACCGGGACTGGAAGTGCTGGTACCCCAGCAGGAGCAGCAGGCACGCGTTGAGCAGCAGCAGGATCACGATGGCGATATTTTTCAGACGCTGGGTCTCCAAGGGCACTCCCCTCCCGGTACGGTTTTCTCTATCATAACACAATTTGCGGGGGAGATGCAACCGGGATATGACGGGTATCAGGAAAACCGCGTTTCGCACACGCGCTCTGATCTCGAAAAACCTGGTGTGGACCTTTGGAACGGGCGCACACCGTGCGCCCCTACACAGATATATCAGGACTCCACTCTTCTTTACAATATTTTATCTAAAAGGAATACTATGACATTTCAAGATTTGAACTTACTTCCCCAGCTCCAGCGGGCGGTGGCCGACCTGGGCTACGCCGCCCCCTCCCCCATCCAGGCCCAGGCCATCCCCCCGGTGCTCTTGGGCCGGGACCTCATCGGCTGCGCCCAGACCGGCACCGGCAAGACCGCCGCCTTCGCCATCCCCATCCTCCAGCGCCTCCACGGCGAGGCGGTGACAGGACGCAGGGTCATCCGCGCCCTGGTCCTCACCCCCACGCGGGAGCTCGCTTTGCAGATCAAAGAGAGCTTCGACCAGTACGGAAAGCACCTCCCCCTGCGCAATACCGTCATCTTCGGCGGCGTAGGGCAGGCCCCCCAGGTGGAGGCCCTGCAAAGGGGGGTGGACATTCTCGTCGCCACGCCGGGGCGGCTCAACGACCTGTGCAATCAGGGCCACATCGACCTCACCCGCGTCGAGGCCTTCGTCCTGGACGAGGCGGACCGGATGCTGGACATGGGCTTCATCCACGACGTGCGCCGGGTCATCGACCGCCTGCCCAAAAAGCGGCAGACCCTCCTCTTCTCCGCCACCATGCCGGGGGAGATCGCAGAGTTGTCGAAGAAGATCCTTGTAAGCCCCGTTCGGGTGGAGGTGACCCCCCAGTCCACCACCGTGGAGGCCATCGAGCAGCGGCTCTACAAGGTGGACCGGGGCAACAAGAAGCCCCTGCTGGAGCATATTTTACAGGATACCAGCCTGGACAGCGTCCTGGTCTTCACCGGCACCAAGCACCGGGCGGACCGGGTGGTCAAGGACCTGACCCGCTCCGGAGTGCCCGCCATGGCCATCCATGGCAACAAGGGGCAGAGCGCCCGCATCAAGGCCCTGGAGAGCTTCAAGAGCGGGGCCATCCGGGTCCTGGTGGCCACGGACATCGCCGCCCGGGGCATCGACGTCAGCGGGCTTGCGGCGGTGGTCAACTACGATCTGCCCAACGTGCCGGAGACCTACGTCCACCGCATCGGCCGCACCGGGAGGGCCGGACGGGACGGCCTCGCCATCAGCTTCTGCGACTTTGACGAGCTTGCGTACCTGAAGGACATCGAAAAGCTCATCCGCAAGACCATCCCCGTGGTGGAGGCCAACCCCTGGCCCATGGAGGTCTTCGAGCCCCGGGAGAAGCCGGTCCGGCCTCCCCGTCCGCCAAAGGTCCCCAGCACGCCGAAGGCGCCAGGCACGCCTAAAACGCCAAGCGCACCCAAGGCGCCGGGCGTCCCCAGGTCCCCCGCGCCGCCCAAGCCCCATGTGGAGCTCCCAAGGGCGGCCGTGGCCCCGCCGCCTCCGCCGGAGCCTCCGCAGCCGCCCCCGCGGCGCATTTCCTCCGAGCCGTCCCGGATGGGCCGTCTGGTGGCCTTCGCCGACGGAAGGAAGCGGAAAAACCGCCCGCCCAAAAAATAAACTGGGTTTTCCGCAAATTTTCCTTTACAAAAATGGGAAACCTGTGTTATAGTAGAGAAGCGCGTGATATGCGTCTTAGTTCCCATGCTTCGCCCCGCGGCGGCACCTGCCCCGGCGCGGCATGAGGAGAATCTATTTGAAAAGGTGGAAACATTCCCATGATGCAGAAAGATCAGAAGACCTCTATCATCGAGGCCAACCGCACCCATGCCACAGACACCGGTTCCCCCGAAGTTCAGGTGGCCATCCTCACCGAGCGCATCAACCAGCTGACCGAGCACCTGAAGGTCCACGCCCACGACAACCACAGCCGCCGGGGCCTGTACAAAATGATCGGTAAGCGCCGCAGTCTCCTCGACTACCTCGCCAAGAAGGACATCGAGCGTTACCGCGCACTCATCGCCAAGCTGGGGATCCGCAAGTAAGTAAACAGCGCGGGGAGGAGGGCCGGACCCTTCTCCCCGTCTTTCCGTCCCCAGCCGCCCCCCGCCGGGAGTCCTTCCCTTTAGCAGTTGATCTTGCTGCCGGATATACGGCACCTATCCAGCATATGGGCCCCTACGGCCTGTTTTCCCGGTACGCTCTGTTTCCGGCGCCGAGATCAAGTGCTAAAAGGCGGCTCCCGATCACATCACGACAAGAGAAAAGGAGTACGCTATGTCGACTATCATCACCAAAAAGCAGTTTCCCAACTACCGCAAGTACACCATGGACCTGGCGGGCCGTCCCCTGACCCTGGAGACCGGCAAGCTGGCGGAGCTGGCCAACGCCGCGGTCCTCGTCACCTACGGGGACACCGTGGTCCTCGTCACCGCCACCGCCGCCCCCCGGCCCCGGGACGGCATCGACTTCTTCCCCCTCAGCGTGGACTTTGAGGAGAAGATGTACGCCGTGGGCCGCATCCCCGGCTCCTTCATGCGCCGGGAGGGCCGTCCCGGCGAGAAGGGCATCCTCACCAGCCGGGTCATCGACCGCCCCATCCGCCCGCTCTTCCCCGGGGACTTCCGCAACGACGTGTCCATCATGGCCACGGTCATGAGCGTGGACCACGACTGCTCCCCGGAGATCGCCGCCCTCATCGGCACCAGCGCCGCCCTGGCCATCTCCGACATCCCCTGGAACGGCCCTGTGGGCGCGGTGAAGGTGGGCTATGTGGACGGCAGGCTGGTGGTCAACCCCACCCGGGAGCAGGCCGAGGTCTCCGATCTCGACGTCACCGTGGTCTCCACCGGCAAAAAGGTGGTCATGATCGAGGCCGGGGCCAACGAGATCCCCAACGACACCATGTTCGAGGCCATCAAAATGGCCCACGAGGAGAACCAGAAGCAGGTGGCCCTCATCAATCAGATGGCCGCCGAGATCGGCAAGGAGAAGTTCGACTACCCCCACGCCGACTTCAACCAGGAGCTCTTCGACGACATCACCGCCAACTACATGGACGAGGCCCGCGCCGCCATGGACACCGACGACAAGAACGTCCGGGAGGCCCGCTGGAACGCCATGATCGAGAAGTGGCACGAGCGGTATCTGGAGGACCACCCCGACATGGACCAGTTCCTGGAGGAGATCACCTACAAGTTCCAGAAGAAGATCGTCAAGGCCTGGCTGCTGGAGGGCCACCGCGTAGACGGGCGCGCCAAGAACGAGATCCGTCCCCTGGCCGCCGAGGTGGGCGTGCTGCCCCGTGTCCACGGCTCCGGCCTCTTCACCCGGGGCCAGACCCAGGTGCTGTCCATCTGCACCCTGAACACCCTTTCCGCCGCCCAGAAGCTGGACACCATCTGGGAAGAGGAGGAGAAGCGGTATATGCACCACTATAACTTCCCCGCCTACTCCACCGGCGAGGCCCGGGCCGCCCGGTCCACCAACCGCCGGGAGAAGGGCCACGGCGCCCTGGCCGAGCGGGCCCTGGAGCCCGTCATCCCCAGCGTGGACGACTTCCCCTACGCCATCCGGGTGGTGTCCGAGGTGCTCTCCTCCAACGGCTCCACCTCCCAGGGCTCCATCTGCGGCTCCACCCTGGCCCTGATGGATGCGGGCGTTCCCATTTCCGCCCCTGTGGCGGGCATCTCCTGCGGCCTGATCCAGGACGACGACGGCGGCTTCACCACCTTTATCGACATCCAGGGCGTGGAGGACTTCCACGGCGAGATGGACTTTAAGGTGGCGGGCACCAAGAAGGGCATCACCGCCATCCAGATGGATATCAAGAACGACGGCCTGTCCCACGCCATCATTAAGGAGGCCCTGGACATCACCCAGGACGCCCGGTACGCCATCCTGGACGAGATCATGCTGCCCTGCATTTCCGCCCCCCGGGCGGAGGTCAGCCGCTACGCCCCCAAGATGATCACCGTGAAGATCGACCCGGACAAGATCCGCGAGGTCATCGGCAAGGGCGGCAGCGTCATCCAGAAGATCACCGCCGAGTCGGGTGCGCAGATCGACATTGAGGACGACGGCACTATCCACATCGCCTCCCCCAACGCCGAGGCCTGCGAGATTGCCAAGAAGATGATCGACACCATCGTGTTTGTCCCCGAGGTGGGCTCCCTGTACTATGGCAAGGTGGTGCGCATCCTCCAGTTCGGCGCCTTCGTGGAGCTGGCCCCCGGAAAGGACGGCATGGTGCACATCTCCAAGCTGGCCAATCATCGCGTTGCCAAGGTGGAGGATGTTATCAACATCGGCGACATGATCTGGGTCAAGGTCACCGACATTGACGAGAAGGGCCGGGTCAACCTGTCCTACAAGGACGCCCTGCGGGAGATCGTGGAGAAAAAGGCCCGGGGCGAAATCGTAAAGTAAGAAGCTGTACCAATAGCCTCAGCACCCATTAAATCAAGAAAGACGGACGAGGTAAAACCTCGTCCGTCTTTTTTTGAGCCTGCCTCACCCGATCCGTCCGCCGAACATCTCCTCGTACCCCGGATACAGGGCGTTGAAATAATCCCTCATCTGTTCCAGGTCGCCGGGTTCCCACGCACTGGTCCTGACGTACACCTTCGCAATAACGCCGCCATCCAGTTCAAAGCGCTGGATCTCCTCAAAATGACGGCCCATATAAGACGACCCGTCCTGGATCAGCTCTGCCGGATAGCTGACCACCTCCTGTCCTGAGTTCAGATGGAGCTGGACCGGCTGCGTGGCCACCACATAGTCCGCCTCCAGAAGGACGGCGGGGAAACCGTCCCTCAGGTCCACGTCGCTTGTATTGTACATGTTGGGAACCCCGTTCATCGTATCCGGCGCATACAGCTTCCGAAGGATATCGCAATTCAGCACCGGTCCGCTGGCCGCCACATAAATCCTCTGATCCGTATTCAGCGTTTCCCCGTTCAGGTACTCCGCCAGCGCCTCCAGCTGCTCCATGTCCCCCCGCCGCATTGGCTGGTACTTTTCCGAGAACAGCCCCCTGACATGGACGGCCGCGGGGACAGGGAGCATCGCCTGGCAGAAATTCACCGCCAGCGCCAGCGCGCATAAGAGGGCGCCATACCGGCCCAGCCGCCTCCCGTCCCTGGGGGCGGCCTCCTTCCCCGGCACAAACCCCCACGCCAGCATACAGCACAAAAACAGCGGCACATTGATCAGCATCCGATGGTGGACGCCCATGTTCTGCGTCTGCCAGAAAGCGGCGGTCTCCACTGCCGCCAGCGCCAGCAGGGCGGTAAAATTAACCCTGTTTTTCCTCTTTACAAAGCACAGCACCCCTGCCGCCGCTGCGGCCAGAAGGGTCACGGCGCCAAAGGAGTTGACCAAATCCCGGACCTTTCTCAGCAGCGGCGCGTTATACGCGCTGTACATCTCCCCGTAGTCCGTCACCAGGGCCCGGAGCAGGAACGGCCTGAAATAGACCAGCAGCGCCCCAATGCTGACGCCCCCGATCACGCAGAAGTGCTTTACCACACACAAAAACGCGCCCCGGTCCCGCTCCTTCCAGAGCAGGGCCGCCGCTTTTATCACCAGCGCCGCCACGTAGCCGATGATAAAATAAACCACATACCGCCGGGAAATCCACGCAATCAAAAGGATTGCCGCTACAGCGATATCCTTTGTCAACGTGGCCTTTCGGAAGTCGAAGTCGATGAGCAGGTACACCGCGATGGAGATCGGCAGAAGGACCGCCACGTCGATGTATCCTTGATACATCGCGTAATAGTTCGCGGGGAAGATCGTTCCCAGCGCCACTGCGGCGGCGAAGGCCCAGCCCGTTTTTCCCCCTCCGCCGGAGGCCAGCTTCTCCACGCACAGCGCCTGGACCAAAACCGCCGGCACCAAAAACATCACATGGTTGATCAGCACATACGTGGAGAACTCGCAGCCGAATATCTTCAGCGGCAGCGCCACCACCGACGGCAGGAAATTGTTATAGTCATCCCCATTCACCGACGCAAAAAACGAAACCAGCGCGTCCAAAATGTTATGGCTGAACAGATAGTCCATCCTTTGGATGGACATGCGCCAATACTCGCCATAATCCCAATAGTAGACAAACTGGTTCCGGCCCATCCAATAGACCGTCAGGCCCGCGCCCAATATCAACGCCAGCGCGGCGGCCGCCCGCTGCCCGGGCGAAAGCTCCCGATGCAGCTTCTTGGCCTGTCCAATGACGCCGCCCTCGTACAGCACGCAGGAGCAGATTCCATAATAGCCTATCAGAAATACCAAAGCGCCCATTTTTCCACCCTCATTCCTCTCTAAATATACGAAAAGATTATATCATCCCGCCCCCTGTTTGTAAACCTGCAAAATCGCTTGACAGGAAGTGACTATTATGGTAGTATTGTTTTAATTACTACTGCAATAATCACTCTATGCTCCCGGCGGGAGCCGGGTTGGAAAGGAGGTCACATCCATGGAAAAGCTGTACGACTCGGAGCTGAAGGTAATGAACCCGCTGTGGGCCGGCGGCCCCCAGCCGGCGGGGACGCTGGCGAAAAAGCTGGCGCAGTCCTGCGGCTGGAACCGCAACACCACTTACACCGTCATCAAGAAGCTCATCCACAAGGGCGCCGTCTCCCGGTCTGACCCCGGCTTTGTCTGCACCCCGCTGGTCACCCGTGAGGAGGTCCAGCGGATGGAGACGGAAAGCCTCATCGCCCGGCTGTTTGACGACTCCAAGGCCCAGTTCCTCTCCGCCTTCCTCGGCGGGGAGGGGCTCGCCCCGGCGGAGGCCGCCCAGCTCCGGGCCCTGATCGACAGCCTGGAGGAGAGGTGAGCGCCGTGATCCAGCTGCTGCAAAACGCCCTGTATGGCACGGCGCTGATTTTGACCGCCGCTCTTTTGCGCCGGATTTTGGCCCACCGCCTCATCCCCGAGGCCCGGCTGGTGCTGTGGGCCCTTTGCCTGCTCCGCCTGCTCGCCCCCGCCGCCCCCGGGAGCGCCCTTTCCCTCTGGGGGCTGCTGGCCGGGCCCGCGCCCCAGCCTGCCCAAACGCCGCAGGTATCCAGCCCTGTCCAAACCGTCCCTGCCGCCCCAGCTCCCGCCCCCCAGCCCGCCGCCCCGGCCTTTCCCTGGGAAATGGTTCTTGCCGCCGTCTGGCTGGCGGGGGGGCTGGCGCTGGCCCTGCGCTATATCCTCAGTTGGCGGCGTACCCGCCGGGCGGTGGAATGCGCCATCCCCATCCCCCGGCCCGACCCCCGCTATTTCCCCCTGCCCAAGTGCGCCCGCCTGCGGGAGGGCGTGGTGGACGGCGCGCCCCTCACCTTCGGCACGGTGCGGCCCACGGTGGTCCTCATCCCCGGCCTGTCCGGGGCGGAGCTGGACTGCGTGCTGGCCCATGAGGGCGTCCACGCCCGGCGGGGGGACAATGTGTGGCACTACGTCATGGCGCTGGCCCTCACCGTATACTGGTGGAATCCGGCGGTGTGGCTTATGGCCCGGCTCCTGCGCCGGGACATTGAGCTGTCCTGCGACCGGGCCGCAGTGCAAGGACTGGGGCTGGACAGGCGGGCGGACTACGCCCGGGCCCTGGTGTCCCTTGCCACCCAGGGAGAGGGCTCCGCCTTCTCCCGCCCCTTCGGTCAAAAATTGACTGAGGAAAGGATTATTATGATTATGAATTACAAAAAGCCGGCCCTGCTGTCCACAGTCCTGACCCTCCTGCTGGTGCTTTCTCTCTCCGTCGCCCTGGGCACCTCCCCCGCAGCGGCCGCGCCCGCCACTGAACCCGCGCCTGTCGTGAGCGACCCGGCGGAAAACACCGAACCCGCTTTGCCCAAGGAAGAGCTGCTGCTTGCTGAATTGGATCAGTTTATTGCAAGCCTTGACCCAGAGATCAAACTGGCTCTCGGTTACAAATTGGAATACCCTGTGGCGCAGGCCAACTGCACACACCCGAACATAAACCAAGCTAAAGTTGAAACTTGGAGCTGGCGTACCCAGGGAGATGCATCAGGGCACGAATTTTATGAACAAAGCATTCGCGTATGCCCCGATTGCGGTACACGCATTACCTATGGCCCCACGTCACTTGTGCGTAAAGAACCCCACAAATATACTGCTGGTACCTATGTGGGGTCAAACCACCTTGCAGCGAATCCAAGTCTACATTACCTCATCTTTAATCACGCCTGTTCTGTCTGCAATTACAACTGCAATTACAATGTAAATGCTGACTGCACAAAGAGCGACTGTGTGAATTTCAACTCTGTGACGCCGGAACCCGAAGTCATTCATGCCCTGCGCACCCCCAGCGGAACATATGCGCTGTGCGGAGCGCGGAGCTGCCTGGTGCCCTACGACCACTACCATTTGGACGGTAAGATCGTGCGAGTGTACTACGAGAACCCCGGCCTGCTGTGCGGCCGCGACAGCTGCTGCGCAGAGGGCCCCCACACCCACGACGGTCTCCAGTTTGTAGACAAGGCCCCCGAAGCGTATATTGTCCTCCATAAGATGAGCACGGATGAGACCGACGGCATGATTGAGGACTGCTTCCAGGCTCTTGCCGCCCTTGATACCGCCGCCCCCTGACCGCTGGCTGCAATCAATGAGGAAGATGAAAGGAGGTGAAAACTGCTGGAATGCTCCCGCCCTATTATGCTCAAAAATAGATGGAAAGGAATGTGAAGATGATGAAATTCCAAAAAACTACCCTTTTGTCTCTGGCCCTGTCTCTCCTGTTGGCGTGCTGCATCGGCGCGGCGTCTGCCGCCGGCCCAATGGAGAACGCCGTCCCCAACCCTGGGTCTGCTGAGGCCGTGTTCGTGCAAAGCATTGTGTCCGATTTGACCGAGGAAGAGCAAAAACAGTTGGATCCAATTCTAGATCAGATCACAATGCAGCATATCAGTCTGATCCAAGACCCCTCCGGGCATGAGGCATTGCCTGCTGTACAGTCTACCTGTCCCCATATCCACACAACCCCTCGCGGGCAAACTGTTAGCACAGTTCCTCTGGATGGATCAACGCATACGGTAACTGTCGATATTTGGCAGTATTGTAACGATTGTTCCACGCTGTATATCGCTTCAAGGACAGTAACCAGAGAATTACACAGCTTTGGCGCAGGCGCTTATGTCGGGTCAAACCACACTGCGGCAGACCCCAGCCAGCATTACCTAACCTTTTCGCGCCGGTGCAGCTGTCAATGCACCACTGAGTATACCGCTCCCGCCGGCTGCACAAAGAGCGGCTGCGTTAATCCCTATTCCGTAACGCCGCAGCCCGCCTCGGACCAAACTTAACGGAGCAAGCCCAGCTGGTATGCCCTCCGCGCCGCCCCGCAAAACAATCCGGCCCCCGGCTTGCGCCGGGGGCCCCTTTTCCGCCTTACGGCAGGTTCAATTCCTTGATCACGTCCCGCAGCTGCCCGGCGGAGGCATTCAGCGCCTCCCGCTCGCCGTCGGCCAGGGGGATCTCCAAAATCTGCTCCACCCCCCGCCGTCCCACAATGGAGGGGATGGACAGCGCCAGGTCCCGCAGGCCGTACTGCCCGCCCAGCACCACCGACACGGGCAGGATGGCCCGCTCGTCCTTCATGATGCACTCGGCGATCCGGGCCACCGCCATGGCGATGCCGTAATAGGTGGCACCCTTGCGCTTGATGATCTCATAGGCGCTGTCCCGCACGTCCTCATAGATGCGCTGCTCCGCCTCCCGGTGGTTGGTGTGCCCCCGCATGGCGCAGAAGTCGTCCAGCGGCACCCCGGACACATTGGCCCCGCTCCACACCGCCAGCTCGCTGTCCCCGTGCTCGCCCACGATGACGGCGTGGATGGACCGGCTGTCCACGGTCAGATGCTCCCCCAGCAGATAGCGCAGGCGCGCCGAGTCCAGCACCGTCCCCGAGCCCAGAACCCGGTGGGCGGGGTAGCCGGAGATGCGGAAGGCGGCATAGGTGAGCACGTCCACCGGGTTTGACACGATGAGCAGAATGCCCTCGAAGGGCCGGGCGGTGATCTGGGGGATGATGGAGTTCAAAATGGCCACGTTCTGGCCGATGAGCTCCAGCCGGGTCTGGCCGGGCTTCTGGTTGGCCCCGGCTGTGACCACGATGAGGGCGCAGTCGCTGAGATCGTCGTAACCCCCGGCGTGCACGTCCATGGCGGCGATATAGGGCAGGCCGTGGCTTAAATCCATGGCCTCGCCCACGGCCTTGTCCTGGTTGGCGTCGATGAGCACCAGCTCGCTGAACAGCCCCCGCTGGATCAGGCTGAAGGCGATGGAGGAGCCCACAAAGCCGCAGCCGATGACGGCGGCCTTTCGATGGTTGAGCATAGGAAAAACCCCTTCCGTTTTTGGGTAGTGTACCCGAAACGGGAGGGGTTATGCCTATTTGTCCAGCCGCTCGTGGCAGTAGGGACACAGCTGGATGCCCTTGCCCACCCGGCCCAGGTATTCCCCGCAGTGGGGGCAGCGCCAGTGGGAAAAGCTATAGCGGATAAAGGCCAGCAAAAGGCCGGCCGACAGCAGGGCCAGGGGCATGCTCTCCAGCAGCCCGGCCAGCACCATGGACAGCGCCATGGCCCCCAGCAGCCCCCACATCACCCGCTTTGCCTTTTGGAGCTTCACAAGCCCGCCCCCTCACATCAGCTGCGGCAGTTTAAACCTGCCCCGTCTATTTCCCCCCGTCCAGCCGCCCCTCCGGGCTTTGCCCTACTCCAGGCCGTACCGCTTCAGCGCCGCCTGAAACCACACCGGCAGGGGGGCCTGCACCTCCACCCGCTCCCCGGTGGCCGGGTGGGTGAAGGTCAATTGCGCCGCGTGGAGGCATTGCCCCGCCAGCCCCGGCACGGGCTTCTTCGCCCCGTACACCGTGTCCCCCAGCAGGGGGTGGCCGATGTGGGCCATGTGCACCCGGATCTGGTGGGTGCGGCCGGTCTCCAGGCGGCAGGTGATGTGGCTGCATCCGTTGTGCGTATCAACCACCTGCCAGTGGGTCACAGCCTCCCGGCCATCGGGGGTGACGGCCATCCGCTTGCGGTCTGTGCGGTGCCGCCCGATGGGCGCGGACACCGTGCCGTTGTCTTCCTTGAAGCCGCCCGCCGCCACGGCGTGGTACAGCCGGAACAGGGAGTGGTCCTGGAGCTGGGCGGCCAGGGCCAGGTGGGTCCGGTCGTTTTTCGCCGCGATAATCAGGCCGGAGGTGTCCCGGTCGATGCGGTGGACGATGCCGGGGCGCAGCGCCCCGTTGATGCCGGAAAGGCTGTTTTTGCAGTGATATAGCAGCGCGTTGACCAGCGTGCCGTCGGGGTGGCCCGGCGCTGGGTGGACCACCATTCCCACCGGCTTGTTCACCACAATCACGTCGCCGTCCTCATAGGCCACGTCCAGGGGGATATCCTGGGGAATCAGATCCACGGGCTCGGGCTGGGGTGGGGTGATGAGCAGGGCGTCCCCCGCCTGAAGGCGCGCGTTCTTTTTCAGCGCCCTGCCCCCCAGGGTGACCCGCCCCTCCTCCAGCCACCGCTGGGCGGCGGACCGGGTGAGGCCGTCCAGCGCGGCGGACAGCACCGCGTCCGCCCGCCCCGGCTCAGTGACCGTCAGGGGGAAGCTGGGCAGCGTCATCGGCCCCGTCCTCCTTTTTCTCGTCCTTGCCCACGTACAGCAGCACATACAGAAACAGCAGCGGCACCCCCACGGTGATGCAGCAGTCGGCCACGTTGAACACGGCAAAGTCTATGAAGGTGGTCTTGAACATGTCGGTGACAAAGCCGAACACCGCCCGGTCGATGAGGTTGCCCACCCCCCCCGCCAGCACCAGGGCGGCGGAGAACATCCCCAGGCGGTTTTTAAAAAAGCCCTTCAAAATGAGCCCGCACATCGCCAGCACCACTGCGGCGGAGATGAGGGTGAGCAGCCACGTGTGCCGGCGCATCAGGGAGAAGGCCGCCCCGGTGTTCTGCACGTAGGTGAGCTCCAGCAGGTGGGGGAGGAAGGGGACGGACCCGCCCAAAGGGATATGGGCGCGCACCAGATATTTGACGATTTGGTCTAGGGCCGTCATCACGGCGGCCAGGATGGCGTAAAACATGGGATCAGCCTTTCTGTTCATCAAGTGTGATGCCTGCCTCCCGGCACTTTGCCAGCGCCAGGTCGTGGCCCTGCACGGCCGCCCGGGCGTACCAGCACCGCGCCCGCCCCGGGTCGGGGACGGTCCCCGTCCCCTGCTCATAAAAGCACGCCAGATTATACTGCCCGTCCCGGTCCCCGTGCTCGGCGGCCCGCCGGGTCCACGCGAAGGCCTTGGCCGGGTCCTTCTCCACCCCCAGCCCATCGCAGTAAAAGTAGCCCACCTGGCATTCCGCCAGCGGGTAGCCCTCCTGGGCCAGGGCCAGATGGCCCGCAAAGCACGCCTCATACTGTCCCGTCTGGAAGCAGTCCGCGATCAGGCGGTTACATTCGTCGTACTCCCTGCACGGCCTGTAATATCCCCGCCCGGCCTTTTCCTCCAAAAAGGGGATCACCTCCCACAAAGACGGGTACACCGCCGCCGTCAGCGCCAGGACCTCCGGGGGCGGCGTTTTCAGGTCGGGGATGCACACCACCGGCGCCCCTGCGGCGTGGGCGGCCTGGATGCCCGCTCCGCTGTCCTCCAGCACCAGGCAGTCCCCCGGGGCCTCCCCCAGCTTTTCGCTGGCCCTTAAAAACACGTCCGGGGCGGGCTTGCCCCGCTCCACCTCCCCGGCAAAAACGGACTGTTGGAAGTAATCCGTGACGCCCTGCCGGTCCAGCAGGTTCACCGCCCGCTCCCGGACGCTGGACGAGGCCACGGCCACCCCATAGCCCCCCTGCCGCAGATAGGCCAGCAGCTCCCGGGCCCCGGACTTCAGCGCCACCCCCTGCCCGTGAAGCGCCCGCTCCATGGCGGTGATGCGCTCCAGCCCCTCCTCCTCCGTCCACGGTATGCCGTAGGTCTCAATGAGGCGGGCCACATTGGCCTGCTCCGTCTTTCCGCTGAACCCCTGGGCGTACTCCTCCAGGGTGAACAGGCGGCCAAATTCCCACAGGATATCCTTTAAAATCTGGTAGCAGATGGGCTCCGTATCCACCAGCAGGCCGTCCAGATCGAAAATCACCGCTTTGATCATGGCTTTCCCCTCCGTTCAGCGAATGTGCCTGATTTGGGTGGCCAGACGGCCCAGTCCCCGGCGCACAGGCCCCCGCCTGTCCTCCGCCAGCGCCAGCCCGCACAGCGCCCCGATCTTCTCCGCCGCCTGGCCGATGCCCAGGCCGTCCGTATCCACCTTTTCCTCGGTGACCTGCGTTTCAAAGGCCCGCAGGCACCGCCCGATCTGCCGGTGGCCCCAGGAGCCGGACAGGCGGCGGCGGAGCTCATAGGCGGTCTGGGTTTTGCCCGCGCCGAAGGCGCCGTTGAGCCAGATAATCATAAAGCCCGCCCTTCCCTCACAGGTTTTTAACGAACATCAGCTCATACCCCTCGCCGGGGGGCAGAAACCCGCCCACGGCCTCATAGCCCAGCCTCTCATAAAAATGCTGGGCGCATTCGCGAGATTGGGTGGAGGTCATGACGGTCTCATAGCCCGCCTGCCGCATCTCCGCCTCCCAGTGTCCCGCCAGCGCCCGCCCCAGGCCGCGCCCCCGGCTCCCGTCCAGCACAAAGAGCAGGTTCATAAAGGGGGTGTTGTCCCAGAACAGGTTCCAGCGCAGCCAGCCCGCCAGCCTGCCCCGCTCCTCCGCCGCGTACACCCGGCCCAGCCGGACGCTGGTTTCCAGCTCCTGGGGGGCGATGTGGCGGTCCAGGCGGGAAAGGGCGGGAAGGTCGCCCGGCCCTGCGGTTCGTATGTTCATCGAAATTCTTCCGCCCCCTATTCTTTGGGCTGCCACAGCGCATGGTGGGAATACGGGTCATGGATCACAATGTATTTCTGGTGGGAGCGTCCGCCGTAATTGTAATGGAGGAAAAATCTTTTGTCAATGAACAGGCAGAACAGCCGGACCACGTCTGCCTCTTCTCCCGCCTCATAGAGGATATCGTAGGTATGGGCCGGCCAGGGAGGCGCGGCGCGGTGCGCGGAGCCCTCCGGGCGCTTGGCGTACAGGGCCGTCTGCACGCCGTTTTTGGTCAGGGAAAACCGGTTCCCGGCGTGAAAGAACAAGCGGTACTCGTCCTGGCGGATACGGAAGGTCATGGCGGGCCTGGTGCGACGCTCCAAAGATCCGCCCACCATCTCCTCTCCCTCAAAAACCTTGTACCGCGTGGAAAAGAACATCTGCACAAGCAGGGAAAACCACAGCAGCCATCGCCAGCAGACCCAAAACCAGCGGTCTGTCTCCCGCAGGCTGAGGTTTGGCGCGCCGTCCCGGAAAACCTCAATATCCTCCATGGCAAAGCCGTTGGTTTGGCGGGCATAGCCAATCACCGCCCCATTTTGGACATAATGAACCAACTTCTTGTCCGGCTCCAGCTCACTCAGCTGGCGGCTTATGGTCATCTTGGCCATGATGCCTCACCTCAAAAAAACTGCCAGGGCTTTCGCCCCGGCAGTCATTATATCACAGCTTTTCCTATTTGGAAAGGGCCTCGTCAATGGCGCGGGCGGCGGTCTTGCCCGCGCCCATGGCCAGGATGACGGTGGCGGCCCCCGTCACCGCGTCGCCCCCGGCGTACACGTTCTCCCGGCTGGTCAGGCCGTTCTCATCGGCGATGATGCCGCCCCATTTCTCGGTGTCCAGCCCCTGGGTGGTGGACTTGATCAGCGGGTTGGGGCTGGTGCCCAGGGCCATGATGACGCAGTCCAGCTCGATATCGAACTCGCTCCCGGCTTTCACGATGGGGCGGCGGCGGCCGGAGGAATCCGGCTCCCCCAGCTCCATCTCCACGCAGCGGATGCCCGCCACGGAGCCGTTCCGGGGGTCCCTGGGGTCGTCCGGGTTGTGGAAGCCCAAAATCTCGGTGGGGTTGGTGAGGGTTTTGAAGATGATGCCCTCCTCCTTGGCGTGCTCCACCTCCTCGGCCCGGGCGGGCAGCTCGGCCTCGGAGCGGCGGTAGACGATGTACACCTGGGCCCCCAGCCGCTTGGCGCACCGGGCGGCGTCCATGGCCACGTTGCCGCCGCCCACCACCGCCACCCTTGCGGAGCGCTGGATGGGGGTGTCCGCGCCGTCCTTGTAGGCCTTCATCAGGTTGATGCGGGTGAGGAACTCGTTTGCGGAGTAGACGCCCTTCAGGTTCTCGCCGGGGATGTTCATGAATTTGGGCAATCCCGCGCCGGAGCCGATGAACACCGCCTCAAAGCCCATCTCCTCCTTCAGCTCGTCGATGGTGATGCAGCGTCCCACGACCATGTTGGTCTCGATCTTCACGCCCAGCTCCTTGAGGGTGTCCACCTCCTTCTGCACGATGGACTTGGGCAGGCGGAACTCGGGGATGCCGTACACCAGCACGCCCCCCGCCAGGTGCAGGGCCTCGAAGACCGTCACGTCATAGCCCTTCTTAGCCAGATCCCCGGCGCAGGTCAGCCCCGCCGGGCCCGAACCGATCACCGCCACCTTATGGCCGTTGGGGGCGGGCTTTTGGGGCTTCTCGGTGGCGTTGGCGTTGTGCCAGTCGGCCACAAACCGCTCCAGGCGGCCGATGCCCACCGGCTCGTGCTTGATGCCGCGGACGCACTTGGCCTCGCACTGGCTCTCCTGGGGGCAGACGCGGCCGCACACGGCGGGCAGGGCGCTGTCCCTGGCGATGATCTGGTACGCCCCCTCAAAGTCGCCCTCCGCCACCTTGGCGATAAACTCGGGGATGTGGATTTTCACCGGGCACCCGGCCACACAGGGCATGTTCCTGCAATTGAGGCACCGGGCGGCCTCGTCCATGGCCTGCTCCCGGGTGTAGCCCAGGGCCACTTCGCTGAAGTTGCCCGCCCGGACCTGGGGGTCCTGGTGGGGCATGGGGTTTTTATCCGCTCTCATGTTGGGCATGTTACCGCACCTCCTGTTTGAACAGGTTGCACGCCTCTTCATAGGCGTGGCGCTCAAAATCCTTGTACATGGCGCCCCGGGCCATGGCCTCATCGAAGTCCACCTTGTGGCCGTCGAACTCCGGGCCGTCCACGCAGGCGAACTTGGTCTCGCCCCCCACGGACAGGCGGCAGCCGCCGCACATGCCGGTGCCGTCGATCATGATGGGGTTCATGGACACCACGGTGGGGATGTTATATTCCCTGGTGAGCTGGCACACGAACTTCATCATAACCACCGGGCCGATGGCGATCACCCGGTCGTACTTGGCCCCCGCCTCGATCTGCTCCCGGAGCAGGTCGGTGACCAGGGCCTTTTTCCCGTAGGAGCCGTCGTCGGTGCCGATGATGAGCTGGGTGGAGGCGGCCTTGAACTCGTCCTCCAGAATCACCAGATCCCTGCTTCGGAAGCCCACGATGAGGTCCACGCAGCAGCCCACGTCATGGAGCTTCTTGGCCACAGGATAGGCGATGGCGGTGCCCACGCCGCCCCCCACCACGGCCACCCGCTTCAGGCCCTCGGTCTCGGTGGCGCGGCCCAGGGGGCCCACAAAGTCCTGGAGGAAGTCCCCCTCCGACCTGTGGTTGAGCTTTTCGGTGGTGGCGCCCACCACCTGATAGATGATGGTGACGGTGCCCCGCTCCCGGTCGAAATCGGCGATGGTCAGGGGGATGCGCTCCCCCTCTTCGTCCACCCGGAGGATGATGAACTGGCCGGGCTCAGCCTTGCGGGCCACGGCGGGGGCCTCGATCTCCATCAGGGACACGGTGGGATTGAGCACCCGTTTTTTCACAATCCGATACATAGCTTCTCCTCTTTCCTATGGATATCAGCGCCTCCGCAACGCGGTACGCCATGGGCTGATTTTCAACATTGTAGCACAACCTGCCCCGCCCGTCAATTTTAGAAGCTGTACCAATCGCCGAAGTATTCAGATTCGCGCGTCAAAATTGCCGGTGGCAAGGCGAAAAATCCCGGGAATACTTGGTGTATTTCAAGATTTTTCAACGCGGCCGGCGGCAGCTTTGGCCGCAAAGCTGGGTGCTGAGGTTATTGGTACAGCTTCTTACATCCCCTGGAAACCGGCCTGGACGCCCCAAATCGGGCAAAAAAAGGGGACTGACCCCGTCAGTCCCCTTTCCCGTCTCAGAACGCCACCACCCGCAGGATAATGGCCAGCGCCGCGGCGGCCACGCATACCGTGGAGGCCGCCTCCGCCAGCAGAGCCGCCCGGCGGCTCTTCCGGGGCCGGGGCGCGGGCACGCTCAGCTCCGGCTCCTCCGCCTCTGCCCCCTCCGCGGCGGCATACGCCTCCCCGTCCGCCCATGCCTCCAGGTTGGCCGCCCGCCACGCGTTCAGGTCGATCACATTGTCCCCGCCCCGGGCGCGCCCGCCCTGCCGCACCAAGGCGCTCCGGCGCCCGGCGTCCGCCGTCCCGTCGAACCCGGCGGCCATGGCGCCGCCGCCCCACGTGCTCAGTGTGTAATAAGCAGTGTTCATAGCCAAAGCCTCCCTAATCTGGTGTGGGCCCAGCATAACAGGGCTTGGGTCCCATAAACCGGGTTCTTTTCACTCTTAGAACAGGCGTTTTTTCATCCGTCTGTTTTACTATTCGTTATAATAATATGTTCGTTCGACCTTGTCAACCCCTTTTCGCAAATTTGTTCGGTATTTCGGCAAAAAATTTCGCCCCCGGCCTGCACCGGGGGCGAAATTCCATTCGATTACCGCAGGTAGTTGCGGGGATTGACGCTGGTGCCGTTGATGCGCACCTCGAAATGGCAGTGGGGGCCGCTGACGTTGCCGGTCGCGCCGGAACGGGCGATGATCTGCCCCTGGTATACCTTCTGCCCCACGCTCACCAGAAGCTCGGAGTTGTGGGCATAGTAGGTGACATAGCCGTTGTCGTGGCGGATGGCCACCAGCTTGCCATAGCTGCCGCTCCAGCCCGACTTGATGACGGTGCCTCCGTCGGCGGCCTTGATGGCGGTGCCGGTGCGGCAGGCGATGTCCAGCCCCAGGTGGAAGTCATAGCTGCCCCACAGGTTGCGCCCGCCGAAGTTGGAGGTGATGGCGCCCCGCACCGGCCAGATGAAGTAGCCGTTGGAGGCGGTGACGGGCCGCGGGGTGGTGCCGGTGTAGGCATAGGTCATGGTGGGCTCTTTCAGGGTCTCGGTGGCCAGAATCTCCCGGCCCTGCTCCACGCCGTTGACATAGGTGACGTGGGCGTTGACCCGCTCCAGGCCGTCCTCGCCCTGCTCCTTCACCTTGCTGTCGCCTATATAGAGCTCGGCGGTCTCAATATACTCCACCGGGCTGGGGATCTCCTGCTCGTAGGTCTCCTCGGTGGTGTTCTCCACCGACAGGAAGGGCACCGCCTGCTGGATGACCAGCTCCTGGCCCACCCAGATTTTATCCACCAGCACATCGGGATTGAGGACGGACAGCTCGTTGGGCCACATGTCCAGGGAGTAGGCGATAGCGTTGAAGGTGTCGCCCTTCTTCACCTCGTAGGTGGACTGCTCCACCCGCAGCTGGCTCAGGGTGGTGCGGATGGACTCCACATCATACTGGGTGTTGGACGGCAGCTCAATGGGGTAGACCTCCACGTCCTCCACGAACTGGTAACGGATGGTGTCCGGGGTGAGGTAGGGCTGGGCCACCTCGTCCAGCAGCTGGTACAGGTCGTCCTTGGTGGGGGCGTAGCCCAGCTCCTGACCGTCCACCCGCATCCCGTAGGCGGTGACCAGCGCCCCCACGTCGTTGAACAGGGTGTCCTCAATCTGGGTCGTGTCGCTCAGCTCGTCAGGGGCCACGTACACCGGGGTTATGGAAATGTCCGCATCATAGTCGAACTGCTCCCCCAGGATGTCGGAGGCCCGGGACTCGATATTGCTGACGATGGCATCCTTCTCGTCGGGGCTTGAGACCACGCCCACCTCCTGGCCGTTCACGTTCATGGCGTAGGCCCGGATATAGCTGCCGTTGAAGCAGCTGATGCCGATGACCACCGCCAGCAGCGTCACGTACAGCAGCGGGGACACCGGATGCCGGTCCACCACGCTGCGGACCCTGGCCGCGGCCCGGCCCACCCTGCCCAGCTTGGCGGGAGCCTGTGCGCGGGACCTTCCCTCCGGGATCACGGCGGGGACCTGGGCCGCCGGGGCGGCCTGCTCCCGCGCCGGCCTGCCCTGGGCGGCGCCTCTTCTCACCCGTTTGCCTGCCGCGCCGGCCCGGACCATCGCCGCCTTAGCTCCGTCCAGGGCCTCCTTTGCCCCGTCCAACGCCTCCTTCGCCCCGCTCAGGGCGGTCCTGGCGCTGTCCAGCGCGCCCTTTGCCCGCTGCTTCAGCGCGGCGGCGGAGCGCTTCTCCTTTTTGGTCCGGGCGGCCCGGGCGCGGGCTGCCTCCCGCTCGGCCTGCTTCTCGGCGGCCTCGGCCTGCTCAATATATTGCCTCCAGGACTGGGGCCTGGCGGCCCCGCCCTCTTCTCTTTTGTCCGGGCCGGCCTGTCCGGCCCCCGTTACTGCCTTCTCCACACTCTCATGCTCTCTCTCGGTCTGCTTCACGGATGTCCCTCCTGTTGGCTTCGGGAAGCCCCGGCCCCACGCGCCTGCGGCGCTTTTCCGGCGGGCCGGCCCTTCCCTTGGTTTTCCGGCAAGTTACAAATAATCCGAAAAGAGTTACAAAATGGTTACAGGCCCATCCTACACCATTTTGTCCCTCCCGTCAAGTCCCGAATTTCCGGCGCGGACTGGACCGTCCGTTTTACCGGGGCATATCTTGTTGTCTTTTCGGGCCATTTGGGGGACCGTGGCACATTTTATGGTGCCCCTGGCGAAAGCGCCAAATTTTACCCGCTTTTTTCGTCCTTTTGCCCAGCCCTCTTGACAGCGCCGCCCCGGCAGTTTACAATAGCAATGCCGCAAAGTGAATGGAATATCACAGGGGCGCTGGAAGCATTTCCGGCTGTGATGTGGAGGATAAGGCCCTCCCGGTCCCTCGTACCTGATCCGGGTAATGCCGGCGTAGGAAGTGAATTCGACGATATGGGCCGTTGTCGTTTCTCTCGCTTACCGCATTGCACCGTTTGCATTGCGGTATACTTATTTTAAGGAGGAAACGACAATGTCAAACAGTAAATCCCACAACACGGTGCGCTGGCTGATGGAGAGCGCCATCATGATCGCCATCGGCACCATGCTCAGCGAATTCCCCAAAATCGACTTTCCCCTGGGGGGCGGCCTGACCATCTGCTCCATGCTGCCCTTGGTGCTCATCTCCTGGCGGTACGGCGTGGGCCGGGGGCTCATCGCCGCTGCGGCCTATAGCCTGCTTCAATTGGTGCTGGGCCTGAATAACGTGCAGTATGCTACCTCCGCCCTCATGGCGGCGGGCATCGTTCTGCTGGATTACGTCATACCCTATACCCTCATCGGCCTGGCCGGAATGTTCAGGGGCAAAGCGAAGGGCCCCCGCCTGGGCCTGGTGCTGGGCATCGTGGTCACTTTTCTGTTGCGGCTGGCCTGCCATTTCATCACCGGCTGGTGGATCTGGGACGCCCTGTGGCCCAACGAATACGGCTGGACCGGCCCTGTGTACTCCATCCTCTACAACGGCAGCTATATGGGGGCGGAGATCGTGCTCACCGGCTTGGTAGCTTGGATTTTGTATTCTACACCCCTCAAACGGTACTTTGATGGGGAAGATTTGAAATAAGGACTGATTCATGTGGGCAAATTCGACGGCGTGCTCTTCTTCGCGGACTACGACGACACCTTATATAACAGCAGCCACACCGTCTCCCCCGAGAACCGGGCGGCCATCCGCTACTTTATGGAGCGGGGCGGGCGGTTCTCCGTGGCCACCGGCCGGGCCCACCGCACCTTCACCCCCCAGATTGAAAAGGAGGATATCCCCCTCAACGCCCCTGTGGTGCTGTCCAACGGCGCGGCCATCTACGATTACGCCGAGGACCGCTACCTCGCGGACACCCGCCTGGATGGGGACGCCCCGGCCTGGCTGGCCCAGCTGTGCCGGGAGTTCCCCGACCTGGGCTTTGAGGCGTACCACGGCGAGGATATCTACGTCCACAATCCCAACGCCGTGACCCGGGAGCACCTGTCCCGGGTGGGGGGCGCGCAGATCCTCGCCCCCATCGGCGAGATGCCCACCCCCTGGAGCAAGGTGATCCTCCAGCAGGACGAGCCCTATCTCCGCCGGGTGCAGGCCCGCCTCCTCTCCCTCTGGGGGGACCGGTGCGAGGCCATCTTCTCCAACCGCTATCTGCTGGAGATGACCGCCAAGGGCTGCAATAAGGGGGCCATGGTGGACAGGGTGGCCCGGCTGCTGGGCATAGCGCCCCAAAACCTCTACTGCATGGGGGACAACCAGAACGACATCCCCATGCTGGCGCTGAGCGCCATCCCCTTCGCCCCGGCCAACTGCGCCCGGGAGGTCAGGGACTGGGGGGCCCGGGTGCTGGGCAGCTGCGACGAGCACGCCGTCGCCCAGGCCATTGAGATTCTGGACGGCGTTTATTAAGACTTTCTTAAATCAGCCCATCCCCGGCGGGAAATGTCCCGCCGGGGGTTATTTTTCCCCTCTCTGCGCCGAAACAAGGAGCGGGCGCTTGCGCCCAAAACAAGAAATGAGGAGCGAGAAAAGGATATGAACATCTTCAAGCGAGTTTCCATGCTGGCCTTGGCGCTGGCCCTGGCGCTGAGCCTGGCCTCCTGCGCCTCCGGGCCCGACATGCCCATGGAGGTCACCGTGAACGACCACACCATCGCCCTGGGCCAGACCACCACGGGCGATATGGCCGGCTGGGGCTGGCAGGTGGACTTCACCGGCTCCCAGAACGAGATCTACGAGGACGCCAAGTACGTGGCCTGCCACTTCCGCATCAAGACGGAGGAGGGCTCCGGCCACGAGTTCTGGGTCTCCGTCTATGTCCCCTTCCAGAAGAACATCAAGGGCGACTATGTGGATTTCTCCGCCGAGGAGAAGCAGTCCCGCACCGAGGGCGTGGTATACCGGGTCAGCCTGCGCAAGGACGCCGGCGAGAACATCAAGCTCACCTACAACGGCGCGGACTACCACAGCCTCACCTGGGAGGACGTGGAGGCGTGGGGGGCCAAGCCCACTGAGCACTCCAGCGACTATTCCCCCATCTACGAGCTGGAGGCGGCCCAGGGCACCCTGAAGTTCCAGAAGGGCTACACCGGCCAGGACGAGCCGGGCGAGTTCGCCGTGGTCATGAACACCAACGCCTTCGCCAAGCTCCAGAAGTAATCCCATTACATAAGCGGCCCCCGCCCAAGAGGGCGGGGGCCGCCTGCGTTTTCCCTCCGGGGCGCGGGGCGCCCTCCTATCCCTTTTCCAGGAAATAGGACGCCTCCATGTCGGCGGTGGCCAGGGCAAAGGCCAGGGGGTACTGCATCAGCGCCTGGCCCACCAGCTTATTATCCTCCGGGCCGGAAAAGCCCATGTGCCAGCGGATGGCCATGGCCTCCTCCCGGGTGAGGCGCATGAACCCCGAGATGATGTACACCGACTTCTCCCCGTGGCCGTAGGGCAGCTTGTCCTCGTAATAGAAGGTGGGCACCTTCTCCCACTTCCCCGTGGCGTCGTCCTTCACGTTGCGGGTGCCCGCCTTATAGCACCCGATCTTGCAAAGGTCGTGGAGCAGCGCGGCGATGGCCGCCGACTCCATGGGGTACTCCACCTGGTACAGCTCCCTCACCCGCTCCCGGGCCAGGTAGGACTCCAGGCAGCGGAACACGTTGACGCTGTGCTCGCACAACCCCCCGGCGTAGGACCCGTGGTAGCGCGCGGAGGCGGGGGCGGTGAAAAAGTCGCACTTATTCTCCAGGTAGTCCAGCAGTTCGGCGCTGCCCTCCCGGTGGATGTGCTGGGTATAGATTTCGATAAACTCCTCTTTCCCTGGCATGGCGGGCCCTCCTAAGCAGATTTTCCCCATTGTACCACAAAACCGCCGCCCTGCAAATACCCTGCGGGGCGGCGGTTCCTCGAAATTTTATGGGCTGGGCTCCATGCCCGGCGTCTTCACGGGGCCGGGGCGCTGCCCTCCCCCAGCTGTGCCAGCACCGCCAGCGTGCTGGACGCGGTATCCTGCACCCGGATTTCGATCCAGAAGTTGGCGTTCACATCGTTGCTGAACTGGAAGTTCAGGTTGCGCCGGCCCTGCACATACTTGTCCCAGTCCTCCACCCGGCGCACGCCGATGCGGCCCGCCTGGAAGTCCTCCTTCACCGCCTCATACAGCGCCATGGCCTCCGCCCCGCCGTAGTACACGGTCTGCTCCGTCCCCGGGTCGTGGCCGTCGTTCTCATAGCTCACCTCCCGCAGGCGCCAGCCCTCCTCGGCCATCCGCCGCTCGGCCTCCTCAAAGCCGTAGGCTCTCCAGTACAGCTCCCGGTCGCCGTAGATCTGCCGGATGGCCCAGGCGGCGGTACCCTCCCGGTCCGCCTCCCCGGGGGCCACGTATACGGGGTAATACCACCGGGACAGGGTGGAACCGTCCTTCATATGGTAGGTCAGGCACAGGTTTGTCTCGCTGGCGGTTCCGCCCGGGTGCGTCCCCCGCTGGTCCACCGCCGCCTGGTGGAGGAGGACGGCGTACTTCACAAATTCCGGCCCGCCCTCCTCCGCCCGGAGGTAGTCCCCGCCGTCGGCAAGGGAGCACAGGTTGGCCCCCTCGAGCTCCACATAGTCCACCTGGTCCGGGTCGGGCACCCTGGTCTCAAACCCGGTCAGGTCGAAGCCCACCACCAGGAACAGGGCGGTAAACACCCCGGCCACCGCCGCCGCCCCCTTCCAGTAGCGCAGCACCCGGAAGGATTTGTCCAGCAGCATCCGGGCCGCGAAGTAGCCGGCGACGCCCCACACCAAGATGGAGGCCATCAGGGTGGGCTCCTGCCCGCCCAAAAAGCTGGTGGTGGCTATGCCGAAGGTCAGCCCGGCGCAGAAGGCCACGCCGTACTGGAACACCGGACGCATACATCTGACCGAAACCACATCCCCCGCGCTCTCCAGCCGCCGGACGCGGTAGAGGAGGAAGGAGGCCCCGGCCAGCAGCAGCGCCGCCGCCGCATACGCCGCCACGCTGTCCAGCCCGCGGGTTTGGAACAGCCCGTCGGCATACCATCCCCCCACGCCGGAGCCTAGCTTCATCACCGGCGTGAGCCATTCAACCAGGGTCTGCATCCAGGACCCAAAGCCGTCGAAGCCGTAGTAGAAGCGGTGGAACACCGCGCTGGCCAGCACGCACAGCGCCCAGGTCAGCACGTTGAAAATGCCGTAAAAGGCGGGCAGGGCCAGGATGTGGCCGGTGAACATGCCGCAGAACACCGCCAGGGAATAAAAGAACAGGCACTCCCCGCAGGTGACGGCCAGCCAGAACCCCAGCGCGGCCAGCTCCACCGTCCCGCCCGCGGCCTCGATGAGCAGGGTGAGCACAAAGACCACCCCGCTGGGCGCCAGGAGGAAGGCCAGCCCCGCCAGGTAGTGGGTGACAAACAGCCCCTCCCGCCGGATGGGCAGGGAGCCGAAGAAGTTGGCCGACCTGGCGTTATAGAGGTGGCTGCACACCGCCATGGCCGCCAGCACGCCGAACACCACCGCCAGCACCAGGGACAGGTGGGCCATCTCCGGCACCGAGCGTCTGGCGAAGCTGGCCATATACCCATCGCGGGTCTGGACCTCCAATTGGAGCATCATCATCCCCTGGAGGGGCAGGGCCACCAGCCAGATCACGCTGTACGCCCCCCACACGGGCCAGTAGCGCAGCGCCGTTTTCTTGAACACAGGCCAATTAAAGAGCGATGTCCCGGACCGCATAGTCCTCACCTCCCATTTCATAGATAAAGATCTCCTCCAGCGACAGGGGCAGGGCCTCCATAAACAGCGGCGCCAACGGCTTGAACTGGGCCTCCACCTCTTCGGCGCTCCCCCGGACGATGTAGGTATACACCCGTCCCACGTGGTCGGTATGCACCACCCGCACCCCCTGGGGCAGCTCCGGCGGCGTTTCATCGGCAAAGGCAATCTGGAGCTTCACCGTGCCCCCCTGGAGGTCGGACAGGGAGCGCTCCAGCGCCACCTTCCCCCGGCTGAGCAGGCCCACGTGGTCGCACACGTCCTCCAGCTCCCGCAGGTTGTGGGAGGACACCAGCACCGTGGTCCCCCGCTCGGCCACATCCCCCATGAGCAGCGACCACACCTGGCGGCGCATCACCGGGTCCAGGCCGTCCACCGGCTCGTCCAGCAGCAGGTAATCCGGCCTGCAGCTCAGCGCCAGCCAGAAGGCGGACTGCTTCTGCATCCCCTTGGACAGCCGGCGGATGGGCCGCCTCTCGTCCACGGCGGGGAATGCCTCCTTCAGCTTCTCATAGCGCCCCATGTCGAAGGTGGGATAGATCCCTTTGTAGAACTTCATCATGTCCCGGGTGGAGGCGGAGGTGAAGTAGTACAGCTCGTCGGGTATGCCCGCCATGCGCTTTTTCACCGCCGGGTTTTCATAGATGGGCGCGCCCTCCAGCAGGATCTCGCCGCTGTCCTGGCGATAGGCCCCGGTGATGTGGCGCAGGATGGTGGATTTGCCCGCCCCGTTGGGCCCCACCAGCCCGTAAATGGCCCCCCGGGGCACCGTCATGGTCAGCCCGTCCAGGGCGTGGAAGCCGCCGAAGCTCTTGACCACGTTTTTCACTTCAATCATTGCGTTTCCTCCTTCCCCTCGTCCATGCACCGTTTGGCGATCTCCGCCCGGCCCATCCCCAAGTAAACCAGCTCCTGTACCACGGCGTCCAGCTGCCCAAACAGCTCCCGGCGGCGTTTTTCCGTCACGTCCTGGGGCAGGGCGGCGAAGCTGCCCTTGCCCGGCACCGAGTAGGCGTAGCCCTCCCGCTCCAGGGCTTCATAGGAGCGCTGGATGGTGTTGGGGTTGATGGCCAGCTGCCCCGCCAGGGTGCGCACCGAGGGCAGCTTATCCCCCGGCGGGATGGCCCCCGTGATGATCAAACGGCGCAGTCCGTCCCGGACCTGCTCGTAGATGGGGCGGCTGTCCCGCAGGTTCAGGCTGAGCATGGCCCCGCCTCCTTTCACAAGATTGTACTAATTGTACTATATGTCCTAGTACGGTTATCATAGCACAGGGTGGCAGGGCTGTCAAGCAAGAAAAATTTTCCAAATTTTCCAGCTTAAAATTTGCGAAAGACTGCTGACAACGGGCCGTGTACCTGCTATAATGTTGATGTCCACCCTTACACAGGGGGGTAAAGTGTCAAAAAACACCAAAACCGGCTCGTTTCATCTCAGAATATTGGAAAGGGGTCTTTTCCTATGTCCAACCACGATTTAAACGCCGCCGCCTTTCTGGAGTGCGTGGGCGCCCTGCTGGACACCAGCGAGGTCAGCTCCATGAAGCGCTGGCGCCACCACTTCTCCATCACCTGCTACCAGCACTCCCTGTTCGTGTCCTATGTGGCCTTCCGGCTGGCCCGTTACTTCGGCTGGGACTACCGGGCCGCCGCCCGGGCGGGGCTGCTCCACGACCTGTACCTGTACGACCCCGCCGACGGCTCCGCCCATCCCGGCAACCAGTGTCTGGACCACCCGGAGTTCGCCCTGCGCAACGCCTCCGCCCTGTGCCCCGACCTGTCCGAGCGGGAGAAGAACGCCATCGTCTCCCACATGTTCCCCCTGGCGCTCCACCTGCCCCGGTGCCGGGAGGCCCTGGTGGTCAACGTCGCCGACAAGGTGTGCGCCACGCTGGAGGTCGTCCATCTCTACCAGACCCGGCGCGTGCAGCGCTGGCTCCCCCTGTCCGCGGCCTGAGGCGCGGGCGGGCTTTCTTCGACACAATCACGGCTTTCCCCCATTTTTCTCCCTGGTTTTCGTGAGAATTCGACAATTTTCCCAAACTTTGAAAAATCTCTTCAAAAAATCCTGGTTTCTGATATAATGCTCTTATGTCGAATTGCTTCCTGCCCTGCGCAGGAGGTTGAAATAGTACGCCGGCAATGAATAACTACGATGATTAAGAGAGGACGATGGGAAGCATGGTATCACACGGCAAGGATCTGAAGATCTTCTCCGGCAGCTCCAGTAAGGCCCTGGCCCGGGATATTTGCAAGGAATTGAGCATTCCCCTGGGCAATGCGGAGACCGGTGCCTTTTCCGACGGCGAAAATTTTGTATCCATCTTTGAGACCGTCCGCGGTTCCGACGTATTTGTAGTGCAGTCCACCTGCTCCCCGGTAAACGACAACCTGATGGAGCTGCTCATCATGATCGACGCGCTGAAGCGGGCCTCCGCCGGGCGCATCACCGCCGTCATCCCCTACTTCGGCTATGCCCGGCAGGACCGCAAGACCAAGCCCCGCGACCCCATCTCCGCCAAGCTGGTGGCCAACCTCATCACCCGGGCCGGCGCGGACCGGGTGCTCACCATGGACCTCCACGCCAACCAGATCCAGGGCTTCTTCGACATCCCGGTGGACAATCTGCTGGGCTCCCCGGTGTTTGTGGACCACTTTTTCCGCCGCTTCGCCCCCGTGCACGAGCAGACCATGGTGGTCTCCCCCGACGTGGGCAGCGTGGCCCGGGCCCGGGCCTTCGCCCAGAAGCTGGATATGCCCATGGCCATCGTGGATAAGCGCCGCCAGAAGGCCAACTCCTCCGAGGTGATGAACATCATCGGCGATGTCACCGGCAAGAACGTCATCCTGCTGGACGATATGGTGGACACCGGCGGCTCCCTGTGCCACGCGGCCAAGGCCCTGGTGGAGCTGGGCCACGCCAAGTCGGTCACCGCCTGCGCCAGCCATGGCGTGCTGTCCGGCCCGGCCATCCAGCGCATCAACGAATCCGCCCTGGACGAAATCGTATTTCTGGACACCATCCAGCCCCGGGATAACATCGCCGAGATCTGTCCCAAGATCAAATACCTGTCCGTGGCCCACCTGTTTGCCGACGCCATCGAGCGTATCTACCAGGAGATCTCCGTGTCCAAGCTCTGGCAGTAACCGGCTGCAAAGCCGTTGTGAGTAGGGCGGATTTGCCCGAGCCGCAGCGAAGCCGCCCGTCGCGAACAGGCGCAGCGCAACGCCAACCGGCGGCAAAGCCGTCTCCGTCTCAGAAGCCGTATCAATAGCCGAAGTATTCAGAATCGCGAGCCCAAATTGCCGCTGGCAAGGCGAAAAACCGCGGGAATGCTTTAGTGTATTTCAAGATTTTCAACGCAGCCGGCGGCAATTTTGGCCGTACAGCTGGGTCTGAGGCTATTGGTACAGCTTCTCAATATCCCGCCCCGGGGCAAGGCCCCGGGGCGGTTGTTCCGTTTGGAGGAATCGACATGTTTTTCCAAAATAAGCTCCCCGTCTCCTGGCTCGTGGTGGGCCTGGGCAACCCGGGGGACAAATACGAATACACCCGCCACAACGCGGGCTTCCTGGTGGCGGACGAGCTGGGCGAACGGGGGGGCTTCCCCATCCAGCGCCTGAAGTTCAAGGCGCTGACCAGCACCGCCGCCATCGGCGGCCAGGGCGTGCTGGTGATGAAGCCGGTGACCTACATGAACCTGTCCGGCGAGGCGGTGGGGGAGGCGGCCCGGTTTTATAAAATCCCCCCGGAACGAGTGCTGGTGATCTCCGACGATGTGGACCTGCCCCTGGGCAGGCTGCGCCTGCGCACCTCCGGCTCCGCCGGGGGCCACAACGGCCTGAAGAGCGTCATACAGCATCTGGGCGGCAGCCAGTTCCCCCGGCTGAAGGTGGGGGTGGGGGGCAAGCCCCACCCGGACTACGACATGGCCGACTGGGTGCTGGGCAGATTGCAGGGCGAGGATAAAAAGGTGATGGACCAGGCCGTCAAGCGCGCCGCCGACGCGGTGGAGTGCTTTTTGCGGGACGGGCCGCAGAAGGCCATGAACCAATTCAATTGAGGTTGCCATGAAACAGCTTTTGAACATCTTGAATACGGTGCCCGAGTTCGCCCGGCTGGCGGCGGATCTGGAATCGGGCCGCTCCCCGGTGGAGGTGGCGGGGCTGTCCCCCGTCCACCGGGCCCACTTCGCGGCGGGCCTTTTGGAGCGGCTGGACTGCCCCGTGGCGCTGGTGTGCGCCGACGAGGGGGAGTGCGCCCGGCTGTGTGCCGACGTGACTGCGCTGACGGGCGTATCCGCCGTCATGGTGGGGGCGCGGGAATTTTTGTTTCACGACGGCGCGGTGGCCTCCCGCCAGTGGGAGCACCAGCGCCTTGCCGCCTTCCACGCCATGGCCCAGGGCAGGGCCAGGCTCATCGCCGCCACGGTGGAGGGGCTGCTCCAGCGCACCCTTCCCCCCGGGGCGCTGGCCGCCCATGTGGTGGAGGTGGACGCCGCCGGCAGCTATGACCCGGACCAGCTGGCGGACCGGCTGGCCGCCCTGGGCTATACCCGGTGCCAGCAGGTGGAGGGGGTGGGCCAGTTCGCCCTGCGGGGCGGCATCCTGGACGTGTTTTCCCCCGGCATGGACGACCCGGTGCGCATAGAGTTCTGGGACCGGGACGTGGACTCCATGGGCTCCTTCGACGTATCCTCCCAGCGCCGGGCGGGACGGCTGGAGCGGGCCGTGTTCCTCCCGGTGAGCGAGCTTCTCCCCGTCAGGGACGAAAACGGGAACTGGGTGCGGCTTGGGGACCGCCAGCTCCCCGCCCGATACGATACCCTGGCCACCGCCGCACACCATCTGCCCCCGGAGGCGGTGGTGTGCCTGTCCGAGTCCAGCCGGGTGGCGGAGCGGGGCAAAAACTGGCTGTGGCAGCTGAACGAGGACGTAAAGACCCTGCTGGAAAACGGGGCGCTGGACGGCAGGCACGCCGTTTTCGCCGCCGGCATGGACGAGCTGATGGCCGTGCTGTCCGACCATGCCCTGTGCTTTCTGGACTCCTTCACCACCTCCGCCGCCCCCCTGCCCCCCCGGGATATCCTCACCGCCCAGGGCCGCCAGCTCTCCTCCTTCGGGGCCAGCCTGGACGCGGCGGCGGCCGACCTCACCCAGCTGCAAAGCGCCGGCGCCGCCGCGGTGGTGCTGGTGGGCAGCGAGCAGCGGGCGCTCAACCTCCAGTCCCTGCTCCGGGAGCGGAAAATCCGCTCCGCCGTGGACTTCCAGCTCCACGCCCTGCCCCAGCCCGGGGGCATCACCATCGCCGTGGGGGGGCTGTCGGCGGGGTTTGACTACATCGGCTGCCCCTACGCGGTGCTGACGGAGGGCGCCGGCGAGCCCCGGCGAAAGGGGAAGCGGCTCAAGCACGCCGCGGACCGCCGCAAGGTGGATTCCTTTACCGACCTGTCCCCCGGGGACCTCATTGTCCACGAGAACCACGGCATCGGCCGCTTTGTGGGCATGGTGAAGATGACGGTGGACGGGGTGGATAAGGACTACGTCAAGCTGGCCTACGCCGGGGCGGACGTGCTCTACCTCCCCGCCACCCAGCTGGACGCCATCGCCAAATATATCGGCTCGGGGGACGACCCGGAGACCAAAAAGCTGTCCAAGCTGGGGGGCACGGATTGGGAAAAGGCCAAGACCCGCACCCGCAAGGCGGTGAAGGACCTGGCAAAGGGCCTCATCCAGCTCTATGCCCAGCGCCAGCGCCAGCCGGGCTACCCCTTCGCCCCCGACTCCCCCTGGCAGCGGGAGTTTGAGGACGACTTCCCCTACGACGAAACGGAGGACCAGCTGCGCTCCATCGCCGAGATCAAGCGGGATATGGAGGCCCCCCGGCCCATGGACCGCCTGCTGTGCGGCGACGTGGGCTACGGGAAGACGGAGGTGGCCCTGCGGGCGGTGATGAAGTGCGTGCTGGACGGCAAGCAGGCCGCCATCCTGGTGCCCACCACCGTGCTGGCCCGCCAGCACTACCTGACGGCGCGCTCCCGGTTTGCCAAATACCCGGTGGAGATCGAGGTGGTCAGCCGCTTCCGCACCCCCGCCCAGATGAAAAAGGCGCTGTCCGGGGTGGCGGACGGCTCGGTGGATCTGCTCATCGGCACCCACCGGCTGCTGCAAAAGGACGTGCGCTTCAAGGACCTGGGGCTTCTGGTGGTGGACGAGGAGCAGCGCTTCGGCGTCACCCACAAGGAACGGCTCAAGGAGCTGTCCAAGCAGGTGGACGTGCTCACCCTGTCCGCCACCCCCATCCCCCGCACGCTGAATATGGCGCTGTCCGGCATCCGGGACATGTCCGCCATCGAGGAGCCCCCCTCCAACCGCCAGCCGGTGCAGACCTATGTGCTGGAGCACGACTGGTCGGTGCTGGCGGACGCCATGCGCCGGGAGCTGGAGCGTGGGGGCCAGGTGTACTACCTCCACAACCGGGTGGACACCATAGAGCGCACCGCCGCCCGCATTAAGGAGCTGCTGGGGGACGGGGCGGAGGTGGCGGTGGGCCACGGCAAGATGAGCCAGGAGGAGCTGGGCGGCGTGATGACCCGGGTGTCCGACGGGGAGGTAGACGTGCTGGTGTGCACCACCATCATCGAGACGGGCATCGACATCGCCAACGTGAACACCCTGATCATTGAGGACGCGGACAAGATGGGCCTGTCCCAGCTCCACCAGATTCGCGGCCGGGTGGGCCGGTCCGCCCGGCGGGCCTACGCCTACATGACCTACCGGCAGGGCAAGGTGCTCACGGAAATTGCCGCCAAGCGCCTGAGCGCCATCCGGGAGTACGCCGAGTTCGGCTCCGGCTTCAAGATCGCCATGCGGGACCTGGAGATCCGGGGCGCCGGCAACCTGCTGGGGCCGGAGCAGTCCGGCTTCCTGATGAGCGTGGGCTACGACCTGTATTTGAAGCTGCTGGAGGAAGCGGTTTTGGAGGAGAAGGGGGAGAAGCCGGACCGCCTCCCCGAGTGCACGGTGGATTTGACGGTCTCCGCCTCCATCCCGGACAAATACGTACCCGACCCGGGCCAGCGGATGGACCTGTACCGCCGCATCGCCCGGGTGCGCGCCCAAGAGGATGCGGACGACATCACCGACGAGCTCATCGACCGCTTTGGCGACCCGCCCCGGCAGGTGAATAACCTGTTGGCGGTGGCCCTGCTGCGGGGGCGCGGGGCGCAGTGCGCCATCACGGATATCTCCCAGAAGGGGGCGGCGCTGTCGTTCACCCTGTCCGCCTTCCAGCTGGAGGCCATCGCCTCCCTGGCCGGGCAGTACCCCGGCCGCCTGCTGTTCTCCCCCGGCGACACCCCCGCCTTCACCCTCAAGCTGCGCCGCACCGACGACCCCCTGCGCACCGCCGCCCAGGCGGTGGAGCGGTATGGGGCGCTGCTGAACCTGGAGAAAGCCCCCTAGGGCGGCGCGCGGCAGCCTGGAGCTGTGCTGCGAAGCCTCCGCGACGGCAGCTAAGCCCCTCCGACTGCGCGCGCCGTTTGCCGGGCCTTTTGGGCCCGGCAAGCCGTCCACTCCGCTTCGGGTCTTATCTGCCTGCTCCCGGCTTCTCCGCAACCTGAAGTCGTGCTGCACCTGCTCGCGACGGCTCCGCAACCTGAAGTCGTGCTGTGCCTGCTCGCAACGCGCGGCTTCCCTCCGTCTCAGGTAAAACCCGCCCCCGCTGCGCGGCGGCTGGGCTTTCGCCCTCGCTTCGGTCCATCCGCGCTGCTCGCGACGGCTCCGCAACCTTGATTTGCATTTCCCGCCCGCTTGATGTATAATACTTCCCAACGGCGCACGCGCCGGAATCATTCTGCCGCACAGATTGGAGAATACCATGAAAAATTGGAAACGACTGCCGGCCCTGCTGTTGTCCGGGGCCCTGGCCCTGTCCCTGTTCGCCTGCACCACCGCCAACCCCACCGGCGGCGATCCCTCCGTCTCTCCCGGCGCGGACCCGTCCGCTTCCCCCAGCGCGGACCCGTCCGCCTCCCCCAGCGCCGCCCCCGAAATCGTGGCCGACCTGACCCAGCCCCCCCTGATGTTCGCCGCCGGCGCCAACCCGGACGACGTGATGCTCACCGTTGACGGGGCGGATGTCCCCGCAGACCTCTTTTTCTACCTGCTGGGCCAGGCCTGCATGAACACCCAGCAGTATTTCTCCTACTTCGGCCTGAACCTGGCGGACATGCCCGATGCGGCGGGCGACCTGCTGGAGCAGGGTGTCCGCCTGTCCGCCTATCACACCCTGGTGCGCCAGAAGGCGGCCGAGCTGGGCTGCCTGCCCACCGACGCCCAGATGGAGGAGGTGCGCCAGGCCATGGAGCAGTCCGACCTGGACACCGCCGGCCCCTACTGGGGGCTGACCGAGGAGAGCGCCCAATTCATTTTTGAAATGACCACCTATTACGAGAACGTGAAGAACGCCGTCACCCACGCGCCCGACGAGCAGGAGCTGAATGAGTACCTGGACGCCCAGAAGGTCTACCGGGTGAAGCACATCCTGCTCAAAACGGTGGACGACAGCAAGCAGCCCCTCCCCGATGACCAGGCTGCCCAGAAGCGGGCCCAGGCGGAGGATCTCCTCTCCCAGCTCCAGGGGACGGACGCCGGCGCCCTGGAGGCCAAGTTCGACGAGCTGATGATGGCCCACAGCGAGGACAATCCCCAGAACAACCCCGACGGCTGCACCACCTCCTCCGGCCAGATGGTGGCCCCCTTTGAGGAGGCGTCCCTGGCGCTGAAGGAGGGGGAGATCTCCGGCATCGTGGAGAGCGAGTTCGGCTATCACATCATTCTGCGCCTGCCCCTCACCGACGAGACGAAAACCCAGTACCGGGACAGCTTCCAGGTGGACGCCATGGAGGATCTGGCCGACCAGTGGATCGCGGAGGCCCAGATCACCCGCGCCGGGGCGCTGGACAGCCTGAACGCCATCGACTTTTACCGCCGGCTCAGCGCCTACCACCAGGCGCTGGCGGAGAAGGACGCCCCGGCGCAGAGCGGCCCCGTGGAGAGCGGCGGGGTGGGCTGAGCGTTCCCCCAGCCGCCATTGTCACGCTCCGATTGGCCGCGCGGCCGGGTCGCTTTCGCTCCGGCTCGGACTGGTCTCCGGCCCGCACAGGCGGGCCTGCGCTCGTCCTCGCTCCGCTCCAAGCCCCCCTGCGCGGCTATCGTCGCGCTTCTTCCCCCTTGACAGCCACCCTCACTTCTGGTATCATCTACCTCAAGTGATAGGGGAGTAACCGGCGGGGTTCTGTCCCGCGGCTAAGGTCAACAGCAAGAGGAATTCCCTCTGGCTTAGTCTGAAACGGTAAGACCTATCCGCAGTCTGAGGCTGCGGATAGGTCTTTTTTGTTTCCCGCTTGTCCCCTTTCCCTACCATTCGACCCCCAAAAAACGCTATATTCAGAAGGAAAGAAAAGGAGTGTTGGACTATGAGCCAATGGTACGACAAGACCGCCGCCCAAACCCTGGCTGGGCTGGAATCCGGCCGCTCCGGCCTCTCCCCCCAGGAGGCCCAGGCGCGGCTGGATAAATACGGCCCCAACCAGCTGGCCGGGGCCCCCAAAAAGCCCCTCTGGGCCCGGTTCCTGGACCAGATGCGCGACCCCATGATCCTGGTGCTGCTGGCCGCGGCGGCCCTGTCCCTGGCGTCCTCCGGCGGGGAGGACTGGGTGGAGGCCGTCATCATCCTGGTCATTGTGGGGGTGAACGCCTGCATCTCCATCTCCCAGGAGGACAGCGCGGAAAAGGCCCTGGAGGCGCTGCAAAAAATGTCCGCCCCCCTGGCCAAGGTGGTCCGGGGCGGGGAGCAGGTCCGGCTGGAGACGGCCTTTCTGGTGCCCGGCGACGTCATCGCGCTGGAAGCGGGGGACCTGGTGCCCGCCGACGCCCGCATCCTGGAGTGCGCCAACCTGAAGGCGGACGAATCCGCCATGACCGGCGAATCCGTCCCGGTGGACAAACAGGCGGACGCGGTGCTGCCCGAGGGCACGGTGCTGGGGGACCGCAGCAATATGGTGATCTCGTCCACCGTCATCACCAACGGCCGGGCGCTCTGCGTGGTGACGGCCACCGGCATGGACACCGAGGTGGGCCGCATCGCCGGGATGCTCATGGGGGAGGAGGACACCTCCACCCCGCTTCAGCGCAAGCTGGCGGAGATCTCCAAAACCCTGTCCTTCGTGTGCCTGGCGGTGTGCGCGGTGATGTTCGGGGTGGGCCTGCTCTACCACCGCCCCCTGCTGGAAATGCTCATGGCCGCCGTCTCCCTGGCGGTGGCCGCCATCCCGGAGGGCCTGCCCGCCATCGTCACCATTGTGCTGGCCCTGGGGGTGCAGCGGATGGTAAAGCACAACGCCATTGTGAAAAAGCTGCCCGCGGTGGAGACCCTGGGCTGCGCCGGGGTGATCTGCTCGGACAAAACCGGCACCCTCACCCAGAACCGCATGACGGTGAAGCAGGTGTGGACCCCTGGGGACCGCCACCGCCGGGAGGCGCTGACCATCGGCGCGCTGTGTAACGACACGGTGCTCTCCCCCAGCGGCAAAACCACCGGCGACCCCACCGAGACCGCCTTTGTGGACGCCGCGCTGGCCGACGGCCTGGACAAGAACATTTTGGAGCAGGAGATGCCCCGGGTGTTTGAGCTGCCCTTCGACTCCGAGCGCAAGCTGATGAGCACCGTCCACCCCCTGCCCGGCCAGCCCGGCCGGTACCGCGTCATGGTCAAGGGCGCTCCCGACGTGCTCCTTTCCCGTTGCACCCACATCCTGGCCGGGGCCGCCGTCCCCCTCACCGCCGCCCTGGGCCGGGACGTGGAGGCCGCCAACGCCTCCATGGCGGAGCAGGCGCTGCGGGTGCTGGCCTGCGGGTATAAGGACATTGAAAAATTACCCGCCGGAAACCCTGTCAGCGGGGAATTGGAGACAGGCCTCACCTTTGTGGGGCTGGTGGGCATGATCGACCCGCCCCGGCTGGAGGTACGGGACGCGGTGGCGCAGTGCTACGCCGCGGGCATCCGCCCGGTGATGATCACCGGCGACCACAAGCTCACCGCCGTGGCCATCGCCAGGGAGCTGGACATTTTCCGCAGCGGCGACCTGGCCATCACCGGGGAGGACCTGGACTTCATGCCCCAGGAGCTGCTGGAGCAGGACGTGGACAAATTTTCCGTCTACGCCCGGGTGTCGCCGGAGCACAAAATGCGCATCGTCAAGGCTTGGCAGAAGAAGGGCATGGTGGTAGCCATGACGGGGGACGGGGTGAACGACGCCCCGGCGCTGAAGGTGGCGGACATCGGCTGCGCCATGGGGATCACGGGCACCGATGTGGCCAAGGGCGCGGCGGACATGATCCTCACCGACGACAACTTCGCCACCATCGTCAAGGCGGTAGAGCAGGGCCGGGGCATCTATTCCAACATCAAAAAGGCCATCCACTACCTGCTCTCCTGCAATATCGGCGAGATTGTGACGCTGTTCCTGGCCACCCTGTTCAACTTCCACCAGCCCCCCTTGGTGGCGGTGCAGCTTTTGTGGCTCAACCTGGTCACCGACTCCCTGCCCGCCCTGGCCCTGGGCATGGAGCCGGTGGAGCCCTCGGTGATGGAGGAGAAGCCCCGCTCCGCGTCTGAGCCGCTGTTCACCCGGCGTTTTTCCATCCGCCTGGCCTGGCAGGGGCTGATGGTTGGGCTGCTCACCCTGGCGGCCTACTGGCTGGGGGAGTATGTGCTCAGCGACCCCACCCTGGCGGACGCCACCGCCAACACCATGGCCTTCGCCACCCTCACCTTCTGCCAGCTCTTCCACGCCTTCGACGTGCGCAGCGAAACCCAGTCCATCGCCCACATCGGCCTCACCTCTAACCCGGCCATGAACAAGGCGTTCCTGGTGGGCATGGCCCTGCAATTGTCCGTGCTGCTCATACCGCCGCTGATGTCGGTATTCCGGGTGTGCGCCCTGACCCTCACCGAGTGGCTGGTGGTGCTGGGGCTGTCCCTCATCCCGCTGGCGGTGTGCGAAATCGAGAAGGCGGTTAGGCGCAACAAGCGCTGAACCCAAGCGCCCGGGCGGCTCCGCGCTTCTTTTTCATTTCCCTGTTGCAATTTTCCCCCTGTCAGTTTATAATGTTAGTCAGAATCTTAACAAACGGGATTCAACAAATAAATTGAATTTGGAGGTCGATTCCCATGAAAGATTTATATGTGGTCAGCTGCTGCCGCACCGCGGTGGGCTCCTTTGGCGGAAGCCTGAAGGACACCCCCGCCACCGATCTGGGCGCCATCGTGGTCAAGGAGGCGTTGGCGCGGGCCAACGTGAAGCCCGAGCAGGTGGACGAGGTGATGTTCGGCTGCATCCTGACCGCCGCCCAGGGCCAGAACCCCGCCCGCCAGGTGGCCATCAAGGCCGGCGTGCCCTTCTCCGTCCCCGCCTACACCGTGGGCATGGTGTGCGGCTCCGGCATGAAGTCCGTCATCGAGGCGGGCCGCGCCATCCGCTCTGGCGACGCGGAGATCGTGGTGTGCGGCGGCACCGAGAACATGAGCGCCGCCCCCTTCGCCTCCATGGACGCCCGCTGGGGCGCCCGCATGGGCGACAAGAAGCTTGTGGACACCATGATCAAGGACGGCCTGTGGGACGCCTACAACAACTATCACATGGGCACCACCGCCGAGAATATCTGCGATATCTGGGGCATCACCCGCGAGGAGCTGGACGCCTTTGCCGCCTCCTCCCAGCAGAAGACCGAGGCCGCCCAGAAGGCCGGTAAGTTTGAGGACGAGATCGTCCCCGTGATGATCAAGAAGAAGAAGGAAATGGTGGAGTTCAAGGTGGACGAGTTCCCCAAGGCGGGCGTCACCGCCGAGGGCATCGCCAAGCTGCGCGGCGCGTTCCCCGTGGGCCCCGAGGGCGTTGAGGACGAGGTGGTGCACACCTTCGAGCTCACCGGCGTCCACGAGGCCGACGCCAAGAAGCACGTCCAGCGGGTCACCGCCGCCAACGCCTCCGGCATCAACGACGGCGCGGCCGCCATCGTGCTGGCCTCCGGCGAGGCGGTGGAGAAGTACGGCCTGAAGCCCATGGCCAAGCTGGTCAGCTGGGGCCACGGCGGCGTGGACCCCAAGATCATGGGCGTGGGCCCCGTGCCCGCCTCCCGGGACGCCATGGCCAAGGCCAACCTGACCATCAAGGACATCGACCTTGTGGAGGCCAACGAGGCGTTCGCCGCCCAGTCCATCGCCGTGGCCCGTGAGCTGGACTTCGACATGGACAAGGTCAACGTCAACGGCGGCGCCATCTCCATCGGCCACCCCGTGGGCGCCTCCGGCGCGCGCATCATCGTCACCCTGCTCCACGAGATGGCCAAGCGGCCCGAGGCCAAGAAGGGCCTGGCCACCCTGTGCATCGGCGGCGGCATGGGCGTCGCAACCATCTTCGAGAAGTGCTGAAAATAGGGGTCTGATATGGACTACCAGGCACTTTACAAAGAGAAACTCACCACCGCTGAAGAGGCGGTGAAGGTGGTCAAATCCGGCGACTGGGTGGACTATACCTGGTGCACCAACCACCCCGTCGCCCTGGACGCCGCCCTGGCGGCACGCAAGGACGAGCTGTATGACGTGAAGGTCCGGGGCGGCGTTACCATGTGGATGCCCGAGATCTGCAAGGCGGACGACGCCGGGGAGCATTTCACGTGGAACGCCTGGCACTGCTCCGGGGTGGACCGCAAGATCATCTCCAAGGGCATGGGCTATTTCTCCCCCATCCGCTATTCCGAGCTGCCCCGGTTTTACCGGGAGAACGTGGACGTGGACGTGGTGATGGTGCAGACCACCCCCATGGACGCCCACGGCAACTTCAGCTTTGCCCTGGCGGCCTCCCACCTGGCGGACATGATGGACAAGGCCAAGACCATTATTGTGGAGGTCAACCGGAACATGCCCTGGGTGTACGGCCTCACCGGCAGCGAGATCAACATCAAGGACGTGGATTTCGT
>Ga0137308_100459_pt1 | contig 66212 bp, 57 predicted proteins | sample Inofrocosms_June_FD_97181 | JGI IMG/M metagenome (GOLD analysis project Ga0137308, IMG submission 97181) | Mouse cecal microbial communities from Vienna, Austria - N-Acetylneuraminic and N-Acetylglucosamine D2O microcosms_June | ecosystem: Host-associated > Mammals > Digestive system > Large... | reverse complement strand
ATGACTTTACGGAGTTCACGGGTGATCTGGTTTAACTGGCTGAGCGTATCTCCATCCATGCGGTTAAAAAAGCGTGACAGGGTAGGCTGGGATGCCAGGGCATCCTTCTCTAAAATAACTGTCATAACAGGTTCGTTTGTCAGTTCGTCCGCACAGTCATCCTCAAAGTAGGAACTGATAATCTGGTAAATTACCTGCATCAGATTCGTATCATCCTTATGGACGCGGAACCATGCGGTATCATTGGTTTTGAACATACGATTAACGAGCTTGACCGCTCCAATCTTAAACAGGAACTCTTTGAACAGGAGAAGTCCTGCATCGGAGGATAAATCGCCTCCGTCAAAATTAATTTTAATCTGGCTATTGCTTTCTAAGCTTACAGTGTTTAAAATATCCATATAAAGACCCTTTCTTTGGTTTTGATTTGGATTAGACACCTAAATTTTACCATAGATAGAGGTCTTTTTCTATTCACTAAATAAGTGAAAAGCAATATTCAATTAAAATACAGTAACTATGCGGGTTTCAGCAGTTAATGCTGTTATTCCGTGAATAATTCAGGATAAATACAAAAACTGCTACTTTTTTTTAAATTTAGCGGAAAAATATTTTAGCACTTGCTGCCGCGTAAGCGGCTTGGTACAATTGCCTATATTTGTGAGACAGAAAGCAGCAGAAAGAATAATGAGGCTGATATTCTTTCTGCTGTTGCATTTACATTTCTATCCGGCGCCCATGCTTTCTCTTCAGCTGGAAACGCTTCATCTTCTGCAATCCATCAAGATTTTTCAATGGGAGTTGCGGAACTTACCGATTTGTGATAAGATCTAAAAATGTAAGTAGGACAGGCGATCGCAGCCACGCAGTGTGGGTGAGGAAAGTCCGGGCTTCACAGGGCAGGATGCCGGATAACGTCCGGTGGAGGCGACTCCAAGGCCAGTGCAACAGAGATATACCGCCCGGGGGTAATTGCGGGTCAATTACCTTCGGGTAAGGGTGGAAAGGCAGCTTAAGAGACTACCGTCCGTCTGGTAACAGGCGGAGCCATGTAAACCCCATCCGAAGCAAGACCAAAACGAAAGCTACAGGCTTGCCCGGCCTGCTTTCAGGTAGGTCGCTGGAGGCACCTGGCAACAGGTGTCCTAGATAGATGATCGCTCAACGACATAACCCGGCTTATCGTCCTGCTTATTTTATAGTAAATGATAGTAGAAATTTCAATGTCGTTTACTATCAATCCCAGTATTTATAATGAATACTGGGATTTTGTTTTAAAGGTAAAATATTGTCTAAACACAGATGAGGCTCATGTTGTGAGAGAAAGGATAATTTTGAAGCGCAAAAGAGAGAAAGGCAGAGAGGTTATAGATTTTTCTGTGTGGCTGGTTATATCTATTTTGGCCTGTATGCTGACTGCATGTGGTGATTCGGAAGCGGTTCCCGGGCCGCAGGCAGAGAGAGACAGATACGAAGAGAAGCTGGATACGGATCCCCAGGTGCCGGGCAATCCTGCGTTCAGAGCGGAACCGGATAATGGCTACGGACAGGATGAGGAGATACAGCGGTATCTCCAACAGGCGACGGTGCAGATCAAAGGCCCCCGATATATTGGCAGCGGTGTGATTTGGGCCGTCTATGAGGATACGCTGGTGGTTGCCACGGCGGCTCATGTGACGGAGGAAAACAGCCCCATGACAGTGCAGTTTGACCGGGGAGATCCTTTGCATGCCAGCCGGCTCCTTGCATCCGATCAGGTAGATGTAGCTTTTTTGGAATTATCTCTACAGGAGATAGAGGAACAAGAGATTGAATGGCAGGCAGCCCGGCAGGATAAAGAGATCTGTGACAGGCTGGAGCCAGGGCAGCCGCTGTGGATCATGGGCTCCATAGAGGAAGCGGCAGATCGCGCCTATGAAGGCAGTGTGGCGGAACCCTGGATTTATATAGAGGATTTTGATAACTATATGCTGCTATGTCATGCCTATGCCATCCCCGGAGTATCCGGCGGCGGTGTGTTTACCCAGGAGGGTATCCTGGTGGGCATCCTCTGCGGCGGCAATGAGGCGGATCAGGTCGCGGTGCTGCCCTGGAGTGTGATGGAGGCCAGTGCGCCGACAAGAGAGTAAAGCAGGTTTACTTTTCAAAATAATATAATACAAAAGGGTATTGGGAGATAGAGTGTTCACCATAGGCTCCCACCTGGTAGCCTCGATTATACATCTGCTCCAACTGTTCTTCGTCAAGCCACTCTCCGGAAAAGTACCAAAAGGCATCGGCATCCACAGCCGCACAGCTGTCGCTGATAATTTCATGGCCGGGATAATAGTGCTGCAGAACGGTCCATCCCAGGTGTTTTACACCTATAACGGCCATGGGGACAGAGGGATCCGGTTGTCCTATGAGCGCCAACGTCTCGGCAGTGTCAGTTTTTTCTGTCTCCACGCGGAACTGGTAGGTTGTAAAATTGCGCAGTCCGATGAGAAGCAGGATACCGCAGACTGCCAGCAGGCAGCACTTGCCTGCAAGGGACAGCAGCGGGCGGTGGGCGGACGGCGCATACTCGGATATCCATTCCTGAATCCGGCTGCAGGCCATGATAAGAGTCATGACAAAAATTGCGCAGAGCGGGTACAGATAGCGAGCCGCCAGAACAGGTCCCATAACAACACATAACAGATAGGCAAAAAGCAGTGTGCCGACGACGGTCAATAGGCCGATTATGCAGCCATATGTGCGATCGGTCCAGTTTTTCAAGGAAGGGGCGCAGAGCTGTATGTTTAAGTGGCCCTTGCTGTGTTCCACGCCGGGTTTTTGTACATCCACCCGGACAAGCCCACAATCCAGAACAAGAATCATCAGCAGGAGCAGGACGAGAAACGGCAGCAGGATGTTCTTCATAGTCTCGCCGCAGGCAATCATATTCAGCGCGTCACGGATTGACAGCAGGTCAGTCATCCACCAGTCGTCCGCAACCGCGCCGGTGGATGACAGCAGCTGGGGAAGCCAGGGCAGATATCCCAGCAGAAAGCAAAGAATAGAGACTGTGCCTGGGATCCAGGCTTTGCCGCGGCGGCGGATAAAATACCCCGCGCCTGTGAGGAACAGCAATATACCGGCTGCAGCCAGTGCATAGTAATGGCTGTATGCCGCTGCCAGGCCGAAGAGCACCATGAAAAACCAGGCGGCCCTGCTTCCTTTTATCACCAGGTAACTGCAGTAGTAGCACAGTGCCAGAGACAGGAAAGCCAGGCTGTACATGCGCACCTCCTGGTTATACTCCAGGCAGGGGGCGGCCAGGCCCGACACGATGACAAATAGAGCGGCGGGAACCGCCCCAAAATGTTTGCGGAGCCCCGTGACTGCCAGTAGGATGCCGACGGCAAAAGGCAGAAAGGCACTCAGATGATAGACAAAGCCATGCTGGCCGAACAGGCTGATCAGCAAGTGAAGCCACAGGTAATACAGAGGCGGGTGGCTGTCCCAGTAGTGGAGAATCTCTAAAATGCCCGCTATGTTATTGCTGGCGGTATTCACTGAGAATGCCTCATCCCCCCAGAGCACATGGTCAAAAATCAGGCTGCCATTTAAGCAGACCAGGGCGATGGCCAGTAGGGGCAGCAGAGAGGGAACCAGAATTTTAGTGATAAATATGCCGACTCTGGAACTGGATACCTGAAAATGGATCTGATAGCGCAGCGCCGCCTGGTCAACCAGGGTTATCATCCCCACAATGAGGATCTCCAGAATTAGGAACTTCAGCACAAAGGCAGGAGAACAATCAAATCGTTCCGCCAAAGATAAATCCGTGCTGCCAAAGAGTAACATCGACAGGGTGACAAGCAGCACATTGCCAAGGGTATAGAGAAAGTAGCGGATCAGCAGTTTTGGTACTTCGGTTGATATGTGTTTTTGGCCCTGGCTATGTAGATAAAGGATTAAAGGTACTACAGGGATTAGCAGTTCAAGTAATATAGCGTTCATAAAAAATCCTCATTGTGGTTGTTTTCTTTTTTGATTTCTCATTATAGAAGATGAAGCGGTAATATGCAAGTTCTTTAATAAAGGATTAATAAATTTTTCAGTTTTACAGATATTGACAAGCAGGGGTATTTGTTAGACAATAAAAGATAATGGTTATGAAGCTTTAGACCGCATATCCCCGGAATGCGCGGGGATATGCGGAACTCAAATTAAGAAAGGAAGTATGAATCATGACAAAGATTGATATTGTATCCGGCTTTTTGGGGGCAGGCAAGACTACGTTGATTAAGAAGCTGATAAAGGAGGCCCTGCAGGACACCCAGGTTGTGCTGATAGAAAACGAGTTCGGTGAGATCGGCATTGACGGCGGCTTTTTGAAGGACGCAGGAATTGAGATCAAGGAGATGAATTCCGGCTGTATCTGCTGCTCCCTGGTGGGGGACTTTGGCGCGTCCCTGAAAGAGGTGCTGACCACCTACAAGCCTGATCGAGTGCTGATTGAGCCCTCCGGCGTGGGAAAGCTCTCCGATGTGGTGAGAGCGGTGGAGAATGTGGCCGCCGATCTGGAGGTGAAGGTCAACAGCGCCGTGGCAGTGGTGGATGCCTCCAAGTGCAAAATGTATATTAAGAATTTCGGGGAATTTTTTGTCAATCAGATTGAACATGCGGGGACAATTATTTTGAGCAGAACCGGCAATATCTCCCAGGAGAAACTGCAGGCGGCAGTGGAATTGATTCGTCAGCACAACGAAAAGGCCACTATTATCACCACTCCCTGGGAGGAACTGGAAGGCAAGGCGATCCTGGAGACCATCGAAGGGGTGGACAATCTGGACGATATGATGAAAGAACTGTTGGAACATGCCAAAGAGCATGAGCATCATCATCACTATGACGAGAACGGTGTGTGCAGCTGTGGGCATCATCACCATGAGGACGGGGAGGAACATGACCACCATCATGACCATGAGGAAGAACACTGTCATCATCATGACCATGAGGAAGAACACTGCCACCATCATGAGCATGAGGAAGAACACTGTCATCATCATGACCATGAGGAAGAACACTGCCATCATCATGATCATGAGGAGCAGCATGGGCACCATCACGATCATGAAGAAGATCATGGGCATCATCATGAGCACCACGGTCATCACCATGCGGACGAGGTGTTCAGCAGCTGGGGCATGGAGACCCCTAACACTTATGCGGCGGAGGAGATTGAAAAGATATTGTCCGCGTTGGACAGCGGCGATTACGGCATGATCCTGCGCTCCAAGGGAATGGTGCCCGCCGGGGACGGCAGCTGGGTGTATTTTGACTATGTGCCGCAGGAGCATGATATAAGGGACGGTAAGCCGGAGGTAACAGGGAAGATCTGCGTCATCGGTTCCAAGTTAAATGAAGAGAAGCTTGCGGAACTGTTCCGCAAATAACCTGGCCTATGGAGAGATAAGGCGCATTAGAGGAAGGATTGGAGGAAATGCACGGTATGAAGCCTGTCTATATTATCAACGGATTTTTGGAGAGCGGGAAGACGGAATTTATCACCTATACCATCTCCCAGCCCTACTTTCGGATTAAGGGAAAGACTCTGATTATCGCCTGCGAGGAGGGTGAAGTGGAGTACGGGGACGAGTTGCTGCGCAGATGCAACGCAGTGCTGGAGGTCATCGAGGAGGAAGAGGACTGCAATCCGGGTTATCTGGTGGAACTGGAAAAAAAGCACAAGCCGGAGCGCATCATCATCGAGTACAACGGCATGTGGAATTTTAAGAATTTGAAGCTCCCCTGGCATTGGCGGGTGGAGCAGCAGATTACCACCATCGACGGCTCCACTTTTCCCATGTATTACACTAACATGCGCTCTTTGCTGGCAGAGATGGTGAGAAAGTCGGAGATGATCATCTTCAACCGCTGTGACGGCATACAGGAACTGAATGTCTACAAGCGCAATATCAAGGCAGTGAATCAGAGCGCGGATGTGATCTTTGAGGATGCCAACGGCGAGGTGAACGAGATTTTCGAGGAAGATCTGCCCTATGATCTGCAGGCGGAGATCATAGACTTAAAGGACGAGAGCTATGGTATCTGGTATCTGGACTCTCTGGATCACATGGAGCGTTATGAGGGTAAAACCATTCGATTCACCGGCATGGTTTTAAAGCCTGAGAATATAGAGAAGGGATATTTTGTGCCGGGACGCATGGCTATGACCTGCTGTGCGGACGATATGGCATTTCTGGGTTTTGCCTGTCAGTATGAGGGAGCAGAGAATTTGAAGCAGAGAGAGTGGGTGCAGGTGACAGCCACGGTGAAGAAAGAATACTGGAAAGACTATGAGGGAGAGGGGCCTATACTTCATGCCGTTTCCGTAATAAAGACCAAGGCGCCTAAAAACGAAGTTATAAGCTTCTCTTAGGTCTTGAAAACTGCGGTCCGGTTCTGACAAATCCCCGCTTGACCACCTGTGAAGATGGCGGCGGGGGATTGTATATAATGGAGCGAAACGGTGAGGGACGGCAGAAGCAGCATTTTTATTGAGGATGGACTGATCTACTGAGTCAGGTATAATGGAGACGGTATATCTATGGAATCTACCAGGGAAATACAACAACTGAAAAGCCATTTGAAGGATCTGGCGGACAGGTCCTACCGGCAGAATTTATATACTTTTTCCGGTTTTTTGGGACTGGCGGAGCAGGATCAACTCTGGAGAATGGAAAAGGAACTGCGTTACAGCAGTGTTCAGCTTTGGGGCGGCTACGAGCAGGCGGAGCGGAAGGCGGCGCGTTTCGGCAACCCACAGGAACTTTGCTATGAGGAGGATTATCCCATTGTCTGTATCCATATTGCGCCATTGCAGGCCAAATTTGCCGACGACCTGAGTCACCGGGATTTTCTGGGGGCTTTGATGAATCTGGGCATTGAGCGCAGCACCCTGGGGGATATCCGGGTGGCGGAGAAAGAAGCCTATCTGTACTGTCTGTCCAGTATGGCGGAGTATATCTGTGAACATCTGGAAAAGGTGCGGCATACCAGCGTACAATGCGTCCCGGTGGCGGAGAGCGCGGATGTGCCCCGGGAAGAACCCAGGGAACTGGTGGTGCAGCTGCCTTCCCTGCGCGTAGACGCCTGTCTGGCGAAGGTGTACAACCGATCCAGAGGGGAGATACTGGAGGCTTTTCAAGGCGGAAAGGTCTATGTGGACGGCAGGCTTTGTGAGAACAATTCCCGGCAGCTCAAGGGCGGCGAGACCGTGAATCTGCGGGGATATGGGAAATTCCTTTTCACGGGAGAGCGGCGGGAGACACGCAAGGGCAAGCTGTCGGTGAAGGTGCTGCTATACCAATGAGCTTCGCGTGAGCCTGGACGGTGCACATGTGAAGCTAAAATCAGGAGGAAAATGTGTATCATTATTCGATAATCCAGTGGCTGTTTTTCTTTTACTTTTACTGCTTTGTGGGATGGTGCATTGAGTCCACTTATGTGTCGATCCATCAGAAGCGTCTGGTGAACAGGGGCTTTATGAGGGGGCCTTTTCTGCCTCTGTACGGCAGCGGAGGCATCATGATGCTGGTGGTATCCATGCCCTTTCAGGAGCATTTGATTCTGGTGTATATTGCAGGCTGTATCGGTGCGACCATACTGGAATATGTGACAGGCGCGACCATGGAGGCGCTGTTTAAGGTGCGGTACTGGGATTACTCAGACAAAAAGTTTAACTTTCAGGGGCATATCTGCCTGGGCACATCTCTGGCCTGGGGGCTGCTCACCATACTGATGACCCGGCTGGTGCATAAGCCGGTGGAACATCTGGTACTGATGATTCCTGCAACCATGCTGACTATAGTCACTTTGCTGCTGACCGTGGGCATCGCCTGCGATTTTGCCCTGTCCTTCAAGGCCGCCATGGATCTGCGGGATGTGCTGGTTATGATGGAGAAAGCCAAGGAGGAGTTGGTGCATATCCAGAAGCGCCTGGATGTAATTATTGCCATGGCTGACAGTGATTTCCAGGCCCGCAGAGAGGAGTGGAACGAGGCCAGGGAGGCCTGGGTGGAGGCTCGAAACGAGGCCAGGGAGGCCCGGATAGAAGCCACCGAAGCCCGCAGGGCAGCGGCAGCGGAGCAGAGGGCCAAGCGCAGCGAGAGCATGACCTTGAAAGCGGGAGAGTTAAAAGCGGGCATCGAGGAGAAGTTTGCGGGCTTAAAGCAGCGTACTCTGGAAAGGCCCTCTGCTTATTTGGAGAGCGTGAAGGAAGAAATCGGCGAACTGCGTATTAAGTACCGCGTCAGCACAGAGAAGCGGGACGGGCTTGGTAAAACCAGGAATATCTACAGGAATCTGCTTCGCTCCAATCCCTCCATGACCTCCAGGATCTTTAAGGATGCATGGGAGGATCTGAAGAAAAATACAGAAGGTGACCAAGAGGAGCAGGGTGATTTGTAGGAGACGGCGGTAAAAGGCTAATATCCGGGCGCATTCTGCCGAAATAGTTAGTGATACAGGGAAGTATCGGTGTAACCCATAAGGATGTGGAGGTATAAAACCATGAAAGTAGGAGAAGCCCTGGCCGCTTACCGCACGGAGCGCAAGATGATCGTACAGGAGAGACGCGAACTGTATAAGCGGAGAGAGTCACTGGAAAAGAGAATGAATGCCGCCGAGGGAGGCAGGGAGCGCTATGCCGACGAGGCGGCCACGCTGGAGTTGTCCATCGACAATGTGAACGCCCGCTTTGAGGAGAATCTGAAGGTACTGGACCAACTCACGGAACAAGAGGCGGCGGTCTGGAATGCGGAGGTCTCCCGGCAGCAGGCGGACGTGATGGAGGACTATGCCGTAGAGATGGGCAAGATCCTGGAAGTGGCCCACCGCATCGCCAAGGGCGCCATCGTGCCTGCGTCAGATGAAAAAAAGCTGCTGGATTACAGCTTTGAGATGTACCAGGCCGCCAAGAGTATGGGGGCCATGGCCCAGATGCAGAAAAAGCGTGAGAAATATGATTCCCTATGGGATGATGAGGAAGAAAAAGAGCAGGAGTATGATCCTGCGGGTAAGGCGTATAACGCGGAGACCGACATAGGGCTGCCTCCGTCGGCGGCGGAGAGCGGCGATGAGGGCAGTCTTTGAATCGGGAACGCCGGCAGAACTTATCCCCGGTACTTTTGGAAACCTTTTGCTGCACATAAGGATGCCCCGTGCGGATTCAATCCGCAGGGGGCTGTTTTGACGTGTTTTTCCCGGGAACAGCCACATACCAGTCGTGGAACCCGGTCAGGGTAAAATTTTCCTCAAAGACAGGAACATCCGTAAAATATATGATATAGACACTTTCCTGATTGATATCTTCGTAATCTATTCTGGTATTGATGCGGATTCCCCTGGTTTCAAAACTGGCCGGCGCAGGCGCCACATCATAGACGACGGAAGAGAGGTATTCGGAAGGCAGAGTCTCCGTATATAAGAGCAGCCGGGGCCACTGCGCTCCCTTTTCCGCAGTTATATTGGCAATATGGTTTTCTTCGCACTGTTCCCAGGCGAAATCCACACATTCTTTCAGACCCTCGGCGAAGTAGGCACCCACAAGCTGGCGGTAATCCGTGTAGTAATCCTTTTGAAACAGCAGCAGACATACCAAATAAGCGGTCGTCACTCCCAGGGCGGCCGCGCTGCTCCAAACCTTCCGGGCGGAGGGCAGTTTTTTGCGCAGAAACTCTATTACGGTCCAAACGCCGTATGCCTGACCCAGCGCCAGCGGTATGTAGAGGGAATCGATCTGGTGCAGCTTCGCGGTGACCAGAAGACAGTTCAGGGCGCCTCCGCATAGCTGTACAAACAGGAAATATTCCCCGGAAAAGGTCTTGCGGCGTAAGCTCACAACAAGGCGTTTCAGCAGGGCGGCAATGCCGATTACAATAAATACCCGTCCCAGGTCATAGTAAAGCCCCCAGGGCAGGAGAATGTCATAGGGGCTGCCGTTGTCCTGGCGGCGAAGAAGGTACAGGGCGCTGCGCAGATTGCTCCACATTTCCGATAAGCCGAAGGCCACTTCCTTTCCCCGGTATCCCCCCATCTTTGGAATAGTCATAAACGGCAGAGTGATTTCCGGCAGAATTTCTGAGTTTACCAGAATGAACAGCAAAAGAGGGAGAGCCATGACAAAAAGGATCAGGGCTGAACACAGACTCCATCTGTCAAAACGCAGTTTTTTATGATAGAGGCCATATAGGATCTGCAGGATAAGTATAAAGGGCACAATGGGCCAAATAACGGCGTAGGAGTATAAACTCAGCCCATAGAACATCCCGGACAGCAGCAGAAACTTTTTTCGCTCCAGTCCCATGATGAAAAAGAGCAGTCCGAAAATCAGGAATCCGGGCGCCAGATTGGCATCCAGCCCCCAGCGGGACATCATAATGTGCCAGGGACAGACTGCGAGGAGAAAGGCGCTCCACAGACCGGCTCTGCGGTTGAAAAGGCGTGTCATTATGCAGTATACGGCCCAGAGTGTAAAGATGGACACGACGGCCTGGGGAAGGCGGCTCAAAAAAGGGGAGGCGGCGTGACCGCCGGAAAATAGCAGCAGAGGCATAAGGAGCCACACATAAAGGGCACTGTGCCCGTCTCCCCAGTCCGCCATATACACGGGGAACCGATGCCCCGCGGAATCCATCCCCTCCCTGAAAACGGCGAACGCGTTCCATGAGACAAAAGCTTCGTCCTGGTGCATTCCGCCAGGTACGCTGCCCAGAGCCGCAAGACGCAACACGGCGCCCAGCAGCAGGATAAGCAAAAGCAGTAACTGCTCAAAACGTGTGCTTTTTGAGTGGATCTTTTTTATCATACAGTGAATCTCCTTTATTTCATATAAAAATGCCTGAACGTATTATGTATACTGCTTAACAGTTATAATTTTCGAGTAACCGGACTACATAACGCCAGCCATATACGTTTAACCAATGCAGTACGGTAAATTCTGGCGTTATGTAGTATAATATATCACACTTTTCGTATTAAATCCATAGGGGGAAAAAAGGAACTTACAATAAAGTCCAGCAAGAAGTGGGAAAAATAATATAGCTATTTCTGTTGAAGTATGGTATACTTTAAAACAGTATTTTCCTTTCCATATGCCCGGGAGTGTCCCATCGTTTACGTGAATGTCCTGAAGGGGCAGACTCTGCGGATGGAAGCGGATATGATACACAGGGGCGTTGGGTATGATAGATAAACTTATCATTGGGGCCGGGCTGTACGGGTTGTATGCGGCTCTTTATTGCGCAAAAGCGGGTCAGAGGGTTAAGGTGCTCGAACTTGAGGATGCGCCGTTTTCACGGGCCACCTACATCAACCAGGCCAGAGTACATATGGGATATCATTATCCACGCTCTCTGGCTACGGCGCTAAAAAGCGCCGGTTATTTCAGGAGATTTGTGGAGGACTATTCATTCTGTATTCACTCTGAGTTTCAGCAGATATATGCCACTTCCCGGCATTTCTCCTGGACGGACGCAGGGGAGTTTGAAAAGTTCTGCAAGGATGCGGGGATTTTGTGCGAACCGCTGCCGGTGGAAAGGTATTTTAGAAAGGGAAGCTGCGACGGAGCTTTTCTGACAAAAGAATATACGTATGACGCCCATATACTGAGGGATTATTTTTTGTCGGAGCTTGGGAAATATAAGGGTGTGGAGCTGCTCTGCGGCAGGGAAATACAGCGCATTGTAAAAAAGGCGGACTGTTATGAGATATATGCCCTGCATCAGGGGAGGGAAGAGCGCTATGAAGCCCCGTTTGTGTTAAATGCCACGTATGCTTCGGTAAACCAGGTGCTTGAGCGGTTAGAAGGGGTGGAAACGGAGCCCTTCAATATCAAATATGAACTTTGTGAAATTATCCTGTGCAGGACGGAAAGTGATTGGAAAGAGATCGGGTTGACCGTGATGGACGGCCCCTTTTTCTCCATTATGCCCTTTGGCAAAACAGGTTTCCATTCCCTGACTTCCGTTACCTTTACGCCCCATAAGACCAGCTGGGACAGGACGCCGCAGTTTTCCTGTATGGAAGGCGGAAGCTGCCGCCGGGATTGGCTGGGGAACTGTAATACTTGTGTACACAGACCGGAGAGCGCATGGGAATATATGTCCGCTCTGGCCGGAAAGTATATTCGGGAAGAATATCGATTTCGGTATGAGAGATCGCTGTTTTCCATGAAGCCGATTTTAAAGGCTTCCGAGGTGGATGACTCCCGGCCGACGGTAATCAGATACACCAGCAGGGATCCGGTTTTTCTGAGCGTACTGTCGGGCAAAATCAATACGGTGTACGATTTAGATGAGTTTTTGGATGAAGAGCGGGGATAAAATGCTGCAGAACAGAGAAAAGAATTTTGTGTCATGTGTGGTGTATCTGCATAATGAGAGCAGCTGTGCAAAGGGGTTCCTCAAGGCAGTCTGCAAAGTAATGCGGGATAATTTTGAAAAGTACGAGATTATCTGTGTGAATGACGGATGCACGGATGACACCATAGAGCAGGTGAAGGCATTTCTGGCAGAGGAGACGCATAAACCTGTAGTGAGCCTGATAAATTTGAGTTATTACCAGGGAGTGGAAAGCGCCATGAATGCCGGCAGGGATTTGGCGGTGGGAGACTTCCTTTTTGAATTTGACAAATGTGCGTTGGATTTTGAACCTGAACTCATTATGGAGGTGTACCGCAGGTCCCTGGAGGGGTATGATGTGGTTGCCGCGGCTCCCAAATACGGGGGGGCATGGACTTCAAAGCTTTTCTATATGGTGTATAACTGGGGAAGCCGTTTTCAGGGGAAAATCGGACAGGAACGCTTCCGGGTGGTTTCCAGGCGGGCGGTCAACCGTGTGAACCAGATGAATACATATATTCCGTACCGCAAGGCCATGTATATGAACTGCGGCTTAAAATCGGATACACTGCGGTATGACAACAAGAAGTTGACGAAAAAGCGTCACAACAGGGAAGAGTGGGGCAGCAGGAGTATGCTGGCCCTGGACACAATTATTATCTTCACGGATGTGCTGGAGAAGCTGTCCGTGGTGGTGAGCGTGGTGCTGCTGGGGGCGCTTCTGATTATGTTCGGGTATCTGGTCTATTCCGTTTTCAGCAGGGCACGTCCCGTGGAGGGCTGGCTGTCCATCATGTCACTGATGTCCTTTGGGTTCTTCATGATGTCCGTGATGCTGACATTGATTCTGAAAAATTTGTCCGTGCTTCTGAATATGAGCTTTAAACGACAGCACTATGTGATAGAAGGGGTGGAAAAACTTACATAATGATGTTGACGATTATTTTTCCCGTTCTGAATGAAAGACTGAGACTGGAGAGCGGAGTTGCCAGGACGGTGGAATATCTGGAGGGCATGGATTTTACCGATTATGAGATTATTATTGTGGATAATGGATCGGAGGATGAGACGCCGCAGATTGCCGCAAAGCTGTGCGGGAAATATGAGAGAGTAAATTATGAGCGGATTTCCATCCGGGGCGTGGGAGCCGCTTTCCGCCGGGGCGTAGAGATCAGCCATGGCGATGTGGTCGGCTATATGGATATTGATCTGTCCACAAATATCCGGCACCTGGGAGAAGCCGTCCATATTTTCAGAACGCGGCCTGAGATCGCTTACCTCAACGGGAGCCGTTTTGCCAGAGAATCCGATACCCGGGGGAGGAAATGGTACCGCAGGCTTACATCCCAAGGGCTGCTGGTGCTCCTAAAGTGCCTGCTGGGGATGAAGTCCACAGACGCGATCTGCGGTTTTACTTTTGTGCGCAGGGAAACCGCGCTGTCACTGGTGGAGGGGTGCAGTCAGGATAACGGATGGTTTTATATGATTGAATTTCTGCTGCGCGCCGAGAAGCGGGGAGTGGAGATCCTGGATTATCCCGTGGAGTGGCAGGAGGACTATAACACCACTGTGAAGGTGTTTCGGACAATATGCAATTACCTGGTGCAGATTGCCAGGCTGTTTAGGGAGTTTTATATCAGGAAGAATATTTGACGGCCTGGGAGGGGATGGCGGCGGATATGGACACATACATAAAGCGTATAGATTTGACAAGAGATTATGAGGCGCACCGGGAGGAATACCTGAAGGCGATAGAAAAGGTCTGCCGGGAAACCGCTTTTTCCGGCGGGAAATACGCGGATGCCTTTGACAGGGACTTTGCGGAATATGTGGGAGTTCCCTATGCCTGCGGCGTCAACAACGGCACTTCCGCGCTGCATCTTGCCATGCTGGCTCTCGGTGTGGGACCCGGGGACGAGGTAATCGTGCCCGCCAATACCTATATTGCCACGGCATGGGGGGTCAGCTATACGGGGGCGATGCCCGTTTTTGCGGACTGTACGCCGGACACCTGGGAGATCGATCCCTCCGGGCTGGAGGCGAAGATTACTCCCAGAACAAAGGGGATTCTCGGGGTGCATTTGTATGGTCAGCCCTTCGACTATGCGAAAGTAAGGGAGATCGCTGACAGGCATGGAATATTTGTGGCGGAGGACTGCGCCCAGGCCCACGGCGCGAAATTCCAGGGCAGGATGGCAGGATCCATGGGAGAAATGGGGTGCTTTAGCTTTTACCCCGGCAAGAATCTCTATGCTTTCGGGGAAGGCGGCAGCATTACCTGCAAAGAGGAAACCTATCACAGGCATATGACGAGGCTGAAAAACCAGGGCTGCGACGTGCGCTATTACCATGACGAGGTTGGCTTTAATTACCGCCTGGAAGGGCTTCAGGGGGCCGTGCTGTCCGTCAGTCTGAAGTATTTGCCCCAGTGGACAAAACGGCGGCAGGAAATCGGATGGCGTTATCTGAGGGAGATAACCAATCCGCTGATTACCATGCAGGCCCACCCGGACGATACGGAGCCGGTGTTTCATCTGTTTGTGGTCCAGGTGGAGGAGCGCGATGGGTTTGTAAAATACATGGCGGATGCAGGTGTGGAATGTAATCTGCATTATCCTGTTCCCTGTCATCTGCAGAAAGCTTATGCCCGGCTGGGATATAAAAAAGGGGATTGTCCCAATGCGGAGCATCTGGCGGAGCATTGCGTGACGCTTCCCCTGTTTCCGGAGATGCAGGAGTGGGAGATTGCCCGGGTGGTTGAACTGTGCAACTGTTTTGGCGGCGCATAATTATTATATAATTTTATATATGTAATTTCGGAGTTGGCGAGCAAACCTGACATTGCTATTATGGCGTGTCTGGCTGCTTGCCATTTTTTTTGCTGGGGGTTGACAGCCGTGTCTATAGATGATAGACTAAAGTCTATAACCAATAGACATAGAAGCGGAGCTAAATTAAGAAGGGGGCACAAAGATGGAGGATTATATTTTGGGCGTGGTGGAGAGCCGGTTTGCGGATATTGTGTGGGAGCACGCGCCGCTGTCCACGGCGGAACTGGTCAAGATATGCCAGCAGCAGCTGGAGTGGAAACGGACTACTACATACACTGTGCTGAAAAAGCTGAGTGAGAGAGGACTGTTTTCCAATGAGAAGGGAACCGTGGTGGTGCAAATGCCCAAGGAGGAATTCTATGGCAGACAGAGCGAAGCCTATGTGGAGCGCTCTTTCCAGGGTTCTCTGCCAGGATTTTTGACGGCTTTTACATCCAGGAGAAAGCTCAGTGACGAGGAGATCCTGCAGCTGAGGCAGATTATTGAAGAAAGCCGATGATTTGACGAGGGAGGAGAAACGGTAATGAAAGAGTTGGTTATGGGCGTGATCAATATCAGCGGCCAGGCGGCGATCATTTTTGCGGTGCTGCTGGCAGTCCGGGGGATATTTGCATTGGGCAGGGTCCCTAAGAAGTATGCTTATGGGTTGTGGGCCATCTTATTTATCCGGCTTTTGCTGCCCTTGCAGATGGAGGCCCGCTGGGGGCTGATGCCCCAGGAGAGCGGCCTGGTCAGGGCGGTGGAGAACATGCTGTATGCTGCCCGTCGGGATGCGCCGGATGTTTTGGGGAATCCGGCAGGAGACGGTCAAGACGTTCAGGGGCCGGAGATTTCAGTGGATTGGAAGAGTATGTTCGGAAGGAAGGATATTTCGGCAAACGGATACGATATATCTGGAGAGGGACAGGATGCGCAATCTGCCCGGCCGGGAGATGTGGCTTTGCAAGGGGCGGATTATTCCGCAGAATTTGAGGAAGCTATGGCCAAAGGCCATGGTAATGCAAGGAAGCCTTCCCTTTGGACTGTTATTGTGGGGATATGGATAACGGTCAGTGCCCTGCTCATGGGGTATGGCCTGTTTTCTTATTATAAATTGAAAAAGAAACTCCGCTGCAGTCTTCGTCTGGAGGGCTGGGGAGAGGGAATTTATCTGGCGGACGGCATTGAGACACCTTTTGTACTGGGCTGTATAGCGCCCAAAATCTATCTGCCCTCGAATATGGAGGATAAAAGCTATCCCTATGTGATTGCTCATGAGCGGATCCATATCCGGCGCAGGGACTATCTGTTTAAGCTGGGAGCATACTTGGTCGCCTGTCTGTATTGGTTTCATCCCATGGTATGGGCGGGCTTTATCCTGATGGGCCGAGATATGGAGATGTCCTGTGATGAGGCGGTGCTGCGCCGCATGAATGGAGATTGCCGGGGCGAATATGCGGACAGTCTGCTGTCGCTGAGTTGTGGGAGACATTATCCGGCGGCAGCGCCTCCGGCCTTTGGAGAGGGAGATACCAGGGGGAGGATTAAGCATATCATGGGATACCGGAAAGCGGCGGCTGCCGTCGCCATTGTGGCAGTGGCGCTGACCGGCATATTGGCGGCGGGTCTGTTGGCCAGTCCCAAGAAGGCGCCGATTGACAGCGGCAATCAGGAGTTTTCCTTTCAAGTGGCATGCAGTGACGTATTATCCTGTCCGGCGCCTGTTATGACGGGGAATACATCTCTGGGGGCGGATGGCGCTATATTGGACTATGCAGATGAGGACAAAGTGATCTTTCACGGATATTTTGGCCTGTATGTGTACTCCGCATCCGCAGGAGAAACTATAGGCGCAGTGGATTTACGGGCTCTTGGCTGCGGGGATACCCAGGGTGACAATGCCTGTCAGGTATTGGTCAGCAGGGATGGCTCCAAGGTGTATTTTTATCCGCTGGGCGGCATTGGTGAGGTGGATAGCAGTGCCCGGGCAGAACAGGGCCAGGTGATTTGCAGTTATGTGTATGACGTGTCCGGCGGCAGGCTGAGGATCATGTCCTGGATTCTGGAGCAGCCGGGAGACTCCTATGAAGAAATTGGGCCTTCCCGGTTGATAGAGGAGGAACTGGCGGAAAACAGGACAGTGCCGGTGGCAGAAGTGGAACAGGATGTATGGGACCAGGGATTTTATTCCTATCATGGCATGGTGTTTGAGAAAGGCGGAGAGCAGGTCTTTGGCTATCTGAAAAGCGCCAGCGGAATCCTGGAGGACCTGGTGTATGTGCAGAGGCCGGTGTATGAGGAGAGTGCGGCAGATGCACAGAGGCCGGAAGACGGAGATAAGCCGGGTTTTGCGTATACCGCAGGAAAATGGCGGGAGACTGTGCGGCTGTTTGGAGCGGATGGACAGGGGACAAGCGCTGTCTCCTATGAGGATGAGGGAGGGGAGACTGCTCCCCGGATCACTATAGACGGCAGGACTTATGATCTTGGTCGGGTAATGACGGAGTATCGCATGGGAGATGAAATAATAGAATCGCCCCAAGGGAACAATCTCATAAATGCCATTACAGGGCTGCAATGTGTGGACGGATTGTGGATTGTGGAGGGGCATATCAATCCGGGCCGCAGCGCCTATAGTTTTTATGATCCGGCAGCGGAAGAATGGGTGTGTCATATCGTGGGCGCCTGTCTAACCTGGGACCGCCGGACGGAGAGACAGGCCCTGTGGGAGGGAAACAGGGAGAGACTGCTGTCCACCGTTGTCTATGCGCTGGATAACAGAATCTATAGTCTTTTGGACGGGCTGGTGACTTTCCTGCCCACGGAACAGGCAGGAAAGGACGAGGGGAGTCCGCCCCAGGAGGAAATCTGCGGCCTGTACCGGGATGGAGATGAGATAACCGTGGAAATCAGATCCACCCAGACGGAGGAGAGGAGAATTGTGCGGTTTCACTATGATCGTTTAGGGACGGGGCCGGTAAAATTGGATTAGTTTCTTGTCTATATTATCAACAGAGAATGGCGGTGGAAATACCCGCGAAAATGAATTTATTTACAGCTATAAATGAATTGGGAAAGAAAACCGATATACAATACACAGGCATTTGGGAAATAGTTTTTGTAAGTGTTAGAAAATGCAGAGTTACGATATGAAAGGGAAAAAATATGGGAGAGATTACACCCAGTGAAAATGAGTGGCTGGTGATGGAGGTGCTGTGGGCCCAGGAGGGATCTATGACGGCGGCGGAGATCATCGGGCAGCTTACGGGCAAGACGGATGTGAGTCAGAAGACCATCAGGGTTATGATTAACCGTCTGTTGGCCAAGGGGATGTTGACCTACACGGTGGACGAGAGAGACGCGAGGATCTATCACTATCAGGCGGCCAGGAGCAAGGAGGAGTGCCTGCGGCTGAAGAGCAGGCGTTTTGTCAGCAATTATTTTGGAGGCAATGCCTCGCTGGCAGTGGCCAGTTTCCTGCAGTCGGCTGAGATCAGCAAGGAGCAGCTGGAGGATCTGAGCAGCCTGGTGGAGAGCTTGAAAGATAAGGCTTGAGCGGGGGAAAGACAGCTTGCGGTATACAGGGGGTAAGGAAAGTGTGGTTTGAGTTGTCCGCCGGGGCGGGCAGATAGGTAAGTGGTAGGAATGATGCGAATACATGAATGGTTAGATTTGTTTTGGCGTTTCGGCACATTTTGCTGCCAATATGGGTTTTCCAAGTGCATGAGGACTGCAACCTGCGGTCTGTTGGTCATGCTGCCTCTGCTGGTCTGGCACTGCTGCAGGCGGGGAAAGAATGGAAGAAGCGGGGATTTGGGCTTTTACAGCTGGCTTCTGTTGTTTCCGGCGGCGCTTACAGGCATGAGCAGACTGTTTTATCAGCGGTGGAGCATCAGACTGCAAAACGGCTTCAATGTTCTGGGACTCACCTGGATCAGCAGGGCTTACTTTGCGGTGATGCTGGCGCTGGCGGGCTGGTGGATGGTCAGAAAGAAGATTTTGTCCCGAAGACTCCAAAAGCTCCCTTGCTGGTATTCTTTGAATGGAACTTTTCACAAAGGAACGGAGGACTGGCGGGATTGTGTCAGGCGGGTAACCGGCGGAGATCGTTGGAAACTGGCTCGTTGGTATCTGGGACGGGTTCGGGTCTATATAAGCGGTGACGGAGGCAGTCCTTTTTGCGGGGGGATATTCCGGCCCTATATCGTGATGCCGGATCTGTGTCTGGAACCGGCGGCGGAGGAACAGATTTGTCAGAGAGCCTGGCAGCCGCAAGATTGTGGGGAGAGGAACCGGCATGAGGGGCAGTTCTGTTATAAGGACTGGCGTTTGACAGAGCAGGGCAAGGTGCTGTTGTGCCATGAACTGCTGCACCTGAAGTCCGGGCATATATTGTGGATCAATTTGTTTGCCCTGCTGCGCATCTACTGGTGGTTCAATCCCCTGATTTATCTGTGTGAGATGCTGCTGCAGCAGGATATGGAAAAAGCCTGTGACGAGGGGTGCCTGTACTATACGGGCGTCAGCGAGAGGGAATATGGCAGGCTTCTGCTGGCCATGGCCGCCGGGCAGGAGACCATGAGACCGGCGGGAGCCGCCACGTTTTTGAAAGACAGGGACTATCATTCCTTGAAGAGCCGCATCAGCAATCTGAGGGGAAAGTGTCAGCGGCAGCAGTACCCAAGTATACATAAGCGCCTGGGCCTGGGGTGTGCCGCGGCGCTGGCTCTGGGGGTTCTGACGGTAGGAATTACCTCCTATCCCCGGTACACAAGACTGCCGGATCTGACTCTGTATGACGAGAATCTATGTATGGTCTGCAATAATTCCCCACAGCTTCGGGCGGCGGTGCAGGTGGTAGACGGATATCTGCGGATTGACGGGGAGCGGATGGAAGAGTGCCTGAAAGATTTGGAACTCCAGGGCGAATATGTCTATCTGAGTTATGACATTATCATGAAAGTGCCGGGAGCGGGAGGCGGCGGCAATGTGGGCATGATTGCGCTGGAGGATTACGAGGATATTTTTTACCTGCGGGCGGAAACCTGGGAAAATGATTTTATGGAATTTTGTTTGAAATATTTACTGTAAAGCATAAAAAGCCCATAGTCGTTTGGTGCAAAAGGGCTTGTCTGGGCGGATAAGCAGCCGATATGATTAGTGTGAGTCAGCTCGGATTTCATAAAGTATATTATAAGGTTATACACGATGAGGTAGGCATGGAGCAAGTGACATTTACATTTGTGGAGGGCGAGGCAACTCTGCAGACAGAAGAAATTTTCTATATCGAGACCAGCAGACATAAAAATATTTTCCACACAGCGGACAAGACATACAGTATCTACCGGAAGATGGACGAGATCGAGGCTGTCATGGAGGGGATGGGTTTCTGCAGATGCCATCAGAGCTTTCTGGTAAATATGCGCTACATCCAGAAGATCAGCAGCTATGTGATGACGCTGACCACAGGACAGGAATTGTCCGTGCCCAAGGCCAGGTACAGGGAGGTCAAGCGCCAGTATGCGGAATACCTGGAGAAAAACGGAGACAGCGCCGCGCCGGTGTGCTCATAGGGAATATACAAAACTTATATGGAAATGAAAAGAAGCCGTGAACGGAGGCTTCTTTTTTGTTGTATTTTCTGAGACTTGCCTTTATAATAGGGATAAAGACTTTGGCGATAGTGGGAGAGGCTTATGAATAGGAAAGATTTGAGGTATCTGTCCTGGAGTTTATCCAGGGCCTCCTCAGGCACAGCGGGAAGTTTTTTAAAATCTTATGAAGTGACCCAAGGTGTGAAATATTATTATAAAGTATCCAATTTTGACACGATCAGAGGAGTGTATGGGCATGAGTGTGTGAATGAGATTGTGGCCCAGAATGTGGCGGATATTTTAGGGATTCCGCACCTGCGCTATGAATTGCTCTATGCGGATATACAGATAGATGGAAAGGACTATGTGACCTGGTTGACTGTCTCTCAGGACTTCAAGAGGGAGGGAGAGCATAAATTGACTTTTGAAACATACTATGAGATGGCCAGACAGGGACAGGAGACAGTGTGGGACTTCATTCTGCGGCAGGGAATGACGGTATATTTTTATGAACTTTTTCTGCTGGATTATATTATCTGTAACAGAGACCGGCATGGAGCCAATATAGAAGTTTTGGAGAGGGACGGACAATATAGGCTGGCGCCGGTATTTGACAACGGATTGTCTTTTCTCTTTTCCTGCTATGGGGATGGAGAGGCCATGGGGCAGGCGGATCTTATGAAGGATGGGCCGGTAAATAATTATGTGGGAAGCAAATCCCTTACAGAGAACTTAAAAAAGGTTCCTTTGGAACGGTTGCGGAAAGTCAGGGCGGCTGAGTTTACTCCGGAAACGGTATTTGCGGGGCTTCAGGGATGCGAGGATGCTGTGCCGGCGGATTATTGGAAGGTTGTACTGAAAATGATTCGGGAAAGGGTGGGGTATGTTGAGAAAATTTGCAATTAAGGAAGAAAACAGCAGTTATCCCCTGTGGGCAGTGCTCACCTATGACGAGGAACAGGATATCTATGGGGCAGACATCCCGGAGGATATCGACCCGGATCATTTGCCTGCAATCCTGGGTATTCTGGCCAGAAAGGGGATTTATACAGTGGAGGATAAATGGGCCAGGCGCTTTGTGAAAGAGCGGGTAGTGCCGCCGGATCGGCAGAACATCGGTATGATTTTGCGGGATGTGGGGTTGGCTTATTACAGCGAGTTTCCGCTGTTGATCTACACCGGCGGCCGATGTTGCATGGATGAATTTTATCTGGAAGAAATTCATTAATGACGCAGTTATTTCGGTATCAGAACACGTAAGCGGCGGCAGGAGGAAGCGTCCGTCGGAGCGGACAGAGGGGAGGCAGGATGTTTGGTTTTAAGAGAAAAACGGGAGAGATAGATGCCCAGCTGACCATCGTGGCCAACAGTTTGGCCAACAACTATAAGGATGCGGCCAGGGATGGATTGAAGGAGGCTAAGCGCCTGTTTGAGGCGTTGGAAGGGGAACTGCCTGAGAGAGAGCGAAAGCGGATCAGGCAGCAGATAGACAGTTTCCAGGAGCAGATGAAAGGCTATTCCCACTACAACCATATCGGGTGGTAATGGGTGGAGAGGATAAAAGGATGAGACTGATTATTGTACGGCACGGGGACCCGGACTATGAGAGGGATTCCCTGACAGAGAAAGGCTGGCGTGAAGCGGCATACTTAGCGGATAGGATAGCCCGGCTGGATGTAAAGGATTTTTATGTGTCCCCGCTGGGGAGGGCCAGGGATACGGCCTCCCTGACATTGGAGAAAATGGGGCGCACAGCCACCGTATGTCCCTGGCTGCGGGAATTTGCCCCTCAGATTATGAGGCCGGATGTTCCGGATCATACAATGATCGCCTGGGATTGGCTGCCCCAGGACTGGACAGGGGTGGAGGAATTTTACCGACGTGATCTGTGGAGTACACCGCCCATGATGCGGGAGGCCATGGCTGCGGACCCTGTCACCGGTGAGATACGTGTGGGGATTCAGGAGGAATATAACTGGGTAGTGCAGGGTTTTGACAGTGTGCTGGCGGAACATGGCTACCAGCGCAAGGGGGAGATCTACCGCACGAAGCAGTCCAATCAGGACACGCTGGTATTTTTTTGCCATTTTGGCGTAGAATGTGTATTGCTGGGACATTTGCTGGGAATATCACCCATGGTGCTGTGGCATGGTACGGTGGCGGCACCCACCGCTGTGACCACCCTCTACACGGAGGAACGCAGGCGGGGCAAGGCGGCTTTCCGTATGGCAGCCTTTGGGGACATCTCTCATCTGTATGAGGCAGGGGAAGAGCCTTCCTTCGCGGCTCGGTTCTGTGAGATTTATGAAAACGAAGACAGACATGACTGAGGCGGCTGTGGCAGGAGGGGAGTATTCTCATATATTAATCACAAGAGCATTTAGAAAGTAGGAGCACTTTTATGCAGGTAGTAACAGGATTGCTGATTCCTTTCGCAGGGACCACATTGGGCGCAGCCATGGTGTTCCTGATGAAGAATGAGATGAATAAAAAGCTGGAGAAGCTGCTATTGGGATTTGCCGCAGGGGTGATGATTGCGGCCTCCGTGTGGTCGCTGCTTATTCCCGGCATCGAGATGGCGGCGGAACAGGGTAAGATTGCCTGGGTGCCCGCCACGGTGGGATTTTTGCTGGGCATGTTTTTCCTGCTTGTGCTGGACAGTCTGATTCCGCACCTGCATTTGGACAGCAGCAAGCCGGAGGGGGTGAAGACAGGCATGGGCAAGACGGCCATGCTGGTTTTTGCGGTGACGCTGCACAATCTGCCGGAGGGCATGGCGGTGGGCGTTACCTTTGCCGGAGCCATGATGGGCAACACGGGTATCACCATGGCGGGAGCTTTTGCGCTGGCGGTGGGCATTGCCATCCAGAATTTCCCCGAGGGGGCCATTATTTCCATGCCCATGAAAAGCAGCGGACAGGGCATCTCCAAGGGAAAGGCATTTTACTATGGTATGCTCTCCGGGTTGGTGGAGCCCATCGGCGCGGTAGTCACTATACTGCTTACCAATCTGGTGGTGCCCTTTCTGCCCTATTTGCTGTCCTTTGCGGCAGGCGCCATGATCTATGTGGTGGTGGAGGAACTGATTCCGGAGTCCCAGTCCGGGGAGCACACCAATATCGGTACTATCGGCGTGGCTATGGGCTTTGTCCTGATGATGGTGCTGGATGTGGCGCTGGGATAATTCGGGAGCAGCTGCGCAGGAATTATCAACTCATACGGCTGGACGGCAGAGTTCCTGTTCCCAGACCGCTGGAGGAACTGGTATGGCAGGACCGCGGTCTGACCACCACGGAAGTGCTGGAAGGAGTCGGTCTGAAGCAGCACTGTTTGAGAAATTCTTATTGCTCGCAGCAAAGCTGCAGCATGAAGGTTTGGGAGAAGAGATTACATGATATACCTATCGCATTTTACATTTCCTACCAGTGAGCAGGAGTTTGACTTCTTTCTGGGGGTGAAGCGGACCTGTTATGATTCATTTTACCCTTTTCAGGTTTTATCCAGGCGAAATCTGCGGATGCTGGATTTTGAGCCGGTGACGATTCTCTACGGGGGCAACGGTTCCGGCAAGACCACGGCGCTGAACGTGATCGGGGAAAAGCTGGGGCTGCGGCGGGACACTTTGTACAACCGCAGCAATTTTTTTGAAAACTACACCGGACTTTGTGACTACGAGACCCAGCAGCCCATTCCGGGCCGCAGCAGAATCATTACCAGCGACGATGTGTTTGATTTCATGCTGAACCTGCGGTCACTAAATGAGGGGATTGACCGGAAGCGGGAGGGTATGTTCAAGGAATACCTGGAAAATAAATACGCCCACTTCCAGATGCATTCCCTGGAGGATTATGAGCAGCTGAAAAAGGTGGTGCAGGCCCGTTCCAAGACCCAGTCCAAATACGTGCGCGCCAATCTGATGGATAATGTGCGGGAGCATTCCAACGGGGAGAGCGCTTTTTTATATTTCTCGGAAAAGATACAGGAGAACGGGCTTTACCTGCTGGACGAGCCGGAGAACAGTTTGTCGCCGGAGCGGCAGCAGGAGTTGCTGCGCTTTCTGGAGGACTCCGCCCGGTTCTTCGGCTGTCAGTTTGTCATAGCCACCCACTCTCCTTTTCTGCTGTCCATGCGGGGAGCCAAGATCTACGATCTGGACGAGGAGCCGGTGGACGTGAAGCGGTGGACGGAACTATCCAATGTGAGGGCGTATTTTGAATTTTTCAAGAAGCATGAGAGAGAATTTTAGTCCGGCGTTTTTCCAACCTTTTTGATTTGCCGTGTCTATATAAGTGAAAGCTTTCAACGAGGTGCGAACAAGTGAACGGACAGGATGTGGAGAAAACCATAACGGAATATCTTAATCCCATATTCGGCTTTGTAACCCCATTAAATTCCACTCATGTGGTTTCAATGGCAGGAGCGGCACGAAAGCGCTGGATATCCTCGGCAGCAGGGAGATCCAGGAAAAACTCTGTCTGGTCTGCCTGAAGGCTGATGTAAGAAAAAGAAGATTGAAAATGTTATGGAATCTGGTATAATGGGGATATCAAAGTAGGTGAAACACGGATGTTGTACGTTTAAATACATATTAACACAATATCGCGGAATCCATATATAGAGAAGGGGAAAGTGAATATGTTAGAGCAAAAGGACTTAGTTGCAATCAGAGCAATAATGAAAGAAGAAATTGCGGAATCCGAGAAGAAGATGGAAGCAACGATGGACACGAGATTTGCGGAATCCGAGAAGAAGATGGAAGCAATGATGGACACGAGATTTGCGGAATCCGAAAACCTCATTTTAGAGGAAGTGGAACGTACACGGAGTATTTTAGAGAAGCATATAGGTAAAGTACAGAAAAATCTTGACGAACTCAATCAATATTATAGGATCACGAAGCTGGAAAACGACAATACGGCGCTGCTCCTGAAGATGATTGATGAATTGACAAAAAGAGTTGAAGAGTTAGAGAAGAAATCGGCATAAGAGAGGTATATCCCCCGGCTCCGTTTTATTACAAAAGCGGGGGCCGGGGGATAATTTTCGCAGTTAATTGTCCAGAATCTGGAAAGAAACCGTCACCACAAACAGGTCCGCATTGGTCTCCCAGCTAAAGGATCCGCCGCAGGCTTCCGTGAAACTCTGGGCGATGGACAGTCCCAAGCCGCTGCCGCCGTCGGTGCGGCTCTGATCCCCTCTGGTAAAGCGCTCCGTGAAATCCTTGCCTTTTTCCAGTTCCAGATGGGAGGTGTTCTTTACACTGGCCACCGCCAGGCTTCCGTCGGTCTGCAGGGTTACGAACACTCTGGAGCCGTCCAGGGAGTACTGTATGGCGTTCTGGAACAAGTTCTGGAACACCCGGTACATCCGTTGGCCGTCGGCCAGGATCATCACCGGCGATTCCGGGATCTCCGTGCGGAAAGTGACTCTGCTGCCCTCGATCTGTTCTTCCATATCCGCCAGGGTCTGGCGCAGCAGTTTTCCGAAGTCCAGCTTTTCCATGTGCATGGGCAGTTCCCCGGAGGCGGCCTTGCTCACGGCAAACACATCCTGCACCATGTTTTTCAGCCGCTGGGATTTTTCGTCCAGGATCTTTACATAGTCCCGCACATGCTCCGGCAGTTCTTTTTCTTCTTTGAGGAACTGCACATAGCTGATGATGGAGGTCAGAGGCGTTTTGATGTCGTGGGACACGTTGGCGATGAGTTCCACCTTCATGCGCTCGCTCTTCATCTGTTCGTCCACAGCGCTTATCATGCCGTGCCGGATGTCCTCCAACTGGGCCATGGTATCCTCCAGATCATGGCCTGCGAGGGGGTTGTTCTCATTGGATTTACTGTTCCCGATAGCAAGTCTTTTTTCCGCATTGTCTTCGGTAAAATCATCGTTCCCTGCGAAGCCGCTGCTTTCCTCATAGTTTCCGTTTCGAATATCCCGGATACGATTTGACAATGTCTCCAGATCCCGGGCAATCTCCATATTTTTCGCGCCGATCCGGTATTGCAGCACCAAAAATCCCACCAGGATCAGGAAGAATAAGCAGCCCATGCCCCAGATAGTTTCCGCGTTGTAGCAGCCCTGGGTATAGCCGATTACCCCTCCCGCCAGCATCAGCAGCCCGAAGACGGCGCAGGCGGCAAAGGCTGCGCCGTTGCGGCGCGCAGTCCTCACGGACAAGGGCTGCCGCAGATCTCTGGCGCCAAAGGTCCGGAGCAGCTTGGCTGTCAGGCCGTGCTTCCATACTTTCTGGTTGCGGCGCAGGTCGTTGACGGCCAGGTATGCCAGCCAGAAGAGAATCACATAGGCCCAGCCGGGAAGACTGCGGAGCATCCAGGTGACGGATCTGCCGAGATAAGCCGCGTCATACCCGTAGTCCACAGCTGTCATGTACTCCCATTCGTACCAAAAATCTCCGTAGTTTTGGCTGAACCCTGTAATCCAGAGAAGAAATATAGAATACAGAAACAGCAGACCCAGCAATATTTTTCCCTCAAACCAGATTTTTCCGGTGAACCGGGCGATGGCCGCATCCGCCTCCCGCTTGGACTTCCTGCACAGGAATGCCATGAGCAGCAGCGCCAGTCCTATTGCCAGAATCACCATGCAGCTTATCAGCCATTTTCTGTTTGCGAGAGTATTGTAACGCATCCAGTACAAGGAATTGTCCATCTGCTGATAGCTGCCCCTGGCGTTCGAACTCCATGTATACAGCACGGGTTCCTGGGCAGCGGCTATGCAGATCACGGCCTTTTTCATCTCCTCATCCACTGTAAAATTGCGGTAGCCTGGCACATACCATTCGCTGTTGTCCCGGTAATAGCCGTCCCCGTAGACATCCAACTCATTTCCGTCCTTGATAATTCTGACTTTACCATCTGCATATTGCAGCAGGAAATTGTATCCTTCCGGTGCGGTCAGGCCGCCATCTGTATCCAGCAGTTCCGAATTGGCATAGAGAACCTGGCCGTCGTAAGCCACCAGATAGAGCAGATTCTGGTCCCTTTTGATACTGTTGTGATACTGCTGGGCAATCTTTTTGCATAGTTCCTTCCGATTTTCTTCCCGCTGCCGGTCTGTGAGGGAATCCTCCCGGTCCTGCCGGCTATAGTCGTACCTATAGTCGTACCTATAGTCGTACCAATAGTCGTACCACTGGTCAGGATTCAGTTCGTATTCCTTTCGATAATATTCATCCAACTCATGATAATACATTTCCAACTCTTCGTCAGACAACCCCAGTTCCTCGGAGGGAATCTGTATTTCATCAAGAGGCTCCTGCACAGGCTGCTGCGTAATTATCGTGACCTCATCTTCCGCAACGCCGGAAATGCCGGGATAGGCATAGCCATAGTAATCATAATAGTCATAGTAATTGTCATAATAGCCGTTGTAGGAATCGGTGGCCATAGCCAGAAAAGCCTCCAGGCGTCCTGAGATATAGTCCCTAAAACGACCGCTCTGCTGATAGTCTTCCTGCAACACCTTATCCGGATGTCTCCAGAAATCTCCCGGCAGGTTCTGCGCAAGGTCGATGCCGCCGGCCAGCGTCAGGCTGGCTCCCGCGAAGAAGATAATAAAGCTAATTCCTTTTTTCCTGTTTTTCCATTTTGTATCCAATGCCCCACACCACCTTTATATATTCTGGCTCTTTCGGATTCAGCTCCACTTTTTCCCGGATGCGGCGGATATGCACCATGACGGTGTTCTCCGACGCGAACGCGTCCTCGTTCCACACCCGGCGGTAGATCTCTTCAGCGGGAAAAACTCTTCCCAGATTACGCATAAGCAGGTCGATAATATTGGTCTCGGTGGCGGTCAGTTTTATGGGTTCCCCGTCCGCGTAGAGAGTTTTTTCCTCCGTGCGGTACAAAAGCCTCCCGTTCTTAATCTCGCCCGCGCAATTGCCGGTATGGATGTCTCCCAGCAGAGTGTAACGGCGGAGCTGGCTTTTTACCCGGGCTGCCAGTTCCTGGGGATTGTAGGGTTTAGAAACATAGTCGTCCGCTCCCATGGACAATCCCAGCACTTTGTCGGTATCCTCGCTCTTGGCGGAGAGCACTATGATGGGGATGTTCTGTTTTTCCCGTATGCGCATCACCGCCGAGAGACCGTCAAGCTTTGGCATCATCACGTCGATGAGCACCAGCCGCACCTGCCGGGTGGCAAGGATGTCCAGAGCCTGTAACCCGTCATAGGCTTTCAGCACCTCATAGCCCTCCCCCTCCAGCAGAATGCTTATGGCTTTTACAATCTCTCTGTCGTCATCCACAACCAGTACGCAATCACTCATGTTACTTCCTTTCCGCAGTCTCATGCCCTGCCGGGCCATGCCGCTGCATCCGTCTGCTCTTATTTGAAAAAGCTGAAGCTTATCTTTCAAGCTGTTACCAGCATACAACCTGTTTTTTACAAATTTCAGAGGATGTTTCTTACAAATATCTTACAATGCTTTTTCCATATTACCTCTTTCAAGAGCCGGACGCAATGACAAATTGTTTCCTTCCGCCCAGTCGGGCGAATCCGGCAAATAGTATGTAATCATGATGATAATACATTTTTCTTGCGATAAAAAACGTGATAAATGCGGGCTTCAGGGAAATGGCCTAAAAAAATCAGTTGAAAAATAAAAAAGCATGATTTATGGTATGTAATATACTACTGCGCGGTAGGTCAATATTCCATGCAAGGAGGAAAAGGTTGAGATGAAGAAAAACTTAATAGTGGTATCCGTCCTGGCTCTGGCGCTGATTTTATCACCTCTCAGCGGTATAGGCTTGGGCGTGTCCGCTGACGAAGGGAATACACCTGCTGTACTGTCTGTCTCCGGGAACCAGGGAACGGTATCCGGGAATCAGGGGTCTGTTTCGGGTGATGATGTCACACCCACAGCGACACCTGCGCCCACAGATCCCACAGAGACGCCTGCGCCTACAACTGCCCCTGTGGATCAGATCGTAGACGAACTCAATAAAGTGCTGGACGAAAATTCGGACGCGGCTGCGGAGGAGGTTGTAGCCGCATTGAGGGAGGCCGTAGACGGCGACATCGCTGAGATTGGGACGGCCATGACAGAGAGCAGGGAGTTCCGTGATAAGGTGGAAAGCCTGGAGAAGAAATATGCGGAGGAGAAGGGCATTACTATAAAGGAACCTGTAGTGACCGATGCTGCAAAACAGTATGTGGATTCCGGCAAGGTAGGCATAGTGGGCGCCGCCTTCAACGCAAGTCCGGGAACTAGTGTAAAACTGTGGATGGACGAGGCAGAGAAACCCGATAATCTCAAGGAACTGCCTGGCAATTACAAGACACTGGCGTTGGACATCACAGCATATTATGATGAATTTCCCATAGAAGGCATTACTGATATGCCTATGACGATCACCATGTCCGTTCCTGCCGGATTTAACGCCGGCAGAATGGAGATCAGACATTATGCTTATCATTTAGATACTACGTATGATACGCTTGATTTCGTGCTTAACGACGATGGAACCATTAGCTTTAGTGTGATAAGCTTCTCCACTTTTGCGTTCATAGAGGCGCCTTCTTCAAGTGAACCCGGCACCGACACTCCCAGCACTCCCAGCAAGAGCACTGGCAGCAATACGAAGCAGCAGGATAACCTGGAGAGCCTGATCGCGTCGGCCGCACCCGGAACCATTGTCAGGATCACCAAGGAGCAGAACATAAACAGCTTGTCTAACGGCGTTATGAAGCAGCTGGTAAAGCGCGGTGATGTGGCCCTGGAGATGGAGTACACTTACAATGGTGTGGACTATCATATCATTATTCCCGCAGGATTGGCTGAGAACAATGATATCCCTTGGTATGGCCCGCTGTATCTGTCATCATACTACAGCAATTACGCAGTGAATGCAAACTTTGTGAACCCTGTTTCTTCTGTCTACGTTGTGCAGAGAGGTGATACGCTGAGCAGGATTGCCCGCAGGAATAATACAACGGTAGCAAAGCTGGCGGCAGTAAATCCCCAGATTAAGAATGTAAACCGTATTATGCCGGGACAGATTATTACAATTCAGTAAATCAGTAAACAGTATCTGTAAGGCAAGAGGCCGGATTCCATAGGAGTCCGGCCTTTTTGTCGGTGGGAGGGGAAAATCTGAATCATATAGAATATAACCGGGAATAAAATTAATAATGATAGCTGATAAAAAAGGATTGACAAACAATGGGAAAGAATATACTCTATTGTTTAGAAGCATAAAACTATATGATAAGCAATTGCGTATTGCATTATCGGTAAAAGGGGAGGGATTATCATGAAGAAACTTGTAATTCTGGGGATGATGACGGCTTTGTTTTTTAATGGTCTAAGCATGTCCGTGGGGCCGCAGTGAATGTGTGCGGACATCCGTCCAATGACGTAAAGTATTATGCGGAAGAGATCAGTTCTAAATGTGGAACTCACGCAAACTGTACTTATACCCAATATTATTCTGTGACGGAGACCATATGTACAGTGTGTGGGGCTACATTGTCCAAGGAGAGGACAGACAGGGGCAGTTCGCACCGATATTAAGGGCAGAATATAAAAGTAACAGGGCATTTGTTTTGAGGTGCTCTGTTACTTGTTTTAGGGAGAGAATTATGAGTAGAAAGAAGACTGGGATTATGCTGGCGGGTATCCTATTGCTGCTGACTGCGTGCGGCCAGGATGACAGCGGCAGAGAGGCTGAGGTTCTGGAGGAGATTTCGCCCGGTGAAATCTCCTCTGCCGTCACAGAGGCGGAAAATTCCCCGGAGCCTGAGATTGACAGGTCCGCCTGTGACTGGCGGGATGGCGGCTGGCTCATGGATGCCCGCAATGGCATGGGCGGGCAGTTATATGTGGCAAACTATATTGACAATCTGCCCTATGAGCCGGAGTATGGGTATCTGGAAAGGGATGTGGAAGCCCGGGGCGTATGGGGAGATATTTTTTATATCGTGGAATGTTTTACAGACTTGGAGGGGGCGGATCATTACTATATGGATCTGTACCATGGGGATACTGGTGAGATCGCATATGTTCCATTGGATATAGCATCTTATGTGGAAAGGACAGATAAAAGTATTTTAAATGTGGATATCATGAGCGACGAAGAGTACGTATGCTTTGTGCAGGGCGGCATGGAGGGCCAAAGCACAGAGTTGACGGCTGTCCATTTGGGACGGGATGGGAATGTGCTGCGGGAGGCGGCACTGTATCCCGGTCCTCTGGAGGAGGCCATGGGGCAGGCAGGAGAACAGGGCTGGTGGGGAAGGCCGCAGGTGGACCGGGAAGGGAATTACTATGTGGGCTCTGCCGCCGCCGGAAAAGTTCTGGTGCAGGACAATGTCAATGGGAAGTCCCATGTGCTGACTCCGTTTCCTGAAAACAGGGACAATCCTGCCGTGTTTTGTATGAAAACCTTTGACGGACAGCCCGTATATGAGGTGAACTATTACGATGGCAAGGCCAGTATGTTGTTTACCTATGACGGACAGGAGCAGGAGTTGAAGCAGCTCAGCCTGCAGGACTACCGATCGTTCGGGTGTGGGATGATGACAGATGAAGGAATGTGCTACTTCTATAACCATCAGAAGCTTTACAGCTGGGATCTGTATACCGGAAAATGGAATCTGTTGCTGGATGGGAGTAAGGAGGATCTGGCAAAGAATGAGGGATATTGCTATCTGGCCATTGACGGGGCGGAAAATCTGATGTTGTTTGACTGTGAAGAGGAGCCGGGGATCTATATTTTGTCCGAGCAGGAGCCGTCCACGGAGAATTATGCACGTATAGTCAGTTTGACCACCTCCTGCAGTGATCTCAGTTCTGCTGCTGCGGATTTTACACGTAAAAATCCCGCACAAGGATTGCTGGTGGAACCGCCTGAGCGGGATCAGCAGGCATACCGGGCTCGGGTCATGGCGGATATGACTGCGGGAAAAGTGCCGGACGCCCTGTATGTATCGGGGGAGGATATGGAGATCCTGTACGAAAAGGGGCTGCTGATGGATATGACCGGGCTGCTGCCGGAGCAGGTCACGGAGCAGCTTTTTCCCGGTATATTGGAGTGCGGCAGGATAGACGGAAAACAGACAGGCTTTCCCTTGAAAGCTACGATTGACACCATGTTTGTCAACAGAAAAGTGTGGCAGGAAGACGGGTGGAGTCTGGCGGATGTCATGGAACTGGCCTATGGCAGCGGGGAATTGGAGGCGGTTATCGCCACCGCCAAACCGCCTTATGCCGCCAGAGGGGCGCTGGAGAATCTGGCTCTGCAGGATTTGGGGCACAGCCCTTTTGTGGATCTGGAGGCGGGAACCTGCAGCTTTGACAGTGAGCAGTTCATTGAGCTTTTGGAGTTGTGCAGTGGCTGTGGGAAAATTGTGACCCAGCCGGAGGATGCCGCCGCCATGGTGGAAGAGGGCAGAGCCATCGCGTACACTGGCAACACGGACGGAATAATAGACTTTGGCGCTACCATGCGGAATGTGGGGGTGGATTATTATGCGGTGGGCTTTCCCACAGAAGAGGGGAGCGGCTGCTACTGGGACTGCGACTATTATCTGGTGGTCAGCAGGGACACGGATAAGTGGGAGGTTATAAACAGGTTTTTGGAGCATATCTACTCTCTGGAGAGGCAGAGAAAGCTGGAACTGGCAATTCGGCGGGATGTATATACAAAATATGTGGAAACCTGGCCTGAGACGGGAGAAGTGATGATCAATCAGGGCGGCGGATATTATATTCCCGTGGCAACCAAGCCGGACGGCACCGACTGGCTGGAGGATTATCTGGAACTGGCGGAGCGCTGTGAGCCCCGTTCCCGCGGCATGGAGGCCATTGTGGAGATTGTGCTGGAGGAGGCGGACAGCTTTTTTGCGGGGGACAAGGATGCGGCTGCGGTGGCCGGCATCATCCAGAGCAGGGTGCAGATGTATCTGGCGGAGCGCGGTTGACAGATATTTACTTCTGTGGCAGTGATAAATCTTTAGCGCGTCATGCAAAGCAGCAGTTCTTTGGGGGATTACGCTGCTTTACATGGCGCGTTGGATGCTTTTTCATTTATTTTTTGTTCTTGGACCGCTCCGTGTATTTCTCCTCACAATATTTGCAGCGGTATACTTCCTTCCCGGGGTCAGCCAGATAGAAGATGTGGGGAAGTTCCTGCTCTATGGAAGTGATGCAGCGGGGATTGTGGCAGTGGATCACGTTTTTTATCTGCTGGGGCAGCACCAGATCCTTTTTGTCCACGATCTCCCCGTCTTTGATGACATTGACGGTAATGTTATGGTCAATATAGGCCAGCACATCCAGATCCAGCATGTTGATGTCGCATTCCACTTTCAGAATATCCTTTTTGCCCATCTTGTTGCTGCGGGCGTTTTTGATAATGGCCACGGTGCAGTCCAGCTTGTCCAGTCCCAGATGTTCATAGAGGGAAAGGCTTTTTCCGGCCTTGATGTGATCCAGCACGAAGCCTTCTTCGATTTTTCCAACATTTAGCATTGTCATTCCTCCTATTTATACTGCTTAACAGTTAAAATTGCCGAGAAACTTGACTACATAACGCCAGCCATATACGTTTAACCAGTGCAGTACGGTAAATTCTGGCGTTATGTAGTATAAGTTCCGCATGCTCCCTACAAGTACACAGAGCAGTGATGAATTTCCGGCCGCTTAAGGCGTCCGGACATCCATCAGTATACTTTCCGGGAACATGCTGTTTAAAAGTGTCATATTTGGAAGCTTTTCGGAAACCTACTTTTGAGATAAATCCGGCGGCTCATGTTTTTGGGCTTACGCCAGTTCCAGCAGTGTCAAAATCAGCGCCATGCGCACATAGACGCCGTACTGGGCCTGTTTGAAGTAGGCGGCTCTGGGATCGCTGTCCACCTCCACCGAGATCTCGTTGACACGGGGCAGGGGATGGAGCACCAGCATGTCCGGTTTGGCCAGTTCCATCTTGGCTGTGTCCAGAATATAGAAGTCTTTCAGGCGAATGTAATCCTCCTCGTTGAAGAAGCGTTCCTTCTGCACACGGGTCATATACAGCAGATCCAGACGCGGCATCACGTCCTCTAAGCTGGTGACCTCCTCGTAGGGGATGTCCTTGTTTTTCAGCATCTCAGTGATATAGTCGGGAACTTTCAGTTCCTCCGGGGAGATGAAGAGAAAGCGGATATCCTCATAGCGCACCAGGGCGTGGATCAGGGAATGCACCGTGCGGCCAAATTTCAGGTCGCCGCAGAGGCCGATGGTAAAGCCTCCCAAAGATCCTTTGAGGCTGCGGATGGTCAGCAGATCCGTCAGGGTCTGGGTGGGATGTTGGTGGCCGCCGTCCCCGGCGTTTATAACCGGGATCAGGGAGCGTTCCATGGCCACCATGGGCGCCCCTTCCTTGGGGTGACGCATGGCGCATATATCTGCGTAGCAGGAGATTACCCGGATGGTGTCGGAGACACTTTCGCCTTTGGAGGCGGAAGAGGAGCCTGCGTCTGAAAAGCCGATGACTCTGCCGCCTAAACGGGTCATGGCGGACTCAAAGCTCAGGCGCGTCCGGGTGCTGGGCTCGTAAAAGCATGTGGCCAGGATCTTCCCGTCACAGGCGTGGGCGTACTTTTCCTTGTTGTGTTCAATGTCATTGGCCAGGTCGAAGAGCCTGTCCAGTTCCTGGGTCGTGAAGTCCAGGGGGCTCATAAGATGTCTCATATAACAATCCTTTCTTATTTGAAGTTCCGCAACCGCCCAGCCAGTACCTATCCCGGCGGAATACGTTCTGTCCAAAACGAGGCCAGAACGTATTCCGGGCACTGTCCGGGCAGTTGCTGATTCGCAGTTCTGCTTGGTAGCACGAAAGAAAAGCCGAAGAGAAAACTCTTCGACTTTCTATATTATGACATATAAGTGATCAGTTCCTCCACGGGCTTGCGCTTGGGGGCAACAGGGGACTCCGCGGGATAGCCCACTGGAATAACGGCTACCACTTCTCTGTCTTGGGGAACATTCAACAAATCGGCTATTTTATCATCGTCAATAATACCCATGATAACGGTGCCGAGACCCTTGTCATAGGCGGCCAGGCAGAACGCTTCGCTGGCAACACCGGCATCATACATCTGCCAGCCGTCGCCCCGGTGGGTAGAATAGGAGCCGTCGCGCTCAAAACCGCTGCGGTTTTTGATGATGGTCACAACGACAGCCATGGGAGCCTGGTCAATGATAGCACCGTTGCCCGCATAGCCGGAGGTACATTTTGCCACCTCTGCTTTCAGACTGCCCTCCACTGCGATATACCTGACGATCTGTGTATGTTTCCAGCTGGGGGCGTAGGATGCGGCTTCCACCACTTCGTCAATCAGTTCGTGGGGGATGGGCTGGTCAGTGTAGGAACGGATGCTTCTGCGGCCCATGATACATTCTCTAGCGTTCATAAATCTACCTCCTATTTTTAGTTCCGCATGTTCCCGGAACATTTTTCTTATTTTATCACAATGTGGAGGAGGATGCAAAGAGTTTTTGCGAATCCGGCCGGGGATTTCACAATGTGGTAGGGTCTTGCGGGCGACCGGGACAGGTTCCGCTCAGTCTTTATTAAGCATGGCTTATTATTTCAAAGCTTTTTCCCTCTCTTTTTTTGTATTTTGTGGCATTCCCACCGGTGCTTTTGGGGCGGGAAACGCGCTGTTTTTAGGAGAATATCAGGTATATATGGAGACAAACATTGTGGAGTTGGCCGCCGCTCGGGAGAGTTGGCTGGCCTTTTTAAATGAAAAGAGGGCGAAGCAGCATCTGAGCAGCCGGGAAGACCGGCAGATCCGGGATTTCATTGAGCGTCAGGGGTATGTGCCGCTCTGTGAGACGTGCCGCCAGGGTGTCTTTCCCGGCAGCCTGCCTTCTAAGTACATCATCAACAAGGAAGGCAGCAGCAAAAGGAGAGTGGTGTACACCTTCCCCGGCGACGAGGGGATTTTCCTGAAATTTATTGCCCATGGGCTGAATATGTATGAGCACCGGCTTTCGGACAGCTGTTACGCGTTTCGCCGTCAGGTGGGAGCCAGGGAGGCCACCCTGCGGCTGCGTCGGGAGCGTCGGGTGAAGGACAGCTGGTGTCTGAAGGCGGATATCAGCAATTATTTTAACTCCATAGATGTGGCCCGGCTGCTGCCTAAACTGGCTTTTTTGCGGGAGGGGAACCCGGAGGTCCACAGTCTGTTGACGCGGCTGCTCACGGAAGAGCGGGTGCTGGAGGAAGGGCGGCAGATCCGGGAGCGGCACGGGGTTATGGCAGGGACGCCCACATCCCCCTTCCTGGCCAATCTATATCTGGCGGAAGTGGATCGCTTTTTTGAGGAAAAAGAAGTTCTGTACCTGCGGTATTCCGATGATATCCTGCTTTTTGCGGCCAGCCGGGAGGAACTTCTGCATAGGCAGGAGCAGCTTTACGGGCAGCTTACGGCGCTGGGTCTGTCCGTCAACCCGGACAAGGTGAGCATTACCGGGCCGGGGGAGCCTTTTGAGTTTCTGGGGGTTGCGCATTACCGGGGCGAGGTTGACTTGTCGGCCAGTACGATGTGCAAGATCAAGGCAAAGATCCGGCGAAAGAGCGAGGCTCTGCGGCGCTGGCAGCGCAGGAAAGGGCTGGCCCCGGACAAGGCGGCGGTGGGTCTGATTCACGCCATGAATCGGAAGTTCTATGGCTATGGGGATCCCTATGACAGGGATGGCCTTTTGGAGGACGCTTTCACCTGGAGCCGCTGGTTTTTTCCGCTCCTGACCAGGGACAGGGGACTTAAGGAGATTGATGCCTATATGCAAAAGTATATTCGGTATGCCGTCACCGGGCGGCATAACAAAGGAAATTATCGAATATCCTATGAGCAGCTGCGGCGGTGGGGCTATGTGAGCCTGGTACACGAATATCACCGTCATAAAAAAGAGACTGGGCTATTGCATTTCGGCGACTTTTCGAGTATATTGTAGATAGATAAAAATAGATTTGGAACTTAATGCAGGGAGGACGAGGCATATGGAATTTGTGGAGAGAAAACGCTGGTTATTCTTGGGCTTGCCCTTTACTTTTACCAAGTATACCATCAGGGAGGATATGATCACCATTGACACGGGGCTGCTCAAGACCGTGGAGAACGACTGCTATATGTACAAGGTACAGGACGTACAGCTGACAGCCACTCTGGCCGAGAAGATCTTTGGTCTGGGGACCGTGATCTGTTTCACCGGGGATACCACGGATCCCAGATTGGAACTGATTCATATTAAAAATTCCAGAGCGGTGAAGGATTTCATTCTGGAGATGTCCGAGACAGCCAGGCTGAAGAGGCGCACTGTGAATACGCTGGATATCGGCTCCGGGGATATGGAAGACACGGGCGATGCGCAGTAAGAGATTGCCAGCCCGCTATGCGCCCCAAAAAAGGTATTGCTGATGTGGGATGTATGTTTTGGAAGCAGAATGTTCAGATCGAAGATTCTGCTTCTTTTTGCGGAAAAGAAAAGGCTGGCATTCAGCCGGATCCTTACTCTTCCTCCGGCTTTGTCAGCAGCTTTTCAAACAGCAGCCCTGCCCCGAACCAATAGGGGGCATAGTCCAGGCGGATGACTTGGCTGACGTTCCACTTGGAACGGCTGTAGTCCCAGGGGCAGAGGGATTTGCGCCTCAACAGCATACCGCAGAAAAACTCCATGGAGAAGATCACCGACATGTAAGTGAGACCCCGGACGATCAGAGGTTTTTTTCTCATAAAACGGAATATGGGGGTAAGCAGGGCCGCGCAGCCATAGATGGGGAACATCCAGACGGAGGTGCTGCCCTGGAGGGAGAACTGCCTGCGGCGTATTTTATTGATGGCGGTAAAAACGATTTCCAGGCACCAACCCAGTACGCCGCAGCGTACAAAGTTATTTAAAAATTTATGCATGACAGATACCGATCCTTTCCGAAAACAACAGTTGAGCGGCCCCAGGGCACATATTGCGTAAACGGGCTCCTGCGGGAAAAAATATAACCGTTCTTGAGTATAGTATAGCCGCTTTATGGCTGAAATATCCAGAACTTATACTGGCGGTCACAAAACCTGCCAAGTAACCCGACGCACGAGCGAAAGTTTTCAAAGACATTGCGGCAAATTTCATCGCTCGTGAGTATACATCTATTCCGGCCGATCCGCAGGAGGCGGACCGACCGGATGTCTGCGTACCCGGACAGCCGGGTAGATGGGAGCGGAGATGAAATATCAGGAAGCCTTGAATTATATGGATTCATTAAATAATTACGGCATTGTGCCGGGGCTGGGTTCTATCCGGGAACTTTGCCGGCGGCTTGACAATCCCCAGGACCGGCTGCGGTTTGTCCATATCGCAGGCACCAACGGCAAGGGATCGGTGCTGGCCTATGTGTCTACGGTGGCCGGGTGCGCCGGATACCGGGTGGGGCGGTACATATCCCCGGCGGTGCGGGAATATCGGGAGCGGTTTCAGGTGAACGGTGGGATGATCACTCAAAAGGATTTCTGCGGGCTGTTGGAGGAACTGCGCCAAGTCTGTGACTCCATGGCGGCGGAGGGCCTGCCCCATCCCACGCCCTTTGAGGTGGAGACAGCCCTGGGATTTTTGTATTTCAGCCAAAAGGAGTGCGATCTGGTGGTGCTGGAGACCGGCATGGGGGGAAGGCTGGACGCTACCAATGTGATCCGTAACACTCTGGTGGCGGCGCTGACTTCCGTCAGCATGGACCATATGCAGTATCTGGGAAATACGCTGGGAGCCATCGCGGGGGAGAAAGCGGGAATATTCAAGCCGGGCTGCAGGGCCGTGTGTATAGAGCAGGAACCGGAAGCCATGGAGGTGATCCGGGCGCAGGCACAGCAGCTGCAGATTCCCCTTACCCTGGCGGACGGAAAAAAAGCAACAAGGGTGCGCTATGGCCTGGAGAGGCAGCGTTTTGATTATGACGGCATGAAAGATCTGGAGATCGGCCTGGCGGGCAGATACCAGATCCACAATGCGGTGCTGGCTGTGGAAGTATGCCGGGCATTGGGGGAGTGCGGTTTTGACATCCCGGAGAAGGCCCTGCGGCAGGGGCTTCGGGATACCCGGTGGCCGGGACGCTTTACCATTCTGGGCAGGAAGCCGCTGTTCGTGGCGGACGGGGCTCACAATGAGGACGCCGCGAAAAAATTGGCGGAGTCCATTGAATTCTATTTTACAAATAAGAGGATTATCTTTATAATGGGGATATTGAAGGACAAAGAATATGAGAAGATCATAGGGATCACGGCCCGTTACGCGGACCAGATCCTCACCGTGGCGCCGCCGGGCAATCCCAGGGCCATGGGCAGCTATGAACTGGCCCGGGAGGCGGCGAAGGTACACCCCCGGGTGACCGCTGTGGACAGCCTGGAGGAGGCGGTGGAGATCAGCCATCTGCTGGCGGGCAGGGAGGATGTGATTGTGGCATTCGGCTCTCTGTCCTATCTGGGGAGGCTCATGGAGATTATGGAGGAGCGGGAAAAAAAGGGGAAAAGGTGAAGAGAGCGGGAAAGCGCAGGCAAAGCCGGCGATATGTATGGTAAGGATTATTTGACTGCTGGGAAAGGACTGGTGGGTATGATAGATCAGGAGAAAATAAAGCAGGGTGTACGGCTGCTGCTGGAAGGAATCGGTGAGGATCCCTCCCGGGAGGGGCTGGCGGATACCCCTGACCGGGTGGCCCGGATGTACGGAGAGATTTTTGGCGGTATGGAGAAGAGTGCCGGAGAGCATCTGTCTAAGGTGTTTACCGCGGAAAACGCGGGTATTGTGCTGGAGAGGGATATCACCTTCTATTCCACCTGTGAGCATCATCTGATGCCCTTTTACGGCAAGGCCCATATTGCCTATCTGCCTCAGGGCAAGGTGGCGGGACTGAGCAAGCTGGCCCGGACGGTGGAGGTATTTGCCCGCAGACTGCAGATTCAGGAGCAGATGACGGGGCAGATTGCGGATGCCGTTATGGAGCATTTGCGGCCTGAGGGCGTCATGGTGGTTCTGGAGGCGGAGCATATGTGTATGACCATGCGGGGAATCAAAAAGCCCGGCAGCAGCACCGTGACTGTGGCGGTGCGGGGCGCGTTTGAGGACAGCGCTCTGCAGGAGCAGGTGTACCGTATGATGCGCTTGTAGGATTCTGTGTGAACAACGGCGGAACATCCCAGCTTTTTATAGACTTTTCGCCTTGGGCGAAAGGACGCTTATTTGCATATGCTTATGGACCAAGAATATGAATTTATAACAGAGGCCGGCATAGAGGAATGGGAATAAAGAGAATTGTGACGGCGGCAGGGGAGATGACAATGGATGGAGCGAGTGAACAGGATATTGCGGCATGAGGCATTCCGGCGGCATATGCGGGAAAATGAGGCGGCGGAGAAAGAGAGAATCTTCTGCCGCCATGATATGGCGCATTTTCTGGATGTGGCCCGGATTGCCATGATCCTAAACCTTCAGCAGGGATTGGGAATTTCCCGGGACATAATCTATGGGGCGGCGCTGCTGCACGATATCGGGAGGCATGAGCAGTATAGGACGGGAACGCCCCATGAGCTTGCCAGCGCCCGGATTGCGCCGGATATTCTGGCAGACTGCGGATATGGCCAGGATGAAATCCGGGAGATCGGGGAGGCCATTGCGCTGCACCGGGACGGTGAAACCGGTCTGAGACAGGATCTGGCCGGTATACTGCACCGGGCGGACAAGGCCAGCAGGGCCTGTTTCGCCTGCAGGGCCAGCGGACAGTGCAACTGGAAAGAGGACAGAAAAAACCAGAAAATTCTTTTGTAGAGAGTGGGTGGCAAATGAAAATAGGCAGCAGAGAGTTTGATGTGAAAAACCAGGTTTATGTGATGGGCATACTGAATGTGACCCCGGATTCTTTTTCCGACGGGGGAAAATGGAACAGTATGGACCGGGCGCTGGCCCATGTGGAGGAAATGCTGGCGGAGGGCATGGATATTCTGGATATCGGCGGGGAGTCCACCCGGCCGGGATCCGACTACAGTATGCCCGCCGAGGAGGAATTGGAGCGGGTGATTCCCTATATTGAGGCGGTAAAGACCCGTTTCGATGTGCCCATCTCCCTGGATACCTATAAGAGCCGGGTGGCGGAGGCAGGAATCGCCGCCGGCGCAGATATGATCAACGATATATGGGGGCTGAAATGGGATGCCCGGATGGCCCAGGTGATTGCGGACCATGATGTGGCCTGTTGTCTGATGCACAACCGCAAGAAGGCAGAGCAGGCCGGCAATGCCGTTTGGGATAAAGAAAGCAACTCAGCCGCCACAGCACAGCGGGATGCCAATCCGTATGGCTACAGCAATTTTCTGAGGGATGTAGCATCCGATCTGGCGCAATCGGTGGAGCTGGCCCGAAAGGCGGGCATCGGAGAAGAGCGGATTATATTGGACCCCGGTGTGGGCTTTGCCAAGAGCTATGAGCAGAATCTGAGAATCATCAATCATCTGGAGAACTTACAGGATTTGGGCTATCCGATACTGTTGGGAACCAGCCGCAAGTCGGTGGTGGGCCTGACGCTGGATTTGCCGGTGACGGAGCGGCTGGAGGGCACATTGGTGACCACGGTGATGGGCTTGCTGAAGGGCTGCGCGTTTGTGCGGGTGCATGATGTAAAAGAGAACGTGCGGGCCATCCGCATGTCCCAGGCGATTTTGCGAGAGGAGAAGCGACAGAGGAATGTATCAGAGGAAAAATTGGGATGAGATACATATTGACGATCTGGAGGTCTATGCCTATCACGGGGTTTTCCCGGAGGAAAAGAAAAAGGGACAGCCCTTTTATGTGAATTTGGTTCTGTATACAGATACCCGCAGAGCCGGGCGGCAGGATGAACTGACCCTGTCCACCCACTATGGGGAGGTGTGCCATCTGGTGACAAAATGGATGCGGGAGCACACCTATGATCTGATTGAGACGGTGGCGGAGACGGCGGCGGAGCAGATACTGCTGCATTACCCGCTGGTGCAGGCGGTGGATGTGGAGATCCGCAAACCCCAGGCTCCCATCGGTCTGCCCTTCGGGAGCGTGTCCGTCAAGATTCACCGGGGCTGGCATCATGTGTATGTGGCGCTGGGCTCCAATATGGGGGACCGGAAAAAGTATCTGCAGATGGGTGTGAGCGCCATGGGAGGGAGAGAGGACATCCGGCTGAAGACGGTATCTTCCTGGCGGCAGACTGCGCCCTACGGCGGGGTGGAGCAGGAAGATTTTTTAAACGGGGTCATGGAGATACAGACGCTGCTGACACCCGGGGAACTGCTGGATTATCTGCATGAGGTGGAACAGAGCGCAGAGCGGAAGCGGGAACTGCACTGGGGGCCCCGGACGCTGGACCTGGATATCCTGTTGTATGACGATCTGGTGATGGAGACAGAGGATTTGATCATTCCCCATGTGGATATGCAGAACAGGGATTTTGTGCTGGGGCCCATGGCGGAGATTGCGCCCTGGGTGCGGCACCCGGTGCTGGGGCTGACCATGGGACAGCTGTATGCGCAGCTAACATCCGGCAAGGGCATAGGAAAAAGCATATGAGAGAACGACAATGCCCACACCGGAAAAGACGGGCTACCGGGACGACGGGAGCCGCCGAAGGCAGCCCAGGGCAAAGCGTGTACACAGCCCGGTGAAAAACCCGGTGACGATGCCGCTGATCAGAAGATAGGGCAGATAGACCAGAACCCCCGGCACGGCCGTGATCAGCAGTGCTGCCAATATCTGTCCTATATTGTGGAAAATGCCGCCCAGTATGCTGGTCAGTTCCGGGAAACGTCTGTGCAGCAGACGGCTGGCGAGCGTCATGGCAGCGAAGCAGAGCAGTCCGCCGCAGAGACTGTACAGCAGGCTCATGGCCTGCCCAAAGAGCAGGGCGGAAAGCAGGACGCGGGCCAGCAGCACCAGCGCGGCATCCCTGGCGTTATAGAGATGAAGTACCAGCAGAGTGATGATATTGGCAAGCCCCAGCTTGACGCCGGGAAGGGGCACCACAGGGGGCAGCAGGCTTTCCAAAGAATATATGGCCAGGGCCAGGGTGGTAAACAGGGCCAGCACAGTGAGTTTGCGTGTATGCATGAATCCTCCTCTGTATTATGGTTTGGGCAGGTCGTCCTTGTTTGGTCTATATTGTCCTCTCCAGTATTAGGCAATTGCGAAACGTTCTCCGCAAGTGACGTGGCTGGTCAATATATACAAAAACGGGCTCCGATGCAGTGGCCAGTCGCCCTTATTTTGTATATATTGCCCATCCACTGTTCCCGGAAAGGGAGTTTCGCAATTGCCTATCTCCAGTATCGTGGAAGGGAGTTTCGCAAATGTCTGTCTGTCAGTAGACAACGGCATCCGGGGAAGCGTCGGAATTGTCAGGTTTCAGTTCAATTACCAGCCGATGGGGAAGGCAGGTGATGGGCAGCAGGGAATCGGTGATACGGCCCTGCAGGACACATATCTGGTCCGGGCAGTCCGCTTCAGCGATGGCGATTCCGCCCGGGGAGACTTCTATAATATTGTAACCCCCGTCGTCGGCGTTTACGGTGAAACGGTATGTTTCCGTCACCTGACCAAGAGGGATAGCCTGCAGAAGACTGCCATCCTGATAGAGGCAGGCGGTATAGGCGCCCGAACTTTTCGCGCCGCTGCGTAACAGCCACAGGATTAGGACGCAGCCGCCCAATATTGCAACAATGCCGCCAGTCAGCAGCCAGGCTCTTTTGGATAAGGTATTCATCAGGGCTCCTTTCATGACAGCCGGTGATAGGCAATTGCGAAACGTTCTCCGCAAGTGACGTGGCTGGTCAATATATACAAAAACGGGCTCCGATGCAGTGGCCAGTCGCCCTTATTTTGTATGTATTGCCCATCCACTGTTCCCGGAAAGGGAGTTTCGCAATTGCCTACAGCCGGTGAGGGATTGTCCGGTTTATGAATAACAGTATAGCAGAAAGCGAAGGGAAAATGAAGCGCAAGATTCGGGGAAGAAGAAATATGGAGATATCGGCCGCGGCAGTCCTGCTGGGGCTGATGCTTTTGCTGTCCGGCTGCGGCGCAGCCTCCGTCCGGCAGCAGACCGGCGTGGACACGGCTATGGGCACCATAGTGACCCAGACCTTGTATGTGCGGCAGGAGAGAGGGCAGACAGAACAAGAGAGTGGAGAGGAGGTGGGGACAGAGGGCGAGAGCGCTGCCGTCATGGAACTTCTGACGGAACTTGAACGGCAGGAACTGTCCTGGAGGATTGAGGGATCGGAGGTGGCCAGAATCAATGCCCGGGCATCCGCGGCAGCTATCCGGGATCCGGCGGGGGAAGCCGCCGGGACAGATGACGGGATCGGCGCCGGGGGATTTGCCGGAGCGTCCGCCCCCATGCCGGGAGAACCGAAGGGTATCCCGGTATCCTCCTCCATGCAGGATATACTAGGGCAGATCTGGCAGATATCCACGGACAGCAAAGGCGCCCTGGATGTGACACTGGGCAGACTGAGCCGCCTATGGAACCTGGACGAACTGACGGTGTCGGCGGTGGACGGGCAGGCTTGTATTCCCGGATCTGAGCAGATTCAGTCTGCCTTGGAGGACACCGGTTTTGCGCGGGTGCAGCTTTCAGGGGGAACCATCACGCTCCCTGTGGGAATGCAGTTGGATCTGGGAGCCGTGGGAAAAGGCATTGCCTGTGATCGCATCAGTGCATACTTACACAGCCAGCCCCAGGTCACCGGGGCCGTGGTGGCGGTGGGGGGCAGCGTGGTAACCTATGGGAAAAAGCCTGATGGCAGCCCTTGGAAAGTGGGAATTATACACCCCCGTGAAGAGGGAAACTATCTGGGCGTCCTCTCTTTGACAGGCGAACATTTTATTTCCACTTCCGGGGACTATGAGCGGTATGTGCTGGTGGACGGTGTGCGCTATCACCATATTCTTGATCCTTCCACCGGTTATCCCGCCCGCAGCGGCCTGTGCAGTGTCACCATCGTCTGTGACAGCGGCCTACAGGCGGACGCCCTCTCCACGGCCTGCTTTGTGCTGGGCGCGGAGCGGGGGCTGGCTTTGGCGGAAACTTATGGGGCGGAGGCCCTGCTCGTGGACGAGGACGGTGTACTGTATATGACGGACGGGATGAAGGAGATATTTTCTGCCGGACGGTAGGAGGGGCGGCAGATTAGTTGTTGATATTGACCATCCACCGTTACCAGAATGGGAGTTTCGCAATTGCCTATATTTTAAAAAGAGTTTGTGAGGGAATACCCGGTGCCGGGAAAAATATTGGCTAAAAAAGACAAGGAATGGGAGGAAAATATGTGGGAGAAGATGAAAACGGGCATGTTAAGCATTGCCGGACATGAACTGATTAATGAAGGGGGACTCACCACGGAGGCGCTCACATGGATTATCGTGATTCTGTTTGTGGTGGGTATGGTTGTCGTCTTGTCGCTGCGGGAGATGGTACATAAGAAAAAGGGAATAAACAGCAGGGCGAAGGCGCGGATTGAGGAGATTGTGGCACAGACAGTACCGGAGGGGGAAAAAGTGACGGCGGCTTACGCAAGCTGGATGACGGTGGACAGCCAGCCCATGAAGGGAAAGACCATATATCGATACTGGTGGTATGCCATCGGCTTCAATGATGCCCGGATATATATTATTCCCATATCCATTGACAACAAGGGAGAAAATATCAGCGGCAAGGGAAGTTTCTGCGTGGAGCGAAGCCAGCTTGGCCTGGTAAATGGCAAAGAGAGCGGAAACTGGATGGAACTGTACGGGAAGGATCAGAAAAAAATCTGTACATTGAAGGTGGAAGCATCCAATACCCAGGGATCCTGTCATTTAGTCGACATTGCCCAGCCGGAGGCGGCAAAGGATTTCCAGAGGCTTATCCGGTTATGGCTGGATGTGGTGAACAATACAAACGGTGTGAAAGCTACAGGATACTATAACAACGCAAAGATGCATGATCTGAAAACGCAACAGGGGGATCCCCTGAACGGGGGTCTTGCTGTCAGCGCCCAGGCAGAGAGTGTAAACAGGAGGTAAATCAATGAAACATATATTAAAAAAGGTGTTACCCTATTTGGGGGCCATTCTATTTTTTGTGGATCTGTATATTTCTCTGTGTGTGTTCCCGGCCAATCTGATATTGGATCTGTTCAGTCCAAAGGTGAGCCAGGCAGAACTGGATCAGCTGGAATATGACTATGGACAGATGGCCGGATACCCGGCAGGGGAGGGAATCCCCGTGGCAAACAACATAGAAGAATTTGAGGAACTTGGGTGGTACAAGCGGATAGAAGGGTCCGAGGAGCTTGGAGGAAAGGAGTATTTCACCTTTGAGACGGATTCCATCATCCCACTGGATTTCTTCCGTTTGAGGGGCGGCGTGGATCTTGCGGTGCGCTCGAGCCGCAGGTCGGGAGCGGTGACAAGATATCGGAAGAGTTTTGAGACCAGCCCCTCTTTCACGGACAGGGCCTATTACAATCGCTGTTATCTGGTGGCGCTGCCGGACGGGAATTATGTGCTGACTTGGCTGGAGGATGCCTATTACTGGAAATACAAGCTGACAGGGCATGTACAGCTTCCGCTGGGCTGTAAGGAATTTATGACACATAATGAAAAGGAGGCCATGGCCTCTTATATTCAGGAATATGATCTGGATGAGGACAGCATATTGATGATGGTTTCCGAGGAACGCGACGAGCAGCGGAAAAACCTGTATTTCGTGGTGCGGCTGGGGGTCTTGGTGGGATCCATAGCGATTGTGATCGCGGCGGCGGTGCTGATTGAGGTGATAGCGGGCAAAGTGGCGAAAGCAAGGAAGACGGACTGCGTTTAATGGAATTAAAAGGAATGGAAAGGCCGGGGCTGTCAGGGGTTTAAAAATATCCTGACAGCCCCGGCCTTTTTCCCGGATTTCCTAGAAAGTGCTGTAGCTGCTTCCTCCCAGCGGGCAGTGGTACAGGGAATTTTCTTCGCCGAATTCCTGGAAGTACACATAACGGGAAGTCATATTGATGTTGGTGTAGTTGCCCTCGGCTACCACAGTGGGATTGGAACCGTCCGTGCCCATCATCTTCAGCGCCGGGGCAGCGGCGGAATTTTGCTGGTAGTAGATATAGCCGCCGCCCACATTGAAGCAGTCCACCCGGTCATTGGTCAGCACCTGGATCACCTGCTGGTTCATATCATACCGGCACAGGCGGTAGTCGTTGGCCACATCCAGATAATAGATGTAACTGCCGTCCAGGCAGGGGTACCAGATGTTACCCTCCCACAGTACTGAAACGGTATCCCCGTTGGTGTTCAGGGTGTAGAGGTAGTGATTGCTCTGGGTGCCGTTGTAATAGATGATGCCGTCCCGGGCGCAGGCCGGATTTACCTGGTACTCGGCCAACACCTGTTTGCCGCTTCTGTTTGTCTTTATCTTGTAAAAGACAGGGGTGGGCTCTCCGGCGGTGAGCAGGTACAGATAATCGCCCACCAGCTGCCCGGATATCACCACGTCCGTCGCTATGGATGTGGCATCCTTGCCGGATTTCAGGCAGCGGTTGAAGGAGTTGCGGCTGCGGACATAGCCCAGTCCCCCCTCACCGGAGTCGGTGGTCTGGAAATAGTACAGGTATTTTCCGCCGGCCAGGATGTTGCGGACAGTGGAATTGTTCAGCTTGGTGACATCCTGTTCGTCCACGGTCATGGAATATAGACAGCCATTGTCCCGGGGATTGGAAAAGTATACCATGCCGTCCGATTCACAGAACAGCCCGGCATTGTTGATATTGCCTGCGGTGTTGCCCACTGTATCCGGGGGATTTGCGGGGATCCGTCCAAATAACCGACTTGCCAGCACCAGAATGGCGAACAGGACAAAGAGCAGTACTACTAACAGGATATATTTAATATTTTTTGACATGGAATATAAGCCTCCTTGCAATTAAAATCTCTTTTATGAATATATCATATAGTTAGTCTTGCGATCAAGAGGGTTTTGGAGTAATATAAATCTGATTACCGGCACCGGTATGAAAAGAATATGTAGATTTAGGCACAGACGGAGGAAACCTCATGGATTTATCGGAATTACGGGAGCAGATCGATGCCATAGACCGGCAGATTGTCAGTTTGTATGAACAGCGGATGGAGATCTGTGGCCAGGTGGCGGAGTATAAGATAGAGACGGGCAAAAAAGTGTTTGACCGGCAGCGGGAGACGGAGAAGCTGGCAGCGGTTAAGTCGTTGACCCACAATGATTTTAACAGGCACGGCGTGGAGGAGTTGTTTGAGCAGATCATGTCCATGAGCCGCAAGCTGCAGTATCAGCTGCTGGCACAGCACGGCAGTATGGGCAGGCTTCCATTTATTGAGGTGGAAGAACTTGAGACTCAAAAGGCCCGGGTGGTGTTTCAGGGGGCGGAGGGGGCTTATTCCCAGGCGGCCATGACGCAGTACTTTGGAGAGCAAATTCAGAGTCTTCATGTGGACACCTTCCGGGAGGCCATGAGCGCCATAGACGAGGGGAGTGCTGATTTTGCGGTGCTGCCCATTGAGAACAGCACGGCGGGCATTGTCAGCGAGATATATGACTTGCTGGTGGAGTTTGAGAATTATATTGTGGGAGAGCAGATTTTACAGATCAATCATTGTCTGCTGGGAGTGCCGGGGGCTAAGACGGAGGATATCCGCACGGTGTACAGCCACCCCCAGTCCCTGATGCAGAGCAGCCGTTTTCTGGCGGGACACGACTGGCGGCAGATCAGTATGCAGAACAATGCCTTTGCCGCCAAGAAGGTGGCGGATGAGCAGGACAAGTCCCAGGCCGCCATTGCCAGTGAACATGCGGCGAAAGTGTACGGGCTGGAAGTACTGCGGCAGGGCGTCAACCAGGAGAAGGACAATTCCACCCGGTTTATCATCGTGACCAACCAGAAGATTTTCCGGAAGGATGCGGCCAAGGTCAGCATCTGCTTTGAACTGCCCCATCAGAGCGGTTCTCTGTACCATATGCTGTCCCATTTTATTTATAACAATCTGAATCTGTGTAAGATTGAGAGCAGGCCCATCGAGGATCGCAGCTGGGAGTATCGGTTCTTTATAGACTTTGAGGGCAACCTGGCGGACAGCGCCGTGAAGAACGCCCTGCGGGGACTGCGGGACGAGGCCAGAAATATGAAGATACTGGGGAACTACTAAGGAATGGGCAATTGCGAAAGGTTCTCTGCAAGTGACGTGGCTGGTCAATATATACAAAAACGGGCTCCGACGCAGTGGCAAGTCGCCCTTATTTTGTATATATTGCCCATCCACTGTTACCGGAAAGGGAGTTTCGCAATCGCCTAACTGCGGGTAATAGGCAATTGCGAAAGGTTCTCTGCAAGTGACCGTGGCTGGTCAATACATACAAAAACGGGCTCCGACCCAGTGGCAAGTCGCCCTTATTTTGTATATATTGCCCATCCGCTGTTACCGGAAAGGGAGTTTCGCAATCGCCTACTGCGGGTAAGGAAGTAAGGAGAGAATTATGAGGGAACAGGAATTAATTGTCTATCGAGACCTGGAAGGGGAGAAGCTGCTCTATGACGTGACTTGGCTCATGAAGCATTATGACGACGCATATTATAATCAGGAGGATCTGGCGGCGCTTTTGTATCAGTGTATCCACGGTCTGATCGATCAGGCGGGAAACTACGGTTTCCATGGCAATCTGTGGCACTGCTATCTGGCCAATCTGCTGGTGAACAATGAGAACAGCTACAGCTGCGGCTGTGAGATCCGGGGAACCATAGAGGGGACGATCAATCAGGCGGCACTGCATGATATCGGGATTTTCAAGGAATTTTATGACTATGACTTTGGGCCTATGACGGAAGCGCTGAATGTGCCGGAATGGGCGCTGGTGGAGAATTATGTCAGCAGCAGCCGGGAGAGCAAGGTTTACAATACCCGGATACGCGCCCGGATCTGTGAACTGGCACAGCGCTTCTGTCAGGACGGCACGGCCCGGGAGATGAAGGACACCCTGACACAGTTTTATAAGGAGTACGGCGTGGGCAAATTCGGCCTGCACAAGTCCTTTCGAATATGCCATGACCAGCAGGGGCATGTAGAGATCCGTCCCATCCTGAACATTGCCCATGTGCATCTGGACGATCTGGTGGGCTATGAGATTCCCAAGCAAAAGCTGGTGGCCAATACGGAAGCCTTTGTGGAGGGGCGCAAGGCCAACAACTGTCTGCTTTTCGGTGATGCGGGCACGGGCAAATCCTCCTGCGTCAAGGCCATCGCCAACGCCTACTATGACCGGGGGCTGCGGATCATCGAGATCTACAAGCACCAGTTTCAGGACTTACAGGAATGCATCAGTCAGATCAAGAATCGGAATTATAAGTTTATCATCTATATGGACGATTTGAGTTTTGAGGAGCATGAGACGGAGTATAAATATCTGAAGGCGGTCATTGAGGGCGGCTTGGAGAAAAAGCCGGAGAATATTCTGATCTACGCCACCTCCAACCGGCGGCACCTGATCCGGGAGAACTTCAGCGATAAGGAGGAGATTCGGCAGGATATGCACACCAGCGACACGGTGCAGGAGAAATTGTCTCTGGTATATCGCTTCGGCGTGACTATATACTTCGGATCCCCCAGCCCCAAAGAATTTCAAAACATTGTCACCACGCTGGCGGAGCGCTACGGAGTGGAGATGGATCGGCAGCAGCTGCTGGCCGAGGCAGGCAAATGGGAACTGGCCCACAGCGGCCTGTCCGGCAGAAGCGCCCAGCAGTTTATTGACTATATGTTGGGAATGCAGTCAAAATAGGGAAAGATATAGCAGGGGAATGGGAGTTTTTGCATATATTGACCAGCCACGTCCCTTGCAGAGAACATTTTGCAATTGTCTATACACACTAATTGTAGAAGGGAGAGATAGAAGGTGGCCGTAAAAACATTTGCAGCGATAGATGTGGGGAGCTTTGAACTCTCCATGAAAATTTTCGAATTTTCCGGGAAAAGCCAGGGGCGGGTCATCGAGCATATACGACAGAGGGTGGATCTGGGCAGCGAGTCCTATGGAAGCGGCAAGATCAGCCATGACAAGATGGACGAACTGTGCCGGGTGCTGTCGGAGTTCGCGCAGATTATGGAGTCTTATAAGGTGACAAGCTATCGGGCCTACGGCACCAGCGCCATCCGGGAGACCAAGAATACCGACATTGTGCTGGACCAGATACGTCAGCGCACCGGCATCAAAGTGGAGGTGCTGAGCAACTCGGAACAGCGCTTTCTGGACTACAAGGCCATCGCCTTCCGGGGGGAGATTTTCCAGTCCGTGATTGAGGAGGGGACGGCCATCGTGGATATCGGCGGGGGCAGCATCCAGATTTCCCTGTTTGACAATGATACTCTGGTTTCCACCCAGAACCTGCGGATCGGCGTACTGCGGCTGCAGGAACTGCTGCACCATATGAATACCCGCAGCAGCCAGAGGGAAGTGATCATTGATGAGATTGTCAGCGCCCAGCTGGCCACCTACAAAAAACTGTATCTGAAGGATCGGGACATAAGGACCATCATTGTGGTGGACGACTATCTTTCCGTGTGGGTGAGCAGAAAAGCGGCCAGCGCAGGCAGGAAGAACGAACTGGTCAATCTGGGGGATTATGAGCAATTTGTCCAGCAGCTGCGCACCAGACCCATGGCGGAGATCATGCGGATGCTGGACCTCCCGGAGGAGGCGGTGAACCTGACCTTTATAAGCGCCTGCATCATGAAACGGATCATGAAGCTGACCGGGGCGCAGCAGATCTGGGCGCCGGGGGTCACGCTGAGCGACGGCATGGCCTATGAGTACGCCCAGCAGAACAAGCTGCTGCAGAGTGAGCATGATTTTAACAGGGATATCCTGGCCTGCGCTATGAATATCAGCAAGCGCTATCAGGGCAGCCGCAAACGGGCGGAGACCTTGGAGAATATCACGTTGACAATCTTCGACAGCATGAAAAAAGTACACGGCATGGGGAAGCGGGAGCGACTGTACCTGCAGCTGTCGGCGCTGCTCCACGACTGCGGCAAATATATCAGCATGGTGAATATCGGGGAAACCTCCTACCAGATCATCATGGCCACAGAGATGATCGGCCTGTCCCACATGGAGCGGGAGACGGTGGCCAGCGTCGTGCGCTTCAACCATACCCCCTTCATCTACTATGACCAGATGAAAGCGCTGGGAACGGCTCTTACCGAGAGCGCTTATCTGACGGTGGCCAAGCTGACGGCCATCCTACGCATTGCCAATGCGTTGGATCGGAGCCACAAACAGAAGCTGAAAGGCGTAAAGGCGACTTTGAAGGAGGACCAGCTGGTGCTCATGGTGGAGACTCCGGAGGACATCACGTTAGAGAGAGGGATCTTTGAGGAACGGGCTGACTTCTTCCAGGAGGTATTCAGTGTACAGCCGGTCATTAAGCAGAAGAAACCCATGTAGGGAAGCTGCGGAACTTAAAACAGCAGATTCACGGGCGGCACACATCACCGGATAAGTGTGTTGGCAGGGAAGCTGCGGAACTTAAATTGGAGGCAACAATTTATGGCAGAGACAGATTTTACCAATCCAAAGTATTACAATAACCGGGAACTGAGTTGGATTCTTTTTAACCACCGGGTACTCAGCGAGGCCAGGGATAAGACTAATCCGCTGTTTGAGAGGCTGAAATTCCTCAGCATTACCGCCTCCAACCTGGACGAGTTTTTTATGGTGCGTGTGGCATCACTGAGGGATATGGTTAACGCGGGGTACAGCAAGAAGGATATTGCGGGTATGACCGCCCAGGAACAGCTGGAAAAAATTGACGAGGCGATTCACGAATTGGTGAACCTTCAATATTCAACCTACAATCGAAGCCTGCTTCCGCTGCTGGAGAAGGAGGGGCTGCTGGTGATCCGCCAGCATGAGCTCCTGAACAAAGAGGAGGCGGCTTATATCGACCGGTACTTTGAGGAGAATGTGTACCCGGTGCTGACCCCCATGGCGGTGGATTCCTCCCGGCCCTTCCCGCTGATTCGGAACAAATCTCTGAATATAGGCGCGCTGGTGGAGAAAAAGCACAAGCCGGAGGAACTGGAGTTTGCCACGGTACAGGTGCCCAGCGTACTGCCCCGGATCGTGCAGCTGCCCAGGGAGATGGAGGATGGCAGGGAAGGCCCCCTGAAGGTGATTCTGCTGGAGGAGGTCATCGAGCGGAACATCCACAAGTTGTTTCTGAACTACAATGTGATCTGTGCCCATCCCTTCCGGATCATGCGCAACGCGGATTTGAGCATTGAGGAGGACGAGGCGGCGGATCTTTTGAAAGAGATCGAGAAGCAGTTGAAAAAGCGGCAGTGGGGCGAGGTGATCCGCCTGGAGGTGGAGAGCGATACAGACAGACGGCTGCTGAAGATTATCCGAAAAGAACTGCATATGGGAGAGCAGAATCTGTACTATATAGACGGCCCCCTGGATCTGACTTTTTTGATGAAAATGTATGGGCTGGAAGGTTTTGAGAAGCTGAAGGCGCCGAAATATGAACCCCAGCCGGTGCCGCAGCTGCCGGCGGGCTGTGATATTTTCGCCCGAATCAGGGAGGGGGATGTGCTGCTGCACCATCCTTACCAGACTTTTACGCCGGTGGTGGACTTTATCCGCCAGGCATCCCGGGATCCTCAGGTGCTGGCCATCAAGCAGACCCTGTACCGGGTCAGCGGCCATTCCCCCATCATAACGGCCCTGGCGCAGGCGGCGGAAAACGGCAAACAGGTGTCCGTGCTGGTGGAACTGAAGGCCCGTTTTGACGAGGAGAACAATATTGTCTGGGCGAAAATGCTGGAGAAGGCGGGCTGCCATGTGATCTATGGTCTGGTTGGTCTGAAAACCCACAGCAAGATCACCCTGGTGGTGCGCCGGGAGGAGGACGGCATCCGGCGGTATGTGCATCTGGGTACCGGCAATTACAATGACGCCACTGCCAAGCTGTACACGGACGTGGGACTGCTCACCTGCAGCGAGATGATCGGCGAGGACGCCACGGCAGTGTTCAATATGCTCAGCGGCTACTCGGAGCCTCTGGGTTGGAACAGGCTGTCCCTGGCCCCCCTGTGGCTGAAGGACAGGTTCCTGTACTTGATTGGCAGGGAGGCGGACTATGCCCGGGCGGGCAAGGAGGCGCGCATCATCGCGAAGATGAACTCCCTGTGTGACAGAGACGTGATTGCCGCGCTGTATGAAGCCAGCTGCGCCGGTGTCAAAATCGATCTGATTGTCAGAGGAATCTGCTGCCTGCAGACAGGAATCCCGGATGTCAGCGAGAATATAACGGTGCGATCCATCGTGGGCAATTTCCTGGAACACAGCCGTATTTTCTATTTCCTGAACGGGGAGAATGAGGAGATCTACTGCGGCAGCGCGGACTGGATGCCGAGGAACCTGGAGAGGCGGGTGGAGATATTGTTCCCCGTGGAGGAGCCCAGGCTGAAGGAGAAGCTGCAAGACATCTTGAGCGCCCAGCTTCGGGACAATGTCAAAGCCCAGATATTGCAGCCGGACGGCACCTATGCAAAAGTGGATAAGAGGGGGAAGGAGCGATTTGGATCTCAGGAATATTTTTGCAGGGAGGCCCAGCGGGAGGCCAGGGAAGCGGCCCAGGAGACGGGAAGCGGGAGCAGGCGGTTCGTGCCGGAGATCCATCGCTAGAAAAACAGAATACGCTTCAGTACACATTCTGTTCACAAGGGGCTGTGAGAAATGGAGTTTCCATTGTACCACAGCCTCGTTCAGTACCTTGTCGCCGATTCTGATTTCCCTCACGCAAACCTCTTTTGTCTTGCTAAAATGGAAGCTGAGCATATTTACTTTTCTCCCTGTCTGTTCGCGTCAGTCCCTGTAATATTTCTGCAAGCATGGCAGCATTCACCCCAATACGTTCTAAAATATTTCTTGTATTTCCGATAAGCGACTGCTGCCTGGTCCCCAACTGTAGTTGTCGATAAACTTTTCCTTTAAGTTAATGACATTGGATGAAACTGCGGTTTTTTATGAATTTTTAATAATATTTTATCCAAAAAGGGATTGACAAAGCATATTATATGTCGTATAGTATGTTCAACGTCAATACTATATGACATATAATATTATACAGAAGTATAGGAGCAAAATAGTTGGAAAGGATACACATGAAAATTGTATTGGCATCAGGGTCCCCCAGGCGGCGGGAGCTTCTGACGGGACTGGGACTGGATTATACGGTACTGGTCAGCGGTGTGGAGGAACATGTCACGGAAAGGGAACCCGCCAAAGTGGTGGAGGAGTTGTCGGATCAGAAAGCCCGGGACGTGCTGCAAAAACTACTTTCGGAAGTTTCCAATCGGGGAACAGACACGCAGGACTCCGCAAATGAAAATCTCCGGCAGGAATTGCATTTTTGGGATGGCAGGGAGGAACTTCTGGTCATCGGGGCGGACACCATAGTTGCGGCGGACGGGCAGATTCTGGGGAAGCCCGCCAGCGTGAAAGATGCCGCGAAGATGCTGGGATGGCTGTCCGGCAGGCAGCACCAGGTATACACCGGTGTGACACTGTATCACCACAGCCAGGGGCAGACGCGACGGCACAGCTTTCACGAATGCACCCAAGTGCATTTTTATCCTATGTCAGAGGAGGAAATAAGCTGGTACATCTCCACAGGAGAGCCTATGGACAAGGCCGGGGCTTATGGTATCCAGGGATTGGGCAGCCGTTTTGTGAAGGCAATAGAGGGGGACTACAGCAATGTGGTGGGCCTGCCTGTTGCCAGACTGTATCAGGAGATGAAAACAATGCAGATTATTCGGTAATTCCCGGGGAAGATTTCCCGATATACTCACGAGGGATGAAATTTGTCACAATGTCCTTGGAAGCGTTCACTCGTGAGTCGGGTTACTTGGCAAGTTTTTGTGATCGTCAATATATACTGCCTAATAGTTAATATTTCCGAGTAACCTGACTACATAACGCCAGCCATATACGTTTAGCCAATGTAGTACGGTAATTTTTGGCGTTATGTAGTATAAATACTTGACGGTGACCGGTAAAGGCGATATGATAAGGGCAAGAAGCGAACTTCTTTTATACTCACGTTGATCAAGAGGAGGAGATATCTTATGCATGAGTTTGACGATGCGGTATTACAGTGTTTCCTGGACAATCAGCTGCAGTTGTTCCCTGAGAAGGTGGCGGACAGCCTGGAAGAGGCTGAGGGTTTCCTGGAGGAATGTATGGCTGTCGTAGCAGACAGCAAGGAAGATGTATTGAATTTCTTTGAAGAGGAGGGGCTTGATCTGGAGGGCGCCGATGAGGACGAGATTTTGGAGGCAGATGAAGTGTTCGACATTGGTGACGGCAGATACCTAATTATAGAGGGCTAGTACCTCATACCCGCATCTATTATGGGTGCGGAACTCAAATTAAGGAGGAGAAAAGTATGGATTTTTTTAACAAGGTGGGCAGTACTATCAGCAGCAAGAGCAAGGATGTGACTAAGAAGGCGAAGGAGATCGCTGAGATCGCCAAGCTGACCGGTCAGATTGCCGAGAAAGAGGAATCGATCAAGGGCGCTTACATTGAACTGGGCAAGTATGTGTACGAGAGCCAGAAGGAAGATGCCCCGGAGGAAGTAGCGGAGAAATTTGCCGTGATCGATGCCGCTGTGGAGGAGATCGAAGGTCTGAAGAGAGAGGTCCGCAAGCTCAAGGGCAGGCAGGAGTGCCCGGACTGCGGCAAGGAAGTAAGCTACTCCGCGGCATTCTGTTCCTATTGCGGCGCCAAGCTGCCTGAGCCTGAACCCGAGGAGGTAGTGGAAGAGGGCGAGGTTACAGAGGTGACCGAGGAAGCTGCCGAGGCCGCGGAGCCTGTGGAAACGCCTGCAGAAGAGACTGCCGGGGCTGCAGAACCTGCGGAGGAGCCTAAGACAGAGGAGATCTAGGAAGGGACCTGGCGACCGTTAAGCTTTTCCAATTTCTGCCAGGCACATGCGGCGTAATCTGGCAACATGCGCCGGGTAGAAAGGAAAATCTAATTGATCGTGAGTATAATACCGTGAAGTAAAGGGAATGCGCGGTAAAAACCCCGGATATCAGTAAGGAAGAGGAAATAGAACAGCATCTGCCCGAATTATTATGATTTACTGTCAGGGCAGATGCTGGTTTTAGTTTTGGATAGAGGGACTTTCCGCTATGCGCCTGAGTTTAAGTGGCGCTTAAGGGGGAAAGTTCTTTTTTTGCATGGCGTATTTTCTCCAGCACCGACTCCGGCACACAGAGTTTGCCATAGCCTGTGCCCAGATCCAGACCGGGTTTATTGTCCCCGTGGAAATCCGATCCGCCGCTGATAAGCAGATTATATTTTTCAGCCAGGCTGCGGATCTGGCGCTCGTCGCAGGCGTGATAGGTGCTGTAGAGGGCTTCAATGCCCATAAGGCCCGCTTCCGTTAGTTCCCCCACCAGGGCCTCCAGCCGGGCGTCGCTCATGAGGTAGAGAATAGGATGGGCCAGGATGGGGATGCCGTCCGCCTCCAGGATCAGGGCAACAGCCTGGGCAGGGGTGACTTTTTCCCGTGGTACATAATACGGACAGTGATCTCCCACATAGCGGTCAAAAGCTTCCGCCATGCTTTTGATATAGCCATGGGTCAGCATGTATTTGGCATAATGGGCCCGGGTGATCACTGCGCTTGGGAAAGCGTCTTGCAGCTTTTCATAGGAGATATCTATACCTGCCTCCTGTAGAAGGGCACACATCTTATGGTTACGGGCGTCCCGGGAGGCCACAAAACTGCGGAGATATTCTTGAAAACGGGCGTTCTGATAGTCGATATACAGCCCCACGATATGCACGTCCTTTCCCTGGTACTCACTGGAAAGTTCAATGCCGGGAATCACCTCCGGGACAGGGGAGGCGGACGAGATGCAGCCTTTATCCGGCATTGCTGTTCGGACAGTCGGTGCCTCGTTAAGGGGAGCGGGGATGTTGGGCTTTGGGGGATGCCGGCGAAGCTGCGCGGCATAGTGCAGGGCCTCCGTAAGACCGTCCACCGTGTCATGGTCCGTCAGAGCAAAGGCCGACAGGCCCTTTTCTCTGGCATAGTCCACCAGCTGGGTGGGGGTATAGGTTCCGTCGGAACGGGTGGAATGTACGTGTAAATCAACCATGGTTTTGCTCCTTTTCAATGACTAAGACCCGTCCATTACAGGGCGGGTCTTGTAGTTTGACTGTAGAGTTCTGTATTCAGGCATCATCTTCCTCGCGGTTAGCCGTGAAGACGGTGCGCTTTCTGGCCATCTCGTCGCTGGCCAGGTATTCGTCGTAGGTGGTGATCTTGTCGATCAGCTGGCCGCCGGGCAGGATCTCCATGATCCGGTTGGCGGAGGTCTGTACAAACTGATGGTCATGGCAGGAGAACAGCACCACGCCGGGGAATTTAATCACGCCATTGTTCAGAGCGGTGATGGATTCCATATCCAGGTGGTTGGTTGGCTCGTCAAAGATCAGACAGTTGGCCCCGCTGATCATCATTTTGGACAGAAGACAGCGCACCTTCTCGCCTCCGGAGAGTACCTTGACTTTTTTCACCCCATCCTCGCCGGCGAAAAGCATACGGCCCAAAAAGCCTCTCACATAGGTCACATCCTTCACCGGGGAGTAGCCGGTAAGCCAGTCCGCAATGGTCAGATCGTTGTCAAATTCCTCAGTATTATCCTTGGGAAAGTAAGCCTGGGAGGTGGTAACGCCCCACTTGTAGCTGCCCTCGTCCGGCTCCATCTCTCCGGCCAGGATCTGGAAAAGAGTGGTCTTGGCGATCTCGTTGCTGCCCACGAAGGCAATTTTGTCCTCATGGCCTACAATAAAGGAGATATCGTCCAGCACTTTTTCCCCGCCTATGGTTTTGGACAGATGCTCCACGCTCAAAACCTCGTTGCCGATCTCACGGTCAGGGCGGAAATCAATATAGGGATATTTTCTGCTGGAGGGCTTGATTTCATCCAGTTCGATCTTTTCCAGAGCTCTCTTGCGGGAGGTGGCCTGCTTGGATTTGCTGGCATTGGCGGAGAAACGGGAGATAAATTCCTGCAGTTCCTTGATTTTCTCCTCCTTCTTTTTGTTGGCCTCCTTCATCTGTTTTATCAGCAGCTGGCTGGACTCGTACCAGAAGTCGTAGTTGCCGGCGTACAGCTGGATCTTGCCATAGTCGATATCGGCGGTGTGGGTGCAGACCTTGTTCAGGAAATAGCGGTCATGGGACACCACAATGACAGTGTTCTCAAAATTGATCAGGAACTCCTCCAGCCAGGCGATGGCGTCCAGATCCAGATGGTTGGTGGGCTCATCCAGCAGCAGGATATCCGGGTTGCCGAAGAGTGCCTTGGCCAGCAGCACCTTGACCTTCACATTGCTCTCCAGATCCCGCATCAGGGAGTAGTGATGCTCGGTGTCAATGCCCAGGCCGTTCAACAGCATGGCGGCGCTTGATTCCGCCTCCCAGCCGTCCATCTCCGCAAATTCCGCCTCCAGTTCGCTGGCGCGGATGCCGTCCTCGTCGGAGAAATCTTCCTTGGCATAGATGGCATCCTTCTCCTTCATGATCTGGTACAGACGCTCGTTGCCCATGATGACAGTATCCATCACCACATATTCGTCATATTTGAAATGATCCTGCTCCAACACGGACAGACGCTGACCGGGGGAGATGACAATATCTCCCTTGGTGGTCTCCAGGGCGCCGGAGAGAATTTTCAAAAAAGTGGACTTCCCGGCGCCGTTGGCGCCGATGAGGCCGTAGCAGTTGCCCTCCGTGAACTTGATGTTCACGTCCTCAAACAGGGCCTTTTTGCCTACACGGTAGGTTACATTGTTTGCACTGATCATATTCTAAACCTTTCTTACTTAAAGTTCCGCATATTCCCCGCCAACGCAGCCTGGCACCGCATGTCTGGCCGCTTGGGGCGCACAGGCATCCAGCAGTGCTTTGGCGGAGAATCTGCTGCTTTGAAGATCTTTGGATCCTCTGTTCTGCAGTTGCACTTCTTCCTATTTTACTGAATTTCCCGGAAAATGCAAGTATTAATCCTATTTTTTTGCAGGTGGGGAGAAAAATAGAATTGTAAATGCTTACATTTTTGTATAATTTTACCAATGCAGGAAATGATAAAAGAGGGTGTTTTGAGTACAATAGACGAAAGTGATTGGCGAAAAAAAGAATTATTTTAAAGTCCTTGATATTTTTTTGTCAAATTGATAGAATGGAAACTGCGTAATCAATTAATCTATAGAAAGAGGAGAAAGACAAACATGAAGAAATGGGTTTATTCGTTTGCAGAAGGCGACATGACCATGCGTAATCTTCTTGGCGGCAAGGGCGCTAACCTGGCTGAGATGACAAGCATCGGTCTTCCCGTTCCGCAGGGTTTCACGATCACGACAGAGGCTTGTACACAATACTATGAGGATGGCCGCAAGATCAATGATGAGATCATGACACAGGCTATGGAAGGCGTTGCAGAGATGGAGAAGATCAACGGCAAGAAGTTCGGCGATCTGAAGAATCCTCTGTTGGTTTCCGTCCGTTCCGGCGCGAGGGCATCCATGCCTGGCATGATGGATACCATTCTGAACCTGGGCTTGAACGACGAAGTGGTTGCCGCCATGATAGCAGGCAATCCCGATCCTGCTTTTGAGCGTTTTGTATATGATTCTTACAGACGTTTCATTCAGATGTTCTCCGACGTGGTTATGGAGGTCGGCAAGAAGTATTTCGAGCAGTTGATCGACAAGATGAAAGAGGAGAAGGGCGTTAAGTATGATGTGGATCTGACCGCCGCTGACTTAAAGACGCTGGCAGAGCAGTTCAAGACCGAGTATAAGAACCAGCTGGGCAAGGATTTCCCTTCTGATCCCGTAGAGCAGCTGAAGCTGGCTATAGAGGCTGTGTTCCGCTCCTGGGACAACCCCCGTGCCAATGTATACCGTCGTGACAACGATATCCCTTATTCCTGGGGTACCGCGGTAAACGTTATGCCCATGGTGTTCGGTAATCTGAATGATCAGTCCGGTACAGGCGTTGCCTTCACCCGTGATCCGGCTACCGGCGAGAAAAAGCTGATGGGTGAGTTCCTGAAGAACGCACAGGGCGAGGACGTGGTTGCAGGTGTTCGTACCCCCATGCCCATCGCGCAGATGGAGCAGGAGTTCCCTGAGGCTTATGCGGAATTCATCAAGGTATGTGAGATTCTGGAGAACCACTACCATGACATGCAGGATATGGAATTTACTGTTGAGAATAAGAAGCTGTACATGCTGCAGTGCCGTAACGGCAAGAGAACCGCTCAGGCTGCTTTGCAGATTGCGTGTGACCTGGTAGACGAGGGCCACAAGACCGAAGCGGAGGCTGTGGCAATGATCGATCCCCGTAATCTGGATACACTGCTGCATCCTCAGTTTGACACTGCGGCTCTGAAGGCGGCTACCCCTCTGGGCAAAGGCCTGGGTGCGTCTCCCGGCGCTGCCTGCGGCAAGGTGGTATTTACCGCTGAAGACGCAGAGTCCTGGAACGCAAGAGGCGAGAAGGTGGTTCTGGTTCGTCTGGAGACCTCTCCCGAGGACATCACCGGCATGAAGGCCTCCCAGGGTATCCTGACCGTTCGCGGCGGTATGACTTCCCACGCGGCCGTGGTTGCCCGTGGTATGGGTACCTGCTGTGTGTCCGGCTGCGGCGATATCGCCATGGACGAGGAGAACAAGAAGTTTACGCTGGCCGGACAGGAGTTCCATGAGGGAGATTACATCTCCATCGACGGCACTACCGGCAACATCTACGCAGGCCAGATTGCAACCGTAGACGCAACCATCGCAGGTACATTCGGTCGTGTTATGGCTTGGGCGGACAAGTACAGAACCTTGAAGGTCCGCACCAACGCAGATACTCCCGCGGACGCAAAGAAGGCCCGTGAACTGGGCGCCGAGGGTATCGGCCTTTGCCGTACCGAGCATATGTTCTTTGAGGAGGACAGGATCGCTGCCTTCCGTGAGATGATATGTGCCGACACTGTGGAGGAGAGAGAAGCGGCACTGGAGAAGATCCTGCCCTATCAGCAGGGCGACTTCGAGGCGCTGTACGAGGCTCTGGAGGGCAACCCGGTAACCATCCGTTTCCTGGATCCGCCTCTGCATGAGTTCGTTCCCACCGAGGAAGCTGATATCGAGAAACTGGCCAATGCACAGGGCAAGTCCGTTGAGTATATCAAGAACCTCATCGCTTCCCTGCATGAGTTCAACCCGATGATGGGCCACAGAGGCTGTCGTCTGGCTGTAACTTATCCTGAGATCGCCAAGATGCAGACAAAGGCTGTCATCCGTGCGGCTATCAATGTGAAGAAGGCTCATCCCGATTGGAACGTGAAGCCCGAGATTATGATTCCTCTGATCTGCGAAGTGAAAGAGTTGAAGTTTGTCAAGAAGGTAGTGGTTGACACCGCTGATGCGGAGATCGCCGCTGCAGGTATCGAACTGGAATACGAAGTGGGTACCATGATTGAGATTCCTCGTGCCGCTCTGACCGCTGACGAGATTGCCAAGGAGGCTGATTTCTTCTGCTTCGGCACCAACGATCTGACCCAGATGACCTTCGGTTTCTCCCGTGACGATGCAGGCAAGTTCCTGAACGCGTACTATGACACCAAGATCCTGGAGAACGATCCCTTCGCAAAGCTGGATCAGACCGGCGTAGGCAAGCTGATGGAACTGTCCATTAAGCTGGGCAAGCCCGTGAATCCCAAGCTGCACGTAGGCATCTGCGGCGAGCACGGCGGAGATCCTTCTTCTGTTGAGTTCTGCCATAAGATTGGTTTGGACTATGTGTCCTGCTCGCCGTTCCGCGTACCTATTGCCAGATTGGCGGCAGCACAGGCGGCAATTGCCAATTGATGCCCATAGGATTTTTGTGTTCTTGCAGAACAAGTTTTTCCTCCCCGCAGATTTTGATTTTTCCTGAGGGGCAACAAAAATAAGTAATCATCAGAGCCTTGTGGGTGTCTTCCTCCCTGCAAGGCTCTTTTCTTCTCCCTCCCCTTTCCGTCCTCCTCCCCCTCCGCTCTAAACCGTTCTCCGCCATTGAAGGCAACTCGGTCTTTTCTCTCTTTTTTCAGGATTTCTTTTCTTGCCTTCCTCCCCCAACCCCTTTAGAAAGCCCAGAAATAAAGGGTTTTCGGAGAATGCCCCCTTTGCCCTTTCGGGAAGAAGAAGAGGCAGGAAGTCTTTTCGGGGAGATTTTTCAGAGAGATTCTTCTGAGGTTTCAGGAGCCTTTCGGAGAGGTTTTCCAAGCTGTTTCTATAGAAAAATTTGGGAAGAGGAGGGGAGAGGATGTGGGGGAGGGGGAGGAGGGAGAGGAAAAATTAAAATCTGCATATAGGAAAAATGCGTTCTGCGACCACATTTGGTACTAACAGGCAAAAGTATTAAAGAATGGCTTAAAATCAAGGAATTCTGAGGTTTGGTGGGGTCATCACGGTGGGTGGTGGGCCCCTATTTTTTGTTTTTTGGATGCCGCTGATAGGATGGCGATAGGGGAAAAAATTGTACTATCAGGCAAAAGTATACTTTCACGAAAAAGTCCGGGGTTTCCGTGATAGTATACAGAGTTTCTGTGTTCGTATATGAGTAAAACGGTAAAAATTGAATGGATAAATGATAAACAAGGAAAAGGGCTGTTCAATTGCTCTTTTCCTGTACTTTCCTTGTAGGCATTTACAAAAAACTATTTTTCAAATCAGCAATCCATTTTTCTATTGCTTCCACCAAAACAAACTGCTGGCGTAAGACAGCCATTCCTGTTTCGGGAATATCCGGGTTATTTTCTTTTTCATGGAGATTTTCTTCCAAATAAGCCTTCAATTTTATTACATTCTTTTCAATGTCTGCCACACATCCTTTTCGTGTTTCCAAAGGCAGGCTGTCTAAATTTACGATCACGGCATTAAAGTCCAAAAAGATATGGATGGGATTGGATGCAATCTCTAACATAAGCCTTTCAAATTCTTTCTCGCCCGCATCTGTAAGAGAGTAAATGACTTTTTCGGGCATTTTTCCCTCTTTAACGGTACTGCCTTTGATAAAGCCCTTTTCCTCTAACTGTATGGCCTTTTTGTAGATGGAGGGGGTGCTGATCTTTACCCATTTGGAGATATTGCGGTATTCTACCAATTTTTGAATATCGTAGGCGCCCATAGGTTCTTTTTTTAACATTCCTAATACAATCAAATCAATCGCAGCCATAGCGTCCTGCCTTTCTTTTATAGATGGGAAACGGTTAATAACCTTTATGCTGTAGTTTATACTATTTTAATTTATAGCTTTTGTCAAGAAGGAGGAAAATTCTCTTGACAACCACTATAATTTATAGTAGGATTTCATTTGCAACTAAATACTATAAAATATAGTAGTGTAAATTATATTTTAAGAGAGGAGTAACGAAAATGAACGGAAAGAATAGTAAAATGGAATTATTAGGGAGTGCGCCAATCTCCCAGGCACTCATGGCTCTGGGTATTCCGATTATGATCGGTATGCTGATCAATGCCCTTTATAATCTGGTGGATGCCTATTTTGTGGGAGGTCTGGGTGAAAGCCCTATGGGGGCGATTTCCGTCGTGTTCCCGTTAGGACAGGTAGTCGTGGGGTTAGGGCTGATGTTTGGCAACGGCGCGGCATCTTATCTTTCAAGATTATTAGGGCAGGGCGACAGGGATACTGCAAACGGGGCGGCGAGCACAGCATTGTATAGCAGTGTGTTGATTGGCGGGGTTCTGATTGTCTTTGCCGCAGTCTTTCTCAGACCGGTCTTAGCGTTGCTTGGAGCCACGGACACCATTATGCCATATGCCATCACTTATGGCAGGATTTATGTCATTTCCTGTATTTTTAATGTGTGCAATGTGACAATGAATAATATCGTGGCAAGTGAAGGTGCGGCTAAGACAACTATGACAGCCCTGCTTTTGGGGGCAGTATTGAACATTGGTTTAGATCCGGTGTTTATCTATGTATTGGATATGGGCGTTGCAGGTGCGGCAATTGCCACGGCTATTTCCCAGGCAGTCTCTACGCTTGTCTATCTCATTTATGTACTGCGAAAGAAAAGCGCATTTACTTTCCGCTTACAGGAATTTAAACCAACCAGGCAGATCTATACAGAAATCTTGAAGATTGGCATTCCAACTTTGACATTCCAGCTTCTTACCAGCCTTTCGATTGCGTTAGTCAACCGGGCGGCAAACGGATATGGTGATGCGGTGATCGCCGGGATGGGAGCGGTTACAAGAATCACTTCT